>RCUT01001277.1_pt1 | contig 12246 bp, 7 predicted proteins | sample 2166171 | NCBI WGS metagenome assembly RCUT01 (sample SAMN09932757, study PRJNA488358) | compost metagenome | isolation source: compost soil in 4-hydroxybenzoic | place: Germany: Experimental Botanical Garden
ATGGCAGCAACCCAGCTGGTTTTGGTAATGGTGGCAACAGCCCGCAAGGTGGTGGCTTTGCTCCTAAAGCACCACAACAGCCTGCGTCTGCACCAGCTGATTTAGACGATGATTTACCGTTCTGACACCTACTAAAGATATAGTTTTGTAAAGTTTTTAAAATTATTCTTTATTAGTAGGTAGTTACAAAAGAAATTTACAGATACTAGAAATGGTTCTGTAAATTTTTTTACTTCTAATTTAGTATATTTAATACTTAGACTTTTTGTTAAATTTAACCATGATGTCTGTTAAAAGATTTGTAATGAGTAGTGGTGAGCGATTTGCTGTTCTTTTGGATAGTAATGGTGTTCCTATGACTTACCCAAATTTATATACGATCATTCATTTAAGAAATCGTGGTCAATCAATCAATACAATTTCAGCTCTTTTAGAAGATATTAAGTTGCTTTTCCAGTTGTTAGATAGTTTAGGAATTGACTTGGAACAAAGGGTAAAAAGTAAAGATTTTTTGAAATTAAATGAAATCGAAGCTATAGCAAATTTAGCTAGTTTCAGTCGTAGTCGATTAGATGGAATGGCTTCAAATAAAAAAATTATAAATTTTCCCAAAAGTAATAACAGAGAGCGATCTAGAGCAAAACTGGTTGTTACTCAGGATTATGTGTCCAAACAATTAATATATAGGCGTTTAACTAATTTTGCTGAATATATTGGATGGTTAGAGACGTATTTTCATTCATCAGCAATAACAAGTACAAAACGTTTCTTAACATCTCGTAGACCTCAAAAATCCATGGATACTCAGTCTGAATATAAGTCCTTTGATAGTGAAAAATTAAATAAAATATTAAAAGCGGTTGATCCAGATAGTCCGAATCGTATTTGGGTTTCAGATTATATTACTTATAGAAATGAACTAATTATCTATTTATTTTTATATCTTGGGTGCCGTAAAGGCGAATTATTGAATTTAAAAATTACAGATATAACATCTCATCAAGATGGTGCTATATATCTTACTATAAGGCGTAATGCTCACGATGGGAGCGATTCTAGGCTGTATCAACCATTGGTTAAAACTAGAAGTAGATCAATTGCAGTCAATCAAAACCTAAAGAAGAAATTAGAAACTTATATTTTAAGTTATAGATCAACGGTGTCGAATGCAGAACTTACGGACTATTTGATCTTATCAAACAAAGGACAGCCACTCTCAATCACTGCTCTAGATAAAATTCTCTCTCAAATTTCGAGAACCGTTTTATTTAACGTACATGCACATGCATTTAGACATACTTGGAATGATAAATTTTCAGAGAAATCTCAAATTTTAGTGTCATCAGGCAGAACTACTGAATCTCAAGTTGAAAATGATCGTGCTTATCTGATGGGTTGGATACCAAACTCACAAAGTGCGAGAAGATATTCAAGACGTGCAGAAAATAAAAGAGCTATAGAAGTTGGTTTAAGTATCCAAGAAAAATTTGAGGATGAAAATGAATAAATCACTTCAAGTTGATAGTTCTGATAAATCACAAAATACCTTTACCTCTTTCAAAGGATATGAATTTAGTATTGATCATCAGAAATGGGTATTAGATATCAATAAAACTATAGATATCTCTCGAATAGGAAATTATGAGTTTTCTGTTCAATCAGATATTGTTATGACTTTGGCTCATTTTGCTAAGTATAGCTCAAGTTCACATACAGCAAATATGTGTGAATATATTGGTAAATATTCTGATGTTACAGGAGAGGATCATTTTTCAATTAAAGGTCTTTTAAATTATAAAAATTTTTATTCGGCAAAAAAAGATGAATATAAAGTAGCTATGCTACGAATTTTTTTGAAAAAACTATATGACTTGGGTTATTCCTCAGTAGATGATGAAATTTACGATTTAATGGATTCATGGAGATTAAGTGGCAATGAAAAAGGAGCAGCAGTTCTTTCCCTTGATCCAGATGAAGGCCCATTTAGTCCATTTGAATTTCAAGCAATTATCACTAGAACCAACGAATATTTAGCAGAAAAAAAGATTTCTTATTATGAGGCTGCTTTAATTCGTATTTTCTGTGCGACTGGTAGACGACCAATCCAAATTGCTGGATTAAAGGTTAAAGACCTATACATGACTGATAAGTATAATTTTAGTGATAAAAAAGAAGTTCATATACTTAATATCCCAAAAGCTAAAGTTAGATGTGCTAGTGGCTTCCGATTTACTTTTAGTGAAGTAGGAATTCGTGAAAGTATTGCGAAAATTTTATTTGAGCATATTCAAATTCTAAAGCAGAGACTAACTAAACAGATAAAGCGAGAGCTATCTGAACAAGAGTTTGCAGAGCTACCACTATTCTATGATTTTGAGAAGTTAGTTAATTTGGATTGGGGAAATCAAAATGAAATTTCAGAGATTTTGACAAAAGAAATTATTCATATACCGAGCAATGAATTAACCCAAATTTTGAAAAAAGCTGTTCAAAAACTTGGTATCCGCTCTAGAGAAACTGGTAAACCAATATCTGTAACTGCATATCGGTTTCGTTACACGCTTGGAACTAATGCCGCTCGACAGAAAGCAGGTGTGAATGTCATTGCAAAGCTATTAGATCATCATGATACCCAGAATGCACACTGCTATGTACAAAGTGTTCCTGAAATTGCACAACAAATCTCTTCCATTATGGATGAGAACTTACGCAAATATGCAGATGCTTTTCAAGGAAAAGTTGTAAAGGATGAGATTGAGGCCCAATCACAAATTAAAGGTGCTAATCGAATTTCTTATGTAGAACAGGATTGTGATGTTGGCTCATGTGGTACGCATCAATACTGTAACGATTATGCACCAATCGCATGTTATGTGTGTAGCAAGTTTATGCCTTGGGCAAATGCACCTCATCATCTGATTCTAGAGCAATTAATTAAAGAACGAGATGATCTAATTACGATGGGGTGTAGCCTTGAAGTCGCTGCCGTGAATGACCGAGCGATTATTGCCGTTCAGCAAGTAATTGCTGCTTGTAAGGAGTTTAATCATGGATAATTTAATATATTTTCCATCAGACAAAATCCAGTCTCCTTACTTCGAAATTAAGCGGTTTATTGATTTTGTTAAACAGTTATCAGAATTAAATGAAGATATTAGATTTGATGAGAATTATTGGAAAGGCGAAGTAAACTTTGTCAAATCAGGTGTGCCATCACAAGACAGACGACCTGAAAATCTCTTGGATCATTCAATTCTAGAATTTGCCAAGGCGTATGTTAAGTATCAAAGAATTAATAGTAAGTTAAAAACCCAAGATACGATTTTGGGAATTCGGGTATTAGAAAAAATATGCTTAGATCGATATGGTGAAGTGGATTTATCTAAATTAGTTATTGCTGATTTTGATTTAGCGGCTGAGAATGCAAAGGTAAGTTATAAAGCAAGTTCTGCTTATCATGTGGGAAGACACTTAAAGATTCTCTTGAATTTTATTCGCCAATTAAAAATAGTGAATTTACCAGAGTGGAAAAATCCAATTAAAAAGCCTGCTGATAAGGTAATTCTGCTAGATAAAGAGTCAGAAGAATATAGATCATCTAAGCTTCCAGATGAAGATGCTATTTTTGCATTGGCTGATATTTTCTCACGAAAAGATTCAGAGTTGTTAGATAGAGATATTTTTGTCACCAGTGCTGTGAGTTTGCTTCTAGCTGCGCCTGAACGTGCATCAGAGCTGTTTTTCTTAAAGCATAATTGTATCTACGAGGAAGAAGTCCCAAGGCCTTCTAAGAGCAGTTTAGAGCTTGCAGAAGATGGTTCGAATATTGAGAAAGTATTAGGTATTAGATGGTATGCACAGAAAAATTATGGGTATGATATTAAATATATTCCGAGTGTCATGATTCCAACGGTTAAACGGGCTATTGAACGTTTGATTAAGATGTCAGAACAGCCTAGACATTTAGCATATTTGCTTGAGACAAGCGATAAGTTTCCGAGACATAAGTTCTGTCCTAAAGTGCCTGATGATCAATTATTAAAACGTAGTGAAGTATTGTCGGCAATGGGATTTGATGTGTCGCTATATGATGAGACTAGTAAAGAAAAAAATAGTGGCAAAAGTTTTTTAATAACTCGTGAGATTCCTATTAGTGATTACGCAGTCTGCCTGAATGATTTAAATATTATTCTGCGTAATAGACTGCCTCAGGGCTTTCCTTATATACCTTTTAGAACTGGTAATGGAGTTCAGATTAAGTGGTCAGAAGCTCTATTTGCATCTTTTCATAATCAATTTCATTCAAATAAGATAACTATCTTTTCAGAATTATGGATTCCAACAATTAATAACTTAAATGAAGATTTATCGCCCACAAGAAGAAATTTAAAAGGAAAACGCCAATTATGTAATATGAAATCTATTTTTCAGCGGTGGGAACATGGCAATTATAGTATGACAACTCATCAATTCCGACATTTATTGAATACCATAGCAAATACGAATGGAATGGATAGCTTGTTACTTGCTAAATGGTCGGGACGAGCTGATATGAAGCAAAATCGAGTATATGACCATACCACGGTTGAAGATCGTAATTATGGCTTAATCCAAATGCAGAAAAATGAGATCGGAAGCGTAAATACTGATAGTACATTTACATTCCAGATTGCTACACCTCGTAATCTACAGGAGTTAAATACCAAAACTACGTTGACCATGCACACTACAGAATTTGGACTTTGTACACATTCGTATATTGATGAACCCTGCTTAAAGTATAGAAACTGTTTGAATTGTACCGAACATGTCTGTATCAAGGGGGATACAGAAAAGAAAAAACGGCTTCAAGATAGACTTAGAAAAGAAAAACTCTTGTGGGCAAAGGATAAGGAGGCGGCTAGTAAGAACGTTACTAGTGCAACGGTATGGTTGGAGGCGCGAGAACTTACGATCAAACGTTGTGAACAGATGATTGCACTATTGGATGATCCAAACATTCCTTATGGTACACCTTTGAGTCTCCCCCCTTCTGAAGATGTCACACATCTTGATTTAGCATATCAAAAGGCAGGTCGTAAACGCATTCCTACTATTGAGAATACTCAACGTAAACAGATTGAAAAACAGCAAGTTTTGCATGAATCTTTGTTAATGGATTTATGGAGTTAACATGGCACAACATTTAACGGATCAGAATATTCAAGATATTGTTGAAATTCTTGATTATTGGTCACCAAATGAAAAGTTAACGTGGGAACGATTATGCAAAGCGATTGAAGTGCAACTAGAACTTGTACCTGCACCAACTCGTCAAACACTACAGAAATTTGCAAGAATTAAGAACGCTTATGATCTAGGAAAAAAATCTCCAACAGCTTTAAAAATATTGAAATCAAAACAACAAAAGCTTCCTGCAAGCTTGAAAATTGCTCAAGCTAGAATTGAGAGTTTGGAAGCCAAGAATACCAGATTGGAAAAAGAAAACGCTATGTTGTTAGAACAGTTTGTAGTGTGGCAATACAATGCTCATAAGTATGGGCTAAGTATTGCTAAATTGAATGAGCCGATGAACAAAAAAAGTTCAGATTGATTTTAAAAAGTAAATTATTACACCGCTTACAAGTGGTATCTGAGCCAAATCTTACAAAAATTCGATAAATATCATCAGCAGCCATATTTATTGCTCTTTTGCTTCTTCAAACACACCTTTGGGGTTTAAAAGCATCTGTTTGATCGGTTGACCAGTTAACTGAGCAATATACAAAAGATCACAAGTCATTTGTTGCCCTAGCTGTTCACGCCGAGCAGCTTCAACGATTTTCTGCATGTTTTGAAATTCTTCAAAGCTCAAAACAACAGCTTCGGGCATATTGTTCGTACAAACAAAAACAGGTTTATGGCTATCTTTGATACATTGAACAATTTTGCTCCAAGATTTGCGAATGTCAGTCGCAGAAACAATTGCACCGTTTATAAAAGTTAATCTATCCATATCTAAGACCTTATAGTATAGGGTAATAAAATTATATTATTTTTGCTATGCAGTACAGTTTAACCATATTTCAAATATTCGCTAAGCATTAGGGATGTAAATTAATTCTTGATGGCCGACTTGGAATAGAAATAGGTATTAGAGTGTGTACATGAGTCAGTGGTAGGATTATATAGGGAATATGCAAGTATTTTAAAAATTAAATATAGTGCTTCACGCTAAAGTATTAGTTGAAATGAACATATAAAGTTGCTTGATGGAAAATAATTTCTTAGAATTAAATTCATAGAGATTTATAATTTTTTTGGATAATCAAAATATTATGGGATTGCATAACATAGAAGATAAATTTGAAATTTATTCAAGTGATACTCAAGCGGGAAGAGTAAGCCTAATAGAATACATGGATGGTGATGAAGTCAAAAGGGTGAAAAAATGGGAATTAAAAAATGGAAAAAGTGATGCCTTAAGAGATATGTGGCTTCATGAAATTAGACAAATCTTAAAAATACAGAACTATCCGAAAGCTAATAATTATTTAGAATTATTACAAAGTGCATATTATGATGATAAAGCTTTTTATATCTACTATGAGGATGCAAATACTTCAAGAGTTTTATCTGAATATTTAAAAAGTAAAGTAAACTTTATAAATCATGATATTAGGCAAATATCAAGAAATAAACATTGGTTACATCAAACAAGCTTAAAGTCCAATCATAATAGGATAATATTCTGGAAAAATATACTAAGAATATCAAGAGCTATACAAATATTACATGATCAAAATATTATTCATCGGAATATTACTCTTGAAAGTATAATTTATGATTTAAGTGCGCAAAATGATTCGGAGCGTTTTAAACTTTCTGGTTTTGAATGGACCTTATGTTTGTATCAATTCAAAAAACAAGAACCATTACTATTTGGGAAAGAGCTTTCTCCATTTGCAAGTTTTAGATCGGATTGGTTGGAATTAGGATATCTTATTTGTAAACTATTATATATCGGTATTGATAAGGTTGAGGAAAGTTACCTTATTAGTAAAGAGAAAAATTTTATAAATCTTTTAATAAATAATCAGTCGAATGAAAATCTTTTTAGCATAGGAAGAGTTGAAATTATTATAGCTTCAATAATTAAAGAATTGTCCTCCTTAGATAAAAGTATAACAAAAAATAAAGATTATATATTATTACTTCAATTTGAAAATGAAAATTCTAAAGATAAAATTATCAGAGAACATATAATAAGTGAGTTTAATTATGAGCCAAGTAAAGATGAAATTTTAACTTTTGTAAGAAATGATTTAAATGTAAAAAACTTGATCATTTATAGATGTAATAATAATAACAATAATTTTTATTTAATAGTTGGAAAAAAACTAATATATCAAATAGGAAAGTTTAGATTCTTTGCAAATGAGGAAGAAAATTTTACATGGGATTATGCATATATAGAAAATGTTTTTCCCGTACTTCCTCATTTCGTAAAAGATGATAGGCTAGAAGTTTTTGTAAATATAAAGGTTGAAGTGGGAAATGGTTTCTACTCAAGAAGAACAAATTTTGAGAATGCAGAGTCATGGATAAATATTATTGAACTTTTCGCTAGTAAAGAGAAATATTCAGATAATTTACATGAACTCTATCAAGGATTATTATTTACATATGCTGTTGAGGTTGGTTTATATAAATCTAATTTATTTCAAGTCAGATCTGAAAATATAAAAGATAGTAAATTAGGTTATATAGATATACTCATAAAATTAAATGAAGATACTAATAATAAAATCTTATCTAAGAAACTGAAAATTGAACCATACCAAGATAGATTTAAAGATCTTATTAAGGATGAAAAGATTCAAAAATGGATTTTAGTGAAAAATAAAAAAGATCAAACTATAGATGATCTATCAACTCCGATTGAGCTGGAATTTATAAAAATCGACTATAGTACGAAGGCTTATATATTTCGGGCTAAAAATTCTTATAATCTTAAAAATATTTTGTCAGATTCAATGACTCTTATGGCTGGAGATGTTCATGGTGATAAAGTAAACTTTAAAAGAAAAAGTAAAGCATTAGTAAAACTTATAGATCAAACTCTTCTAGTTAATAGTCTTGTAAATCCTATTAATAGTCTTACTAAAATAAATTATACACATGAGTTTCATAATTCTTTTGAAGAGCTTGACTATATAAAGAAAGAAATATTCAAAAAAATATTAGAAACACAACCAAATTTTCTAGTTCAAGGACCACCTGGGGTTGGAAAAACATATCTTGTTACTGCATTAATTAATCAAATTTTTAAGGATGAAGCATATAGCAAAATATTATTAACTGCCCAAAGTCATTCAACAGTTAATGTTCTATATAATGAAGTTAGTAAACTTAAATTTGAAAAGGAATTAATTATAATTGATGCTTTTAATAATAAAAATGTCAATCAGGAGGATGAGGATCTTAAAATTAGGCAGCGTGTAACTAAACCTTATGTTAATGATTTTAAGAATAGTCAAATGTTTAAGGATGGTATCGAAAAATACTCTGATGAAATTAATGATAAATTAAATAATTTTATAAATGAAAGTGGTGATTGGGGAAGCTTTTTTGAACAAATTTTAAAGTCTGCTAATATTTTATTTACTACTTCAAATTCTAAAATCGTTGAAAATCTATTAGATAATAACCTACAGTTCGATTTTACTATTCTTGAAGAAGCAGGCAAGTCATCTGGATTAGAAATTATTAGTCCACTAATGCTATCACATAGAAGAATATTAATTGGTGATCATATGCAACTTCCTCCCTTCTTAGAAAGATCCATAAATAAAATTTTGAATTCTGATACTTCAAATATTAGAAACGTTGTTGATGAAATTAGAAATGGTGAATTTAAATTTCCTTTATTTAATCAGATATTAGGTGATATTAACCAAGATCAAGATGTGATTGGAGATTTAAAATTAAAGCTTCAAAAAAATTCTAGAGATTATTTTAGCTTATTCAAGTTTCTTTCAATAAAAGCTGAAGAATTAAATGATAGAAATCAACCCAGCTTTGGTAAAAGAATCAGTATGCAGCATAGAATGCATCCTGATATTGCAAATATTGTTTCAAAAACTATTTATAATTCTGAATTAAGTACATATCATGAGGTCCAATCTAAATTTTCGGAACCTACTCCTTTTTATTTTGAATATTCAAGTAAGTTGGATCTCTCAAATAGTACTAAAGGTGTTATCTGGTTAGATGTACCATATAAAAATGATCATCAAAAATTAGAGGGACAATTTGATAAAGATTATATAAATTTGCAAGAGGTAAATATAATAAAGGCAATTTTTCCATTTTTGAAAAAGAATAACGATATTGAAAAATATAAAGAAAAGAACTTAACTATTCAAATTTTAAGTCCATATTTGAAACAAGTGAATGTTATTAATGCAAGAATTCCTAAAAATATATTACCTAAAGGTTTTGAGTTAAAAAATTCTGATGAAATTTGTAAGTCTGTTGATTCTTTTCAAGGGGATGAGGCTGATATAATTATTGTAAGTTTGGTAAGACATAATAATGCTCCCACTATTAGAGAAAGTTTAGGCTTTTTACTTGATCAAAGAAGGATGAATGTATTGTTAAGTAGGGCTAAATTTAAATTAATAATTGTTGGAACTTTTGGGTTATTTAAAAGTTGGGCTGATAATATTGAATATACAGAATCAGAAGTACAAGAAAAGTTATCTACTGATACCAGTCTTGAAGATAAAAAATTTATTAAAAGATTTAGTAATTTATTAAACAGTTTTCCTCCAGCTTATTGTGATTTTGTAAGCATGGAAGATTTTTTAAATGATAAAGGGGATTAATAATGGGAACTAAAAGATATTATGATTTAAAAATAGCTGTTCCTTTTTTTTATGGGAAGAACAAATTTACTATTACAAGAAAATCTGAATGGTCGGTATTAGATTTATTATTTCTAAGAAAAATTGCTGAATTACCAATATCAATGGAAAAATTAGAAAACTATTCTAATTTAAAACGCCAAATAGTGATTCAAATTGTTCTTCCTTTTGTCTCAAATAATTGGGTTGAAATTTTACCTGTTGAAAATACGTATGTGTTTTCGATTACTGCGTTAGGTCAATATATTTCTGAATTTGATAGTATTCCTCAGTTTTCTGAATCTTATTTTAGAACTAGAGATTATGTATTTGATCCTGTTGGTAGTAGATATTATGGATTACTTAAGAATAATCCATTAAAGGTTGAATCTTATCTAAGAATTCAGGAATTAATGAATGATGGTATTAGAATTAAAGTTATGAATATTTCTAATAAATCATATATTCCTAATACAGAAGAGATCAAAAAGTGTGTGGCTTATTTTGATGAACATGTTGAAGATATAGAATTTATTAATGGTAATATTTCACTAAATGAAACTAGATATATTTTATTAGATACTGTTTTAGATACAAAGAAAAAAAATATTGAATTTAATGAAGATTATTCTAATTTTTTGACTGTTGAGTTATTAAGTGCAGTAAAGCATAAGTTTAATTTTTTAGTTGATCAAGTTCTTGAAGATTTGGAAAATAATAAAGAGAAAAATATTATTTCTAGTGCTGATTCAAATATAAATCAGTTTATTTTGAAATCTAAAGAACCATTGTTAAATTTTTACAAGATTCCTGTCGAAAATATTAAAACTATATATGGTGGACTTGATCATAGGCAATCTTTATTAAATTTAATAAGAAAATCTACTAAATATTTAATAATTCACTCTACATTTATATCTGAACGTGCATTATATAATAAGAATTTAGATAAATGGTCAGAGATTACTTTAGAATTGAAGGAAGCGCTTAAAAGAGGAGTAGAAATTACAATTTTATTTGGTAAAGATAAGCCAGATCCTGATGATTTGGCGGAAGATGAGGATGAAAAAGTCAAGAATAGACTAGTTAAATCATTAGATGAAATTTATAAGATTGAAAGCTTATTTGATAAATTTAATGAAGAATGTATTTTAGAAAATATTACACCTCTACAATTAAACGACCATAAAAAAACAGGTTCCCATTCTAAATATATAATTACCCATCATTCTGAATGGGGGCCAACCGTTCTGATAGGTTCGTGTAATTTCTTCTATAGTAATTTCGATAGATTTGAAGCTTCTGTAATAATTAACAGTAATCAAATAGTGCATGACTTTCTAAAGATATCAAGTATTTTGTGTAGTGCTAAGGACTTTCATTCTAACGATTTATATAACTATTTTTCTGATTTAGCAAAAGAAACTTTATTAAGAAATCAAGAATTTGATAATAGTTCTAGATTTGTTAATTTAGCAATTGTTTTTAAAAATCAGCATTATAGTTTAATTGACAAAGCTAAAGTAAATGCCAGAAAATTAATTCTTATCACAAGTGATAAGCTAAGCAATATTTCCAGAAAGCCAGTTTTTGAGGCTATTAAAAATAATCAAAATGCTAAAAAGACTGTATTCTTTTCAGAGAAATCTGAAATCTTTACTCATAAAGATGAGTTAGAATTAAGAAAATTACTTAAACAAGCAGAATATAAAATTGATATCCAGTTACATACTCCTAAGACTAATCCTCGAAAAAAAAATCATTCTAAGGTTTTAGCTTGGGATAAAGATGATATTGTTATTACTAGCCTTAATTGGTTGTCATCTAATGCTTCGCCTAACAATGCAGCAGATCCTTACCATGAAATTGGTATTTATATTCAGGCGGACAATATAGCCGAAGATTTCCAAATAGCTTTTCAAGATTCATTAAAATAATATTTATTTAAATGAAATTATAGCTAATAAATTTATTTATGTTTTTATTGAGCAGATTTTTATTTGCTTATAGGGTGACTCACGTGTAGATGAAAGTATTGGGCTAAAAGACAAAAACATGAATTTTGTTAAATTATAAGTCATAATTTAACAAAATACTTAACATAATATTTCAACTTATTGTAAGTTAAATGTTTTTTATTTTTTGATGTTTGTATCCTTTTTAAACAAAATTTCGAAAAAGGCGAGTTTATCTCGCCTTTTTTATTACTCGATTCCAAGCAAACGTAAAAGTGCAGTACCAGCGGCTGCCAAGCAAATTACCAATAACAGGGGTACTTTTTTCCAAACTAATAAAAGCGCAAATCCAACACCCAATATACGCGCGAATCCCGCAAAATCTTGGCCTTCAAAAAATGTCG
>RCUT01001280.1_pt1 | contig 12238 bp, 13 predicted proteins | sample 2166171 | NCBI WGS metagenome assembly RCUT01 (sample SAMN09932757, study PRJNA488358) | compost metagenome | isolation source: compost soil in 4-hydroxybenzoic | place: Germany: Experimental Botanical Garden
CAACGCATGCAATAAGACAAGGCAATGACCTCTTCATTCTGAAAATCCCGTGCGCGATGTCATCCGCACGGGATTTTATCTATGGGCAACATGACACGGCGAACGATCTGTCGTCGCGCGGTTTCCGGTCCGGTCCGGTCCATTCTGCCGGCGCCGGTTTCACCGCAGGTGATGCTGCCCTTTGGGAGTAATATGGCTAGCTGTCGAGTTTCAGCGACAGCTGACGCGGTCCCTCGTTCTTTTTCAGCACATAAAGCGGACGGGTAATGATGACTTCCGTCCGTCGCTGCAATTCGCGGCGCCGCTCCAGCGCGCGCTCCCGCATGTCACGGGAACGGGCGACCACGGAGAGGGCGTTTTCTATGGCTGCGTCTGCTGTGTTCATCGCTGACCTCCATAATGTTCACTATATGTTCTCATTATTGGGTGCTTGTGTCAACAGTGTGGCAGGGGTGCCATCGGATCGTCGATGGCCCTGAAGCCGGGGCCGTTCAGGAATGCGGTGGGCGGGAGAGAAGCTGGAGACGCGCAGCGGTGAACCCGGCTTGCATCGCGGATGCCGCGCAGCCATGAGGGTTTCAGCGGATGCGACGTGGGACGCTCCGGCCGACTCGATCGATTTTTGGAATAATGCTGACGGTGCCGGGCGCTGATCCGCTCCGGCGGGAGGAGGGCTATCAGGACAGGGGGCGTTGATCCGGTGCGGCGAGGGCCGACAGCATGTCGGTGACATGTTCGCTGGCAAGCGCGACGATGGCGAGCGCGGCCTGCTGGCGGTTCCAGCCGGCATCTTCGGCTTTTTCAATAAGGCCCTGGATGGAGGGTTCCAGCGCGAACTGGCATTCCGCCTGGTAGTTCATGGTGTCGATCGACAGCGACGGGGAATTGATTGCGGCCCGCATCCTTTGGTCTCCCTGTTTTCCGTCATGCCCAGCAAACGCGAAACGCAAATCGGAACATGCACATTCAGAGGCCGGTGATATCGGGTTATGCCCTGCAGGCCCGCATATCACTGGCAGCGAATCCCCAGCAGGCGGAGTTAACGGCAAGTGCTGATCGCTGTCAACGAACGTGCGGTGGCGATGAGGCCGCCCCGTGCTTTTTTCAAAGCCGTCAATTACGGAAGGGTTTACGCCGCCATATCAACAGGGCCATGACATAAAGGGCAAAGACCACGAACCATGTGACAGGAAACACCATAAAAAGCGCCGCATAAGCGCAGTTTCCCTCGAAACAGGAACCGAGCAGCCCGGAATCGGCAAGCGCTCCCGACAATAGAAACGCACATATCCCGCTCCCGAGCGCGCCGAGGACGAACAGCAATATGTTGACGATCAATCTCATGGCGCCAATCATAGGGATGATTGAGACAGCTTTGCGGACGAGGGCGGCGCGGCAGCGTCTATAATCATCGTTCCCCGTGGTTTTCCGTGGCTTCATTGCCGCTGAGGGACGGCGATCGTGTCAGGGCCGTCCGCTGCTGCCAGCCTCGCCTTTATCGGGCAGGGCCGCATTGCCTCCCACTCATTCGGTAATGGTATATTCGCCGAGTTCGCAGAGGTCCTGCGTGTCCTCGAGGTCCTCCAGCGCATTGCCCTGGAATTCGAAACGCATGTCGTATTTGCAGACGCTGCGGTTCATTCTGCACAAGGACGGGCAGATCCGGGGCAAGGTGGTCGTCATCGCCGCACGCCCTCAGGAAGAGAGCTCGTGACGGCAGGCTTTTATCGATTCCGCCATCGACGCGGTAAAGCAGGCCGCGCCCGTTCCTTTCACGGAGGAATTCGAGAGCCGTATTGCCGGTCGGCCATTGGAGCCGCGCTTCATTGGGGCAAGAAGCGCACCGGAAACGAAGTTGTAGACGTTGCGGCGAGTTGTGCCACCGGCGCGGTTGCGTGATGCGGTATTGTGGGCGACAAGTGCTGTTTGTTGTTGTGCAGGTGCTGCCGGCGATGGGCTATCGTATAGGCCAGAACGCCAATGCAATGCTTTAAGTAAGTATTGCAACATATTGTTATCAAAAGAAAGATTGGTGGGTGATGTAGGGCTCGAACCTACGCCCCGCTGATTAAGAGTCAGGGTAATTTATTCATAAGATCATGTATTTGCTTGTCTATTTTTAGCAAAATTTTGAGTGTGCGTAAAAATGTGCGTGTGAGTGTATGAAGGATTGCGGTGTCGTGAGGCTTGTCTCACGTAAACGTGAACGCCGGGGGGCGAAACCAACCGAGCCCCTCGCTGCGCCTGCTCCATTTCGTGCATTTCGATCCTGTGATACATGCCGATCATCCCCCGACATAGACAGCCCGCAGAGAGCGTACGGGGCGTCCTCCGCTACCCGATGACAATAAAGAGACGCGCGAGTGCTGATTTGAAAGCTGTCAGAATATTGCCGCTGATATGCGTTCCAACGCCGCATCGGCAGCACGCCCCTCCGGTGTGGTCGGGAGGAATAGGCCACCTCGGTACTTACTCGTATTTGTTGTTTGGCTGTGACCAGAGACGTTGTCGGTTTCAACATACGAACTTACCGCTACCGCCTGCCTCTTTCCGGCTTCTGAGAAACTGTTTAATCCGATGTACGATGCCGCCATATGATTGAAACCGTTTTGCGTCGTCATTTGTGAATTCCTGACGAGCGCGATTACCGGATATCCGCGCCGGTGGGCTTCCCTGGCAGCCGTGTGTGTCATTTCATTCTTGAACTGTTCAGGCGAGGCAGCCGAACTGCCAGTAACGGTGAAGGTTGGGCCGATTGTGTTCGACAGCACAAATTTTGAGCGACTTGCCTGCGGCGTCTGACAAGACGTTAACAGGATAAGGAAAAGCAACGTTATTGCAGACTTCATGATTGTCTCTCCGGTTAGGGAGCATTGAGACTTGTAACTGCAAATATCTCATTAATTATGGTGGTCGATCTCATCATATTTTCACGGCCCAAGCTAGGATTTTCGCAATCTTGATGTCGCTGCCGAGGAAATGAACTGTCACTGTATTGGGCGGGTAGCATTTCGTAACCAGTGGGCTGCAAGGCAAAAGCCCGAACATATCGTCCGGGCCTTTCTTGGTTGATTGTCAGTAGTGGTTATTCGGCACGGGTTTGCCCACGCAGAACGGGGGGCAACCATCCCTTACCTGCAAGCTGCTTTTCGGCTTCGGCCACCGCGTCGGCTTTCGAAGCCTTTTCGATGACCCGCACAAGCTGCGATGTGCACCCGGCTTCGTCCAGTACCTCGGCAATTCCCGCCTTGCTCAAGCGGCTTAGGAACGTCGCATTCGCCGTCTAATGGTTCCGCATGTCGAGGCCCACCGCCTCGGCAATCTGCTCCGCATTTGCCAGACGCTGTTTGCTGTGGTCGTGCTTGGCTTCCACCGCGTTCAGGTTGGCGGCGGTCACGAAGGCCAGAAGCTCCAACAGTTTGTCGGTTGACTGGTCAAGCAACCATGTCCACAGGTCGGCAGGCTGACCGGGGAGGGTGTCGCCCCATGCTTCCTTCATCGCCAGCCATGCTCCAAGGGCGCGGGCGTCCTCGGGTTCCTTGATAGAGGGAGTAAGCTCTCGACGCTGACCACTTACTTCCACCGCCGCTTCGAAGTGCACGTAGCCCGTATGGAAGATACGACCCACCAATGGATAGAGCAATGCGGCGAGGGCCACCGCCGGGCGATTGGCAAGCTCGACCCGCATGGCTGCGGTACGGATGGCGGTCAGCTCTTCCACCAGTGCTGCGGAATAACCCGCTTGCGACTCCGGCGTTGACAGGGCAGGGGCTTTATTTTCCGCTTCCTCGTCGTCATTGTCTGCTAGTTCGCCATGCTGAAGCTGCTTCAGCGCTTCCCTGTCCTCGGGCTTGACGTAGCCGCGGCCGAACTGCGCCGCACCGAACTGGTCAATGTACACGAGGCATCCTGCCAAGGCCTGTTCCTCCTGCTCATAAGCCTTCGTGGCATTCTGAATAGCGGTGATACGCTGCTCGATGTCGGCCAGCCGCGCCCCGTCGGCCTCAATTGCGGGGTCGCTATCGGCATAGGCTTCGATCTGCGCCTGCAATTCGTCAAAATTTTCCCCAAGGGCCGAAAGCTCGGTCTGCTCATCCTCTGTCAGTTCGCGCGTTTGCGGATAAATCCGACCGTAGCCGCCGTTATAGATAACGGAGGCGTCAATAGAGGTTTCCACCCAACCCCACCCTTCGGCTTTGACGGGTTCCGCCATTTGCTCCAAGCCGTCCATCGCAAGTTTGGTGAGCAGGGGCTGGTTTGTGAGGAACGTGCTGCTGTCCGTATTGAACAGGTCGCGCAGGATGTTCCCTCCTGCCGCTTCGTACGTTTCCAGCCCCACGAAACGGGCAAGCCGGTCCGTGCTGCGCACATGCTCGCTTGTCAACAGGGCACGAAGGGTGCGCGGGTCACGGTTGTATAAGGGACTGTCGAACCATGCCCGTTCCTGTTCCTCGTGGCTGTCACTAATGGCCAGTGCACGGGCCTGCTCGATGGTCATGCCGTCCTCGCGCATCACGTCCAGAACTTTCGGGGAGAGGTTCGCCAGCTTCAACCGCTGGCGCACGGTGATGACGGATTGACCGAACCGCGCCGCGATGTTCTCCAGTGCCATGCCTTTCTCAGCAAGCTGTCGGTAGGAGAGGATTTCATCGACGATATGCATGGCTTCCCGCTGCACGTTTTCGGCCAACGACAATTCAATAGGGTTATCGGTGTTCCGCACAATGCAGGGAATTTCGGCATCCCCGGCCAAGCGTCCTTCTTTTACCAGCAGACGCAATGCGGCCAGTCGGCGGGACCCCGCGACCACCTCATATTTGTCTTTCTTGCCTTTGCGCACGGTGAGATTATGCAGAAACCCCACCGCCTCGATGCTGTCGGCCAGTTCCGAGACCCCTGCGGTGGAATTGACGCGCCGGACATTGGCCGGACTTGGCACCAGTCGGTTGAGGGTGATGCCTTCTACTTCGTGCTGGATGCTGACGATGGTTTCCGACACGGTGAGGATGGTGGTGGTGTCTTGCGGCTGAATGTTCATGGTCTTAGTCCTTTGTCTTGGTTTTTACGTAGGACTGGGAAACAGGACCCGTCCTGCTTCCCGGGGCCGCGTGAGTGGTGGGGCTGGAAGGGGACAACAGGGGTTCGCGGGGAACCGGCTGCACGGAACGCAGCGGAGGAAGCTGGGCGGAAAACCTGTTTGGGGAAGAGAAGGGGCAACGCCCCTCGGCTCCCACAAAAGGCACATTGTGCCGTAGAGAACCGTACTTTTTGGCATGTCTCGGACCGGGGCGGATCGCTCCGAGTTGTGGGCGCTACGCTCACCTTCCCGGCCGCTCAACATGCCACGGCCACGTGTGGCCGTTTCCTAGGAAGGTTAACCTGGGTGCCAGAAAAGTTCGGATAAGACTAAGAAGGTCACAAGTACCACCCGGATCCGCGAATCCTCCCGGAACCGCGAGTAGGTACTGTTGAAGCGGCCCACGAGATTAAGGACACGTTGGCGGAGTGCCGCTCCAATCGGCGCAGGCGTGTCGATCTCCCAAGACGTGCCGATGGCATCGAACTTGAAGCGGGAGGTCAACACGCCGTTCATGTCAGCGGCCGGTCATCTTCATGGCCGCTTCGGGCAGACGGTTGCCGACGACTTCGATCTTCGCGAGCACGGCGTCGATTTCTGCGAGGTCAGTCGAGGTCAGTTTGAGGTCGGCGCTGCCGAGGTTCTCTTCGAGGCGATGCTGTTTCGTCGTTCCGGGTATCGGGACAATCCACGGTTTCCGGGCCAGCAGCCACGCGAGAGCGATCTGCGCAGGCGTTGAGCGTTTGCTCTCGGCGACCACAGTGATGGCGTTGACCAGAGTGGAGTTCGCCTTGCGGGCTTCCGGCGTGAAGCGCGGAACGTTGTTGCGGAAGTCCGTCGGATCGAATTTTGTGTTCTCGTCAATCTTGCCCGTCAGGAAACCGGCGCCAAGCGGGCTAAAGGGCACGAAGCCAATCCTGAGTTCTTCGAGTGTGGGGAGCAATTCGCGTTCCGGACCGCGCCAGAACAACGAGTATTCGCTCTGGACGGCTGTGATGGGCTGAACGGCGTGTGCACGACGAATGGTGCCGACACCAGCTTCGGAAAGGCCAAAGTGCTTGACCTTTCCTTCGGTGATCAGGTCCTTAACCGCGCCCGCGACGTCTTCGATCGGAACTTCCGGATCAACGCGGTGCTGATAGAAGAGGTCGATACGGTCGGTCTTGAGCCGCTTGAGGCAGGCGTTAGCGACGGCCTTGATGTGGTCAGGGCGGCTGTTGGTGCCACCTGTGCGCTCACCTGTCACAAGATCGATATCGAAGCCGAACTTGGTGGCGATGACGACCTCGTCGCGGATAGGCACGAGAGCTTCGCCGATGAGTTCCTCGTTCGCGAACGGCCCGTAGGACTCCGCGGTGTCGAACAGCGTGACACCCTTCTCATGAGCAAAACGGATCAGTTTGATCATCTCGTCCTTGTCGGCCGGCGGTCCATAGAGGGCGCTCATGCTCATGCAACCAAGGCCAAGGGCGGAGACTTCAAGGTTTCCGAGTTTTCTGGTTTTCATGGTCTTTCTCCTGATGTCATTTGCCCACGCGAGCCTGGAGGTGCGCGGGATATCGGTCGCCGACAATGTCGATCTTCTCAAGGGCATCGGCGATCTCCGTTGCATCCTGCGCGGACAGTTCGACGGTTATTGCGCCGAGATTTTCTTCGAGGCGGTGAAGCTTGGTGGTTCCGGGGATCGGCGCGATCCAAGGCTTCCGAGCCAGCAGCCAGGCGAGCGCGATCTGTGCGGGTGTGACGCGCTTGACCTTGGCGATTTCCGTCAAGGCCGCGACCAACGCCTTGTTGGCCTTTAGCGCCTCCGCTTGAAAACGCGGCACGATGCTGCGGAAGTCGTCCGCACCGAATGTCGCCGTCTCGTCGATTTTGCCCGTCAAAAAGCCCTTGCCGAGCGGGCTGAACGGAACGAAACCGATACCCAGTTCCTCCAGCGTCGGAATGATCTCCTTCTCCGGCTCTCGCCAGAACAGCGAATATTCGCTTTGCAGTGCGGTGACGGATTGGGTGGCGTGCGCCTTGCGGATTGTCTGCACACCCGCTTCCGATAGGCCGAAGTGCTTGACCTTGCCTTCGGCGATCAAGTCCTTGACCGTGCCTGCGACGTCCTCGATCGGTACGTTGGGATCGACCCGGTGCTGGTAGAGGAGATCGATGACATCGGTGCGCAACCGTTTCAAAGACGCTTCGACAGACTGCCGAATATATTCGGGACGGCTGTTCATGTGCTGGCCACCATCGGGGCTTGGGAGCTCGAAGCCGAACTTGGTGGCCACGACGACCTCGTCGCGGATCGGCTGGAGCGCCTCGCCGACAACCTCTTCATTTGTGAACGGTCCGTAGACCTGTGCTGTATCGAAGAAGGTGACCCCGCGGTCATGGGCTGCCCGGATCAATGTGACGGCGTCTCTCGTATCGGTGGCGGCACCGTAGCCATGGCTCAGCCCCATGCAGCCGAGGCCGAGAGCAGAGACTTCAAGGGTACCGATTTTGCGTTTTTGCATAGCTGTATTCCTTCAATTAGGCTGTACACTTTGCAGGCACAGTATCGGGGTTTGCCTGTCGCGATGCAGCAGGTACGATGGTCAGAGCCGCAACGACCAATGCTAGAACCAGCATTACCGTTCCGGCGTCGAAGGCATGCGACACTCGGTATGCCGTTAGTTCTGGCCCAATGAGGTCCGATGATCCAATTGCCGCTACGGCGATCAGCACGCTAAGACCGACGGAACTTCCCATCTGGTGTGCAACGTTGACGGCTCCGGACGCGGCTCCGGCATCTGAATGATCCACCCTGGCAACGCCGGAGGATGTCAGGGGGGCAAGGGTCAGCCCTTGGCTAATCCCGATCAGGATCATGGGCATCGCGACTGCAGTCCAATAGTTGGAGCCTACGCCCGCGCGGCTCAACCAAGCCATGGCAGCGATGCCGATCAGCATCCCGACGACGAGGATCGTGTTGCGGCCAAAGCGGCGGATAAGGCGCGGGACGATGATGGCGATCGGTATGTGCAGCATCGTTGCCGGGACGAAGGCGAGACCCGTGAGCGCCGGACGGAAACCCGCAACGTCCTGCAAGTAGAGCGTCGTGAAGAAGAAGAACCCGACCATTGCGCCGAGATAGAGGACGCGCGCGCCGTAGGCTCCAGAGCGCTCGATATCCGAAAACAGGCGAAGTGGCAGGATGGGTTGCTGGGCACGACGCTCAATAAGGACGAAGAAGCCGAGCAGGATGACGGAGATGCTGAGGGTCGCGATGGTAGCCGTGTCCCATCCTGCCTGCGCTGAGCGGATAAAGCCGTAGACAAGCCCGCTCATGCCGACAGTGGATGTGAGTGCTCCTGGAACATCGAAGGTTCCTGGTCGTGTTCCCGTTTCAGGGATGTAGGTGCGCGCCGCAAGGATCATCGCGATCCCGATCGGCAGGTTGATCAGAAAGCCAACACGCCACGACAGCCAGTCTGCCAGAAGTCCGCCGGCGATTAGTCCAACCGTGGCCGAGACTCCTGCCGCTGCGCTATACAACGACACTGCCCGAACACGCTCCTCGCCTTCGTTGAAATTGGTTTGCAGAAGGGCCAGCGTCGATGGCGCGAGGATGGCGGAGCCCAATCCCTGGATCGCCCGCCAGGACAGCATCCATGCGGAGGATTGCGAGGCTCCGATGGCGACGGAAGCCAGTGTGAAGATCGCCATGCCGACCACGAACATCCGATGGCGGCCGAGGATGTCGCCTGCTCGAGCACCGAGCAGAAGGAAGCCGCCAAAGGTCAGCGTATACGCGCTCTGCACCCATGCCAGGCTTGCATCGGTGAAGCCCAGTTCGCGATGGATTTTCGGAAGTCCCGTCAGCACGACTGAGATGTCGAGGACGATCATGACATAACTGATCAAGATGATTGCGAGGATCGCGGTCTTGTGTGTTTGGGAGGTAGTCGGTTGCTTGTCTGGCATCGGGTCTTCCGTTCTGCGCTTGGCAACATCGTCCTCCACGGCGAAGCAGCGGTTTTCCATGACAGAAAGATATTCCTTGCCGACCTTTTCGATTAGGGGCACTAATCGGGATGAAGCTATAAGGATAACTAATGAATGCCGCAGGAGAACTTCAATGATCTGGTCGCTTTCGTCGCGGTTGCGCGCGAGGAGAGTTTTACACGAGCGGCCGTCAAGCTCGGCGTCTCGCAGTCGGCATTAAGCCAGACGGTACGAGGCCTCGAAGAACGACTGGGCCTCAGGCTGTTGACAAGAACGACGCGGCGCGTCTCACCGACTGCTGCGGGAGAGCGGCTTCTTCAGACGGCGGGGCCGAGGTTTGCTGAAATTCAGGCGGAACTGTCTGCACTTAGCGAGATGCGGGACAAGCCGGCCGGCAGCGTCCGGATCACGGCGGGTGAGCATGCCGCGATCTCAGTTCTCGCTCCCGCACTTGAGAAAATCCTTCCGAATTACCCGGACATCAATGTTGAGGTTACCGTCGATTACGGGCTGACAGACATCGTCGCAGAGCGTTATGACGCGGGTGTTCGGCTTGGTGAGCAGGTTGCCAAGGACATGATCGCCATCAAGATCGGGCCGGAGATGCGCATGGCCGTCGTGGGGTCGAAGTCGTATTTTCAACGCAATCCATGGCCTGAGACGCCGCAGGACCTCACGAACCACAACTGCATCCAGATTCGCATGCCAACATACGGGAACATATTTCCATGGGAATTCGAAAAGGACGGGCATGAGGTTAAGGTCAGGGTCGAAGGCCAGCTCGTCTTCAACAACATGGGAATGCGACGCGACGCCGCGCTACGCGGTCTCGGTTTGGCATATATGCCCGAGGACCAAGTGGTGGAAGAGGTCCGAAGGGGGGATTTAATTCGGGTTCTGGAAGACTGGTGCGAGCCGTTTTCAGGATATCACCTGTATTATCCCAATCGACGGCATGCTTCCCCGGCATTCGCGGCTGTCGTTGATGCGCTTCGGTTTCGGGGGTAGCTTTTCATTAAAACGTAGTGTGCTTCGCGCTTCCAACTTGCACTCGACTGTAGCCTCGAGTTCGGCGACTAAGGTAGCTCTCTGCTTTCAGGCCGTGGCCAATCTCGATCGGTCAAGACATACAGATCGACTGGCTTTTGCCTGTTCCGAACGCTTGTTGACCCCAGGTATTTGAGGCCTCGGTCGCTGCTCGCCGCAATTGCCGTTTCCCCGCTCAAAAGGCAGCTCGTGCCATACTCCTTATTGAGAGCCTCCAACCTCTGAGCCAGGTTTACGGTGTCTCCGTATAGGGTGTACGAAAGCCTGTCGTCGCTCCCCACTGTTCCGGCGGCAACAGGCCCGCTCGCGACGCCGATGCGAAGCTTGAGCTTGTGTCCGCCAAACTCGTTGCCGTCTGCAAGCTGTAGAATTTCGCGCGCGGCGGCGACGGCCCGTTGAGCATGGTCGTTGACTGGTAGCGGTGCGTTGAACGACGCAACGAAAGCGTCGCCTATGTAACTGACGACCAAGCCGTCATTTCTCGCGATCACTGCAGCAGTCGCCGTAAACAACTCGTTCAGGATGGATATGAGGACTTCGGGTGTTAGCTTCTCTGCGATGGCCGTAAACGCCTCCACGTCGACAAACAACAACGTGGCGTCACGCATCTGCGGCCGTAGATATCCCTCGTTATTGGCTAGCTCCCCAACCACGTGAGGCGGTACATATTTGCCGAAGATGCGCTGCATGCGGCGGCGTCCCGTTTCCGCAACGGCTCTAGCCTGTACCACATGCCGTGCACGATTGACCGCAAGGGCGGCTATCCCGGTGACCGCGCCAATGATGAGAATTTCCTGCAGTCTCGAGGCCATGCCCAGGAAGTCAGGGCTGAGAACCACCGAATAGAAGGCGTCCCGGTTCGGGGCGAGGGGCAGGTCCTCATAGCTTAGAAAAGCTCCCATGTTGAAGACGATCCAGGCAATGGATGCTGCAAGCCCGGCCATCGACCACGCCCCCGTCCAAATGACAAGCCTCGGTGAGAGCGTCAGGACCGAAGCGATAATGACGATGTAGTAGAAATGAACCCTGCTTGTCAGGAAGACCAAATTTTGAGGAACGTCATCACCACTGCTTAGAGGTGCGAAGGATATTACAGCTGAGATCAAGAGCGCGTCCATTGCGAAGAACGCGTACCGCGCTGCGATTTCGTAGCGTGTATCGACTGCTGCCAAGGGCAGGAGGCCTATTGTGGCGAAGACTATGAATAGGCCAGCGATCCAGAAATTGTTGGGGTAGTAGTAGCCCCATAAGGCTGCTGTCGCCATTAACAGCGCTGCGACGGTCCGCCCATACACCGCGAGCTTAAATCCCCTCCGCTCAGCGAATGCGAGTGCCCGGCTCAACGGTTCTGCCTGCATTGGCGTGCTGTTTTCCAACAATATCTCCGCTAGGTTGATGTAGTCGGCCGAAGTGAGTGAAATTACCGGGACGGCTTCAGCGCGCAAACTTCGCAAATCGGGCAATGTTATGGCAGTTCTCGGTTGTGGAATTACTCCGAGAGGAGGGTGAGATCAGTCCAGCGACCCATATTTCGGCGTTCAGAGGGAGATCCGAGATCCCAGATAGCGTCTTACATCTAATCAACATTTAGTGATTAATTAGGACAGCTAATAACCTCATCCCGTTTGCAACGGCTAATTCTGTCGCCTGTGTCGAGATATCGTTTCTCATCGCAATCTCGGGAAGAGCATGATGAGACACGAATTCAAAACGGCGGCGTCGGCGCTGATACTTTTGTCTGGCTTGGGGGTATCGCTTCCGGCATCCGCCTCCGATGTCGCCAAACTCGAGCCGCTCATTATCCAGGAACAGGGCAGTTTCGCAACGGGCGGTAAGGTAATCACTGCGCCTGGCAAGTTCAACAATAATACCCCGACGTCGGAAGGCCAAACACTGCATGGCGATCACGCTTATGTATTCTATCAGGTTCCGCAAAACCCGAAGCCCCTTCCTATCGTTATGCTCCACGGAGCGTTCCAGTCTGCCCGCAGTTGGGAGACGACACCGGACGGGCGCGAAGGTTTCCAGAATATCTTCCTGCGTCGAGGCTTCCCTGTTTATCTCGTAGATCAACCGCGCCGAGGACGAGCTGGCAACAGCACGGTGGCGGGTGCGATTGAGCCCGCTCCCTATGAC
>RCUT01001283.1_pt1 | contig 12208 bp, 12 predicted proteins | sample 2166171 | NCBI WGS metagenome assembly RCUT01 (sample SAMN09932757, study PRJNA488358) | compost metagenome | isolation source: compost soil in 4-hydroxybenzoic | place: Germany: Experimental Botanical Garden
CCGACCCGATCATCGTGCACCCCGACGTGCGCCGCATGCTGCTGACCATGAAGGCCTTCAACGAGGGCAACCGCGCGCTGGCCTACTTCACCGCCCAGCAACTGGACATCGCCCATCGCAGCGATGACGCCGAGCAGCGTGACGAAGCCGAAAACCTGCTGGCGTTCCTCACACCCATCTGCAAGGCGTTCATGACCGAGACCGGCCTGGAAGCCACCAACCTCGGCATGCAGGTGTTCGGCGGCCACGGCTACATCCGCGAGTGGGGCATGGAACAGCTGGTGCGCGACTGCCGCATCGCCCCCATCTACGAAGGCACCAACGGCATCCAGGCGCTGGACCTGCTCGGGCGCAAGGTGCTGGGCAGCCAGGGCAAGCTGCTGCGCGGCTTCACCAGGCTGATCCACAAGTTCTGCCTGGCCCAGGCCGAGCATCCGCGCCTCAAGGCCCAGGCCGCCGAACTGGCGCGCCTCAACCAGCAATGGGGCGAGCTGACCCAGAAGCTCGGCCTGGCCGCCATGAAGAACCCTGACGAAGTGGGCGCCGCCGCCCTGGATTACCTGATGTACTCCGGCTACATCACCCTGGCCTACTTCTGGCTGCGCATGGCCCTGGTGGCCGACGGCAAGCTGCAGGCGGGCGAGGGCGACAGCGCCTACTATCAGACCAAGCTGGCTACCTGCGACTTCTACTTCAAGCGCCTGTTGCCGCGCACCGAGGCCCATCGGGTGGCGGCGGAGTCGGGTAGCGACTGCCTGATGCAGCTACCGGCGGAGCATTTCTCGCTCTAGGACGGGGTATTCGCACGTGAGGCCCGCCTTCGAGCGGGCCTTTTTCGTAATGTGACCAAAATATGACAAATAGTCATACATCGACCCTATGTGTCGCAATAGTTGTTCATGTACACTGCCAGCCCTATCCGTGAAACCGGCCAACCCGGCCACCTGTAGAGTGTTTGCGAGGTTTGCACATGGCTGACTACAAAGCGCCCCTGCGCGATATGCGCTTCGTCCTCAACGAAGTCTTCGAGGTTGCCAAGCTCTGGGCGGACCTGCCGGCGCTGGCCGAAGTGGTCGACGCCGATACCGCCGCTGCCATCCTCGAAGAGGCCGGCAAGGTCACCGGTGGCGTCATCGCCCCGCTGAACCGCAGCGGCGACGAAGAAGGCTGCCAGTGGAAGGACGGTGCCGTGAGCACCCCGGCCGGTTTCCCCGAAGCCTACAAGACCTTCGCCGAAGGCGGCTGGGTCGGCGTGGGTGGCGACCCCGTCTACGGCGGCATGGGCATGCCCAAGGTGATCTCCGCGCAGGTGGAAGAAATGGTCAACGCGGCCAACCTCTCCTTCGGCCTGTACCCCATGCTGACCGCCGGCGCCTGCCTGTCGCTCAACGCCCACGCCAGCGAAGAGCTGAAGGAAAAGTACCTGCCGAACATGTACGCGGGTGTCTGGGCCGGCTCCATGTGCCTCACCGAACCCCATGCCGGCACCGACCTCGGCATCATCCGCACCAAGGCCGAACCCCAGGCCGACGGCAGCTACAAGATCACCGGCACCAAGATCTTCATCACCGGCGGCGAGCACGACCTGACCGAGAACATCATCCACCTGGTGCTGGCCAAGCTGCCGGACGCACCGGCGGGGCCGAAAGGCATTTCGCTGTTCCTGGTGCCGAAGTTCCTGGTCAATGAAGACGGCAGCCTGGGTGCGCGCAACCCGGCCACCTGTGGCTCGATCGAGCACAAGATGGGTATCCAGGCCTCGGCCACTTGCGTGATGAACTTCGACGAAGCGGTCGGCTATATCGTCGGTGAGCCGAACAAGGGCCTGGCGGCCATGTTCACCATGATGAACTACGAGCGCCTGGGCGTTGGCATCCAGGGCCTGGCTTCCGGCGAGCGCTCCTACCAGAGCGCCGTGGAATACGCCCGCGATCGCATCCAGAGCCGCGCGCCCACGGGCCCGGTCGCCAAGGACAAGGCCGCCGACCCGATCATCGTGCACCCCGACGTACGTCGCATGCTGCTGACCATGAAAGCGGCCAACGAAGGCGGCCGCGCCTTCTCCAGCTACGTCGCCATGCAGCTGGACACCGCCAAGTTCAGCGAAGATGCCACCGTGCGCAAACGCGCGGAAGAAATGGTCGCCCTGCTGACCCCGGTTGCCAAGGCCTTCCTCACCGACCTCGGCCTGGAAACCACCGTCCACGGCCAGCAGGTATTCGGCGGCCACGGCTTCATCCGCGAGTGGGGCCAGGAGCAACTGGTGCGCGACGTGCGCATCACCCAGATCTACGAAGGCACCAACGGCATCCAGGCTCTCGACCTGATGGGCCGCAAGGTAGTGGGCAGCGGCGGCGCCTTCTACAAGCACTTCGCCGACGAGATCAAGGCCTTCGCCAATGGTGCTTCCGCCGACCTGGCCGAATTCACCGAACCGCTGAAGGCCGCCATCGCCAACCTCGACGAGTTGACCGCCTGGGTCCTGGACCGTGCGAAGAACAACCCGAACGAAATCGGCGCCGCCTCGGTGGAATACCTCCACGTGTTCGGCTACACCGCCTACGCCTACATGTGGGCCCTGATGGCCCGCGCTGCACTGGGCAAGGAAGGCCAGGACGACTTCTACGCCAGCAAACTCGGCACCGCGCGCTTCTACTTCGCCCGCCTGCTGCCGCGCATCCACTCCCTGACCGCCTCGGTGAAGGCTGGCAGCGAGTCGCTCTACCTGCTGGACGCCGCGCAGTTCTGATCGGCTAACGGGCAACAGAAAGCCCCGCACTTGCGGGGCTTTCTTTTTTCAAAGCGCTGGGAATGTGTGTGCGAATTCATTCGCGAAACCCGGTTGATGGGTATCGCTGCGCTCGATCCTCACAGCGGTGGAAATCCGCCTTGCGGATTTCCACCCTACACAAAGGCCCGCCTTCTGTAGGGTAGATAGCGCTATTCCTATCCACCAGCGTGGTCTGGCCGGCCTCCTAGGGTGGATCGGTGAAGGGTGATCCACCCTGCGACTGGCGTTCATCTGAATTACCATGTGCCACCACACAAGGAGGTCGGGCGTATGGCGCGGGTGCTGATTCTGGGCGGGTACGGCAACTTCGGTAAGCGGATTGCCGAGAACCTGGGCAAAGCCCATGCGGGGCTGGAGCTGGTGATCGCCGGACGCAGCCTGGAACGGGCGACCCGGCTCTGCGCCGAGCTGGCGCCCTGCGCTGCCTCCGGTACCCGCTTCGAGCCGGCGCAGCTGGATATCGACGCGCCCGGCTTTCCTGGCGAGTTGGCTGCCCTGGCGCCGACCATCGTCATTCATACCAGCGGCCCATTCCAGGGCCAGGACTACCGCGTCCCCCGTGCATGCATCCAGGCGGGGGCCCACTGCATCGACCTGGCCGATGGCCGCCGTTATGTCTGCGATATCCGTGGCCTGGATGCCGAGGCCCGGGCACGCGAAGTGCTGGTGGTCAGCGGCGCCAGTTCGGTGCCGGGGCTGTCCTCCACCGTGATCGATCACTTCAAGGGCGAATTCGCCAGCCTGGAGGCGATCGACTTCGCCATCGCGCCCGGCAATCGGGCCGAGGTCGGTGAAGCCACCCTCAAAGGCATCCTCAGCTACACCGGCCACCCCTTCCCGGTCCTGGAGGACGGCCACTGGCGCGATCGCCATGGCTGGATGGACGCCCGTCGCGTCAACTTCGGCGGTCCTGTGGGGCGGCGCTGGCTGGCCAATATCGATATCCCTGACCTCGAACTCTTTCCCGAGCGCTATGCCGGCGTGCGCAGCGTGCTCTTTCAGGCCGGCCTGGAGCTGCCGCTGTTGCACCACTGCATGGTGGCCATGGCCGCCCTCGCAAAAGCCGGACTCGTAGCCGACTGGTCGCCCTGGGCCGCGGCCATGCTCAAGGCCCGGCAGCCGCTGATGGCCTTCGGTACGGATGTCGGCGGCATGCGCATCGAGCTGACGGGCAGGGGGGCGGATTACAGGCCCAAACGCTTGGTCTGGACTCTCTACGCCGAGCATGGCATCGGGCCCTATATCCCGACCCTGTCGGCCATCATCCTCACCGGCAAACTGCTGCGCTGTGAATTGGCCGAGCGAGGGGCAATGCCTTGCCTGGGACTGTTCAGCCTGGCGGAATTCGACGCCGAAGCCGCGCCGCTGGGCATCTACCACAAGGTCAGCCGATGAGCGCCTACCTGCTGCTGAAGTTCCTCCATGTGCTGGGCGCCACCGTGCTGATCGGCACCGGTGCCGGCATCGCCTTCTTCATGCTGCTGGCCTCGCGCAGCGGCGATCCGCGCCTGCTGGCCGGCACCGCGCGGCTGGTGGTGATCGCCGATTGGGTGTTCACCGCGCCGGCTGTACTGCTGCAGTTCGGCACCGGCATGGCGCTGATGGAGGTCACCGGCTACCGCTATGGCTCGCCCTGGTTCCTCGCGGCATTGGCGCTCTTCTTCTTCATCGGCGCGTGCTGGTTGCCGGTGGTGGTGATCCAGTACCGCCTGCGCCACGTCGCCCATGCGATGCTCGCCGGCGGCCCCGACACCGAGCTGCGCAAGTGGATGGGCCGCTGGACGGCCCTCGGTATCCCGGCTTTCTGCGCCATCCTGCTGCTGCTCTGGTTGATGGTGGCCAAACCCCTTTCCGTGGTCTGACGCCATGAACGCCTGGACCTTTGCCCGTCTCGCCCTGGTCTTCCTCTGGCTGGCCACCGCACTCGTGTCCGTCACCAGCGGCCGGCAGATCGGTTACGACATTCTCGCGAGTGGCGGGATCGACGGTGTCCTGGCCGATTTCTGTGTCTACGGCGGGGCCGGGCTGGACCTGCTGCTCGGGCTCTGGCTGCTCAGCGGCATGGTGCCGCTCGCCTGCCTGCGGGTGCAGGGTGCCGTGGTGCTGCTCTACAGCCTGTTGTTGAGCCTGATCGACCCGGGCTTCTGGGCCCATCCCTTCGGGCCCCTGACCAAGAACCTGCCCGTGCTGGCGCTGATCCTGCTGCTGCATCAGCGGCAAGCACGGGGCCCGTGGCTCGATTGATGGACGTCCCAGCCTGCACAGGGGCCGGCCTTATGTGGGCAAGAGCACGCCGTACGATCGAGTCGTCAATGCCCCCCAGCCTATGCAGAATGGTGACTGCGGCGGATGACCAGCTATCTGCCGCCGGGACCCTATGACTCACTGCAGACTCCATGCATAGCCCGGTAGCCGGTTCGCGCTGGTTACTTTGGATTCTTGGAAAAATAGTGGGCCGGAGAATCGCCGAACGCGCGCCGAAACATGGCGATGAAGTTGCTTGGCGAAGCGTAGCCTAGCGCATCGGATACCTGGTTTACCGGCTCGCCGCGCGCGAGTCGTTCGAGCGCATGCGTGAGCTGGGCTTGTTGTCGCCATTGCGCGAAACTCAGTCCCGTCTCGGCTTGGATGAGACGCCGCAGCGTGCGGGGTGACATGGCGCCCAGGACCGCCCAATCCTCTAGTGTCCGGGGGCTTCCAGGTTCGTCGAGCATTGCGCGCGCAACGCGAACAAGCCGTGGATCGCCAGGCATGGGGAGGTGAAGTGACTCATGTGGCGCACGACCGATTTCATCCAGGATGACGTGTGCAATTCTGTCCTGATCCGGACTAAGCAGTTCGTGCTGGTCCCAAGTCTCTGCTCGGTTCACAAGGACTCGAAGCACTTCAGAAATTCCAATCACGCATGGATGGTGCGGTAATGACTCACACGCAGCCGGCGCGAGAAGCAGGCTCCAGCCTGCGAGTGCCCCGCTTACCCGCACCTGATGAGACACATCCGGGGGCATCCATCCTGCCCGGCGTGGGGGTAACAGCCACGATCCATGCGAAGTCCGGACCTGGATCATACCTGCCTCTACGCAGATTACTTGACCGCGGGCATGCTGGTGCCATTCGTATTCACGGGTCCCCAAGGCGTACTCGCTGTCCGGCGTATCGCCACCCCGCAACGCGATCAGCCATGGTCCCTCCACCCATTCGCTGAGATCCATACGGCATTCTTCAGGTTGGCCACGACGTTGGCCATTATTCACTATTTTTCGTCCATTTACCGTTACTGGGATTCATGGCGCCTCCGCAGAATGACTCCATTCATTCATGTCCCGAATGAATTCGGATCGGATTCATCCTTAAAGGTGCGCCATGACTACTTCATCTACCTCACTGACTTCCCCTGCATTGCTACGCGACGGGGTCTCACCTTGGGTGGCCACCTTGGTGGCCTGCCTGTGCGCCTTCATGGTTGTAATGGACGGTGCAATTGTGAACGTCGCACTGCCAGCAATTCGCGATGACCTGGGGCTATCCCCTGTGCAGCTGCAATGGGTGATAGACACCTACCTGCTGGCGCTGGGCGGATTCATGCTGCTGGCTGCGCGGGCGAGCGATTCATACGGTCGTCGACGCATGCTGCTTTGGGGACTGGCCCTTTTCACTGGGGCCAGCCTGGTCGGCGGCCTTGCGACATCAGGCTCGGTCTTGCTGGCGGCCAGGGCTGTGCAGGGACTCGGCGCTTCTGTGCTTGCCACCTCACCTCTGGCCGTCATTGTGGCGGTTCATCCGAAGGGCCCCGGACAAGACCGTGCGATTGGAATGTGGGCGGCCTGCGCGGCCTTGGGTTCAGCCTTCGGGGTGGTCATCGGCGGTGTACTGACAAGCTTGATTGACTGGCGGTGGGTGATGTTTGTGAACGTTCCGGTCGGCCTTTTCCTCGCCGCCGTTGTGTTCACCTCCTTGCGCGTTCGAGAAGCTGACGACTCCAAGGCGAAGCTGGACGCAGCAGGTGCAATTACGATCACGTTGGCGCTAGGGACATTCCTCTATGCAATCTCGCAGTCCGTCCACGAGGGGTGGACCTCTCCTGCCGTGCTCACGGCATTCGGCCTTGCGGCAATCATGTTTCTCGCATTCGTAATCGTGGAGCGTCGCTCATCCGCCCCCCTGGTCCAATTCGGAGTTTTCCGGGTTCGGAACGTGCCAATCGGAATGGTGATGGTCCTCGGCCTGGGTGCGGTGTTGACGACGTCCATGTTCTTTCTTTCGCAAACGCTCCAGCGCATCGATGGGCGTAACCCGCTCGACACAGGACTTGCGCTGTTGCCCATGGCCGTTGCGCTCGCCATCGCGGCAATAGCATCGCGACATCTGCGCGACCTCGGGTTCAGCCGGTTGCCTCTGGTCGGCGGACTGACATCTGCAGCGGGCCTTATTTGGCTCTACTGGATACCTGAGCATCCGACGTTAGCGACCGAGCTGCTGATCCCAACGCTTCTGATTGGTGCGGGATGTGGTCTTGTGATGATGAGCGCCACCCATGCCGTGCTCGCGGGGGTGCCTCGGAAGGACGCGGGTTTGGCTGCAGGCCTTCAGAACGCGGCACGTCAGTTGGGAGGGGCGCTGGGAATTGCACTGCTGGTCACCATGGCTCATGGCGTAATGGCAGACCAAATCGCTCAGGGCCAGCTGCCACAGCTAGCTGAGCTGGACAGCTATCGCGCAGCGTTTCTTACCGCCGGTTGCTTGAGCATCGTCTCGGCGCTTGCGTCGCTGTTGCTGCGACACGCCCCTTAGCTGCACCGCAGTGAGTGCCGTTGTCCGTTTACCAGGTGAATCGCCCTTCGCCAGCAACGCACAACTGCCGAAGGGGAAGCCCGTCGATTTGGCAAAGAGCACCGGACACCGCGCTGCCCAGCAGCCTACTGCGAGTCGGACTTGAAGTCGCAGTCGCCGAACTTGCTCGACGCGGCGTCGCCCAGAGCGCCGAACAGCGCGTTGCGCCGTACCAGTTCGATGCGCGACTGATCCGGGTTGCAATAAGCCCCTCCCGGCTAATTGCCAAATCGTGTAAGCATTGGCTTACAAAATCTGGTGGCTATAGCTGCTTCCGCGCCTTGGCGGCCAGGGATAATCTTCACGCCATTGGACGTCGCGCAGGAAGCGCACTGCAAAACAGGGATACGCCGGATTTCCGCCAGGATGGCGGTCGGATCAGGGATGTCGGGACACAGTCTGCAAAACCTCGCTTCGGCGGGGTTTTTCTTTTTCCGAAGCCCGGTTTCTGAAGGTAGGTGCGAGCTTGCTCGCGAAAGGGCGTTCGCCGGCAAGCCGGCTCCTACAAAAGGCTTTCCTTCGGTCCCACCACCCCTTCCAGCAGCGAGCGCAGCAGTTCCAGGGTCGGCTGCTGGCGCTGCGCATCGCGGAACACCAGCCCCACCTTCAACGGCACGCGCGGCTCGCTGAGCGGCTTCCAGAGCAGCCCCTGGTTGGCGTGCATGGTCCGCGCGCGGCCGGGCAGTACCGTGGCCAGCATGGTGTGCGGCAGGCTGTCGAGGATGCCCGCCATATGGTTCAGTTCGGCCTGCACGTGGGGCCGGCGGCCGAGCAGGGCGAGCTGTTCCTGCCAGATCTGCCGCACGCGGAACTCCTCGCCCAGGAGCAGCATCGGCAGTTCGGCGGCCTGGCCCAGGGAGACTTTCTTGAACTCCTTCAGCGGGTGCTCGGGCGGAATCACCAGTTGCAACTCGTCCTCGTAGAGCAGTTGGCTGTGCAGCCCCGGCTGGCGTGGCGGCAGGAAGCCGATGCCGATATCCAGGTTGCCGGTGAGCAGGCGTCGCTCGATATCCAGCCCGGACAATTCGTAGATCTGCACCACCAGCTGCGGCTGCGCCTCGCGCAAGCGCTCCAGCAGCATCGGCACCAATGCCGCGTTCACCGTCTGCAGCACGCCGATGGCCAGGCTGCGCGGGGCTTGGCCACGGAAGCCGCGCAGGGCCTCGCGCGCGCGTTCCATCCCGTCCAGAAGGGGCAGGGCGTGGGTGTACAGGGTGTGCGCGGCAAGCGTCGGCAGCAGGCGCTTGCCGCTGCGCTGGAACAGGCTCACATCCAGGTTCTGCTCCAGCTGGCGGATCTGCTGGGAGAGCGCCGGTTGCGACAGATTCAGGCGCTCGGCGGCGCGGCCCACGTGGCCTTCCTCATAGAGCGCGACGAAATAGCGGAGCTGGCGAAAATCCATAAGCATCACTTATCGAAAAAGCTGGAAAATCGAAATGGCCACGGTTGCCTTCAGCCCATAGCCTATGCAGCGTAGAGACTGTTTCTCGCGTTGGAGAGGGTAAATGTCCGGGTTAGTGGTCCAGGGTGTTTTCATAGGTAAAGCTGAAGATATTGGTGGCGGCTTGTCCAGCGCAATCGACAAGCAGCCGATCGATCACCGCCTCTGGCTCTGGCCCCAGGGGCTGGGCAGCGACGAGCAGGGCGACCCCCGTTTCCACGGCGGCCCCGAACGTGCGCTGCACCACTACCCGGCCGAGCATTACAGCTACTGGCGCAAGCATTTCCACCACCTGGACTGGAAGGCGCCGAGTTTTGGCGAAAACCTTTCCACGTTCGGCCTGACCGAAGACCAGGTGTGCATCGGCGACATCTTCCGCTGGGGCCAGGCCTTCATCCAGGTCAGCCAGCCGCGTTCGCCCTGTTACCGCCTGAGCCGCCGCTGGAACATTCCCGGCCTGCCCGAGCTGGTGCAGGAAAGCGGCCGCTGTGGCTGGTTCTACCGCGTGTTGCGGCCCGGCTTCGTCAGCCGCGAGGACAGCCTGGACCTGATCCAGCGCAGCTACCCCGGCCTGACCGTGGCCCATGCCGTGCGGAGCTTCTTCCACTACCCGCTGGAACACGCCGGCCTGCAGCAGTTGCAGCAGTGCGAGGCGTTGTCCGGCCGCTGGCGCGACACCGCCGCGCGGCGCCTGGCCAGCGGCCAGTTGGAAGACTGGAGCTCCCGGCTGCATGGTCTGCCGCTGGAGGGCATGCGCGCATGAACGACTACCGCATCAGCCTGCACCGCAACCAGGTGCTGCTCGCCGAACTCAGCGTCAGCCAGGCGCGCTACGTCGAGATGACGCGCCAGCTGCGCACGCGCTTCCCCGAGGAAGAAGGCTTCAGCCTGCACATCCAGCGGCGCCGCGAGCTGCGCCGGGTTCTGGAGCAGGGCCCGGAAGGCCTGCGCCTGCTGGGCATCGAGTACCTTCACGAAGAGGTCCCCGACCATGCGTGACGCCCTTGCCGGCCTGCGCCTGATGAAGACCGTGGAGCGTCCCGCGCAGCTCTTCGTGCGCGGCCAGGGCTCCTGGCTCTGGGATTCAGATGGCCGCGCCTACCTGGACTTCACCCAGGGCTGGGCGGTCAACAGCCTGGGCCACAGCCCCAGCGTGGTGGTCGACGCCCTCAAGCGCCAGGCGGAAAGCCTGATCAACCCCGGCCCGGCCTACTACAACCGCGGCATGCTCGAACTCGCCTCGCGGCTGTGCCAGGCCAGCGGCAGTGACCAGGTCTATTTCCTCAACAGCGGCGCCGAGGCCAACGAGGGCGCCATCAAGCTGGCGCGAAAATGGGGCCAACTGCATCGTGGTGGCGCCTACCGAATCGTCACTGCCGGCAACAGCTTCCATGGCCGCACCCTGGCGACCATGTCCGCCTCCGGCAAGCCGGCCTTCGAGACGCTGTTCGAACCCAAGGTGCCGGGCTTCACCAAGGTGCCCTACAACGATCTCGATGCCCTGGCCGCGGCGGTGGACGGGGACACGGTGGCGGTGATGCTGGAGTTGGTGCAGGGCGAGGCCGGGGTCATCCCCGCCACCCTGGATTATCTGCAAGGTGCCGAGCGCCTGTGCCGCGAGCGCGGCGTGCTGCTGATCCTGGACGAGGTGCAGACCGGCATCGGCCGCTGCGGCACCCTGCTGGCCGAGGAGCTGTATGGCATCCGCGCCGACATCATCAGCCTCGGCAAGGGGCTGGGCGGTGGCGTGCCCTTGGCGGCGCTGCTGGCCCGTGGCAATGCCTGCTGCTTCGAACCGGGCGAGCAGGGCGGCACCTATCACGGCAATGCCCTGATGACCGCCGCCGGCCTGGCGGTACTGGATACCGTGCTGGAGCCGGGCTTCCTCGAGCAGGTGCGCGAGATGGCGTTGCACCTGCGCGAAGGCCTGGCACGGGTTGCGCGCCGCCATGGCCACGGCCCACTGCGCGGCCACGGCCTGATGGTCGGCCTGCCGCTGATCGGCCAGTCCGCGGCCCAGGTGGTCCGCCATGCCCTCGCCGAAGGGCTGCTGATCAACGCGCCGCAGCCTGACTGCCTGCGCTTCACCCCGGCGCTGACCGTGAGCCGCGCCAATGTCGATGAAATGCTCAAGCGCCTGAACCGCGCCTTCGCCCTGGCCAAGAGCAAACCCCTGGAGATTGCCTGATATGCGCGTCGCCATCCTGCAGCACGCCCCCTTCGAAGGCCCCGGCCGTATCAGCCAGTGGCTCGACCTGCGTGCCGCGCGGGTGCGGGTTCATGGCCTGTACGCCAATGCGCAACTGCCCAGGCCGGACGACTTCGACCTGCTGATCGTCATGGGCGGCCCCATGAGCGTGCATGACGAGGCCCAACTGCCCTGGCTCAAGGCCGAGAAGCGGCTGATCCGCAAGGCCCTGGATGCCGGCAAACGGGTACTCGGCATCTGCCTGGGTGGCCAGTTGCTGGCCCAGGTGCTGGGTGCGGAGGTGCGCAAGGGCGAGGCGGAGATCGGCTGGTGGCCCATGGAGAAACATGCCGGGGCGGACCAGTCTCCGCTGGGCCGCATGCTGCCCCAGCGCCTGCTCGCCATGCACTGGCATGGCGAAACTTTCGACCTGCCAAGGGGTGCGATTCCGCTCTATGGCTCGGCGGCCTGCGCCAATCAGGGTTTCGTCTGGGAAGAGCGCGCCATTGGCCTGCAATGCCACCTGGAAAGCACGCCGGAAAGCATCGAGGCGATGCTGGAAGCCTGCGCGGCGGACCTGGAGTTGCCGGGTTCGGTGGAGGATGCAGCGGCCATCCGTGATGGTTTTCCCCAGTGCAGTGCCCTGGCGCCGACGCTGTTCCGCCTGCTGGATTACCTCACCGGGCCGCATGCCGCGTTGACCTGATCTTTCCCCTTGTGAGTCGTTCTCAACCGCTCCCTGCCTGCAGTTTCGACAGGGGGCGGTTTTTCATTGCGCAGGGTGGGTTCGCTTTTCCTGTGGGGGCGAATTCATTCGCTAAGCAGGCCGCAGGTCTGCCCTTCGAGGCAGAAGGGGCAGCTTCGCTACCCTTAGCGAATGAATTCGCCCCCACAAAGACCGGCTCAGACCAGCGGCCGGTACAGCTCCGCCCGCCGATCCTGCAGGTAGGTGATGCTC
>RCUT01001290.1_pt1 | contig 12167 bp, 21 predicted proteins | sample 2166171 | NCBI WGS metagenome assembly RCUT01 (sample SAMN09932757, study PRJNA488358) | compost metagenome | isolation source: compost soil in 4-hydroxybenzoic | place: Germany: Experimental Botanical Garden
TGGTGGCACACCGCATATGGGATCGTCGTCATTGCCCTGATGATATTCTTGGTGGTGGTTTTTATGGCTTCGCTCGGGGTTTGGGTATGGCACTATCTAACACCTTACGGCTTTCTTAACCCCGAGCAGCTTTCGAAAATACAGTCTGTGATCTTCAGCGGTAGTCTTGGTGCTATCGTTTCCAGCTACATGCAAAAGCAGCTGAGTAAGCCCTGACAAATATCGGCAAATTTGGAAAGCGACCAAACTTCGCCAGGGCCTAGATATTATTTTTTTGGATCGGCTTCGATTTTCATTTCCCAATCCGCGGATTTTTTGGCTGCTTCAATCACCGCTTCTTCCACGGATTTTGCTTTCACCTCGTACACTCGCGAAGGCTCAGTATCCTCACGATTATCGAATACCTTGATGACGTAGTCTTTCATTTCATTCTCCTTTGTGACGCGCGGACGACTTAGTGATTTAGAAAGCAACCACTCAGGCATGTGAAAGTTGAGAGCGGTGTGTGACGATCCCGATAGATACGCCAGCGCGGCATTTCCACAACCGAGCAAGAACGGGTCAGTCCCCCAAGCACGTATCACATAGAGGGTTTTCAGAATCTGAGACCATGTAGGTCATAACGGGAGTGCCACAGCTTAAACATGGGGTATCGCAGTCGCTTTGCTCTGCCCTGCGCATGTTCTCTCGGTATGCACCATTCCTATGATCAGCCACATCTCTACGCCGTTTCATTTCGGCGGCAATCTCGTCTTCGGTAAATCCGCTCATCACGTCCCTTAAGGTTACCCATGCCAGTAACTGCGAGCCTATTTCAGCAAATCATCGATGCTGTAACTGCTCCATCCCAAGCTTGGAATCGCTGGAATGCGTGGGATAGCTGGGATGGCAGGAATAGGGGGTATTGATGGTATGCTCTTGATCGATGGTATTTGCTTAACTGGTGGAATAGGTCCACCTTTTGCACCGTTAGTAAATGCAACGGCGTTGCCGTTAAAATCTCGGATCCAGCCGTCCTTTACTCGGCCAATCTGCTTGCCGGAATTGTTGTACAAATTCTCACCGTGCAACTTTCCAAGGGCCTTTCCTCCCCAAGAATAAAAAACGCCGTTGGAATCTATGTAATGAGTAGCGCGGCCACCGCGATCATGAAAATCCATGGTCATTGTCTCTGAACCTCCCAGTTGAATTAGATCAGAGGAAATCAAACTTAACGCGAGGTTGCAAGAGGGCAGGCCCTGGCAGACTGTTGACGCTCAATGCCACACAAGACGCATCCGTAAGATGAAAGCGGCACAATGAACATTTCTAGCGATATCTGGTTTTCTCGCTACTCATCCCAAGCAGCTTCGAGGTGTCCGCCCAGCGCCTTCACACCTCGCTGAATGGCCTTGAAGTTTGGGTATTTGCTCCGGCAGCCGCGTGACCGGAAATACCGGCCAGTGCCGGCCTCGTCGTCCACGTCTGGCATATACCAGCCGATTTCGTAAGCTCGGGATCGCAGTTGGTCGAGAGATTTGACGCCCGTGATTTTGTACGGCTTGCGCTTACGACGGTAGCCGTAATAGTGGGCCACCTTACGGATGCGCTCGATTTCCACCCCAGGAAAGGCAGCGCGAAGGTCATCGTGGGTGGCTTCGGGGTACAGTTTGCGTAAACGCTGTTTGTCGATCGGCCCCCAACTCCTTCTGGGTGACGCCAGACCCAGCTTCCTGCATCTGGCCCTGATGGCGCACTCCGTCCTGTTGTAAAGGATCTGGCGCAGGGCAAAGAAATCAGGATGGAACAAGCGGCAGATGAAATCCTCATCCTCCGTCCATAACTTCTGCCCGAAAAGGGTGAAGCCAGATCGCAACATCCTTTCACGGATACGCTCCGCAGACGCTGCGCCTCTGACAAACTGCGCGAGCGACATCGCATCAAGCCGGCTTTTTTACTCTCAGCGTGCGATACGCGTTGAAGGTGCCGGCCTTGTCTGTGAAAAGATCGACCAGTGAGGATGGAAGAGAATTGAGTTCCCGCAACTGCGTGGCCAGATCAACAAACTGAAGCTTCAGACGCTCGACCTCTGAAGCCTTCACTTCCTCAATCTTGGCCTCGATCTCGGCTTTCGCTCTCAGCAATTCCTGCAGCTCACTCATGACTCCGTCTCCGCTTCTGGTGGGAATGGGACGACCTTAGTGAGGGCTGCGGAGCCTTGTCCACGCCTTCTCTATCGTACGCTTTCTGACAGGCTAACGACCAGGATTTACTGTTTCGATATGAGCGCTATCAGCGAGTGTTGCTCTGACGATAACGATCATCATCGGTCGGTCAAAGTCCTGACGAGAGAGCGTTATTGATGCGCTCTTTCACTTGCTCGTAGGTCTCGTGAACGAAGTAGGTGAACAGCCCGCCGGAGTTATTTTGTCCAGTGACTTGAATCGATGTTCCGTCCTCGTACGGGAAGGCTGCAATGATGTTGTCAACGTTAATGTAGATCGCCCTATCGTCGTGCGATCTAGTGGCGCTGATGAATGCCATCTGGTTCTCCTTTTTTGAGATAATACCTACCTTGGCGGCATACATTAGCAAAGGCAGGCCAAACCCATTCACAGGGCGGCAACAATAATGACCTCGCATCGCAATTCAGGTCGGGAAACTCACGATAAGGGTGATTATCGATAGCAAATTGTGCATCAAGATTCCGGAAGTTCCGCAGCCGTTGGCGGAACTATGGAATACCAATTAAACTGAAAGACGGCTTCTCTGTCTGCATTGAGGTCGGAAGAGAGTATCAAGCCAGTGCCAGGCAATCCTGTTTTCTTGTTTACGACAAGAACAGTGAGGGGTGGTAGGCCGTTTTCGTCGCACCAATACATCAAGTGCCCGAGTTGCCTATCCAAGACGCCTGACCCCTTATAACCTAGGCGATCCGCGATCATCTGATACGTTAATATCTCTCGGCGATGTGCCGCGCCGATTAGAATGAGGTAGATCTGCACCGCTCGGGTTCGTGTTGTAGAATTGGTGGCAAAATAAGAAACTGGCACTGATCAAATCCTGAAATTGTCCTGAGACGGCTAATGATAATGGTCATTCCCGCTAAGAGTTCGGCGCCCAGTTATCACCACCAAGCAGGCCCGAGTGGGCTACTCGCCCTCTTTGTCTAACTCCAGCAGTAGGTTCGAAAGCTCTTCTGTCCGAGCCCTCATTGCTTTGATATCCCCTGCGGATATAGGGCCTTTAGAGAGCCTATCTAACAACTCGATATGATGAGCCAGATAGATCGATATTGGCAGAACAGGCCCGCCGCGTTTGTTGGCGACTTCAACATGCAGATCGCGGTCTGCAAGCGCAAGGCGGGATGCTATTTCCCTGCGGTGAGTCCTCTCATCTTTTCGAGCTTGAATATAGGCAACGGCAACCGGGCCCGCAGCTCCTATAAGAGCGCCAACAAAACCGCTGATCAATGGCCAATACGTTTCGGGTCCCACACTTGCCCCCAAGGGTTACCTTTGCCAGTACTCCGCATCGTCACTTCTGAGTCTTCATGCACGCGAGCAATGATGCGCTGGCTTTTGTCGACCCTCTCGCGGTCAATAGATGCGGTCGGTCGCTGATCCCATCCTTGATCGCAATTTGCTTCTTGGCAGTGGCGAACGCTGCGACGAGAGATTCTGCATTCTCTTTTGTCAGCATCACTTGGGCGGCAGCCAAGTTATCCCCGACTGCCCCTGTCTCTCCGGTCTGCCCAAGAAGCCTTACCCCGTCGATCGCGAATTCTATCTCGGGAGTAAGCCCCTGAAGCCGCGTATCGAATGCGAAGCCCGGTATAGCTCGAAACATAAGTCCTTTCTCGGCAGTATCACATATTACGATCACGCCCGACCGAAGGGAGCTCATGAAGTCGACTGTTACACGCTTACCGCCAGAGAAAGGATCATCCTCTGCATCCACTGACCATTGCTGAAAACCCGCCATTGCAGGAGCAGTGATCGAAACCAAAAACACTGCAGACAGAACCCATTTGCGCATGCATAACCCTCCAAGCCGCAAGCTTGAATTTTCATCATCACAGGTTGTGTCTGTCAACGAGATTCACTTCGCCATTCGCATATACCGTTGAGCTTGGCTAACAGTCAGCCCACTCTTTTCACGTAGCCATGGACCGAAATGACCGCGAGGCAACGAAGCCTTCATGTTGAGAAGCTCTCGCCCATAGTGGGCTTTCTCCGCCTCTGACAGCCTCGTGTATGGCGTTGGTGGGTGAGGGGCCTGACTGTCACGCTCACGCCTTGGAGCGACTGCAGGGGGCGATATGAGGCGGCTATGCGCATCCCAGATTTCACGCTGCTTTTGTGTAGGCAGTTTCTTGAATTGCTGGACACTCAAGCCGAGTCCGAAGGCTGCAAATGCGATAGCACGATTGCCCCGATCCTTGATCCTCATGGCTCGGTGAAGCTGGAAAGCGTTCATGGGACGAAGCATGCCAACGTCTTCAATCTCGATCTCGGTAATCATCTGGTGCTCCAGGCAAAAAGAAAGGCCGTCACCTCGGAAGGCCGGCCAATCCTTTGCGCCAGTTCATCCGTGGTCGCTGGCGAATATATAATAGATGATGATAGGTTTGCGCAACAACATCAATTTGTGTGTTGAATTGTGTTGATAAGGTGCTACCGGCCGCCACCGGAAAGAAGCGCCATCATGTCGCGATGCTGACGCCCTATCTCGGCAATCTCCTTGCGGATTTCGATCATTTCGCAGGTGAACCGACCATGCTTATATGCACCGTTCTTGCTACCCTTTGGCGCTCCGGCGCGCGCTCCGTGGAACCGGCAAACCATCTTCCCGCGTTCCGCTGGCGCCTGGCACTGGCACTTTGTCCGCTTCGACATGGCCGAGCACCGCGGCGCGAGCTGGTAAGGATAAATCTTCTTGTCCATGGGATTGTGCACCTTTTTTGTTTCTACCCCGCCCCCCGTGGGTGACATTGCCGATGATCGCCTGACCGCCTTCGCCAACGTAAACGTGCTCGACAACGACCTTTTGATTTCCGCCGTTGCGATGCTTTCTCAGGGCTTCCATCTGGGTTGTGAAAGTTCGCATCAGCTTGTTGACGATACGCTCATGCAGGTCCAAGAGATCGACGCGATCAGCGGTGACGAGCGATCTGGTGTGACGGAGAGACAGCACATGCACCGTCGCCATTTGGAAGGCTAGCATCGCCTCAAGGTGGTCTCTGGGTTCGATGCCGGCCACCAGAGCAATGGCAGCATTCAATTCAGCAACTTCCGCTTCCTGCCCGCGCGAGAGCGCATTAGTGATCTGTGAGATCATCGAGGCATATAGACGTTTATCGGTGATCCCTAGAGCCCTCATGACGACCGCCAACGCGACCTCTTGCCGGGGGTGCTGAAACCTCAACATCTGCGGCAGATCAGGCACCTTGATGTATTGCGGCAAGCCTTCCGGAAGTTCCATAAACTCAGCTATGGCTTCCTTCTCCGACGGCGTCGGGTCGTATTCAGGGCGCGGCCCCGCCTTGATCTGTTCGGGTGTCTCACCGGCGGCAAGACGATCTATTGCTGTCACAACGCGCTTCAGCTTTTCATCGTGAGAAAGACCGTTATCGCTAGTCATCATTTCTCCTCAACTTTGAACGTGACGGCCGCGCGCATCTCCCCTGAATTGATCAGTGGGTTTGAGCTGCCCTTTTGTCGAATAGTGGAAGGCGCATTTGGCGGGGTGCGCAATGAGGTGATCTCGGCTTGGATGTCACCCTGAGCTTTGATGCCAAGCTTCTTCAGAGCTTTCCGTTTCTCTTTGGCAACGGACTCACCGAGGGCTGCTTGCTCGATAATGATTACGGCCGCTGCTTTCATCGCGGCTCTGTACTCTGTCCGCTTTTTACGCATCGTATTCCGCATAAATGGGCGCTCTGGAATTCCCCGGCTCGTGCCAAACTCGTTCCAGATCGCCTTCTGGATATTGTCAGAGTCACTTTCTCCAGCCGGAAATCCGACCTTCACAAGATTCGGTCCCGATAAGAGTGAGGAGATCCCTTTGATACCTCTGCCAATCGTGCGGCGTTTGATCGTGAAGATCATGACCTGCCCCGCAAGGCTTGGATCTCCTCCGTTGAGAAATAAATAAGTTCAACTCCTCCACTGGGAAGTGCTTGGCGATCTGGCGCTGACCCGGCTTTTGCCGAAACGGCAAACAGCGACCCGATATCGAATGAGAATTTCCTGATGAAAGGTACTCGGACAGCAGCAAGCAGATCCGCGCCAGTGACGATTCGCCGCCCTTGCAGAACCGGCTGATCATCGAGCGAAAGATCGAAACTCCAGCGGTCACTACTCGGGTTATATCTAACACGGATGGTCACGCGCCGACCGCTTACTATTGTACCAAACTGCTGGTCCGCCGCATCGATGATGGAAAATTTTTGCATCAGAAAGCATCGTCCTTCTCAAAGCGCGAGGCGCGACCGACAGCCGCCTGGCCAACGGCACGGCCAATCGCTCCTCCAACGGCTGCGTTGACGTTCTGCACGCCTTGAACGGTCACTCCGCCCACCTGCACAGTCACCGACTGGTCACGGCTGTCGTTCACCGTATTAGTGACTTCGGGAGGCGCAGCGCCGTTGCGACTGATGCCCATGTGGTCTTTGAAGGAGAAGTTTGGATCGGCGGCTGCGCCATAAAGAAAGCGATCCCATGCCGACGGCGCCTTGCTGCCCTGACCTGGTCTCTGCGGACGCCTTCCCAAAACCTGAAATGCCTGTGGCACATTCTTGGCCGCTTCTTGTGAGGCAGGATCGGCAGGAACATAGCCCCCCAGTCTGGCCAACCTGTCCTTTTCCTCTTTCGATGTGACCATCAACTGGCGGGAAAGAAATCCGTATCCCTGCTCTTTGAGAGTTTTCGAAACGGCATCCTGATACCCAATCTCGTTGGTGAGGGCATTCAACGCTCCGGTGGCCGATGGTGCGATAGAGCCTCCGAGTGCCTTCATGAAGCCATCCCACGCGGTGGTCATGTTTTGAATAGCCGCCGTGGTGTCATCGGTAAATCGTTTGACGTCCCGGTAAACGGTTCCGTTGACTTCCGTACCGTTTAATATGTCGAAGAAATTCTGCAGCGCGTCTGTGCTGGTTGTCAGGGACAACATCGCGTTTTGAAGCTGAGTGTCGACAAAAATATCAGAAAGCCGCGCCGTGGGATTTTGCTCTAGAACCTCTTTAGTCAACCTGACATAAGCGTTGATGGCGTCCTCGCCAGCCGCTGTGGCACTGGCCATTTCTTCGCGGATGTTCTTTCCAAAGCCTTTGAAGTTTTTCTCGACCTCACCGGAAAACATCTTCGTGAAGAGGTTTTCTGCGTTCGTCGCGGCTTGACCCGCTGAACCAGTGTCTTCTCGCAACGTCTGTAACACCGCGATGAGGCGTTTCAGTCCCTCAGTGCCATCGTAGCCCAGATTGGCGAACTGATTTGCCAAGGTCGGAATGTACGCCGCCATGTCTTTGAGTTCGAACTGCCCCGCCTTGCCGCCTGCTACCATTATGTCGAAGGCGTTTTGAAGATCGTTGGCCTGGATTTTCAGAGCTGACGACGATTTCAAAGCCGTGTTGGCGATATCGGCCGTGGCGGATCCCGAAGCTTGGGCTGTAGCCAAGACCGCAGGCAAGAAGGACATTGCCTCCTCTAGGCTCTGCCCGGCAGACGTAAGGGTTTCCAACCCCGTAACCGCCTCGTCTAAGGGGAGGGCGAAGCGCTTTACTAGAGCTTGCACATCTTCGGAAGCCTTCATCGTTTCCGCGACACTTGAGCCGGCGGTCGTGCCGATTCGAAGCATTGAGCGCTCGAAGGAGGCATAATTTTTCACCGCCGAAGTACCGATTGCGATGGCGCCGGTCGCTACCGCGCCAGCAGCTATGCCGAGGGCTTTAACCCGGTCAGAAGTGCGTTTCGCGCTCCCTTCCGCGTCGTCCATGCCGGACTTGAACTTTTTTAGATCCTGCTCACCCTCCAGCTTCCAGCCGAGGAGGCCTATCAGTTCTTCAACAATCATTGACGAGGCTCCAATCCCTGGCGAGTGGTGATCAACTGGTCGAGCACGAAAACCTCTGTAGCGCTGCCCTCATCGAGCAACCCGTGATCCTTCACGATGCAAGTGCAAGCGTCGCAATTGGCGCTGTCCCTAAGTGTGTGGATGTCCGATAGAATTCCGGGGACGAGGACCGCGGCAGATGCGATGACGGATGCTGAATAAGGCTCTGGTGCTTTCGCGCCATCAGCGGTTGTCAAACTCTGAATAGCCTTTTCGAACTTTCGCTTGGTCGAGAAGAATGGCTGCTTGACGCCTTCCTGGGAGACAACCAGGCGCAGCACGCGCTGGCACTGCTTGAACGCGAAGGTGCAGCAGATATCCCTGCGACCGGCAGAAACCAGCCGTCGCTCAGCCACGGTGGAAGGCCTCACGCCCGCCCACTCTCCAGCCTTCAGGGAGCTATCGCTGATATCCACTGCCCATGCGTGCCGGATCATCTTCAGTTCCTCTCGATAAACACGGTTATCATTAGCGATCGCGCCGCCAGGAGCCGTTCAGATCGGCCACCATCTGATCGTAAGCCGCCATGGACTTTGCCTCGGCGTCTGACACCTTCGGGGCGCCTACGTCCGCTCCGTCGAGGATGGCGAAATACCTCTCCGCCGGCATCCCAGAGGTCACCACGCCGCGCACGCCGTCATAGAGCGGAAGCGCTGCAGCCTGGTCGAGTGGCATACCCTTCACGCTGTCTTTCATCGTCTGGCGCTCAGCGTCGGTCATCATCTGAGGTTCCTTTCGGTTGGCGCTGTCGCCAATGCGCAATTCAGAGCCGCCACGAGCCGCCGGAACCACGGCAATATGATTGCTTCGGATACCGCGCTGGATCGCGTCGTAGGCCTCGCCTGAGGGCGATACGCCAGCCGTCCAGTCGAGATCACAGGTGTAGCCCATGGAAAGCTCACGTGTGCCCCCTTCGATCTCCTGGATGGTGCCGGCGTCAGCCAACAGCATAGACACGCGGACGAATTCACCGTCGCGCGCCACTTCGCCATCGCTCCACCCCTTGGCTACGTCTGCCCAATTTGCGGAGGAGACAGCTTGTCGAGGATGACCCAACGTGACTGGCTTATGGGCGAAGCTCTGCATCGTGTCGCTGCTGAAAACCTCGTCAGCGGGCCGGAAAACGCGAACCACGGGCATATCTGGTTTGCCCACCTCGGAACCGGCGTATAGCTGGACGTTGTTTGCCCGCGCCACCCTAGCGTTAACGGTCAAAAAGCCGTCTCGCGTCTTCCGTTGGCCGTCGATCGTCAATTTGTCCTGAAGGTGCATGTTTAGTTCCTTTCAAGTTGAGCGGTGGCGAGGAGCCCTCGGGCGGAGACAACCCATCCCCCCGCCACCTCATGCCGACGGTTACCAGTCGCGGGCATATCAATTCTCCGGTGGTTGTTTGTGAGCGTCACGAAGGCGCTGGACGGACTCCTGGTAGGCCCGCTCCGCCGCATCCTTCGGATCATTTCGTTTGATGCCATCGGCCATCACGACCGCAAACGGATCGGTGTTGACGCGCGCTGCGAGGAGTTCAAAGCGCTCATCGATGTAGGCTTCAGTCTTGCCATCCACGGCACCGTCACCGCATCGGCGGCGAACGACTTCCCGGCGAACATCGAGAGCGCTGCGCAAGTCTTTTGCATCGAAGGCGGGATATATCTTCTTCGCCATCTCGACAGCGTCAACTAAAGCAAGGGCTCGCCGCTCGATCTCGGCTTCCTGGTCACGTACTTTTGCCTGCAGGGTCGCTATCCTGCTCTCTTTCTCACGATTGAGGGAGGCGATCTCGGCGTCCTTCTGAGCGATCAAAGCAAGGTGGCTCTTTCGTGCGTCCTCAATCTCGGCTTCGATGGCCGCCACCTCGTCGTCCATAGCCTTGACGAAATAGGCCACGTCGGCGTCTGTGAGCAGTTTAAGCGGCTCCTCCTGCCGATCGGCTACGAACTGGCGATTTCCACGCTTGAGGGCCCCCCAATCCTTAACGAAATCGGCAACCTTCGCCTCAATGCCATCGGTCAGCCCAACACGCTGATTGGTGGCGTCCTCGGTCTTGCGGTTGAAAAACATCGTGCGGTTCCTCTTCAGTAACCAATCGGCGGCCACATGAAGCCGTGAGTGGAGTTCTGGTTTTTGCGAAAGTTGGGAAGGCGCACGCCGTCGATCAGGTTAGGAAGCTGCGCGTCGTATTGGATGCCGATTTCAGAGGCGGCGCCTCGCGCTATCTTTTGAGCGGAGTAGAGCCATGAGTCGGCATTTTGGCCAGCGTTGGTCCGCTGCAGGCGTTCAGTGTTCTTCGCGAGCCGGTCAAGCAACTGAACGATTGCGGAGGCGTGTTTCTCGTAAGCCGCCAGATCCTTCACAAGCTGGTCGCGCTCTTCCTTCGCGGCCTCATACTCTGCGGCGCGGGCGGCGGCGGCTTCCTTGCTCTTCGCGGCATGAAGAAGCTCGCTCAACTGTTCAGCGGCGGCATCCATGCGCTTGCTGCGGAAATTGGCGTCTTCCATCTCCTTGCGAGCGGCATCGACGTCAGCGGGGCGTAGGCGGGGATTGAGCGCGCGCTGCTCTGCGGCCTTGCTGGTAGCTTCGGCGTCGGCGCTAGTCTGCTGGACTTCCTGAAGCAGCGCGGCAATGGTCTGGGAGGTTTGTTCGCCCGCGAATGCATCGGCAATGCGATCATCCAGGCTGGCGGCTTCCTTGCTCATTCGGTTCTCCTTTGTTGAGAACCATAAGACCATGATGGCCGGTCGAGCGGTATTCGAAGAATTTAGAACTATGTGCTAGTAGATCGCGCTGACTCAGTTAGTTGGCAAGAGGCCCGAAATGGAAGTTTGGCAAAAACAGTTTGTTCGAAAATTGTTTCATTATTCGGCACGGCATATGGATATCGATGGTGCTTTCAGGATCAAGCACTTATATGTGCCGAGCAAGCTATATAAATATCGGCATTTTTCAGATAACCATATCGGCGCACTCATCGGAGGCAAGCTCTGGTCCTCTTCACCAGACCGCCTCAACGATCCCTACGAGGTGGAGTTTACGTTCGATTCAGACCGCTTCTACGTTGAGGATATTTCGGCTACCGAATTCATCCAGAAAATGAAGAGAATTGAGGCCGATATCAAAGCCGGTGGCAGATTGGAGATGAGCGCGCATACGCGAAAAATCAAGTCTGGAGAATGGATTGAACGAGAGGCCCGGCAACTTCTTTCGGCTTTAAATCTGCCAGATAAAGAAGATTTTTTAGCGGTCCTACAGGAATTCCTTAAGGCTCAGAAAAATAACGAAGTAGAGAGAACAACGAACCTTCTGCGACAAGGTTTAAGTGTCTTGTCACTTTCCGCAACGCCGGAATCCGAGTTGCTCTGGTCACACTATTCGAACTCTCACAAGGGATTTGCAATCGAATATAACTTTGCTGACCTTTCCCCTGACCACCCTAGGAAACGCCTATGCTTCCCTGTTTTCTACACGAAAAAGCCGAGAGATGCGACGTTCTACATGGCGCGTGGTGATTTTTCCAATTTCAACAACTTGTACGCTCAGTATATGTTGCTCATGAAGCATTCTCAGTGGGCTTACGAGCAAGAATGGAGAATTATTCATTCAATCGGTCCCAGCCATGCCAACATCGAGCTCGATATGCCAAAACCAAGCGCCGTGATTTTTGGTTTGAAGTCTGAACTAGACGGCGCGTCTGAGCAAAAGGTGATCGATTTCTGCAAAAGAGAAGGAATTGCAATGAAGCGCGCTACGCATACACCTGGGCGCTTTGGCTTATCGATCAAGGACCACGAGATTTAGTTTTTAGCCTCACTTCCTCCAAAAGAGAAAATGATCTACGTAAATACAACTCCACTAAGGGATGGCGACGGTCACCAGATCGAAAACGTTCGAGGGTCTGCATCTCGCCATCTACTTTCATCAACAATGCCGGAAGAGAGATTTGAAGAGGGGCGTGCCTATCTGATTGTCTTCCAATGCCCCACTTTTTCGCCCATTCTCTGATGGTCTTGTCACCTACTTTGACGTGCTCCCCGAATTTGGGCCAGCGGGAGCTGGAATTTTCCGGGGTTAAGACTCAG
>RCUT01001291.1_pt1 | contig 12164 bp, 10 predicted proteins | sample 2166171 | NCBI WGS metagenome assembly RCUT01 (sample SAMN09932757, study PRJNA488358) | compost metagenome | isolation source: compost soil in 4-hydroxybenzoic | place: Germany: Experimental Botanical Garden
ATCCGCGAGAGGTGGTCAAGCGCGCCCTGGCCAACAACGCAGCGGCATTGATCCTAAAGGGTTACATGTCAAGAGAAATGTTGCATCCACCTCTGGCGCCCAGGATCACTAAGGCCGCGCCGTTGAGCTATTAGTAAGCGTTTCATGGTCGCTGTGTTGCATCTGTACCAAATGAAGCTAAACGATGACCTCACTTCTTCTATAAGGCCCCACAACCTCTCCATGCAGGTTTGCATCAACCGTCCACAGTCAAAAAAAGGCTATCAGACGATGCGCCGACCATCGTTGTTGGTGTCGCGGTTCTCCAGGGACGAGGTCAGGCCGGAGATTCCGACTTCGGACTTGCCAAGTTCGTCCAACTGTCGATTCTAGAATGACAAATATGCTGTCATAACTGCTACTTAGAAGGGTGATTGGCAAAGGGACAGATTGAGCCACTCGCCTGTCGGTACTACGGGCAATCCTGCGTCAGCGGCGGAAGCGCCAGAATCACTCTATAATTCCATATAATCCTTATTCTTAAGCTTCTACCAACACGCTTGCGCGGTTAGGCGGTAAGAATCCGGCAATCACGCTTTCTGACTCCAGTAGTGTTTTACTGCGCAGATCGGAAGCGAAAGCTCGAAGCACAGCTTCAAATTTTAAGTCATCTAGATCCAGCCGTATCTATCCTTTCCAGCAGCAAGGGCAGTATTTCCGTGGCAGCGCCGATCAGCATGAATTCCTTCTCTTCGCCCATTGCAACGTCAGCCTTGTTCACATGAATGACCGAAGCTCCAGACGACAACGCAAGGTCCGGAAGGCCAGCTGCAGGCATAACGACTCCAGAGGTGCCCACTGAGACTAGAAGATCGCATTCCTTCACTAGGTGCACTGCAGCTTTCCAAGCCTGGGACGGCAAATCCTCTCCGTACCAGACCACCGCAGGGCGCATCTTGCCATTACAACGTTGGCATCTAGGAGGCTCGATCAGCGCACCTTCATCCGGTATTACTGATTGATCTGGCATCACGACCGCAGGCCGATGGCAGGCGAAGCATTTGGGCGTTGCCAAACTGCCATGCAAATGCACCACGTTTAGCGAGCCCGCTCGCTCATGAAAGTCGTCAATATTCTGGGTGATAACGGAAACCTGGCGCAGGGAGTTAGCCATGCGAGGTATCACAAGATGTGCGGCATTTGGCTCAGCCTGAGCGACTCGAAGCCGCCGCCACAGATACCATCCCCATACCAGTGCTGGGTTTTCCCGAAAGGCTTTGGCCGTCTCTAAATCCCTGGGATCGTAACCTGCCCAGATTCCAGAAAGCTTTTCACGGTACGTAGGAATACCGCTATCGGCGGAGATACCAGCGCCAGTAAAAAAGACTATCTTTTTGGCCTTCTGTAGTTCATCTATAGCTTGTTCTATGGCAGTCATGGTACCAATCTTCTCCTGCCTTCCCGCCTTGTGTTTTAAGGAGATGTCGTAAGCATTTTGAGCGTTTGGCAGAGATCCTAAGCATTCATTGATAGCCTATCCCATTTACCTAAGGCAACAACTGAACTCCCGCAGAAAAAGACCTGAATAGGCAAGATGAGCCACGACTTGAGCCTAATTCGTTTGGTGAGGGATATTCACGAGAGAAACGCCAGTGCAGAAGAACACACAAGTTCTTTTCCTAGATTTTGATGGCGTCTTACACCCCGACGCCGTCTACTTGAGTCGCCAAGGGCCAACACTGAAGGCTGAAGGTGCACTCTTCATGTGGGCACCGATTCTTGTCGATCTTCTTAAAGATTTTCCTACGATATCGTTGGTATTGAGCACAAGCTGGGTCCGACATCTTGGCTATAAGAGAGCACTTGGCTATCTGCCTCACGAGCTACAGCAGCGAGTTATAGGTGCTACGTGGCACAGCTTTATGGCTAAAGGCTGGGTGAATGAAAACCAATGGGACGGAAAGACAAGATACGACCAGGTCTGCCGTTACGCTGCCCGATCACAACTTCAGCACTGGATTGCCCTTGATGACGATGTTCAAGGGTGGTCAGAGGGCTCAGCGCAACATCTGATTGCCTGCGCACCCGAACTTGGGCTCAGCTCCGCCCAGACCCAGACAGCGCTTCAAAGACGCTTGGTGGAGATGTGCTCACCTTAGGAGTAACCAACCACCCTGCAACGCGCGTCTAGATTTAGGCGGAAGGGTGATAGACATGGTTGCACTACTACGATTCGATACCACCCCAGAATCAGCGCCTGCTCGTAACCCATCTCATAGGAGACTTCGGTGATCTACGACTCAAGCGACCCACCTCTTGCTCGTGCTACGCAGTGGCTAGAGAAAGCACCGGTTACGGCTGAATCTGAGCCACATGTGTAGGCTCGCGCAGAGCGAAAGGTGCCCATCGAATTGTATGCAGTACGAAAGCTTCTCAATACCTTCAACATGTCAAAATGGGGGTAAGCTGTTCGATTGCGATCGAAGCTGGTGTGTTTGGGACCGTTTAGAGGAATACGTTCGTCTCTCATACATCCAACTGCTACCATAACTGAATTACGCATCCACTCTTCCTTTGAGCAGCGATGCGAAGCATTAGCCTCCTTCCTATCCTGTGCACCGCGTCGCCGCAATAGCCACGGATTGGGCATATTTTGCAGAGAATCGGATAATAGAAATGGCCAGCGCCGAACAGCTTAAAGCGCTCGTGAAGTCCCACATTGAGCGGGACGATAGTCAATTCTATTCTGTGGCGATGCAGGTCGCTGCTCGTGAAGCCAAGTCGGGGCACGGTAAGCTCGCTACCGATTTGCGCGACATGATTGATGCGGCAAAGAGCAGCGTGAGTCTTGAAGGGCGACGTAACAGTCCAGTGCCTCTTGCCAAACCACGTGGCGAGATGGTCGGCTTGCTCAGCGTTACCTATCCGAAGGACCGCTTTGTAGACATGGTCCTCGACAACGAAGCCTCTGATCAATTGCAGCGAGTTCTTAAAGAGCAGCGTATGTTTGCTCGGCTACGAGAACATGGGCTCTCCCCCCGTAGGAAAGTCTTGTTAGTAGGGCCTCCTGGCACCGGCAAATCGATGACTGCCGCCGCTCTTGCCGGTGAACTTGGGGTTCCGCTTTTTTTGGTCCGTTTGGACACGCTCATTACCAAGTTCATGGGCGAGACAGCCGCAAAGCTTCGACAGGTTTTTGATGCTATGGCTGATATTCGTGGCGTCTACTTTTTTGATGAGTTCGACGCAATCGGTTCCCAACGCGGAATGCCCAACGACGTTGGTGAGATTCGCAGGGTGCTGAACAGCTTTCTAATGATGATTGAAGAGGACCAGTCGAACAGTCTCATCATCGCGGCGACAAACCATCCCGAAATCCTCGATTACGCATTGTTCCGTCGTTTCGATGATGTCATTGAGTATCACCTGCCGACCGCAGAACAAGCTTCCAGCCTTATTCGTTCACGGCTTGGAAACTTCGCACCGAAGCCGTTCTCAGTCAAAGCGATTGGAGAGCAGGCTGTCGGCCTAAGTTATGCCGAAATTCGGCGTTCGGTGGATGACGCCATTAAAGATGCCGTCATGCACGATGAAAATCGCGTCAAGGGACAGACGCTGGGCAAGGCATTGATGGATCGCCGGCTGCTCAGCCAGAAATTGGCTAAACAACGAAGCAGTGAATCATGCCGGAAAAACGAGAGTACCAACGTTCGCACTTAATTCTTCAACAGACCTCCGAGCCGAAGGCCTACAAGGCACACCCTTCGAAAGGCGGTGTGAAGCTACGCGTTCCAGATTTGCCTAGACAAGCACATGGAATAGCATTGCAGACACAACTCCAAGCACTACGGCCTTCTGCTGACGCAGCAAAAAACTTCCAGGAGCAGGTCGAGGTTGAAAGCGGCTTGGGGCTGCAAATTCAATTTATTGGTCAACCTGACGTTGAAATGGCTTTCCAGAGCCTTGCTGATGAGCGCAAGAAAATTGAGCTTTTGAGCATCCGTCAGGAAGGTGACAAGACAATCGCTAACGTGTTTGTCCCCGATGGCAAACTTGAACACTTCGAGAAGGTCGTCACGGAGTACTTGCAGGAAAAGAAGGATAAGAACGGAAATCCGCGGGATCATCGTAACCTCCTGAATACGATCGAGTCGATTCGCAACGCAGAATTGGAAGCCTTGTGGACGGATGATCCCGATCTGCTTCCGGAGAATAAAGAAGAAGAATTTTGGTGGGAGGTTTGGCTACCAGTTAGGGGCTCACGCGAGGCAGTAATCGGTGACTTCAAAAAAATTGTTGAGCTCAGTGGCTGCCAGGTAAGTGACGCCCAAGCCGATTTCCCTGAGCGAACCGTATTATTGATGCGAGGCTCTCAGCGCCAGCTAGCGCGATCAGTGCTGGGTCTGAATTGTGTGGCGGAGCTGCGGCGTGCCAAAGAAACCGCCGACAGCTTCGATGATCTGGCTGGTGATGAACAGATTGAATGGCTTGATGAGCTTGTTGAGCGAACCGACTTTCCGCAGGCTGATCTCAACGTCCCGAGAATTTGTTTGTTGGACTCAGGAGTCAACCGAGCTCACCCTCTCATCAGTCCTCTAATGGAGGAAGCCGATGCCCATTCCGTCGATCCTGCTTGGGGAAAGCATGACGATGAAAATCACGGGACCGGCATGGCTGCTCTCTCAGCCTATGGTGATCTCACCGACTGCTTATCTTCGAACGAGCGAATCAGTATTCAGCACCGGTTGGAGTCAGTAAAACTTTTACCGCACCATGGTGCTAACGAAGGGGGCGCCAATCTCCATGCTTCGCTTTTCGCTGAAGGCGTATCTCGCCCTGAAGTCAGCCATGCTGATCGATCTCGGATTTTTAATTCCGCAGTGAGTGCAGAAGATTATCGCGATCGTGGCCGCCCTTCGTCATGGTCCTCTAAGTTGGACAGTCTAGCCGCCGATGCTGACAACGAGGGGGAGTTCCCGCGGCTATTTGTTCAGTCTGCTGGCAACATCAGGGATAACAACTCATGGATGTTCTATCCAGATAGCTTGAGCACGAACCTTATCCATGATCCAGGTCAAGCCTGGAATGCATTGACCGTCGGAGCATGTACTCGCAAGGTCGACACTCGTCCTACCGCCTACGAGCCTATCGCGAGAGAAGGCGGACTCAGCCCTTTCACTACGACATCTGCGACTTGGGATAGCGCATGGCCACTTAAGCCTGATGTAGTGTTCGAAGGGGGCAATGCAGCAAGGGATCGGTACGGTGCTGCTGGAATGGCCAGCCTGAACTTGCTAACGGCTAGAAATGAGTTCGAGCCAAGACGCTTTTGCACATTTAACGCCACAAGCGCTGCATCAGCACTCTGCTCACGCATGGCCGCACAAATCTTGGTTGAATACCCAACTCTTCGGCCAGAGACTATCCGAGGGCTGATTGTCCATTCTGCCGAATGGTCGGAAGCAATGCGTGATACTTATCTTAATGGCCGTACACCGTCGAAATCTGATTATGTAAATCTGATCAGGCATGCAGGTTGGGGCGAACCAAATTTTGACCGCGCACTCTGGAGCGTGAGTAACTCCCTTACGCTCGTAATTGAGGATCAGCTTCACCCTTACAAAAAAGGAAAGGGGAAGATCGAAACTCGCGAGATGAACCTGCACAACATCCCTTGGCCGAAAGATGAGCTTGAAGCCCTTCAGGACACTGAAGTAGAAATGAGGGTAACCCTCTCCTATTTTGTGGAGCCTAACCCATCGGCTCGTGGATCCACCTCTAAGTACCACTACCCATCACACCGTCTTCGCTTTGACGTAAAACGGCCTCTGGAACGCACAGAAGATTTTATCGCTCGTATAAACGCCTCGGCTGAGCAGGCTAACGACGCTGCTGCCCCAAAGGACCCAGATTGGTTGTTGGGAAGTCAGAACAGGAATAAAGGTTCACTGCATCAAGATGTATGGAAAGGCACTGCCGCTGATTTGGCGAGCAGGGGATTGCTGGCGGTCTTCCCCGGTATGGGGTGGTGGAGAACCCGTCCCAGCCTCAACCGATTTGACCTACCCGCACGCTACAGCTTGGTCATCTCGATCAAAACACCTGAAACCGACGTAGATCTTTACGCGGCGATCGAGAATAAGCTAGCCATTGTGGTCTAGAACGCTAACGGAACGGGACCGTCCCAGCAGGCATATTGCGGATTCCACGCCATCCGGACACTCAGCCCACCAACATCCGGACACCCGTTCCACGCTCATTCGGACAGGCAGTCGGAGCGCAGCGACGCAGGTTTGCATTGTTAGTCTGAAGCCCCTGCCGACGTCAATTTCGTTGCGCGTCTGCGCATCGATTCGCCCTTCAGTTCGATCCGATAAGCGTTATGCACCAGCCGGTCGAGGATCGCATCGCCCAAGGTCGGATCGCCGATCAGCGCATGCCAATTGTCCACCGGCATCTGGCTGGTAACCAGCGTCGAGCGGTTGCCGTAGCGGTCGTCCAGCAGTTCGAGCATGTCGCGGCGTTGCGCTGCGGTAAACGGTGCCAAGCCCCAGTCGTCCAGGATCAGCAGGTCAGTCTTGGCGTAGCCGGCCATCAATTTGGCGAAGCGACCGTCGCCGTGGGCCAAGCCCAGTTCTTCCATCAGACGCGGTATGCGCAGGTATCGCACGCTGTAGCCATCGCGGCAGGCCTTGTGGGCCAGCGCGCAGGCGAGCCAAGTTTTACCTACGCCCGTCGGCCCGCCGATGATCAGGTTCAGGTCATCGCGCAGCCACTGGCCGCTGCCCAGTTGCAGAATCAAGGCCTTGTCCAGGCCACGCGGGCTGCGGTAGTCGATGTCTTCCAGGCAGGCGTTGTGACGTAGCCGCGCCGCTTTGAGGCGAGTCGTCAGGCGGGCGTCTTCGCGCTCGGTCAGCTCGCGGTCGACCATCAGGCCCAAGCGCTCGTCGAAGCTGAGATCGTTGATGTCGGGCGTTGCGTGTTGCTCGCTGAGCGCTTTGATCATGCCGTGCAGGCGCAAGGTTTGCAGCTTGTCCAAGGTCGGGTTCGGTAGCATTTTGATCCTCCTTTTCAGGTCAGTGGTAGTAGCCCGGGCCGCGCAGGTTGATGTGCTCGTCGGGCAGCAGCGGCAGGTTTTGCTGAGCCAGCGGCAGGCGTTCCAGCCCTTGGCGCAGGATCGATTCCAGGCTCTTGTAACTGCATGCGCCCAGTGCCAGCGCACGCTGGCACGCGGTTTCCAGCCGCGCTTCGCCGTGCTGTTTGCTCAGGCGCAGGATGCCCAGGCAGGCGCGGAAACCGTGCTGTGGGTGGATTCGGCGCTCGAGGATGTAGGCGATGACGCCAGCGGTGTTGGGCCCGGTTTGCTCTGCCCAGCGGATCAGCCGTTGCGGTGTCCATTCGGTGTGCTCGCGGTGGCTCTTGGGCATGTGCTCGGTTTGCGTGGTGTGGCGGCCTTTGTGCAGCGAGCGCAGGTGGCTGGCCACACGCTGGTTGGCGTGGAAGCACTCGACGGTCTGGGCCGTGAGCCGCACTTCGAGTTGGTGCTTCACCAACTGGTATGGCACCGAGTAGAAGTGGCCATCGACCTCGACGTGGTAGTCGATATGGACGCGTACCTTTTTCCATTCGGCGTAGACGTAAGGATGTTCCGGCAGCCCTTGCAGCGCTGGTTGGTCGAGAGCCTCGAAGGCTGACCGGCGTGAGCCGGGCAGCTTTTTGAAGGGCTTGTGATTGAGGCGCTCCAGAAGCAGTGCGATAGCGGTATTGAGTTCGCCCAACGAGAAGAACTGCCGGTTGCGCAGCACCGCGAGGATCCAGCGTTCGACGACTTGGACGCCGACTTCGACCTTGGCTTTGTCCTTGGGTTTGCGCGAGCGAGCGGGCAATACGGCGATGCCGTAATGCTCGGCCAAGTCGCGGTAACTGGGGTTGATATCGGGCTCGTAACGGTGCGCCTTGGTCACGCCACTGCGCAGATTGTTGGGCACCAAGATCTGTGCGGTGCCGCCGAAAAAAGCAAAACAGCGTACATGCGAGCCCAACCAGTCGGGCAGTTTCTGCGACCAGGTGGCCTCGGCAAAGGTATAGCTGGACGCGCCGAGGACGGCGACGAAGATCTGCGCCTGACGGATTTCTCCGGTCTGCTGGTCAATGACCGGCGCGGTCTGTCCAGCGTAATCGACGAAGAGCTTTTCGCCGGCACGGTGTTCCTGGCGCATGACCACGTCGACCTTTGCGGCCCAGAGACGGTAGTGCTCGCAGAACCAGCTGTACTGGAAGCCTTGTGGGTGGGCGAGTCGATATTCCTGCCAGAGCAAGGCCAGAGTGACCCCGGGGCGACGCAACTCGGTGTGTACCCATGCCCAGTCAGGCATCGGGCGCTGATCGGTCGGCACTGGCGCTGCCGGTGGAAACAGCCGTCGATTCAACTCCGCGTCAGAAATATCGAGGGGCCACTGAAGCCCACTGGCGGCGAACCGGCAAAGGTAATCCCCTGCACTCGAATGGCCGATGGATAAGCTGGCGGCGATCTTGCGCACGGACAGGCCGGCGTCGAACTTTAGGCGTAGTACCTCTCGAATTTTACGCATGGATAAACGCTCCACGACGACCTCTTCGCTTCGATAAAAGAGGTCGGTGGTAGTGAATAATCCTGCATTGCTGCCTGCCTGAAAGTGTCCGGATGGCCTTGGAATCGGTGTCCGGATACTCGTGGAATGAGTGTCCGGATCAGCGTGGAATCAGTGTCCGGATGTTGGTGGAATGGGTGTCCGAATGGTCGTGGAATCCGCAAGGCATATTCCCCATCTTCCACTTGGGAAATCTACACGCCGGTATGATACTAGGGATGACGGTCCCGCCTGGGTAAGGGACTTCCCAGCTCTGATCAAGGCCTGGGTTGAGAAGGATGCGTATGGTCAATTTTTCGAGCGAAAGGGTCTTAGGCGCACTTGTGGATATCGAGAGCTGATTTGAATAACTGAACGAAAGGCTAGCCAAGAGTTAGCCTATCGGTTCGTAGTCGAATATGGAAATGTGTGCAGCTGCTGTTCCTATTTGACGTGTTCGAGCGTGGATCAACACGTGCAGTTGATATCTACTAGTACTCTCAGGGGGACTCGTTTTCGTCACCATAATAGCCTTCTCCTTTCGCACGCTCACTCTTCCAATACTGGATAAGCTCATCGATGCTTTCACCGTCATGGGATTCGAGCTCCCAAAAATCGGATTCGCGCCAATCATCGAACGTTTGCTCTTGGAGTGTGACCGCCACTTCCTGATAGGTCATGTGAGGATCAATCAATTCCTCGTGATCCTGGCCCCCCATCAGCCATTCGCTAGAACTGTACTCATCGGGCAGATTGCAGAAGCGCCACCATCCGCGGTATGTCTCGACAGATCGACGAACGCAATCGGCGCAGAAATCCGCCTCATCCTTTTCTAACCAAATGCCCCTTTTAATCATGGCATCGCGGTTTGCATCGCGATCCAGGAAAAACATTTCGTGTACTCGAGGATCATGCCTCGCCCAATCATAAAACTCGCAGCCGATGCCAGACTTTCCCCACCGCAAAACCGTGCGAACCACCGCGGCCTTTGTAGTGCCAAACACCCACTCATACTCATATAAAAAACTTGGATTACTGAAAGCTAGTCCCTCACAGGCGAAGACAAATATGTCCCGATGCTTACTCCAAAACACTTCCAGTTCATCAAGCGTTCGCAAGCGGACAAAATACGTTCCGTCTTCAAGCAGCATTCGCTCCGGCAATTCGATGCAGACAGGCAATTTCGATGATTTCGTTTTCATAGACGCATCAATCCCACGACAACTGTAAAAGATGACGCCCACTCCGGCAGAAAATCAGAGCGAGACGTCAAATTATACTGTCTAGAGTATAGAACAAAACTGCTTTGACCGGCCTTATCGTTCCTTTTGCGAGAAGTACTCATGCGATTGGAACTCAAGCGGGCCATTGGTACCTCCATCAAGTCATATCGACTGAGGAGAGACATTCCCCAGGAAAGCTTAGGTCCGAGCCAGCCCTACATAAGCAACCTAGAAGCAGGAAGAGGCAGTGCTTCGATAGACAAAATCGAGCAGATGGCAGAGGTTCTCGGGGTTCATCCAATGAGCATAATCTTTGCGAGCTATCTCACATCAAGCAAGGAGGCCAGCAAGGACCAGTTGTTTGAGAGGATTAGAATTGAGCTGGCTGAAATAGGGTTCTAACTGATCTCTCGTATCCGGAGCCGTTGAAATATAGGTGAGTCCACAGACACCGCCCGCCGCGTTAAGGAAGCCTAAGATCTTGACCACCCATTGGCACTTAAGCTGATCAGTCGTTTGCGTTGGACCTTGCCGGAAGCATCGTAGACACATCGGCCGAAAACAGTCGGTTCTCCTGCGCCAATCACACCGAGTCACGGAACTGCACAACGGCGGCACCTTCGTTCAGGAGCGTACCGACTGCGTACTGATGATGAAGGTCGACGAGCAGAACTTTGAAGGCGGCAACGCCCTGCTGCACCTGGACGATTGGGAAGACTTGGAACTACTACAAAACGCACCCGCTGGCTCGCAGTGAAATGCGCTTCACCGCGCCACCGAGCGAGAACATGCGTGAAGACGTGTTCCACGCAGTATTCGACAATGAGGCCCAAGGCCGCCCGACCATGTGCTATATCGACCAGTTCGTGCAGCCCACGGGCTTCGATGCGAAATGGCACTCCACTTGACCACCCGCTTGCATTCGACCTGACCAGTCATTTGCATCGGATTTGACCATTACGCTGCGTGGCCATGATCGGCACAGGGTGTGTCAAAACCCCTAAGCCAACCCTTGCTATGATTGCCCAGGATTTCATCGCAAGGGTTGCCCATGAAACGCTTCATTCAAGGTGAACACCGAGGTCAAAGTACCTTGCTCCCCGAGAGCCTGGACGATTACGTCAGCGACACCAATCCGGTGCGTGTTGTCGATGTCTTCGTTGATGAACTTGACCTGATCACCTTGGGTTTTGAAAGCGCTGTCCCCGCTGAAACCGGCCGACCGGCTTACCACCCGGCAGTCATGCTGAAGATCTACATCTACGGCTATCTCAACCGCATCCAGTCGAGCCGGCGCCTTGAACGCGAGGCGCAGCGCAACGTCGAACTGATGTGGCTGACCGGTCGCTTGATGCCGGACTTCAAGACCATCGCCAACTTCCGCAAAGACAACAGCAAAGCCATTCAAGGCGTCTGCCGTCAGTTTGTTGTGCTGTGTCAACAGTTGGGGCTTTTTGCGGACAATCTGGTTGCCATCGACGGCAGTAAATTCAAGGCCGTGAACCATCGCGACCGCAATTTTACCAGCGCCAAACTGAAGCGGCGGATGGACGAAATCGAATCGAGCATTGCCCGTTATCTAAAGGCGCTGGATGCGGCTGATCGGGAAGAGCCCATGTCCTCGGGGCCTAAAGGCGGCGGGCTGGAGGAGAAAATCGCCAAGCTGAAAGCGCAAATGAAGGAGCTTCAGGCGATTGAAAAACAGCTTGAAGCATCGCCGGACAAACAGATCTCGCAGACCGATCCGGACGCACGCTCCATGATCACGAGCGGTAATGGAATCGTGGGTTACAACGTGCAGACGGCGGTCGATACCAAGCATCATTTGATTGTCGCGCACGAAGTGACCAATGTGGGTCACGACCGTGATCAGCTCAGCTCGATGGCGCTGCAGGCCCGTGAGGCGATGAAACTCGAATCGTTGTCGGTGGTGGCTGACCGAGGGTACTTCAAAAGCGGGGAAATCCTTGCCTGTTACGAGGCCGGAATTAGCGCTTATGTGCCGAAGACGTTGAGCTCGCGCGCCAAATTCGATGGCCGCTTCAACAATGACGAGTTTGTTTACGACGCGGACAAAGATGTGTACGTCTGCCCCGCCAAGGAAGTGCTGATCTGGCGCAACTCTTACGTCGATAATGGCAAGACGCTGAACAGTTACTGGAACTCCAACTGCCGAGCCTGCTCGATAAAAGCGCAATGCACACCGGCCAGAGAGCGAAAGGTTCGTCGCTGGGAGCATGAGGCTGTGCTGGAGGAAATGCAGGTCCGCTTAGACAATGCGCCGCAGATGATGAGCATCTGTTACCGCCAATTCATTTTTGACCCAGGTGCCGACGCTATTCTGACCCAACCC
>RCUT01001292.1_pt1 | contig 12159 bp, 11 predicted proteins | sample 2166171 | NCBI WGS metagenome assembly RCUT01 (sample SAMN09932757, study PRJNA488358) | compost metagenome | isolation source: compost soil in 4-hydroxybenzoic | place: Germany: Experimental Botanical Garden
CCGGACCGTCTTCGTCGTCATCATCCCAATCGTCGTCATCGTCGTCGCCGATGTCGTGCACGCTCTTGACGCCGCTGCGGCGCAAGGCACGCGCGTCGTCCAGCGCCTGCAGCTGGGCACGGGCTTCGTCTTCGATACGCTGATCGAGGTCAGCCAGCTCTTCGGCGTAGGCCGGGTCGTTGGCCAGGCGGTCGGCGCGGTCTTCGAGGTAGCGCATCAGGTCGTGGCTGAGCTTTTCGGTGCCCTGCTTGGAGATGGCCGAAATCACGTAGACCGGGCCTTCCCACTGCAGGCGCTCGACCACTTCCTTGACCCGCTCGTCGCGCTCGTCGTCCATGACCATGTCGGCCTTGTTCAGCACCAGCCAGCGCTCACGCTCGGCCAGCGACGGGCTGAAGCGGGTCAGCTCGTTGACGATGACTTCGGCGGCATCGGCGCTGCTGCTTTCATCCAGCGGCGCGAGGTCGACGAGGTGCAGCAGCAGGCGGGTACGCGCCAGGTGCTTGAGGAAACGGATACCCAGGCCGGCGCCTTCGGCAGCGCCTTCGATCAGACCAGGAATGTCGGCCACCACGAAGGACTTGAAGCGACCCACGCTGACCACGCCCAGGTTCGGCACCAGGGTGGTGAAGGGATAGTCGGCGACTTTCGGCTTGGCGGCGGACACGGCACGGATGAAGGTGCTCTTGCCGGCGTTCGGCAGCCCCAGCAGGCCAACGTCGGCCAGCACCTTCAGCTCCAGCTTGAGGTCGCGGGACTCGCCCGGCTTGCCCTTGGTGGTCTGGCGCGGCGCGCGGTTGGTGCTGGACTTGAAGCGGGTGTTGCCCAGGCCGTGCCAGCCGCCCTGGGCCACCAGCAGGCGCTGACCGGGCTTGGTCAGGTCGCCGATGATTTCCTGGGTGGCGGCATCGATGATGGTGGTGCCCACCGGCACCGGCAGGACCAGGTCATCGCCCTTGCGTCCGGTGCAGTCCTTGCTGCCGCCGTTCTCGCCACGCTGGGCGTCGAAACGGCGGGTGTAGCGGTAGTCCACCAGGGTATTGAGGTTGGGATCGGCCTCCATGAACACGGAGCCGCCATCGCCCCCGTCACCACCGTTGGGGCCGCCCTTCTCAATGAATTTTTCGCGACGGAAACTCATCAGGCCGTTGCCGCCGTCGCCCGCTTTTACAAAGATCGATACTTCATCGACGAATTTCATCAGGACGCCTCCCGCCACGGGGACGGGTTGAGAAAAACAAAGCACATAGGATACAGGGAACCCCGCTCAATAATGCAGGGTTTCCGTGACGCAGAAACGAAAAAGCCCCGTCGCAAGACGGGGCTTTTCAAGCGAGGTCGCGATCAGGCCGCGACGATGCTTACGTACTTGCGGTTGAAAGCACCTTTGACCTCGAACTTGATCACGCCGTCCACTTTCGCGAACAGGGTGTGATCCTTGCCCAGGCCAACGCCGACGCCGGCGTGGAACTTGGTACCGCGCTGACGCACGATGATGTTGCCGGCTTTGACAGCCTGGCCGCCGTAAAGCTTCACGCCAAGGCGTTTACTTTCTGAGTCGCGGCCGTTGCGGGTAGAACCGCCAGCTTTTTTGTGTGCCATGAGTCAAATCCTCCAAAAAGGAAATTAGGCCTGGATGCCGGTGATCTTGATTTCAGTGAACCACTGGCGGTGGCCCTGGCGCTTCATGTGGTGCTTACGACGGCGGAACTTGATGATGCGCACTTTGTCGTGGCGGCCTTGGGAGACCACTTCAGCGACTACTTTGGCACCATCGACGACCGGAGCACCGATTTTCACGTCTTCGCCATTGCCGATCAGCAGGACGCGATCGAAAGTCACGGATTCGCCAGTGGCGACTTCGAGCTTCTCGATCTTCAGGAATTCACCTTCAGCGACTTTATATTGCTTGCCGCCGGTAACGATAACTGCGTACATGGATTTTCTCCGTTAAACCTGCTCACCCGACGCTTTATAGAAAGAGGTATGGGTCGGCATGGCTGCATGGGGCCGGAACTGACGCCCGTGCAATTGCGTAAGGCAGGAAAATGCCCAAGGAAGTTCAGGGGCCGCGATTGTACGCAAGCCGCGATTGCCACGCAAGCACCGCCAGCGCTCGCCTTGACAGCCCCCGGCCCGGTCCCTAGCATGCCGCGCATCCCAACTGGAGCGACTCTGGCCGATGCAACCCCAGGCTTTCTACCGCGTGGTGGCGGACGATTTTACCGCAGTCGACGATATCATCCGTCGGCAACTCACCTCCCGCGTCCCCCTGGTGGAGAAGATTGGCGACTACATCGTCTCCGCCGGTGGCAAGCGCCTGCGCCCGCTGCTGGTCCTGCTCAGCGGCAACGCCCTGGGATTCGGCGGGGACCAGCTGCGCCTGCTGGCCGCCACCATCGAATTCCTGCACACCTCCACCCTGTTGCATGACGACGTGGTCGACGCTTCCGGCCTGCGCCGCGGCCGCTCCACCGCCAATGCGCTGTGGGGCAACGCGCCCAGCGTGCTGGTCGGCGACTTCCTCTATGCCCGCTCCTTCGAAATGATGGTGGAACTCGGCTCCATGCCGGTGATGCGCATCATTTCCCAGGCCACCCGGGTGATCGCCGAAGGCGAGGTGCTGCAGCTGTCGAAGATCCGCGACGCCAGCACCACCGAAGAAACCTATATGGAAGTCATCCGCGGCAAGACCGCGATGCTCTTCGAGGCCTCCACCCACAGCGCCGCCGTGCTGGGCGGCGCCTCCGCCGAGCAGGCCGAGGCGCTGCGTACCTTCGGCGACTACCTGGGCATCGCCTTCCAACTGGTGGACGACCTGCTCGACTACCGCGGCGACGCCGCCAGCCTCGGCAAGAACGTCGGCGACGACCTGGCCGAAGGCAAGCCCACCCTGCCGCTGATCGCTGCCATGCGCGACGGCACCCCGGAGCAGGCCAGCCTGGTCCGCAAGGCCATCCAGCAAGGCGGCAGCCAGGACCTGGAAGGCATCCGCGCCGCCGTGGAAGCCGCCGGCGCGCTGGACTACACCGCCCGCCTGGCCCGCGACTATGCCACCCGCGCCATCGCCTGCCTGGACGTGCTGCCGTCCAACATTTACCGCGACGCACTGGTCGAACTCAGCGAGTTCGCCGTGGCCCGAACCCACTGAGGCGGTCACGTACGAAAAGCCCGTCCAGGTGACGGGCTTTTTTCTGCCCGGACAAAAGGTATCGATTGGCTCTTGCTATTTTGATAATAGGAATTATTCTCATCTCACGCTTTTCAAGGAGATGAGCCATGACTTACCTGATCGATGCCTGGCTGGATCGCCCCCATCCCTACCTGCGGATACTGCACCGGGAAACCGGTGAGGTCTGCGCCGTACTGGAAGAGGAAGCCCTGGACGAACTACGCGACCAGGGCGACCTCGACCTGGCCGGCCTCAGCTCCAGCGAGCCGCTGGTGCTCAAGGAACTGGTGCGCAATCTCTTCCTGTTCTGCTACGCCAGGGCGCTGAGGCCCCACGGCGAGGCGCACTGAGAGCGGGAAAGGATTTCGATGATGCCGGGATGCATCATCCGCAAGGCCGACGCCCGGGCGTAGGCCTTGCAGCGAGGGCAAAGGCGCCCTCGCCGGTTCTTGGGCGAGCCAGGGAAGGCTCTCCCAAGGGTCACTTCCGGAATCAGAGGATTTCCAGCAGTTCCACGTCGAACACCAGCACGCTGTGCGGCGGGATGCTGCCGACGGCCTGGCCGCCGTAGGCCAGCTCGCTCGGCACGTGCAGGCGCCACTTGCTGCCGGCGTTCATCAGCTGCAGGGCCTCGACCCAGCCCGGGATCACGCCGCCGACCGGGAACTCCGCCGGCTGGCCACGCTCGTAGGAGCTGTCGAACACGGTGCCGTCGATCAGGGTGCCGTGGTAGTGGGTGCGCACGGTGTCTTCGGCCGACGGCTTGGCGCCCTCGCCCGCTACCAGCACTTCGTATTGCAGGCCGGACGGCAGGACGGTAACGCCGTCGCGCTTGGCGTTTTCCACCAGGTACTCGCGACCGGCGCCAGCGGCGGCCTCGGCCTTGGCCTGGGCTTCAGCCTGCATGAGTTCGCGGATCACCTTGAAGCTGGCCGACAGCGCGGCGCCGTCGACGCGGCTTTCCAGGCCCTGGAAGGCATCGCTGAGGCCGGCGATCACGGCTTCCAGGCTCACGCCGGGCGGCGGATTGTCACGGATCTGGTCGCCGAGTTGACGGCCAATGCCGTAGCTGACGCGGGTTTCGTCGGTGGAAAGGTCGAGTTGGGACATCGCGGAGCTCCGCTCAGGAAAAAAAGGCCGGCCAGACTAGCACAGCTTTTCCTCCCCGACGCGGGCTCCGGCCGGGCTGTTCGGCCTCAGTGGGACACACGGGTCGAGATCGGTACGCGCACCGTATCCTGGCTGTCCGCTTCCATTCCGCACATCTCGTCATGCACCACGCTGTGCACCAGGTGGAAAGGCACTTCCGGGAACTCGTGCAGCACTTCGCGGGCGTGTTCCACCGAACGCAGGTGGATGGCATGGCCACGGCCGTCATCCAGGGCGTGGGAGCGACCGTCGATCAGCGCTTCCAGCAGGTAGATGCCACCTTCAAGGGAAATCAGGTTGATTTCTTCGACGTGCCCGGCACGGGCATGGCTGGTGAGGTCGTGCAATTTCATGGCTTCGCCCTCGCGCGCTGTACACCTCAAATCTAATGCACAGGTCCCGATACCGACGGTAGAAACGCAACCGCCCGTCCGCTTTTCGGCGGCCGGGCGGTCTGGGTGGCGGCAGGACGTCGATCAGTGGTCGTGCTTGGTCATCTTGTCCAGATAGCCCATGGCGAACGCCGAGATGACGAAGGTCATGTGCAGTACCACGTACCACATGATCTTGCCGTTATCGATGTTCTGCGCATCCATGAAAATGCGCAGCAGATGGATGGAGGAAATCGCCACGATGGAGGCTGCCACCTTCATCTTCAGCGAGCCGGAGTCCATCTTGCCCAGCCAGCTCAGCTTTTCCTTGTCTTCGTCGATATCCAGTTGCGAGACGAAGTTCTCGTAACCGGAAATCATCACCATCACCAACAGTCCGCCCACCAGCGACATATCGATGAGGGAGAGCAGCACCAGGATCAGGTCCGCCTCGGTCTTCTCAAAGACATGGGGCAGGATGTGCAGGATCTCCTGGAAGAACTTCAGCGTCAGCGCCAGCAGCGCCAGAGACAGGCCGAAATAGATCGGCGCCAGCAGCCAGCGCGCGGCATACATCGAGTTTTCTAAAATGCGTTCCATGGCTTCTCGCAGTCAGTCAAAAAAACGGACGCGAGTATAGCGGCGAGATTCCTACAGAAAAATAACGACAATGCCTGCGGAAATGTCCCCAAACACTGTGGATAAGTCTGTGCATGGGCATTGGAACATCCCACGGACGACCCTTCCGCCGCTGGCTGGCGGAAGCCGATCAAAAGCTGACCAGCTGCTGCGCGTCAGCTTTCCGGCCGGAACTGGTAATCGCCCAGATGTCGACAGCGAGTGCCGTTGAGTCGTCGCAGCTCGCCCTGCAGGTGCAGGCGCCAGATGGGCGGGTCGTCGGCTTCGGTGTAGCCCTGTTCAGCCAGGCAGTCGGCAATAGCGGACAGCACCGACTCGGCCACGAAAGGCCCATGGAATGGGCCCTGGGCTTTGATCGCCGAGGGTTGCTCCCCCGACATCCCCGCCGCACAGAGCAGCGTCCAGAGTCCATTCTCTCCCGCCAGTGGACGGATCACGCATTCGATCCGAGTCACCAGTCCCAGGCATTGGCGGGTAAGGCAGAGGTTGCGCGTCATGGCGGCTTTCCTCGCAGAGGCCTGGTTTTCAGCCTACACCCGAGTTTGGACCTGCGAAAGCGCAACGCTTATCCACGCGAACTGTGGATAACCCTGTGAACAGGGTGAGGGAAACGCGGCGGGATGCACTCGGCACAAGCATTGACCCCTGCCGCTCAATGACTGACCAGCCACACCGGGAACCGCTCCGGCATGGCTGGTCAGGGGCGCAGGTCAGGTCGGGCCCTGGGTCTTGTCCGGCACCGGCGCCTTGCCCGGCTCCTGCTTCGGCCCCTTGCGGGCCGGCTTGGGTGGGGCTGCGGCCTTGGATACGGCCTCTACCACTTCGTGGGCCGGACCGGCCTTCTCTTCCTCCTCCAGCCCCATCTCGGCGATCTCCCGCAGGCGCTCCACCACCCGCGCATTGACGCTGTCCTTGGGAAACAGGCCCTTCTCGTCGGGCACGCCGGCAGGCTCGCCCACCAGCAGGCTCAGGGCTTCGTCGGCCTGGCGAACGGCATAGACATGGAACTGCCCGTTGCGCACCGCCTCCAGCACGCGCTCGTCGAGCATCAGGTTGGCGATGTTGGCGTGGGGAATGATCACCCCCTGCTCGCCGGTCAGGCCGCGCGCCTCGCAGAGACGGAAGAAGCCTTCGATCTTCTCGTTGACCCCGCCCACCGCCTGCACCTCGCCGAACTGGTTGATCGAGCCGGTGATGGCGAAGCATTGCTTGAGCGGCGTGCGCGACAGGGCGGAAATCAGGGTGCAGGCCTCCCCCAGCGAGGCGCTGTCGCCGTCCACATAGCCGTAGGACTGCTCCAGGGCGATGCTCGCGGAAATTTCCAGGGGAAACTCCTGGGCGTAGCGGCTGCCGAGGTAGCCGGTGAGGATCATCACACCCTTGGAGTGGATGGGCTGGCCGAGGTTGACCTCGCGCTCGATGTCGACGATGCCCGAGCTGCCCGGGTAGACGGTGGCGGAAATCCGCGCCGGCACGCCGAAGGCCGAGTCGCCCACTTCCAGCACGGTCAGGCCGTTGCACTTGCCCACCGCCGCGCCGGCGGTGTCGATCAGGATGATCCCCGCCAGCATGTCGTCGAGGATGCGCGCCGAGACACGGCCGGTGCGGGTCGCCTTGGCCTTCAGGGCGCGCTCGATATGGCCGGCGTCGGTCACGGCCTCGCCCGCCAGGTGGCGGATGAAGTCCGCCTCGCTGACCAGTTGGAACAGGTCGCCGATACGGGCCGACAGGCGCCCCTGGTGTTCCGCCAGGCGGGCGCTGTAGGTCGCCAGGCGGGCCACGGCCTCTGCCGTCAGCGGCGCCATGCCCTCCTCCGAGGTGCGGGTTTTCAGCAACTGGGCGAACTGCTCCAGGCTGTCGTCCGACAGGGCGATCTCCTCGTCGAAGTCCACCAGCACGCGGAACATCTCCTGGAAGTCCGGATCCAGGTCCTGCAGGGTGTAGTAGAGCTGGCGCGAGCCGATGATCACCACCTTCACCTGCAGCGGGATCACCTGCGGGGTCAGGGTCACGGTGGCCAGGCGGCCCAGCTCCGCGAGGGGGGACTCCATCTTCAGCTGGCGCGAATGCAGGGCGCGCTTGAGCGCATCCCAGACGAAGGGCTCGCCCAGCAGCTTCTCCGCCTCCAGCACCAGGAAGCCGCCGTTGGCGCGGTGCAGCGCGCCCGGGCGCAATTGCCGGTAGCTGGTATAGAGGGCGCCCTGGTCGGTGCCGTACTCGATGCGGCCGAACAGGTTGTCATAGGTGGGGTGGGACTCGAACACCACGGGCGCGCCGCCGCTGGCGTGATGCCCCACCACCAGGCTCGGGCAGTACTGTTCTTCCAGGATCTCGCGGCGCTGGGCATCCGGCTTGTCGTCCAGCAGTTGATCGACCACCGTCTTCAGCAGGTTGACCTGCATGGCCTGCAGATAGGCCACCACCCCGGCGTACTCCGCATACTTCGCCGACAGCGGCGAAAGCAGGGGCTGCAGGGCCTGGGAAATGGTTTCCTCATTGAGCTGGCGCAACTGGTTGCTCGACTCGCGCTTCCACTGCGGCAGGCTGGACAGCTCCTCGTTCAGGCGCTCCTCCAGCGCGGCGATGTCGTCATGGAAACGCTCGCGCTCGGATTCCGGCAGTTGGGCGAAGTCCGCCTCGTCCAGGGCCTTGCCATCCTTCATCGGGGTGAAGGCGATGTTCGCGCTGTCGCGGTAGAGGGCGACATCCTTCTCCAGCGCCAGGCGCTCGATCACATCCAGGGCGCGGTCGTAGCGCTGGTTGAAGGCGCGGTCGATGGCGCTCTTCTTCTGCTGGAAGGTGGGCGTCTCGAACACGGCCGGGAAGGTGGCCAGCAGGTTATCCACAAGGTGCTCGATGTCGCAGATGAAGCCCTGCGCCTCGCCTGGCGGCAGCTGGATGGCGCGAGGCTCGCGGGGCTCGTCGAAATGGTTGACGTAGACCCAGTCCATCGGCGTTTCCAGGCGCTTGCCCTCGGCCTTGAGGTAGCGCTGGACGAACGAGAAGCGGCCGGTGCCCGGTTCGCCCATCACATAGACGTTGTAGCCGGGGCGCGGCATGGCGACGCCGAATTGCAGGGCCTCCACCGCGCGCTCCTGGCCGAGCACGCCACGGAAAGGCTCGAGATCCTCGGTGGACTTGAAACGGAACTGTTGAGGCTCGAAGGGACGGGTCAGCGCATCGGGCGCCAGTCGCAGACTGGCAGCGAAGGAATCAGGCATCGAGAGTCCTTAGTGGCTCGGCAAAGAAGCAATGGCCGCATTCTGGCGCCGCCCCGTCATGACTGGCAAGGCATTGCGCCATACGCCGTTCAGCGGGCGAGGTCGGCGCAGCCCAGGCAGTACTCGGCGGCCGGTAACACCGCCAGGCGCGCCGGCTCTATGGGGTCGCCACAGCGCTGGCAATAACCGTAGCTGCCATCGGCCAGGCGCAGCTTGGCCATGCCGACCCGGCGCAAGGCCGCCTCGGTTTCGGCGAGGATGGCCTCCAGCACTTCGTCGTTCTCGCGCTGGATCGCCTGTTCGGCGAAGTCGGGCGAATGGCTGCGGGCCAGGTCTTCGCGAATGGCGTTGGCGCGCGCGGTGTACTCCGCTATGAGGGCGTCGAGGGCAGCCCTCGGGTCGGTGGCGTTCATGGTGGAATCTCCCCGGTTCACCCCCTAAGTGTGGACGCTGTAACGAAGCCTGCATCCCAACCCGGCAAACTTGCGCAATTGTCCGCGATGACCTTGCTTGACACGTGCCCCGGCGTTCCCCAAAGCTCCGGTCGACAAATCTCTCGCGAAGAAGAGTTGTGCCCTTGAAACGGATTTTGCCGTACCTCGCCCTGTGCACCTGGACCACCGCCCACGCCTCCCCCGACCTCCCCGCCGAACGCCTCCAGGCACTGGCCGACGATCCCTACTGGATCGCCCTGGGCCATTACGAAACCGGCAAGCTGGGCGGCTGGCGCAGCTACGTGGACGACCCGAAGTTCTTCTTCGCCGAGGATGGCCCCGGCAACCCGGGCGCCGAACTGCGCGCCACCCTGGATGCCCTCTACGCCCCGGCCAGCCTCGGCGACAAGCATCCGCAATGCAGCTACCCGGCGCGCACCCGCTGGCTGCGCGACCGGCTCGACCTGAGCGACCTGCCGCAACCGGACTGCAGCGAATTCCGCACCTGGTACAAGGACGTCAACCCGCACAGCACGGTGCTGGTGTTCCCGGCGGCCTACCTGAACAGCCCGTCGTCGATGTTCGGCCACACCCTGCTGCGCATCGACCAGCCGGACGTGCACGAGAACAACACCGCCCTGCTCAGCTACGCGCTGAACTTCGGCGCCTTCATCGAGGGCGCCGACAACAGCATCCTCTATGCCTGGAAGGGCTTGATGGGCGGCTATCCGGGGCTCTTCGCCCTGGTGCCCTACCGCGAGAAGCTCAGTGAATACAGCCGCCTGGAGAACCGCGACCTCTGGGAATACCGCCTGAACCTGACGCCCGAGGAAACCGGGCGCATGGTGGAACACGTCTGGGAGCTCAAGCAGGTCCGCTTCGACTACTACTTCTTCGACGAGAACTGCTCCTACCGCCTGCTGGAACTGCTGGAGATCGCCCGCCCCGGCCTGGAGCTGACCGACGACTTCCCCATTACCGCCATCCCCACGGACACGGTTCGCGCGGTCAAGCAATCCGGCCTGGTGGAGAGCATCGACTACCGCCCCTCGCGGGAGAAGGAACTGCTGGCCCGCGCCGAGCCGCTGGACGCCGCCGAGCAGCAGTGGGTGCTGCGCCTGGCAGACGACGAGAAGCTGCTGGAGGATCCGGCCTTCCTCGCCCTGCCCGCGCCGCGCCGCGCCCTGATCCAGGACGCCGCCTTCCGCCTGGTGCGCTATCGCAGCACCGGCGAGCAACGCACCCGCGAAAACGCCACCCGCAGCTTCCGGCTGCTGCAGGGCATCAACCGCAATCCGCCGCCCACCCTGCAGGTCGACCGCCCCAGCCTGCCCGAGGAAGGCCACGAGTCGCGCACCTGGCAGCTCGGCCTGGGCAGCCGCGACGACCAGGCCTTCGCCGAATACGGCCTGCGCATGGCCTACCACGACCTCAACGACAACCTCGACGGCTTTCCCCTCGGCGCGCAGATCGAGATCCTCCAGGCCAAGTTGCGCCAGTACGAGAACAACCACTGGCAGCTGCAACGCCTGGACCTGGCCACCATCCGCTCCCTCACCCCGCGCGGCGAACTGCTCAAGCCCTGGTCCTGGCAGGTGGCTGGCGGCCTGGAGCGCGTGCTCGGCGAAGACGGCGACGAACGCCTGGTCAGCCACCTCAACGGCGGTGTCGGCGGCTCCTGGCAGTTCGGCGACGATGCCCTGGGCTTCGCCCTGGCTACGGCCCGTATCGAGCACAACGAGGATTTCGCCCCCTTCATCGCCACCGCCGCCGGCTTCGACACCGGCCTGCTCTGGCACAACTCCCTGGGCAGCCTCAGCCTGGAGGCGGCCGGCGACTATTTCCACAATGGCGAAGTGCGCCGCCGCCTGTCCCTCAACCAGCAATGGGACATCTCCCGCAACCTCGGCCTGCGCCTCAGCGCCCAGCGCGAGTTCAGCCAGCTCGCCGGGCCGGTGAACGAGGTGATGCTGGAGCTCAAGTGGTACCACTATTGATGGGTTTCGCTTCGCTCGCGGAACGCCGCCCGACCCATCCTACGTTGTAGGTCCGGCCGGCGCCGTAGGATGGGTTGAGGTACGAAACCCATCACCCAGCCCGAACTCCGCCGGTAAGCTGTGCGCCCGGACGGCCCGAACAGGCCCAGAATGGTTATCCACCCTTCATCAGGCAGCGCAGATGAAACCGAACAGCCCGCAACTGCTGGAAGTGGCCGGCGGCAAGCCCATCCGTCTCTGGACCGAAGGCGTGCCGGTGGAAGAGGAAGCCCGCCAGCAATTGATCAACACGGCGAAGATGCCCTTCATCTTCAAGCACCTGGCGGTCATGCCCGACGTGCACCTGGGCAAGGGCTCGACCATCGGCAGCGTGATTCCCACCGTCGGCGCGATCATTCCCGCCGCCGTGGGCGTGGACATCGGCTGCGGCATGATCGCCGCCCTCACCTCCCTGAGGGCCGCCGACCTGCCGGACAACCTCCATGGCCTGCGCAGCGCCATCGAGCGCGCCGTGCCCCACGGCAAGACCTTCGGCCGGCGCGACCAGGGCGCCTGGGACGACGTACCGGCCGCCGCCGACCAGGCCTGGCGCCCCCTGGCCGCACGCTTCAGGGCCATCACCGCCAAGTACCCACGGCTGGAGAAGACCAACAATCGCCACCACCTCGGCACCCTGGGCACCGGCAACCACTTCATCGAGGTCTGCCTGGACGAGGCCGACCGCGTCTGGTTCATGCTGCACAGCGGCTCGCGTGGGGTCGGCAATGCCATCGGCACCCAGTTCATCGAACTGGCCAAGGCCGACATGCGCCAGCACCTGGCCAACCTGCCGGACCGCGACCTGGCCTATTTCGAGGAAGGCAGCCGGCACTTCGACGACTATGTGGAAGCCGTCGGCTGGGCGCAGGACTTCGCCCGGCAGAACCGCGCCCTGATGATGCAGGCGGTGATCGTCGCGGCGCGCAAGGCCATCGGCAAGCCGTTCGAGGCCAATCTGGAAGCGGTGAACTGCCACCACAACTACGTGCAGAAGGAACAGCACTTCGGTCGCGAGGTGCTGGTGACGCGCAAGGGCGCGGTGTCGGCGCAGAAGGGCGAGTTGGGGATCATCCCGGGCTCCATGGGCGCCAGGAGCTTCATCGTCCGCGGCCTGGGCAACGAAGAGGCGTTCTGCTC
>RCUT01001295.1_pt1 | contig 12139 bp, 11 predicted proteins | sample 2166171 | NCBI WGS metagenome assembly RCUT01 (sample SAMN09932757, study PRJNA488358) | compost metagenome | isolation source: compost soil in 4-hydroxybenzoic | place: Germany: Experimental Botanical Garden
TGGTGATCGACACCCAGTCCGTATCGCTGGAGGAAGGCGTCAAGCAAGTGCTGGGGCTGCTGCGTGAGCGTGGCGCGATCTAAGCCTTAGCCGGAAATGAAAAACCCGCCGATGAGTGATCATCGGCGGGTTTTTTTATGTCTGGTAATCAGTCAAAACAAACACTAAACCTGTGGGAGCGAGCTTGCTCGCGATAGCGGCGGATCAGTCGACATCAATGTTGAATGTCAGTCCGAAATCGCGAGCAAGCTCGCTCCCACAGGGGATTAGTGTTTGCCTGGGAATTCGTGGTGCATCTGGTCCAGCAACGCATCCTTGTCCAGCCACAACTGATTGATCCAGCCCTGAAACTGCAGGCGGTATTCGCCGTCCTGGTCATAGTTCTTGCCGATGAACTGCGGCGGAATGTTCAGCTGCTGAAAATGCACCACCGCGTCTTTCACGTATCCACATAGCAGAACCCAGAATCAGGACGCCTCTGAAAATCTAAAGTCAGAAGGAATAGCCAGAACCCTTGATCGGAAATGGACTACAAGAAAGTCGGAAATTATGAGGTTTTATTGTTTTGTAAATGAGAATAGTGTTTGCAACAGGTAGATGTGTTTTTTCGCAACTTGTATCAAGTCAAGCAACTGTAAGGGAATCGGTTGTTGCTTAAAAAATAAGCTTGCGCTCGAGGGTCAAGGTGTGCGAAATAAATTTTTTCCAGTTCCAGCTGGTTATGTTTCTAGTGTTTTTGAGATCGTTTTTTGTGTAATTGTTTTGTTGTTGTACCTTGTTTTTTCTCTTTATATTTATAGTAGATTGATAGATGTTCCTTCGGTTCCTGATAAATTAGTTATGAAAGATGCTTTTGTATATAGGGGGCTTTCGCAAGCTTCAAAGACAACATCTTTTTTGTATCTGAGGGTTGGAGCTGATGACGCTGCTTACAAATATGTCATTGAGGCTTCGAATCGTGATGTTATGTATACGGATTTTGATAAGCCACGAAAGCTGTGGGTGGCGGTAGATTCTGATCAAAGTAAAAAATTTGTTTGGGGAGTATATGATGATAATTATGGGTTGTTGATAAGTCGTCAAGACATATTGCGCTGGGTCAGTTCTGTCAATGTTGATAATTATTTTATGCTTTCTTTGATGTTTATTTCGTCATTATATTTCCTTTATATTATTTTTTTGACCGGTATTTGGAATAGGTGTACAGCGAAAAGGATTGCTCGTGAAAATAAATAAGATTGCTGATGAGATATTTGTAATTGACGATTTCTTAACTCAAGGGGAAGAGGAGTGCATAAATGTTCAACTCAAGGGCGCAGTTTGGAGATACAACTGGCCAAATTATGAGGAGCTTCCATTTGTTAGACCTTGTTGGCATGTTTTTATTGCAGGTAAAGGTCGGCCGGATCGGAAATCATGTTTAGACGAGTTAGATGGAAGTGAATCTTGGCGTTTTCTTGTCGGGTTCTGGGAAAGGTTATCAACATTACATGATTTCAAAGTCACGTTGTTAGGTGTTTATGCAAATGGGCAAACATTTGGACAGGACACAATTATACATCGGGATAACAAGACGCATCCAGGGATGACAGTGATCGTATTCTGTAATGAACACTGGCCAACGTCCTGGGGAGGTGAACTCGTATTCTACGATGACAAAAAAGAAAATATTATTAAATCTGTACTTCCAAAATCGCGGCGTGTGGTGATTTTTGACGGGCGAGTTCCACATGCGGCGAGATCGCCTTCAGTAAAGTGTGATCAGGTAAGGATGACGCTTGCGTTCAAAACTGTGATCAAGGAGTAATATATGGCCGGGAAAGCTGAAATATTTGTAGCTGTCGTCAATGATGGTGTAACTATTGGCTCGGGGGCGACTGCAGTATCAGATCAATTTTTAGTCAACGGAACTGGGATGGTGTTGTTGAATCAGTCGGTGCAAACCGGAGCTGTGATAGCGAGTGTTACCTCGGTGACGAAATTAGCAGGTCCTTATGTTCCGATTGTAAATATGCCGGCCAATATAGTTGCCGGTACGATAACTTTTCTAAAAATCGGGATCGACTTCAGAGAGGGGAGCGAAATCAAGGCGGGTGACGTTATCAGTCTGGTTGGTAATGTTGCGGGGGTGATTGCAACTATGGCTGTTTTGCTAGCTGCGCCATTTTCGGTTGTTGCTACGTTAAGTATTGTAGCTATCGGCACCGGTATATATTCGATTTATAACTCAGAAGTGCTTGGTGCTATTGCGACAAATGCCAAAAATTTCTTCAGCGATAAAGGGTTGGAGAACTACCTTGACTATGTATGTGCACCCGATATGAAAATTGTCCATAAAAACACCTTGAGGGGTGTCTACGGCAATCAGATGCTTTCCTGTAATTGGATATCTGAAACCGGAGAGCTACAGCCCTCAGCGGTACCTGTTTTCGATGAAAATATTGGCGGTGGAGGGGCGTATATACCAGTATCTCCTGTTTTGCCGGCTCCCCTTCCTGATATTATCCCAGTTGTAACTATCGGGCCACTTGACATTAATGACGGCTCTGATGACAGCGGTGATGAGTATGGTTGCTGTACAGGAGGAAGTGATGGTTATGTGTAGCGGCTCGCATATTTAGATTTTCTGCTCCTCATTTTTGACCTCCGATGCTTAATACAAATTAACGAGCTATTTGACACTCTTAAGAGCTAGGCCAGAGTCAGGCTGAATTTAAGATAGCGCCTGCGTGTGGGTAATCGTCAGTCTGACTTCGTGAAGCTGAGGTGCAATAACGGTCCGGCCGGTGTCGCTGGAAGTAGGCGTTAATCAAGTGCTGGAGTTGCTGCGCAAATGTGGCGCAATCTAAGCCTTAGCCTGAAATGAGAAACCCGCCGATGAGTAATCTTCGGCGGTTTTTTGTGCCCTGTGATATTCAAATGTGGGAGCGGGCTTGCTCGCGAAAGCGGTGGATCAGTCAGCATCCATGTTGAATGTCAGTCCGTATTCGCGAGCAAGCCCGCTCCCACATTGGTTCAGCGGCGGTCTGGGAATTCGTGGTGCAGCTGTTCCAGTAATGCATCCTTGTCCAGCCACAACTGATTGATCCAGCCCTGAAACTGCAGGCGGTATTCACCGTCCTGGTCATAGTTCTTGCCGATGAACTGCGGCGGGATCTTCAGCTCCTCAAAGTGCACCACCACGTCCGCAACGTTCCCGCACAGCAAATCCCAGAAACCCGGGCGCCCGGCGGGGTAGTGGATGGTCACGTTGACCAGGGATTCAAGCTGCTCACCCATCGCATCCAGCACAAAGGCAATGCCGCCGGCCTTGGCCTTGAGCAGGTACTTGAAGGGTGACTGCTGTTGCTTGTGCTTGCCCTCGGTGAAGCGCGTGCCTTCGACGAAGTTGAAAATGCCCACCGGGTTGTCGCGGAATTTCGCACAGGTCTTGCGGGTGGTTTCCAGGTCCTTGCCTTTCTTCTCCGGGTGCTTTTCCAGATAGGCCTTGGAGTAACGCTTCATGAACGGAAAGCCCAGCGCCCACCAGGCCAGACCGATCACCGGAACCCAGATCAGCTCCTGCTTGAGAAAGAACTTCAGCGGCTGAATGCGCCGGTTTAGCACGTATTGCAGCACCAGGATGTCGACCCAGCTCTGGTGGTTGCTGGTGATCAGGTACGAATGCTGATAGTCGAGGCCTTGCAGGCCGCTGACGTGCCAGCGTGTGCGGCGCACCAGGTTCATCCAGCCTTTGTTGATGCTGATCCAGGCTTCGTGGGTATGGCTCATCAGCCAGCCCGCGAGGCGCTGGGTGAGGGCGAACGGCAATACCTTGACGAGTGCCACGCAGAACAGGAACGAGCAGAGCAGAATCGTGTTCAATGCCAACAGTAGCGAGGCGATCACGCCCCGCAGCGCAGCAGGTAAGAAGTCCAGCATTTACACATCCATAGGTCGGTTGGCGGCTTGAATCGCGGTCAGGGCGATGGTGTAGACGATGTCATCGACCTGCGCGCCGCGCGGCAAATCGTTCACCGGTTTGCGCAGGCCTTGCAGCATCGGCCCGAGGCTGACGCAGTCGGCGCTGCGCTGTACGGCCTTGTGCGTGGTATTGCCGGTGTTGAGGTCGGGGAATACGTAAACCGTGGCACGACCGGCCACCTGACTGTTCGGCGCCAGTTGCCGGGCCACGCTTTCGTTGGCGGCGGCGTCGTACTGCAAGGGGCCGTCGATCAGCAGCGAGTGCTGTTGTTCGTGGGCGAGCAGGGTTGCCTCGCGGACCTTCTCGACTTCTTCACCGCTGGCCGACTCGCCGCTGGAGTAGCTGATCATCGCCACCCGTGGCGTGATGCCGAACGCGGCGGCCGAATCAGCGCTTTGCAGGGCGATCTCGGCCAGTTCACTGGCGCTCGGGTGCGGGTTCATCACGCAGTCGCCGTAGACCAGCACCTCTTCCGGAAACAGCATGAAGAACACCGACGACACCAGGGTGCAGCCTGGCGCGGTTTTAATCAGCTGCAGGGCCGGGCGGATGGTGTTGGCGGTGGTGTTGATCACGCCCGATACGAGGCCGTCGACTTCATCCAGGGCCAGCATCATGGTGCCGATCACCACGGTGTCTTCCAGTTGTTGCTCGGCCATCGGCGCATTGAGGCTTTTGCTTTTGCGCAGCGCGACCATCGGCTCGACATAGCGTTCGCGGATCGAGTCCGGATCAATGATTTCCAGGCCCGGTGGCAGCTCGATGCCCTGGGCACGGGCGACGGCCTGCACGTCCTCGGGCTTGGCCAGCAACACACAGCGAGCGATGCCACGGGCCTGGCAGATCGCGGCGGCCTGCACGGTCAGCGGCTCGCTGCCTTCGGGCAGTACGATGCGCTTGTTGGCCGCCTGGGCGCGCTGGATCAATTGATAGCGGAAAACCGCTGGCGACAGGCGCATTTCCCGTGGCGTACCGCAGCGCTGGTGCAGCCAGTTGGCATCGAGATGGCCGGCGATGAAATCGGTGATGATTTCGGCGCGCTCGCGGTCGTCGATGGGGATTTCCTTGTTCAGGCCATTGAGCAGGTTGGCGGTGTCATAGGAGCCGGTACTCACCGACAGCACCGGCAGCCCGGCCTGCAGGGCGCCGCGGCACAGGTCCATGATGCGCGGGTCGGGCAGGGTGTCGCTGGTCAGCAGCAGGCCGGCGAGCGGCACGCCGTTCAAGGCCGCGAGGCTGACGGCGAGGATGATGTCGTCGCGGTCGCCGGGGGTCACCACCAGCACGCCGGGCTTGAGCAACTCCACGGTGTTGCGCATGGTGCGGGCGCAAATGATGATTTTGGTCATGCGCCGGGTTTCATAGTCACCGGCGTTGAGCACTTGCGCGCCCATCAGGTCGGCGACGTCGCGGGTGCGCGGGGCGTTCAGTTCCGGCTGGAACGGAATGCAGCCGAGCAAGCGGAAATCACCACTGCGCAGCAACGGCGAATGCTCTTTCAGGCGCGTGGCGAAGGCCTCCATGCTTTCCTCGGTCTTGACCTTGTTGAGGATCACACCGAGGACTTTCGGGTCTTTCGGGCCGCCGAACAACTGCGCCTGCAACTCGACGCGACCGGAGAGCTCGGTCAGCACTTCGTTTTCCGGTGCCGAGACCAGGATCACCTCGGCGTCGAGGCTCTTGGCCAGGTGCAGGTTGACCCGCGCGGCATAACTGGCGCTGCGGGTCGGCACCATGCCTTCGACGATCAGCACGTCCTTGCCGATGGCAGCCTGCTGATAAAGGGTGATGATTTCTTCGAGCAACTCATCGAGCTGGCCGTCGCCGAGCATGCGCTCGACATGGGCCAGGCCCAGGGGCTGGGGCGGTTTCAAGCCGTGGGTACGCGCCACCAGTTCGGTGGAACGTTCCGGGCCCGTGTCGCCCGGATGCGGCTGGGCAATCGGTTTGAAAAAACCGACCTTGAGCCCGGCCCGCTCAAGGGTGCGCACCAGCCCGAGGCTGATGGAGGTCAGACCCACACCAAAATCGGTGGGCGCGATAAAAAAAGTTTGCATGCGGATTCTCTGAAGGAGCATGGCAAAGGTGATCATCTATATCTGACGATCTACCGAAATTCAGTCGCCAAGGTTATCGCTAACCGAGCCCTGTGCGCACCAACCGCAAGCAAAGGGCTGGCCTATTTTTTCAAGGCGTTGCACAGGGTCCATGACCCAGGCGCGGGATTGCCAGGGTGGCTGGTGCCGCAGGTGCTGGGTGTGGCCGCAGGAAAGCTCGGCCACCCAGTGTCCGTCCTCGTCCTGATGGAAGCCTGTGATCGTCGAATCCCGTCTGTCCGGGTTGTGTTCGCTTTCGGACGATTGCTTCGCTAAACTTGGTCTTTCAATATTCTTATGCAAAAGGTCTCGCCCCATGCTGATCGCCGCCAATAAGGCTGTCTCCATCGACTATACCCTGACCAACGACGCTGGTGAGGTCATCGACAGCTCCGCCGGCGGCGCGCCGCTGGTCTACCTGCAAGGCGCAGGCAACATCATCCCGGGCCTGGAAAAGGCTCTGGAAGGCAAGGCTGTCGGCGACGAGCTGACCGTAGCCGTTGAACCGGAAGACGCTTACGGCGAATACGCCGCCGAACTGGTCAGCACCCTGAGCCGCAGCATGTTCGAAGGCGTCGACGAGCTGGAAGTGGGCATGCAGTTCCACGCTTCCGCTCCGGACGGCCAGATGCAGATCGTGACCATCCGTGATCTGGACGGCGACGACGTCACCGTTGACGGCAACCACCCGTTGGCCGGTCAGCGCCTGAATTTCCAGGTCAAGATCGTTGCCATCCGTGACGCCAGCCAGGAAGAAATCGCTCATGGCCACGTCCATGGCGAAGGTGGCCATCACCACTGATTTCTGCGCTAAGCTCAGATAGCTGGAGAGGCGCCCCGAGGGCGCCTTTTTAGTCTGCGGCTGTTCCAGGCGACACCACCAAGTGGCTGTTTCGAGAAGAACACGGGAATCTGGAGTACGTCATGAGTGCTTTTCACGACCTTAAATTGACAGCCCTGGATGGACAGGAGCTACCTCTGGCGCCTTTCAAAGGCCAAGTCGTACTGGTGGTCAACGTCGCCTCCAAATGCGGCCTGACCCCGCAGTACGCGGCGCTGGAAAACCTCTATCAGCAATTCAAGGCCAAGGGCTTCAGCGTCCTGGGCTTGCCGTGCAACCAGTTTGCCGGGCAGGAACCGGGGACCGAGCAGGAAATCAAGGATTTCTGCAGCCTCAACTATGGCGTGACCTTTCCGTTGTCCAGCAAGCTGGAAGTCAACGGGCATGAACGTCATCAGTTGTATCGCCTGCTGGCGGGAGAGGGCGCGGAATTTCCCGGCGATATCACCTGGAACTTCGAGAAGTTCCTGCTGGGCAAGGACGGGCGTGTGCTGGCTCGGTTCTCGCCACGCACGGCGCCGGATGATCCGACCATCGTTCACGCGATTGAAAAAGCGCTGAGCTGATATCCCCCCCTGTAGGCGCGAGCTCGCTCGCGATGGTTGTAGGAACACCGCGGGGCATCAGACCGCCAGCGTTATCGTTGACCACCATCGCGAGCAAGCTCGCTCCTACATCACCCAAATCAATAGTGCTGTTCAGTACGCGCGAACCTCCATATTATCGCCGTCATAAAGTCATTCCTGTGGAGCGTCCCATGCCCGTCAAAGCCCTGTTCAAACCGTTCCACCTCGGCACCCTCGAACTGCCGACCCGCGTCGTCATGGCGCCGATGACCCGCTCCTTTTCCCCAGGCGGCGTGCCTAATTCCAAAGTGATCGAATACTACCGTCGCCGCGCCGCAGCCGGCGTCGGCCTGATCATCACCGAAGGCACCACCGTCGGTCACAAGGCTTCCAACGGCTACCCGAACGTTCCGCATTTCTATGGCGAAGCAGCCCTGGCCGGCTGGAAGAAAGTCGTCGACGCCGTTCACGCCGAAGGCGGCAAGATCGTTCCGCAGTTGTGGCATGTGGGCAGCGTGCGCCGGATCGGCACCGAGCCGGACGCCAGCGTGCCGGGTTATGGCCCGTCGGAAAAACTGAAGGAAGGCCAGGTCGTGGTTCACGGCATGACCAAACAGGATATCCAGGACGTGATCGCCGCGTTCGCCCAGGCTGCCAGGGATGCCCAGAGCATCGGTATGGACGGCGTGGAAATCCACGGTGCCCACGGTTATCTGGTGGACCAGTTCTTCTGGGAAGGCAGCAACCAGCGTACCGACGAATACGGCGGCAGCCTGGCCAACCGTTCGCGCTTCGCCATTGAATTGATTCAGGCCGTGCGTGCCGCGGTCGGTGAAGGTTTCCCGATCATCTTCCGTTTCTCCCAGTGGAAGCAGCAGGACTACACCGCACGTCTGGTGCAAACCCCTGAAGCCTTGGGCGAGTTCCTCAAGCCGTTGGCCGACGCGGGCGTGGACATTTTCCACTGTTCGACCCGCCGCTTCTGGGAGCCGGAGTTCGACGGTTCCGAGCTGAACCTGGCTGGCTGGACCCGCCAACTCACCGGCAAGCCGACCATCACCGTGGGCAGCGTCGGCCTGGATGGCGAGTTCCTGCAGTTCATGGTCAACACCGACAAGGTGGCACAACCGGCCAGCCTGGAAAAACTGCTGGAGCGCCTGAACAACGACGAGTTCGACCTGGTGGCGGTCGGTCGTGCCTTGCTGGTGGACCCGGACTGGGCGCAGAAAGTGCGTGACGGCCGCGAGGAAGACATTCTGCCGTTCAGCCGTGAGGCGTTGATGACGCTGGTTTAAGCGGCGACCGGGAAGGCCTCATCGCGAGCAAGCTCGCTCCCACAGGGGATTTGTGTACGACACAGAACCAATGTAGGAGCGGGCTTGCTCGCGAAGACTGACTAAAGAGCACTGCAAAATCAGGGAACAGTCGGCGCATTCGGCACCACCATCTCCCCGGCACAGGCCCCGCGCAACTGTCCCTCGAACTGCTCGATAATCGTCGCCCAACCCTGGCGACTGGCATGCTGGCGCGCATTGAGCCTGACATTGCGCAAGGCTTCCCTTTCCTCCAGCAGCCATGCCGCTGCATCGCAGAACGCTTCTTCATCCCCCGGCATCGCCAATACGCCGTTGTAGCCATGACGAATATGCTGGGCGGCCGCCGCCTGGTCGTAGGCCACCACGCCGAGCCCGGAGGCAAGTGCTTCAAGCACCACATTGCCAAAGGTTTCGGTCAGACTGGGGAACAGAAACACGTCGCCCGACGCGTAGTGACACGCCAGGGCTTCACCCCGTTGGGTGCCGCAGAAAATCGCCTCGGGCATTTCGTTTTCCAGTTCCTGGCGCTGCGGGCCATCGCCGACCACGATCAGTTTCAGCGTGCGCTGGGGATAACTCGCCTTGAGGGTATTGAAGGTGCGCTTGAGCAGGCCAAGGTTTTTTTCCGGGGCCAGGCGTCCGACATGAATGACGGCGATGTCTGCCTCGGCCAGCCCCCATTGCTCGCGCAGGGCATTCAAGCGTTTGGCCGGGTGAAACAATTCGCTGTCGACCCCTCGGGACAGCAGCGCCAGGCGCTCGAAATGCCGCCGCTCAAGTTCCATGCGTTGGCTGACGCTGGGCACCAGGGTCATGGTCGAGCGGTTGTGGAACCAGCGCAGGTAGTGAGTCAGCAGGCGCGTGAGCAAACCAAGCCCGTACTGGTTGGAGTACTGCTGGAAATTGGTGTGGAAACCGCTGACCACGGAAATTCCCAGTCGCCGTGCCGCACGCAACGCAGAGAGACCCAGCGGGCCCTCGGTGGCGATGTAGAGCACATCCGGGCGGTGACGCGTCCAGCGCCGCAGCAGCTTGTGCATCGACGACTGACCCCATTGCAGGCCGGGATAGCCCGGCAGTGGCCAGCCGCGGCACAGCAGCAATTCATCGTCGCTGCCCAGTTGCTGGTCGCAGCCCTGACGCGGCCGCACCAGTTCCACTTGATGCCCGCGCGCGCGCAAACCGTCGCACAAGCGACCAAGGGTATTGGCCACGCCGTTGATTTCCGGTGGGAAGGTTTCGGTGATCAGGGTGATATGCAGAGCTGTCGTCATGACCCCAGTGTCGGCTGGGGCCATGTCGTCAGTGTGACGTCGGGATGATGGATTTGTGACTCAGCGCTGGGTTACCAGGTTTTCTGCCCCGCGTTCACGCACCCAGAACAGCGTCGCCCCGGCCACGGCCGCCGGCATCATCAGGATGTTCACCACCGGGATCAGCAGCACCAGGTACACGCTGCCGCCGAAGCTCATGCTCTGCCAGCGCTTCTCGCGCAGCCAGGCGAGCATCTCGTTCCAGCCCAGCTTGTGGTTGTCCGCCGGGTAGTCGATGTACTGGATCGCCATCATCCACACCCCGAACAACAGCCACAGCGGCGCGGCGATGATGTTCACCACCGGGATGAACGAGAGGATGAACAGCCCGATCGCCCGCGGCAGGAAGTAGCCCAGTTTGCGCATTTCCCGGGCCAGGGTGCGCGGGATCATCGCAATCAGTTCGCCCCAACTGAAGGCCGGAAAATCATCGGTGCCGCGCACCACCACTTCGACTTTCTCCGCGAGGAAGCCGTTGAACGGCGCGGCAATGACGTTGGCGAGCATGGTGAAGGTGAAGAACACCATCAACACCACCAGCACCACGAACAATGGCCAGAGGATGTAGCTGAGAAAACTCAGCCAGTCGGGCAGCGATGGCATCAAGGTGTCGACCCACAGGCTGAATTGATGGCTGGCCAGGTAGATCAATCCGACGAACAGCACCAGGTTGATTGCCAACGGCAACAGCACAAACAAACGCAGGCTGGGGCTCAACACCAGCTTGAGGCCTTCGCGCAGGTATTGCGGGCCGGACAGAACAGGGGCGGGCATAAGGTGCTCCGGGCAGAGGGAAAACGCGCCGACCTTACCGGCTTTGCTACACATGCGAAAGCGCGGTGGCGGTATCGACATTCACTGTAACAAAGACGTCGATATCGTCGGTCAGATGCCATAGAGACCACCTATGAGCTGGATTGTTAAACCGTATTTCCTTAATCTTCGCCCCCTCGATACGCTGCACCCAATCTTTTTACAGGACGGTCGGGTCAAGCCTTCCCCAAGTGCTTTCAACCGTTCTTTTTTATTCCAGCCGGCAATCCGGCGTTCCGTGCCAGGTATTCCGGGCCGGTCAACAGGAGCAGGTCATGTCTGAAGTCCGTCATTCGCGAGTGATTATTCTCGGTTCCGGCCCTGCCGGTTACAGCGCTGCGGTCTATGCCGCCCGTGCCAACCTCAAGCCACTGCTGATCACCGGCATGCAGGCCGGCGGTCAACTGACCACCACCACCGAAGTCGACAACTGGCCGGGCGATGTCCACGGCCTGACCGGCCCGGCGCTGATGGAGCGGATGCGCGAGCACGCCGAGCGCTTTGAAACCGAGATCGTTTTCGATCACATCAATGCCGTCGACTTCGCCGCCAAGCCATACACCCTGACCGGCGACAGCGCGACTTACACCTGTGACGCCCTGATCATCGCCACCGGCGCCAGCGCTCGTTACCTGGGCCTGCCATCGGAAGAAACCTTCATGGGCAAAGGCGTTTCGGCCTGTGCGACCTGCGACGGTTTCTTCTATCGCAACAAGCCGGTGGCCGTGGTCGGCGGCGGCAACACCGCTGTTGAGGAAGCCCTGTACCTGGCCAACATCGCCAGCAAAGTCACCCTGATCCACCGTCGTGAAACCTTCCGCGCCGAGAAGATCCTGATCGACAAGCTGAACGCCCGTGTCGCCGAAGGCAAGATCGAGCTGAAGCTGAACGCGACCCTGGACGAAGTGCTGGGCGACAACATGGGCGTGACCGGTGCCCGCCTGAAGAACAACGACGGCAGCTTCGACGAAGTGAAAGTCGACGGCGTGTTCATCGCCATCGGCCACACCCCGAACACTTCGCTGTTCGAAGGCCAGTTGACCCTCAAAGACGGCTACCTGGTTGTGCAGGGCGGCCGTGACGGCAACGCCACTGCCACCAGCCTCGAAGGTATCTTCGCCGCTGGTGACGTGGCTGACCACGTGTACCGTCAGGCCATCACCTCGGCTGGCGCAGGTTGCATGGCGGCACTGGATGCCGAGCGTTACCTCGACAATCTGCAGAACGCTT
>RCUT01001296.1_pt1 | contig 12134 bp, 9 predicted proteins | sample 2166171 | NCBI WGS metagenome assembly RCUT01 (sample SAMN09932757, study PRJNA488358) | compost metagenome | isolation source: compost soil in 4-hydroxybenzoic | place: Germany: Experimental Botanical Garden
ATCGGAAGAAAGCTTGGAACCAGAAAGCGAAAAGGCTGAGCCTGAGTTGAGTTTGAACCCAAATATTGAAACTGCCGAAATTGCTGAATTTGAAGGCGAGAGTAATATTCTGGATGTGCATTTGCATGAACAGCAACGCTATGATGATGAAAGTGCATTAGCGATGGCTGAACAGATTATTGCATTAAATGTCTATCCAAACCCTCGTCGCGCGTTGTCTGGCGATAAAGCACTTAAAGTGCTGCTGAAATACGGTTTACGTTATGGCGAAATGTCGTGTTTCCATCGCTATGAAAATACTGATGAGCCGAGCGTACTTATGTTTTCAGTATTGCGTATGACGGACAATGGACCAGCTGGGTTTGATCTTGAAACCTTATCTACTGAACAAGTCCAAGGGTTGGCATTTTTCCTTGCGCTTCCAAACAGTAAAGCTGTAACTGGTTTTGACATGATGGCGAGTATTGCAGGTTTAATTGCTCGTGAAATTGACGGCAAAGTTTATGATGAGAATAATCTTGAATTTACACCACAGTTAAAAGAGCACTGGCGTCATCATGTGATTGATTATCGTCCGGCACAGGCGACTGCCTAGTTTTAATTTTTTACGTTCGTTGCGATAATTGCAACATATCTAGTCGCAGTTCAGGGTGGAGAAATTTCCACCCTTTTTTATGGTGAATAACATAATGGCAACAACTTCCGTGATCGAACAGATGCGTCAGCTTATTCAACTGATTGCAAAGCATAACCATGCATATTATGTGATGGATCAGCCGACAATCTCGGACAGTGAATATGATCATTTATTTCACCAGTTAAAAGCTTTAGAAGAGCAATATCCAGAACAGGTTCAATCAGACTCCCCAACTACAAAGGTAGGCGGACAAGCACTCTCTAAATTTCAAAGTGTGACCCATGTAGTCCCGATGCTTTCTTTGGGGAATGTTTTTAATCAGGAAGACTTGTTTGCATTTGCACGCCGTGTCGAAGAACGTTTGCCCAATCAAAAAGTACAATATGAAGTAGAACTAAAACTCGATGGTCTTGCGATTTCGCTTTGGTATGAAAACGGTGTGTTAATACGTGGGGTTACACGTGGTGACGGAGAAACCGGAGAAGACATTACCCAGAACGTTAAAACGATTCGCAACTTGCCTAAAGTGTTGCATTCGGATCATTTTGAAATTCCACGACTGCTTGAAGTACGTGGTGAAGTGCTCATGCCAAAGTCTGGCTTTGAAAAACTCAATGCCGATCAGGAAGCAAAAGGCGATAAAACGTTTGCGAACCCACGTAATGCCGCAGCTGGTAGTTTAAGACAGCTCGATCCAAATATTGCTGCTGGCAGACCGTTAGCGTTTTATGCGTATGGTATTGCACAGTGCGAACCAAATCATGGCTTAACCACCATGCATGATAGCCTGCAATGGCTAACACAACTTGGATTTGAAATTGCTGAACGTCAATATTTGTGTAATTCAATTCAAGAAGTACAGCAGCGTTATGAGCAAATTCAGCAAGAGCGTCCAGATCTACAAGTTGAAATTGATGGGATGGTCGTAAAGGTTGATGACTTAAAACAACAGCAACAACTTGGTTTTTTAAGTCGTGAGCCACGTTGGGCAACTGCCTATAAATTCCCTGCACAAGCTGCATTAACTACGGTTGATCAGATTGATTGGCAAGTGGGGCGTACAGGTACTTTGACTCCTGTAGCACGCTTAAACCCTGTATTTGTGGGTGGTGTTACGGTTTCCAATGTGACTTTACACAACATTGGTGAAATCCATCGTCTGGATGTACGAGTTGGCGATACGGTTAGTGTTTACCGTACCGGCGATGTTATTCCTAAAGTAGAAAAGGTCTGGCCAGAATTCCGTTCACCTGACGCTGAAATTGTACATTTACCTGAAAGCTGTCCTGTTTGTGCCTCACCCGTTGTAATGCCAGAAGGGGAAGCCTTAGCACGTTGTTCTGGTGGTCTTTATTGTGCTGCTCAGCGAATTGAAGCCATTCGTCATTTCGTGTCACGTAAGGCGCTTGATATTGAAGGTTTGGGCGATCGTTGGGTAGAGTCTTTATTACATCTCGATTTGCTCAAAGATGTTGCCGATATCTATCATTTACATGAGCACCGAGAAACTTTACTCGGTATTGAGAAAATGGGCGAGAAGTCGGTACAAAATCTGATTGATGCCATCGAAGCCAGTAAAAAGACAACTCTTGCGCGTTTTATTTATGCTTTAGGAATTCGTGGGGTAGGTGAAACTACTGCCAGAATGTTAGCCAATACTTTCCAAACTTTAGAAGCCCTAAAAGCTGCCGATGTTGAAGCTTTAAAGAAAACACCGGATGTCGGCGATATTACAGCAGAATGGATTGCTGACTTTTTCTTGGCACCTCATAACATTGAAGTGCTTGATCGCTTAATTGCAGCAGGAATTCATTGGGATGCGCCGACTGCACCAACACGCCAGCCATTAAATGGCGAGAGTTGGGTTTTAACAGGCACATTAGAGCAAATGACCCGTGATCAAGCGACTCAAATGCTACAAGCATTAGGTGCGCGCGTGAGCGGTAGCGTATCGAGCAAAACCAAATGTGTTGTTGCGGGTGAGAAGGCTGGTTCTAAGTTAGAAAAAGCAGCAAAACTTGGTATTATCGTTATGAATGAGACTGATTTCTTATCTCTTATGGCGAGCTATGGGCAGACCTTAAGCGAATAAACCTACCGAAATAAGAACCATTGATTTTAGTTACAAAATAATAAATTGATGGTTTGTGTCATATTTTAACGCTTGTCTGAGCTTACAAATCGGACAAGCGTTTCTTTTTGCAGAGAAAATTTAATTAACTTAAACTGCAAATGCGTATGTTTCTCATTTTAATTTGATAAAAATCATAAACTTAACTATTTTTTACTTTGCAATCATTTTTAAGATTGCCCATAATAGTTCTCATACGATAGGAGATTTATTATGCGTGGCAATCCAGAAGTCATAGACTATTTAAATATGCTCATTGGCGGAGAATTGGCTGCCCGTGATCAATATTTAATCCATTCTCGTATGTATGAAGATTGGGGTTTAAATAAAATTTATGAACGTATTGATCATGAGATGCAAGAAGAAGCTTCTCATGCTGATGCGATCATTCGCCGTGTATTGTTTTTAGGTGCTAAACCAAACATGCACCGTGAAGACATTAATGTCGGTACAGATGTTGTTTCTTGTTTAAAAGCTGATTTGGCGCTTGAATATCATGTTCGTGAAAAGTTAGCGACAGGTATCAAACTCTGTGAAGAGAAAGGCGATTACATTAGCCGTGATATGTTACGTCAACAATTATCTGATACTGAAGAAGACCATACCTACTGGTTAGAAAAGCAATTACGTTTAATTGAGTTGATTGGCTTACAAAACTATATTCAATCTCAAATTTAATAAAAAACCCAGCTGATGCTGGGTTTTTTATCGCCTGATTTTTAGCTTTAATAAAATAGAAATAAAAAAGTATTTTTCTCAAATTTAATATATTCAAAGCCTTAGTATATAAGGCTTTGGCAGTTACAAAAAAATCAGAAAAATTGTATCACACCCCCTGTTTTTTTTATGAAATTGGATATAATTTCGCCAACAAAACCCTTGCCTAGAAACTTCATGAGGCAAGGGTTTTTCTATGGAAAATCGGTTGGTATGGATCGCCAATGATTTTATGGTGAGTTCGCGAAATATGTTATTTACCAAACCTGCTGTTTTAGATACAGCTACTCTCTTAAGCACGCAGCGTCTTGCAACACGACTAAGCTTTTTTAGCTTAGGTTTTGCGACCGCAGCTTGGGCGCCATTGATTCCTTTTGCACAGCAACGTTTAAACCTCAATCATGCTGATTTTGGTTTGCTTTTGCTTTGTATGGGTATCGGCTCAATGATTGCGATGCCTGCGACTGGCGCTTTAGTCAAGCGTTGGGGATGTCGACCATTAATTGCGTTGGCATTGATGCTGTTAATGGTGTTATTACCTAGCCTAACGATGTGGAACAGCATTGTGATGATGGCTGTAGCATTATTTGTGTTTGGGTCGGCAGCAGGCTGTCTTGGGGTAGCTATAAATTTACAGGCAGTGGTTGTTGAAAAACATAGCCTGCGAGCTCTGATGTCTAGCTTCCATGGAATGTGCAGCCTTGGCGGCTTAACTGGGGCTATGCTGGTGACTGCATTATTGGCAGTAGGTCTTTCTCCATTAATGAGTACTTTGTCTGTTGTAATGATTTTGCTCGTCATTGGTGCAGTTGCTATTCCTCCTTGTTTAACGTCTTTTGAACAGGATGAAAAGCCACATCAAGAAGCCGATACACCTAAAAAACTCTATCGACCTAACGGCATTATTCTGCTTATTGGCATGATGTGTTTTATTGCCTTTTTATCAGAAGGTGCGGCAATGGATTGGGGTGGTATTTATTTAACAAGTAAGTATGAACTTAATCCAGCCTTTGCTGGTCTTGCTTATACCTTTTTTGCTCTGAGCATGACGACTGGACGTTTTACGGGCCATATCTTGCTAAAGCAATGGGGTGAAAAAAATGTCGTAACGTATAGTGCAATTGGTGCAGCCATTGGTATGGCTGTTATTGTGACCGCACCCGTATGGCAAGTGGTTGTATTAGGCTATGCACTTTTAGGATTAGGCTGTTCCAATATTGTGCCAGTGATGTTTTCTCGCGTAGGGCGACAAAACGATATGCCTAAAGCAGCGGCACTTTCTTTAGTATCAACGATTGCCTATACAGGTTCCTTAAGTGGGCCAGCTTTAATTGGTTTAATTGGTGAATGGACTGGTTTAAGTACAGTTTTAACAGGTGTAGCTGTATTGCTATTTATTATTGCTTTACTTAACCGCTTTACACTCGCAAAGGCGAATTAATTTATAAATAATAGAAACAATCTAAAGAACATCGAGAATTTAATTTCTCGATGTTCTTTTATTTAGATTTATAAAACCTGATAGATAGATTGATAATTGTCTTGTAATAAGCGCTGAGATTTCATCAGTAAAGTTGGTGTTTTTTCCAAATCATCTAAGAAATCGTTTCTCCAATGAGTAAGATCAGATGCTGATAAACCCTCTATCAATTGTTGATAACGATTAATACGCTCAGCTTTAGACATTTCTAAAGCCATTTTTAAAGCATCCATCATTGCCGCTCTATCTTGCGGATCAACAATCAAGGCTTGAGACATCTGCTCGGCAGCACCTGCATATTTAGATAAAATAAGAACGCCAGGATTCTCCGGATCTTGAGCTGCAATATATTCTTTAGCGACTAGGTTCATACCATCGCGTAGTGAACTAATCCAGCAAATATCAGAGTGACGATAAATATGCATGAGATTATGGTGTTGAACTGGATCATAGCAACAATCTACAGGTCTCCAGTCTTCATGTGCAAACTCTTCATTGATCAATTCCAACTTGGTCTTAAAACGTTCGTATAAACGTTGATAAACTGCAATATCAGTACGTGACGGTGTTGCAACTTGCAGATGTCGGACTAACCCATGATATTCAGGATTAGTTTCTAAGAAGGTTGCAAATGCATTAAAACGCTCAAGTAAACCTTTTGAATAATCAATTCGGTCAACCCCAATGATTGTTTTTTGACGAGGTATTTCTTCAAAATTAAACACACAAGGGCTTGGCAAATCTTGTTGCGCTTGATTTTGTATAATCTCTGGCTGAACGCCAATCGGGTACGATTTAATTAGTATTTGACGTTTTTTGTAGCTGATACTGTCACGGTGAATTTTCTGAGCTTCAAGTAAACTTAAACATGTTTGCATGCATGCATTTTGATCAATCTGGGTTTGTAAGCCAATCACATCATATTGGCTCAAGTCTTGAATTAATTCTCGGGCCACGGGAATTTTGAGCCAGATGTTCAGGCTAGCAAAAGGAATATGCAGAAAGAAACCAATTTTATTTTGCATGCCTAATTCACGGCAGTAACGGGCTACACTAAAAAAATGATAATCATGTATCCAGATGATATCTTCAGGCTGAGCCAGCTGTTTTAACTTTTCAGCGAATAATCGATTGACCTTTTGATAGGTATTATATTCTTGCGAATCATATTCAATAAGATCCTCTCGGTCATGCATCGCTGGCCACAGAACCTTATTTGCAAAACCACAGTAATATTGCGCGTATTGTTGATGGGTGAGAGGGCAGGTGATGTAGTCAATTCCCTGAGAATAGGCCTGCTCAAATTCTGGCGCTTCGATATCGGTAATTTGCTGACCATTCCAGCCTAACCAAATACCATTGCTATCATTCAATGCATCTTGCACAGCTACAGCAAGGCCACCTGCTGAAGCCTTACCAGATGGCATACTTATTCGGTTCGATAATACGATTAATTTAGACATATTTTTTCTCCATTCTGATTTCGGCTATTTTTGACATATAAGTTTTTTATTCTGTTTTGAAATAAAAAAAGAAAATTAGCGACGTCATCGATATCTTTTAATCTATATTTGGCATGTGTTTCACCAGAACCTACTTTAATGGTGAGGCCAGACTGCTGATTAATACAAATAAAACCAGATTCATCTGTTAAATCATCTCCTATAAAAATAGGTAATGCTGAGGGTAAATTAAGATGATTTAATATAGTTTGAATTGCTTTACCTTTATCAGCTTGGTGAGGAATTAATTCAACAACAAATTTTCCCCTATTTATTTTTAACTGGGGGTAAAAGGATTTAATCTGTTGCATTATATTAAATGCATTATTTTCTAATTTTGGATTTTCACGATAATGTAAAGCAATAGAATATCCTTTATCTTCAATTAATAATTCAGGATGTTTCTCACAAGATTTTATAATATCTTGTTTTAATTTTTTAAAATTAATACTGCTTAAATCTGGTCGAATATAATTATCTGAACTAAAATAAATATCTAAACCATGTAAACCTGCGATAGGAACTTCAATAGGGTGTAGCAGCTTACCTGCTGTATCTATATCACGACCTGTTACAGCAATAACGGGAATATTTAATTCAATAATTTCTTTTATAATTTCTAATGTGGTTTTTGGAATAAAACTTTGCTCAGGATTAATTTGAAATGGTGCTAATGTTCCATCAATATCTAAAAATAAGCAGTAATTTTTATCTAAGGATAAAGTATTTATAATATCATTGGATGTAACAAAATATGTGTTTTCCTCTCTCCTATCAGATATTGTACTTTGACTGTTCATATTTAGCCTTCCCAATATTTTTTGATCAATAATTAATCTTCTAACATTAAAATGAATTGATGAGTCATTTCTTTTAATAAAAAAACATAAGTATTAACATTAATTACATTGCATAATGGATTTATAGGCGAAGTGTGGAGTATGTTGTTTTTTGATTGGCTTCAATGTTTAGATAATTAATTTTTTGTATGTTTCATATTAATAATTCGCGTTTTATTTATCAATATATTTCAGAATATTAATGAGTTTTAATGTGTGATCTAAAATCAATATTTTTAAATTTTATGGCTGATTTTAAAAGATATTTTTTGAAATATTAATATATAATTTGCATTAAATGAGCTTTGGGTAAGAATATGAAGTTACAAAATAAAATTTTATTGATTACAGGGTGGGGAGTAGGAATTGAACCTATGGAATCATTAAAATTTCATTTGCAACAGAAGGATTTTGATGTACAACTTATTAATATATTTGATGTTTTAACTAGAAGTTTCCAAAAACAGCTTAATTTATTGAATGATGTCGATACTGTAATTGGGTGGTCTTTAGGAGGTCAGTTAGCAACTCACTTAGTTGATTCTTTTTATAAGAGCACTGGTCTAACTAAAACTTTAATTACACTTGCTTCTAATCCATGTTTTGTTGCCAACACTAATTGGCAGACTGCAATGCCTGCTGATGTGTTCAGTCAATTTAAAACTTCTTTTTTGCAAAACCAACAAGCCACTTTAAAGCGCTTTTATTATTTAATTACTCAAGGATCAGCACAAGCTAAAAAAGATTGGCTAAACATGCAAAATATAGCAAATCCGCCCCCATATGAGTTGTTATTACAAGGGTTAGAAATGTTAGAGCATCTAAACTTGGTAGATAACTTAAAAAATTACTCAGGTCCACAGCTTCATTTATTTGCAGAGCAAGATGGTGTCATTCCTTGCAAAATTGAAGAAAATTTTGCACATATCGCGACAGAAAAGATGAAATACAAAGTATTAAATGAAGCTACTCATGCTTTTCCATATCTACAAGTAGAACGAACAATTGAAGAAATCTGCCAATTTTTAACAATTCATCAGCAAAGTTAATCAGCTTTGATTGATATCGCAATTTTCTTTCATTCTTAACAGGTTTAACATGTGTTCAATGAAAGATTTGAACGCTGTAAAAGGGTAAATAGGATGACCGATAATTTTGATTTGGAACATATTTGGCATCCTTATACTTCAATGACCCAACCTTTACCAACATTTAAAGTTAAACGTGCTTATGGCGCGACGATTGAGTTAGATGATGGTAGGACTTTAATTGATGGTATGTCATCTTGGTGGTGTGCAATTCACGGCTATAACCATCCTGAATTGAATCAGGCAGTGACCGATCAATTACAAAACATGTCTCACATCATGTTTGGTGGTTTAACGCATGACCCTGCAATTGAACTTGGAAAAATTCTTTTAAAAATTACTCCGCCAAGTCTCGATAAAATTTTCTATGCAGATTCCGGTTCTGTTGCCGTTGAAGTTGCTTTGAAAATGGCAGTGCAGTTTTGGACCGCTCAAGATAAACCGCAAAAAACAAATTTTATTACAACGCGTTCTGGCTACCATGGGGATACATGGAATGCGATGTCGGTGTGTGATCCAGTTACAGGCATGCATCAGATTTTTGGTACAAGCTTACCAAATCGTCTTTTTGTTGCAGCACCACAAACTAAATTTCATGAAGAATGGAATCCACAAGATATTGCAGAATTAGAACAAGCGATTCAGCAAAATCATGAGCATCTTGCTGCCTTAATTATTGAGCCGATTGTACAGGGTGCAGGCGGCATGCGTTTTTATCATCCTGAATATCTGCGTCAAGCCAAAGCACTTTGTGAACAATATAATCTGTTATTAATTTTTGACGAAATTGCGACAGGCTTTGGGCGTACTGGTAAGCTCTTTGCGTGGGAACATGCACAAGTCGAGCCGGATATTATGTGCATAGGGAAAGGGCTAACAGGCGGTTATATGACATTGTCTGCTACCTTAACGACGAAGCATGTTGCCGAGACCATTAGTCGCGGTGAGGCTGGCGTATTTATGCATGGTCCAACCTTTATGGCTAACCCACTTGCTTGTGCTGTTGCCTTAAAAAGTACGCAATTATTAATTGAGCAAGATTGGCAAGCCAATATTGAGCGAATTGAACAACAACTTACTCAATACTTAACACCACTCAATCAGCTTGATTATGTTGCTGATGTAAGAGTATTGGGTGCAATAGGGGTAGTTGAACTCACTGTTAATGTTGATATGAAAACGTTGCAGCAACAGTTTGTTGATCGTGGAATCTGGATTCGTCCTTTTGGTAAATTGGTGTATGTAATGCCACCTTATGTGATTACCAGTCAGGAATTAAGCTATTTGCTTGAGCAGTTGGTTGAAGTTGTTAAAACCATGCAGGGAGTGCATTGAAATGTCGTTGCTTGATCATTTTGCTATCCAATTAGATGAACTAAAACAACACGGCAATTTCAGACAGTTCACTCAAAATGTACAGCATGAGCGTTTTATTACGATTCAAAATAAAACGATGCTGAACCTAGCTTCAAACGATTATCTTGGCCTAGCTGCGGATGTAAAACTTCGTGAAGAGTTTTTAGAAAATTTTCCAGTCGAACGTAGCTATTTTAGTTCTTCGTCATCACGTTTATTAACGGGTAATTTTGGAGAATATGAACAATTAGAAAATAGCCTAAGCCAAGCATTTGGTGGTCGGGCGGCCCTATTATTTAATAGTGGCTACCACATGAATATTGGTATTTTGCCAGCTGTTGCTGATGGAAAAACTTTAATTTTGGCTGATAAGCTGGTTCATGCGAGCATGATCGACGGTATACGTTTATCGGGTGCGCAATATGTACGTTATCGCCATAATGATTTGCAGCACCTAGAGCAACTTTTGCAAAAATATCATGATGATGACAAGATTGAGCGAATCATTGTGGTGACTGAAAGTATTTTTAGTATGGATGGTGATGAAACTGATTTAGCCGCTTTAGTGCAGCTAAAAAAACGCTTTGCCAAAACTATGCTGTATGTTGATGAAGCGCATTCAATTGGTGTGCGTGGCGAACAAGGTTTAGGGTGTGCTGAACAATACAATGTCATTCACGATATTGATTTTTTAGTGGGGACATTAGGTAAAGCACTAGCAGCAGTGGGGGGATATATTATTTGTCATCCCATTATTAAAGACTATTTAATTAATAAAATGCGTCCGCTTATTTTCAGTACCGCTCAACCGCCGATTGTGATGGCTTGGGCAGACTTTATTTTTCAAAAAGTATTAGTTGCTCAATCTCAGCGTGAACATTTAAAAAATATTAGCCAATATCTTCAACAAGCTGTTGTGCAAAAGGGTTATGTAAGTCCATCGACCAGCCATATTATTCCAGTCATTGTGGGAGAAAGTCAGGCTGCTATCGATAAGGCAAAGCAGGTTCAGCAAAGTGGTTTTTATGCCATGCCTGTGCGTCCACCGACCGTACCTAAAAATAGTTCGCGTTTGCGTATTTCTTTAACGTCAATGGTACAGCAACATGAGCTTGAAGAATTGGTGAGTTTTCTGTGAGTCTGAATAAAAACTTGGTTGCCCAGCGTTTTGCCAAAGCAGGGCAAAGCTATTCAGAGCATGCAATTGTTCAAAAACAAATTTGCCAAAATTTAACGGTTTTACTCCAGCAGTTTTGCCCTACAACGATGTCACGTGTCTTTGAAATTGGTTGTGGTTCTGGCAATTTAACTCGTCTTATTGCTGCATCTTTTCAGATTGAAGAGTTAATTTTGAATGACTTGTATGCAGATGTGCAACAGCACTTTAACCATCAAGAAAATTTGAAATGGTTGATTGGGGATGTTGAAACTTTAGCGTTTCCGCAGCAGCTCGACATGATCGTTTCTGGTTCGGCTTTGCAATGGATGCAAGATTTACCTTGTGTACTTCAACATTGTCATACTGCTTTAAATGAAAAAGGCTGGTTATGTTTTTCAACTTTTGGGCCAAGAAACTTAATCGAGATTAAAGAATTAACAGGGCAAGGTTTAAGTTATTGGTCTATTGAAAATTGGAACAATGCCTTAACTTTGGCGGGTTTTGAAGTTCTGCATTTGTCTGAGTCAGAAGCCCAACTCTATTTCGATTCGCCTAAAGCTGTATTGCAGCATTTAAAAGCAACAGGGGTGACTGCAACTGCTCAGCATCGTTGGACTAAGCAAACTTTACAACAGTTTTATCAAGATTATGATCGGTTTAAGCATGCTGAGGGATATTCCTTAACATATCATCCGATCTATTGTATTGCCCGGAGAATGAAGTAAATGAGTGGTCAGATCTATTTTGTGAGTGGGATTGATACCGAAATTGGTAAGACCTACGCGACAGGCTTTTTAGCAAAATTATGGACTGAGCAGGGTAAAAAAGTGATTACCCAAAAACTCATTCAGACGGGTAATGCTGATATTTCTGAAGATATTGAAAAGCATCGTGAAATTATGGGGCAGGGTTGGTTTCAAGAAGATCATGAAAAGCTCACCATGCCGGAAATTTTTAGTTATCCTGCTTCGCCTCATCTGGCAACACGCCTAGATAACCGAGAAATTGACTTTCAAAAAATTGAAAATGCAACACAAACATTAGCTGAGCGCTTTGATATCGTTTTACTCGAAGGGGCTGGTGGATTAATGGTGCCATTAACTACAAGTTTACTCACCATCGATTATATTGCTCAGCACCAGTTTCCCGTTATTTTAGTGACATCGGGTCGTTTAGGAAGTATTAACCATACTTTACTTAGTCTTGAAGCGCTTAAGTCTCGTGG
>RCUT01001297.1_pt1 | contig 12128 bp, 12 predicted proteins | sample 2166171 | NCBI WGS metagenome assembly RCUT01 (sample SAMN09932757, study PRJNA488358) | compost metagenome | isolation source: compost soil in 4-hydroxybenzoic | place: Germany: Experimental Botanical Garden
CCCGAAGCCTGACCCTGGCCGTCCTGCTCAGCCTGGCCGCCAGCCCGGTGTTCGCCGTCACCCTGGGCGATGTCGTCGCCGCCGCTGCCGCCAGCGGTGCGGGCAGCCAGGAGGAACAGGCGCCGGGCATCGCCCCAGCGGAGTCGGCCGCGATGCTCGAACAGTTGGGCGGGCAGTTGCAGATCACCCCGGAACAGGCCCTGGGCGGCGCCGCCGCGCTCTTCGGCCTGGCACGCAACAATCTGCCGGCCGAGCAGTTCGCCCAGTTGGACCAGGCGGTGCCGGGCGTGGGCATGCTCACCGACCCGAACACCCAGGGCCTGCTCAGCAGCATCGGCGGCCTGCTCGGCCAGCAGGCGGGCGGCATGGGTGGGCTGGGCAGTGCGCCCGGCGTGCTGGCGGGCCAGCAGATGAACAGCATGGCGGACGTCAACCAGGCCTTCGGTTCGCTGGGCATGGATAGCGGCCTGATCGGCCGGTTCGCCCCGCTGATCCTCTCCTTCCTCGGCCAGCAGGGCCTGGCCGAGTCGCTGCTGCAGAGCCTGGGCAGCCTGTGGCAATGGACCGTGCCGCCGGTGACCCCGGGGTTGCAGCAGGCGCCGGTACAGCAGTCGCCCGTACAGCAGGTTCCGCTGCAACAGGCGCCGGTGAGCGGCCTGTCGACCTGAGCCGCGATGGGGTAGGCCTTGCGCCTACCCCTTCAGCTCCGCGCGCAACTGCTCGATGCGCGCATCCTTCTCGTGCCAGATCCGGCTGACCCAGGCCTGGACGTACTGGCGGAATTCCCCGTCGTTCTCGTAATCGCCCTGCCACAGGGCCGGGTCCAGTTCGTGGGTCTGGATGTCCATGATCACCCTGGGCACCTGGCCGCTCAGCAGCGCCCAGAAGCCGGGCACGCCATTGCCCGGGTAGACCAGGGTGACGTCGAGTACGGCATCCAGTTGCTCGCCCAGGGCTGCCAGGACGAAGGCCACGCCGCCCGCCTTGGGCTTGAGCAGGTGCCGGTAGGGGGATTTCTGGTGGGCGTGCTTGGCGGGGGTGAAGCGGGTCCCTTCGAGGTAGTTCACCACGGTCACCGGCATGCGCTTGAACTTCTCGCAGGCGGCCCTGGTGATTTCCAGGTCCTTGCCCTTCATCTCCGGGTGCTTTTCCAGGAAGGCCTTGCTGTAGCGCTTCATGAAGGGGTAGTCGAGCGCCCAGAAGGCCAGGCCGAGCAAGGGCACCCAGATCAGTTCCTTCTTCAGGAAGAACTTGAAGTAGGGCGCCTTGCGGTTGAAGGCCTGGACCAGGGCCGGAATGTCCACCCAGGACTGGTGGTTGCTGATCACCAGGTAGGACGTGTCCTTGCGCAAGCCCTCGCCGCCGTGGATTTCCCAGCGGGTAGGGGTGAAGACGGCGAACACGCGCTTGCAGTTCTCGGCCCAGGCCTCGGCGATCCACATCACGCCGCGTGAGCAGGCATCCCGCAGGCGCTGGCCGGGCAGGACGAGCTTGAGCAGGGCGACGGCCAGCATGGGGCCGATCAGGATCAGGGTATTGAGCAGAAGCAGCAGGGTGGTGGCGATTCCGGTCAGCAGTGCCCGCATGGGTCATTGGCTCCTCGTTCGCTTGAGTGCGGGCCATGATACGCAGTCGCCGGCGATGCGACGAGCGGTCGGCCCCGGGCACCGGCGCTTGCGTGGCGGTGCTCCCGGTGGATTATGCTGTCGCCCTGATATCGCCGGCCTTGCGTACCCACTGTGCTGAAACGAATAGCCGTGGCCGATCTGCGGATCGGCATGTACATCCAGGAGCTTTGCGGCTCCTGGATGGACCATCCGTTCTGGAAGACCAGCTTCCTGCTGGGCAATGCCAAGGACCTCCAGCGCATTGTCGACAGCGCCGTGGGCGAAGTGTGGATCGACACCGCCAAGGGCCTGGACGTGGAGGCGGGGGAGAGCGTCGAGGAGGTCGAGGCACAGACCGAGAACCAGCTGCTCTCGGCCGTGGACCAGCCGCCGGCGCAGAGCGCCCCGGTCAGCCTGGACGAGGAACTCGGCCGCGCCCTGCGGCTCTGCGCCCGCTCCAAGCAGGCGGTGATGGCGATGTTCCATGACGCCCGCCTGGGCCATGCGGTGGAGGTGGACCAGGCCGCGGCCCTGGTGGACCAGATCACCGAGTCGGTGATCCGCCATCCCAATGCGCTGATCAGCCTGGCGCGGCTGAAGACCAGCGACGAATACACCTACCTGCACTCGGTAGCCGTCTGTGCCCTGATGGTGGCCCTGGCGCGCCAGCTGGGGATGGACGAGGAGCAGGTGCGCGACGCGGGCCTGGCCGGCCTGTTGCACGACATCGGCAAGATGCTGGTGCCGCTGGAGTTGCTGAACAAACCGGGCAGGCTCACGGACGACGAGTTCATCGAGGTGCGCAAGCACCCCAAGGCCGGCGCGCGCATCCTGCTGCGCAGCCGCCAGGTGAGCGCCGCGGTACTCGACGTCTGCCTGCATCACCACGAGAAGTACGACGGCTCCGGCTACCCGCACCGCCTGGCCGGCGAGGACATCAGCCTGCTGGCGCGCATGGGCGCGATCTGCGACGTGTATGACGCCATCACCTCCGAGCGTCCCTACAAGAAGGGCTGGAGCCCGGCGGAAGCGCTGCGCAAGATGGCCGAGTGGACCAGGGGGCACTTCGACCCGCAGGTGTTCCAGGCCTTCGTCAAATCCGTGGGCATCTACCCCACCGGCTCCCTGGTGCGCCTGGAGAGCGGCCGCCTGGGCGTGGTGCTGGAGCAGCATCCGGGGTCCTTGCTCACGCCCAGGGTGCGGGTATTCTTCTCGGCACGCTCGAAGGTCCCCATCCCCCAGGAAGTGGTCGACCTGGCCAGGGGCGACCGCATCGTGAGCCGCGAGTCGCCGGAGGAGTGGGGCTTCAGGAAGCTCGACGAACTCTGGAGCGGTCTGCCCGTCGGACGCGGTTCGCTCTTTGACTGAATCCGAACCATTGGCCGTCAGGCCAGTCCCAGAACCGTACCCCCTGAATCAGGAGATGGTGTCTTGAAATCCGTTATCGCCCTGCTTGCCCTGGTGGCGTTGCCCGCTTTCGCCGCCCAGGAGCCCACCCTCTACGGCCGTTACGAATACATACGCCTGCCGGAGATCGGCCAGACCTTCAAGGCCAAGATGGATACCGGCGCCCTCACCGCTTCGCTGTCGGCCAAGGACATCGAGCGCTTCAAGCGCGACGGCGAGGACTGGGTGCGCTTCCGCCTGGCCACCAAGGATGCCGACGACACGGTGTTCGAGCACCGCCTGTCGCGCATCAGCAAGATCAAGAACCGCTCCGACGAACTGGGCGAGGAAGACGAGGCGCCGTCGGCCGAGATTTCCAAGCGCCCGGTGGTGGACATGGAAATGTGCCTGGGCGGCGTCAAGCGCACGGTGGAGGTCAACCTCACCGACCGTTCGAGCTTCAACTACCCGCTGCTGATCGGCGCCAAGGCCCTGCGCGAGTTCAAGGCCGCCGTCTACCCCGGTCGCAAGTTCACCGCCGGCAAGCCGCAGTGCTGATTGACGGGGCCCGGGGCATGCGGCAGTTTGGGCGTCATTTCCATGAGCCGGGACGCCCATGCCGCACATCCTCATCGTCGAAGATGAATCCGCCATCGCCGACACCCTGGTCTACGCCCTCGAAGCCGACGGCAACGCCACCACCTGGTTGAGCCTCGGCGGTCCCGCGCTGGAGCTGCTGCGCCAGCAGCCGGTGGACCTGGTGATCCTCGACGTGGGCCTGCCCGACACCAGCGGCTTCGAGCTGTGCAAGGCGCTGCGGCGCTTCTCCGAGGTGCCGGTGCTCTTCCTCACCGCGCGCAATGCCGAGATCGATCGGGTCGTCGGCCTGGAAATCGGCGCCGACGACTACGTGGTGAAGCCCTTCAGCCCGCGTGAGGTGGCCGCGCGGGTGCGCGCCATCCTCAAGCGCACCGCACCCCGCGAGCCGGCCCCGGCTCCCGCCGCCGACGGGCCCTTCCAGGTGGACGCCGAGCGCGTGCGCATCCACTACCACGGCCAGCCGCTGGGCCTGACCCGCCACGAGTTCCGCCTGCTCCAGGCGCTGCTGGCGCAGCCCGAGCGGGTGTTCAGCCGCGAGCAACTGCTGGACGCCCTGGGCGTGGCCAGCGAGGCCGGTTACGAACGCAATATCGACAGCCACATCAAGAGCCTGCGCGCCAAGCTGCGCCAGGTGGCGCCGGCCGCCGAACCCATCCAGACCCATCGCGGCCTGGGCTACAGCTACTCGCCGGGCCACGCCTGATGCCGCTGGGCATTCGCATCTTCCTGGTCTACTTCCTCTTCGTCGGCCTGGCCGGCTGGTTCGTGCTCAGCACGGTGATGGAGGAGATCCGCCCCGGCGTGCGCCAGTCCACCGAAGAGACCCTGGTGGACACCGCCAACCTGCTGGCCGAAATCCTCCGTGACGAGGTGCGCGCCGGCACCCTGCACCAGGGGCGCCTGCCCGAACTGCTGCGCGCCTATGGCCAGCGCCAGCCGGGGGCGGATATCTGGGGCGTGCGCAAGACCCGGGTCAACCACCGCATCTACGTCACCGATGGCCGTGGCGTGGTACTGCTGGACTCCAGCGGCGTGGCGGTGGGGCAGGACTATTCGCGCTGGAACGACGTCTACCTGACCCTGCGCGGCCAATACGGCGCCCGCTCCACGCGGGAGGACCCGAACGACTCGGAGTCCTCGGTCATGTACGTGGCGGCGCCCATCCGCGACGGCGAGCGGATCATCGGCGTCGTCTCGGTGGCCAAGCCCAACGCCTCGCTGCAGCCCTACATCGAGCGCTCGCAGACGCGCCTGACCTGGCTCGGCGCAGGGCTGATCGGCCTCGGCCTGCTGGTGGGCGGGCTGCTGTCCTGGTGGCTCAGCCGCTCGCTGCGCCGCTTGCGCGACTACGCCCAGGCGGTGAGCGAGGGCCGGCGCGCGGAACTGCCGCACATGAGCGGCGGCGAGCTGAGCCAGTTGGCGACGGCCGTGGAGCGCATGCGTACCCAGCTGGAAGGCAAGGCCTACGTCGAACGCTATGTGCACACCCTGACCCATGAGCTGAAGAGTCCGCTGGCGGCCATCCGCGGCGCCGCCGAGCTGCTGGAAGGCGAGATGCCGGACGAGCAGCGGCAACGCTTCGTCGCCAACATCGGCAACGAGGGCGCGCGCCTGCAGCAGCTGATCGAGCGGCTGCTCAACCTGGCCCGGGTCGAGCAGCGCCAGGGCCTGGAAGAGCAAGTACCGGTGGCGCTGCGCGATCTGGCCGAGGAACTGCTGCAGGCCCAGGCGGCGCGCATCCAGGCGGCCGGACTCAGGGTCGAGAATCGGCTTGCACCGGAGTTGTGCGCCCTTGGCGAGCGCTTCCTGCTCAGCCAGGCCCTGGCCAACCTGCTGGACAACGCCCTGGACTTCACCCCGGCCGGCGGCCTGCTGCGGCTGGACGCGGAGCGGCAGGGGAGCTGGCTGGAACTGCGCCTGTTCAACCAGGGCGAGCCCATCCCCGAGTTCGCCCTGCCGCGCCTCACCGAGCGCTTCTATTCCCTGCCGCGCCCCGCAACGGGGCGCAAGAGCACGGGGCTTGGCCTCAATTTCGTGCAGGAAGTGGCCGGGCTCCATGGAGGCGAACTCCAGGTTCGTAACCACGACGACGGTGTCCAGGCCTGTCTGCGACTACCTGCTGTCGCGGATTGACATGCGGCCGCCGCCCGGCGACGTCGGCCGCTTGCGCCATCGGCTATAAGTTGAGCAAGGCGACGCCCTGACTTTTGCCGGGTGTCGCCGTTGTGCAATCAGATTCTGGCTTGATTCTTGATGCGGCCCCGATGCAGAGCGCCGAGCTTCGACTACAAGAAACACAGGCCCTTCAGGAGCTGCCGAATGAAAACAGTCGCCGAGATACTCAAAGCCAAGTCCCATGCCCGGATTTTCAGCGTCGACCCGACGACCACGGTGCTGGAAGCCGCCCTGCTGATGGCCGAGAAGGACATCGGCGCGCTGGTGGTGATGCAGGGGGGCGAACTGGTGGGCATAGTCACCGAACGCGACTTCGTTCGCCGCGTCGCCGCACTGGAACGCTCGGCCTACGCCACCACCATCGAGGAGGTGATGACCTCCAACCTGTTCGTGGTGACCCTGCGCGACAGCAACCAGTACTGCATGCAACTGATGACCGAGAAAAACCTGCGCCACCTGCCGGTGCTGGACGACGGCAAGCTGGTGGGCCTGCTGTCCATCCGCGACCTGGTGCGCGATATCACTGCCGAGCAGGAAAGCCTGATCCATCACCTGGAGCAGTACATTCGCGGGGCGTGATCCTTGTGGGAGCGAATTCATTCGCGAAAGGGACGCGCAGCGTCCCCATAGGGATTCAGGGGCAGGCTTCGCCTGCCATCGCGAATGAATTCGCTCCCACAGATGAATGCTCGACCCCACCCAATCCCCACACAATCTCCATGAAGCTTCCTTAATTCCTCCCCATGGGCTCCCCAGACTCTCCCCACCCCACACAAGGAGAGTCCCCATGACCCGAACCCTCGGCTTCAAGCTGGGCATCATCGCCCTGCTGATGCTGCTGTTGATGATCCCCCTCATGCTGATCGACGGCCTGATCGGCGAGCGCCAGGCGGCGCGCAATGGCGTGCTGGCCAACATCGCCCAGAGTTCCAGCTACAGCCAGCGGATCACCGGTCCGATCCTGGTGGTGCCCTACAAGCGCACGGTGCGCGAATGGAAAACCTACGAGCAGACTGGCCAGCGCCGCCTCGAAGAGCGCGAGGTGAGCAGCCGCCTGTATTTCCTCCCCGAGCGTTTCAGCCTGGTCGGCAGCGTGGACACCGAACTGCGCGCCCGCGGCATCTACAAGGCGCGGCTGTACAAGAGCGACAGCCAGATCAGCGGGCAGATCCTGGTTCCGGCCAACTACGGCATCACAGAGGACCTGGCCGACTACCGTTTCGAGCAGCCCTTCCTGGCGGTGGGCATCAGCGATATCCGGGGCATCGGCAATGCGCTGAAGCTGCGCCTGAACGGCCAGTCCCTGGACTTCCAGCCCGGCAGCGGCGACCGCCTGCTCAATGGCGGCGTACACGCGCCGCTGGCATCCCAGCAGGCCGGCGTACCGCAGAGCCTGGACTTCGCCTTCGACCTCAAGCTGCAGGGCACTTCCAGCCTGAGCGTGACGCCGGTGGGGCGCGACTCGCGGGTGGAGCTGGGCTCGTCCTGGCCGCACCCGAGCTTCATCGGCGAGTTCCTGCCCAGCGAGCGCAGCATCGACGCCAAGGGCTTTTCCGCGACCTGGCAGACCAGCTTCTTCGCCACCAACCTGCAGGAGGCGCTGGCCGAATGCGTCGCCACGCAGCGCTGCGACGCCTTCTACTCGCGGGATTTCGGCGTCAGCTTCGTCGACCCGGTGGACCAGTACCTGAAGACCGACCGCGCGATCAAATATGCCCTGCTGTTCATCGCCCTGACCTTCGCCGGCTTCTTCCTGGTGGAGGTGCTCAAGCGCCTGGCGGTGCACCCGGTGCAGTACGGCCTGGTAGGCCTGGCCCTGGCGTTCTTCTACCTGCTGCTGCTGTCCCTCTCCGAGCACCTGGAGTTCGTCCTGGCCTACGCCATTTCGGCCTCCGCCTGCGTGGCCCTGGTGGGTTTCTACGTCTGCCACGTGCTGCACAGCTGGGTGCGTGGCGGCGGTTTCACCCTGGGGCTCGCGGCGCTCTACGGGATGCTCTACGGCCTGCTCAGCGCCGAGGATTACGCCCTGCTGATGGGCTCCCTGCTGGTGTTCGGCCTGCTCGCCTGCGTGATGGTGCTGACCCGCAAGCTGGATTGGTACGGCGTCGGCCGCACCCTGCCGGCCAGCGGCAACTGAGGAGGCGACGGACATGCGCGTACTGTGCGATTCGGTGGCAGGCGTCCTCCATCTCGGGCGAGCGGGAGGTGCGCAATGAGGCTGATCGGGCTGCGTGACGACCAGGCGGACGGTGCGGCGTTGGCGGCAAGGCTGGACAGGCTGTTCAGCGCCTGCCTGCCCCGCCCGCCCAGTGGCTCGGGCTCAGTGCGCCGGAGCCGTGGCCTGCAGCGAGGGCCGCTGGCTGGCCGCTGAGTACCAGGCGGCGAGGTTCGGGCAATCGCGCCGCCAGTTCAGGTCGGGCATGCGGAAGTCCAGGTAGCCCAGGGCGCAGGCGGCGCTGATGGCGGCCACGTCGAAGCGCTCGCCCAGTTCGTCGGCGGCCTGTTCGAAGGACTCCAGGGCGCGATCGATCTTGCTGCACTGCCCCAGCACCCAGTCGTCCCAGCGCTTGTCTTCCGGACGCAGGAAGGTTTCGTAGCGCACCAGGATGGCGGCATCCAGCACCGCATCGGCGAGGGAGGCGAGGGTCAGGCGGCGCCAGCGTGCGGCGCCGTCGCGGGGGATCAGCGGCTCGCCGCCGTGCTGGTGGTCGAAGTAGTCGAGGATCACCCGGCTGTCGTGCAGCACGCTGCCATCGGCCAGGCGCAGGGCCGGGATCTTGCCCGCGGGGTTGTTGTCGTTCAGCTCGGCGCTGGGGTTCACCGGGGTCAGGGTGATGCCGTGCAGGGCCACCGCGTCGAGCTGGCCGGTCTCGTGCAGCAGCACCATGACCTTGCGGACATAGGGCGAGGTGGGGGAGAAGAAGAGGGTCAGGCTGGCGCTCATGCGGTGTCCTCGGCGGCTGCAGCGGTGTATTGGGGCAGTTATACCGCATTGGATTGCCGCCGGGCATGCAGGGGCGAATTCATTCGCCCCTGCATATCAGGCTGAGATTTCTTCCCGTAGGGTGGCCTGCGCGGACTATTGGTGCGCACGGCGCACCCTACCAGGGACGGTCAGTAGCGGATCATCACCAGCCGGTCCTGTGCCGATTCGGCGCCCCAGACCTCGCCCGTGCGCCCGGACAGCTGGGTCACCCGGGCGTCCGGCCGGTCGCTGGGGAAGCTGGCGAAGAGCCGGCTGAAGGGGTTGAAACGCATGATGGCGTTGGTGCGGAAATCGCTCAGCCAGACCCGTTCCTGTTCGTCGACATAGAGGGCATGGGCGTCGGCGTCGCCGCCGGGGATCTTCCAGCTGCTCCAGGCCTCGCCCAGGGGATCGTAGCGGCTCAGTCGGCCGCTGCCGGCCTCGCTGATCCAGAGGGTGCCGCGCGAGTCGCTCCAGATCAGGCGCGGACCGGCGCTGGCATCCGGCACATCCACCACTTTGGCGCGGCCGGTGGCGGGGTCGATGCGGGCGATGTGGCGGGCGTCCTGGTTGGCGTACCAGACCTCGCCACTGGGCGTCACCGCAATGCCATCGGGGCCTGGCCCGCCTGGCGCCGGCCAGACTTCGACAGTGCCGCTGGCCGGCTTGAAACGACCGAAGAAGCCGCGCTGGCCGGTGAACCAGAGGTCGCCGTTGCGATCCAGGGCGATGCCTTCGAGATCGGTCCCGGCAGCGGTGCCCTTGAGGGGGTGGATATCGACCGAGAGGTCGCCCGGATCGACCCGGACCAGGGCATCGAGGCCACGGTCGCTGATCCAGGCGGAGCCGTCCTGGTCCACCACCAGGGCGCGTGGCGAGGAACCCACGCCCAGCGGCACCAATCGGGTCTGGCCGGTGATGGGGTCGAGGAGGCCGACGGAGCCCTGGCGCTGGGCCGTGAACCAGACGCGTCCGTCGGTGGCCGGCGCCACGTCCCGCGGCCCGGTGCCCACGGGGACGGGGTAGTAGGTGACTTCCGCCGCTGAGGCGCTCCCGCAGAGCAGGGCGGCGCACAGGGCGAAGGCGAATGGGCGGATCATGACGGCGGTCTCCGCGTCTTGAGTGGTAACTCAATCGACGCCTGGAGCCGCCAGGGGTTCGGGTGAATGTGCCGAGTGGTGCCGGGCAGAGCGTTCTGATGGGGGCAGCGAAGCTGCTCGTAGGGTGCGCCGTGCGCACCGGCAACCGCGCGCGAAGGTCTTGGTGCGCATGGCGCACCCTACGCGGTTTCGAGCGCGACCCCGGCTTCCTAGTCCTTCGGCACGACCCGCACGAACCAGTCGCCGTAACGCTCGATGCGCACCGGCAGGCTTGGTGGCAGTGCGGCGAGGGCGCGCTCGCTGTCGTGCAGGGGGAAGCTGCCGCTGATATGCAGGTCGGCGATGGAGGAATCCACACCCAGGTAGCCGGTGCGGTATTCGCCGATGCGTTCCACCAGGTCGGCCAGGCGCACGTCATCCACCACCAGCATGCCGCGGCTCCAGGCATCCGCCGCGACGGGGGCCGCCAGGCTGGGTTCCAGGGCGAAGTCGTGCATCAGCACTTGCTGGCCTTCGCGAATGATGCGCTCGCCCTCGGCCCGCGCGGGATGCGCGGCGACCGCCGAGCGCAGCACGATCAGGCGCGTGCCGCCGGCTTCGCGGCGCACCAGGAAGCGGGTGCCGAGGGGGCGCAGGTCGCCGTCCTCGGTGCTGACCACGAAGGGACGCGGGTCGCCGTGGCCGGTTTCCACCAGGATTTCGCCGCTGCGCAGGACGAGCCGGCGCTGGTCGGCACTGAAGTCGATATCCAGGGCGCTGCGGCTGTTCAGGCGCACCCGGGTGCGGTCGGCCAATTGCAGTTCGCGCTGTTCGCCGCTGGCGGTCATTTCGTCGGCCAGCCAGTCGCCGAGCGGGCGATGCTGGCTGAGCAGGCCGAGCCCCAGGCCAGCCAGCAGGGCCATGCCGAGCACTCCGCGGCCGGCTCGGTGCAGCCGCTTGCGCGCCTGGGTGTCGGCACGCAGCAGGGCGCGGCGGGCGGGGCCCGGGGCGGCGGCGCCGAAGTGGGCATCGAGGCCGCTCAACTGGGCCCAGGCACGGGCGTGTTCGGGGTGGGCGGCGTGCCAGCGGCTGAAGGCGCTGCGCTCCTGGTCGCCGGCCTCGCCCGAATCCAGGCAGAGCTGCCAGCCGATGGCCTCGTCCAGCACCTGTGCCGATACCGGGCCGCCCTTCATGTAGGCTCTCCGTAGAGGGCGATGTAGCACTGGCGCAGGCCCTGGGCGAGGTACTGGCGCACGCGCGGCACGGAAACCCCGAGGCGCTCGGCGATCTCGGCGTGGGCCATGCCGTCGAGGCGGTTGTAGAGGAAGGCGGCGCGCGCCTTGCTGGAAAGCTTGCCGAGCAGACGGTCGATCTCGCGCAGGGCTTCCAGGGCCAGGGCCTGGTCTTCCGGGCTGGGCTGGACCTCTTCGGGAACCAGGGCGAGTTCGTCGAGGTAGGCCCGCTCCAGCGCGCGGCGGCGGAACTGGTCGATCATCAGGCCGCGGGCGATGGTGGCGAGCATGGCGCGGGGTTCGCGCAAGCGCAGCGGCTCGGGCCGGCCCAGCAGGCGGATGAAGGTGTCCTGGCCGAGGTCCTCGGCGCGCTGCGGACAGCTCAGGTTCTTGCGCAGCCAGCCGAGCAGCCAGGCGCGATGGTCGCGATAGAGCAGTTCCACCAGTTGGTGGTTTGTGGAATCCCCAGCAGGCACCGCATCCCCCCGCACAGCAAAAGCGGAATCAAAGCGAGAATAATTCGCGAATGATCTCAGAGACTGGCCAATAGCCGCAATTGCAGGCTGTCGGATGCCGTTGTGCGTTCTCTGAACCCGCCTGGAGAGCCGGGTTCAGAGGGCGGGTGCGTGCTGGCGGCGCTGCCAGCGGGCGAGGGCGGAGGCCAGTGCGGCGGGGCTTTCCACCCCCTGCCGCCGGGCGCGACTGAACAGGATCAGGGCGATCTCCGCGGTGACCAGGGCATCGGCGCTGGCATTGTGGCGCTGCTGTACCTGCAGGCCGAAGTGCTCCACCCACTCGTCCAGGCCGCCGTTGCGGATGCCGGCCTCGGGGCAGAGCATGGGCGCCAGTTCGGCGACATCGAGGAAAGAGTGGCGCAGGCGATGGTCGAGGTCCTGTTTGAGGGCGCGGCCGAGCATGCGCTGGTCGAACGTGGCGTGGAAGGCCAGCAGCGGACTGTCGCCGAGGAACTCCATGAAGCCCAGCAGGGCTTCCGCCGGCTCCACGCCGGCGGCCAGTTCGCTCGGGGCGATGCCGTGGATCAGCACGCTGGCGCTGACCTTGCCGGTGTCGCGCTGCAGGGTGC
>RCUT01001298.1_pt1 | contig 12115 bp, 8 predicted proteins | sample 2166171 | NCBI WGS metagenome assembly RCUT01 (sample SAMN09932757, study PRJNA488358) | compost metagenome | isolation source: compost soil in 4-hydroxybenzoic | place: Germany: Experimental Botanical Garden
GTCAGATTTCTTCAGCCGACTTGTCGGTGGGGTTGGCCACCAGCTTCTTCAGCTCGTCGCTCATGGGGAAGTTCAGGTTCAGGCCCTTGGGCGGGATGGGCTGGGTGAACCACTTGTCGTAGATGCCGTTGATCTCGCCGGAGGCGAAGGTGTCGGCGATGGCCTTGTCGACCACTTTCTTGAAGGGCTCGTCGCCCTTGCGCACCATGCAGCCGTAGATTTCGAAGGACTGCGGGGTGCCGGTCACGACCCAGTCGTCCGGCTTCTTGGCCTTGGCCATTTCGCCGTAGAGCAGGGCGTCGTCCATCATGAAGGCCACCGCGCGGCCGGACTCCAGCATCAGGAAGGACTCGCCGTGGTCCTTGGCCGAGATGATGTTCATGCCCATCTGCTTCTCGGCGTTCATGCTCTTGAGCAGGCGCTCGGAGGTGGTGCCGGCGGTGGTCACCACGTTCTTGCCTTTCAGCGCGTCGAACTCATTGATGCCTGCGGATTTCTTCGACAGCAGGCGGGTGCCGACCTCGAAGATGCCCACGGAGAAGCCGACCTGCTTCTGGCGCTCGAGGTTGTTGGTGGTGGAGCCGCACTCCAGGTCCACGGTGCCGTTCTGCACCAGCGGGATACGGGTCTGGGAGGTGACCAGGTTGTAGCGAACCTTCAGCTCCGGCATGCCCAGTTCCTGCTTGATGGCCTCGACCACCTTCAGTTGCAGGTCATGGGAGTAGCCGACGGGTTTGCCCGGCTCGGTGCCGAGGTAGGAGAAGGGGATGGAAGCGTCACGGTGACCGAGGGTAATGGTGCCGGTCTCCTTGATCTTCTTCAGGGTACCGGTCAGCTCGGCGGCGAAGGCCGGAACAGAAATCAGGGTAGCTGCGATAGCGGTGGCCAGAACCTTGGGGAGCATACGCATGAACGACAGTCCTCGATGTTGATTGTTCTTATCGGCGCGAGCGGGATATTCGCGTCCGTCGGGATCTGTATTCGCAGGATGCGTGCCATCTGTATGGTGCTTGGTTTTATTTCTTAAGTATTTGAAAAATAAAAGAAAAATTATTAACTCTCAGCAGGCCATGGACAGGGCCTGTCCGGCTTTCCGGATTATCGAGGGGTCGCTCGTTCGGGTTTCCGAACGACGCGAATGCTGCGGGCAGGTCCGGGCCTCGCCGTGCGTCATCGGCTTTCGCCCCGGCGCGTCCCTCGATCTGCCCTGCCGGTCATTCGCAGTCGGTAGCGCTTCCTTGCAACTTGCGTTGGGCCAGCTTCAGGTTGGCGATCGCTTTCGGATTCTGCGGGTCCAGCGACAGCGCCTTCTCGAACTGCGTCCGGGCGTCACAGGGCTGCCGCTGCTTCAGCAGGAAATGGCCGTAGGAGTTGTAGACGGTGCCATCCCGCAGGGGTTGCTCCGGCTCCAGGGCGACGGCTTTCTCGTAGGCGCTGCGGGCATCGGCGATGTTTCCCGACGCGGAGTAGGCCAGGGCGATGTTGTACCAGCCCAGATAGAAGGCAGGCTTCTTCTCGAGCACGTCCTTGAGCATGGAAATGGCCTTCTCGTTGTTCTTCTCGACTTTCCTCAACTGGCGTGCTTCGGCGAACTGCCGATACTCGTCCGCGCTCAGCATGCTGCTCGTCTCGTCCAGCAGCGCTTCGTATTGCTGGAGCTGCCTGGACGAGTAGTCATCGCGCTGGCGCTGGGATTGGTTGATGGCCTGTATCGAGCCCGGCGGTGTGCTGATGCCTTTCTGGATGGCGAACAGCCTGGTACTCGCCCCGGCAAGGGACTTGTTCACGCGGAGCAGGCTGTAATACCGGTAGATGCCACTCTGCTCTTGCAGGCTCACATGGTTGTCGACGACTTCGGCGGCGTTCGACAGCTGCTCGGCGAGCTTGACCGAGTCGAGCTGGTTGCCAACGCTGGGCATCAGGGTTTCGGCGAGGAAACGGCTGGCACTCTGGATGGCATTGTTCTTCGAGCTCTCCCGGACATCCTGCAGCTGTGTGCCCTCGGCGACGCCGACGAAGTACAGGTTGCGCTCATCCTCGGGTATCGTCCGAACCCAGGGCGGCAGCTCGTCACCGGCATAGGCCATGGCGACGAGGCCCTGCCACGCATCATCGAGAATCGAGGCGTGGTCGGGCTCCTGGATCTTCTTGAATTTCGCATACAGGGCCGCGAACTCCACCAGGGGAACATGCTTGTCTTCCGGCTTGAACCGCTTGTAGTCGTTGACCTGCCGCTTCATGTTGAGAACGATCGACTCGACCATCTCTATCGAGTTGTTCAACGAGCGGTGATCGTCCAGGCCGACCAGGCTCACGATGCCGGTGGTGATGCTGATCAACAGCCCGCAGGCCACGGTTATGACCTTCACCGCCTGGAAGCTGAAGTTCTGTATGGCCGCCGAAATGGCTCCGAGGACCAGCACGAAGATGGCCAGCCCGATTTCGACGAGCCAGATCTGCCGCCATTCGCCGAGTTGCAGTTCGCACTCATCGAGGACTTCGTCGAAGTAGGCCAGGGTGACGCTGTCGTCCAGGGCATCGGCACCGGCAAGGTGGCTCACGGATAGGCAAACGAGCCCCAGCAGGGCCGTCTGTCTCAGGGGCATCGATTTCATGCTGTGACTCCTTTCCTCGTAACCGAGGACCGAATGCCAATCTGTGCCGGGGCCTCGCCGTCACCCTCGTCAACTCCAGGGACGCGCCTCGATGCGCAGGGTCCCTTTCACGCCGGGCCGCACCTTCTGTTCGATGGGAATGTCGAAGCTCACGCCCGAGCCGCCAGACATGGGCGTGCTGACAGCGGTTACGCCCGGCTTGCCCGGGTTGGTTTCCTGGAAGCCGTACTTCAGGTTCCAGCCACCGGGCGCATTCGCATCGGGAAAGGCCTCGATCAGGATCTGCCGGTGGAGGATGTAGCCCCCCTCGTAATGCCGCTCGAGGAACAGCACACCATCCACCCGATAGTCCGGCACCAGAATCCGCAACTCGAACGCGAAGCTGACCGAGCCCGACGCCTTCACGCTCTTCTCCGGATCGAGGAATACCGAGAACAGGTGCGGGCTCTGGCTGCGGTCCGCGGCGCGCTTGCCGCCGGGAGCGCCGGGGAAGAGCTGGTCGAAGGTGCGGAAGATCGCCGAGTTCTCGCGCACTTCGCGGCGGGTGATCTGCCATTGGCTGCCACGGATGCTCACCGCCACCTCGATCTGGTAGGACGCCTTGATCTCCTTGCCGTCGTCCAGCTCCTTCTGCACCTCGACAGGCAGGCTGATCTCATCGATATGCAGCACGCCGTCGACCCTCAGCTTGCCGAACAGGAAGCGGGTGAGGTTCTGGTAACCCTCTTCCGAATTGACGATGCCGTAGTAGCCGGAATGGCTGCGGTGGACGAAGGCGCGCGGCGACGAAACGTCGTGGCCATTGACCCCGGGGCCGTGGGTGGTGGCGTTCTCGATGCGCACCAGGCCGTCGCTGGCCTCTCCCGCGGCCCAGGACGAGGCGCCGGCGAGGACTTTGTAATCCTTGGGATTGGTGCCGACCAGGTTGAAGATGCGCTCCGCCGGAAAGCCACGGACGATGGACACGTCGTTTCCCTTGGGCAGCGCCAGGTAGTCGGCCATGCGCTCGCGGTTGAAATTGTCGACGTCGCCGAAGGTCAGCCAGCCCGGCACATTGCGCACGATGCGCATATCGATGCCGTTGTGCGGGGTGGCAAAGGTGAAGAGCTTGTCCACCGCACTGCGCGCTTCGGCCGTGCCGAACTTGCTGTTCTGCAGGAAGGCCCGGCAGATCAGGCCGCCCATGGAGTGGGCGATCAGGTGCACGCGGAAATCGGCGGCGCTGACGCCATTGGCCGGGTTGGCCAGGACCTTCTGCTTGAGCTTGAGGATCAGTGCGCCGAGTCCCTTGGCGAAATGCTCTATCGGCGGCGTATTGCCGGAGCCGAAAACCTCCGAAGCCTCGTCGTAGTAGCGGTAGACCACCACGCAGCGGTAGGGAACCTTTCCATCGGCCGTATCGAGCTTTTCCAGGCCGTTGTCGAACAGGTCGTCGTACTGGTACTCGCCCATCAGGCGCACCAGCGGCGATTCGAAGAAGAAGCGCTGGGTCTCGCCGGTCCAGCCCCGACGCGCACGGGTGGAGCCCAGGTTGAAACCCATGTAGGGGTCGGAGACGGCGTCGTCTATTTCACCGGACGTGGCGGCAAAGCCGCGCACGTAGATGATCGGGTGGTAAGGGTGCAGTGCGGAGGCAGGCATGTGAGCGCTCCTTGCTGTGGGGGCAGGGGGCCGCGGCCTCCCGGGCGGAGGCCGGCGGCGGTTCGGCGTCAGGCCACCAGTTGAACGATCAGCGCCGCGTCCGCGACGCCGGTCGCCGGCAGCCCCTTGGCCTTCTGGTAATCCTTGATGCGTGCGGCGCTGGTCTGCCCGAACAGGCCGTCGGCCTTGATGTCCGCGCCGTGGCGGGAGAGTCCGAGCTGTACCAGGCGTACGTCCAGGCCACGGGCCATCGGCGTCTGCAGCGCCAGGGGGCGGCTGCCGGGCTGGGGCCCGTCGAAGCAGCCGGGCGGCGTCGTGTTCAGGGTGGCCGTGGAAATCTCCAGGCCGCGCACTACCAGCGGCAGGTCCAGTCCCCAGTGCCCGAGCTCGATCAGCCTGCTGAACGCCTGGGTGCGGTAGACCGTGGCGTGCAGCACCCGGTTATCGTGGTTGGCGAGCCACTCCTCGCGGGCTTCGACATAGGCGGCGATCCATACCTGCTCGCCCAGGGCATCGGGGTTGCCCCTGCCCTCGATCACGCTGTCGCGAATGCGCCCCCAGGACCCGTGCACCGTGCTGTCGTAGACCACCGCCAGGCCCAGTGGCGTGGTGATGTTGAGCGCAGCGGCGGCGTTCTCGGCGCGTTGCCAGTAGACCTGGTCGAAGAACAGGTCCTGGGTCTCGCGCATGACCGGGTCATCGGCGCTGGCGCGCAGGATGTTGTGCAGGTGACGGTTGTGATCCAGCTCCAGGTCCGGACTTTTCAGCGCCGCCAGGAAAGGTGCCAGGTGTTCGCCGAAGCGCGCGCCGGGATTCCTGCAATAGCGCTGGATCAACTCATGCAGGTTGCCGGAGGCCAGGGTGGTCTGCGATCGGCCGAACGTCAGGTGGCCGGGGTCGCCCTTGATCAGCGTGACGCTGCCGTAGTCCCCGAGGACGCTGCTGGTTTCGAAGATGTTGACGATCGCCTGGGCGGTTCTCTTTTGCATCGGCGTGAGCATGGCTGTTCTCCCTGTCGTGTGGCGGACTACGTGGGGCCCGGTCGGCACATTCGCCGGGCATGACGCAGCGCTGCCGCCTGCTGGAGTACGCGGGGGAAAACGGCCGGGACATCCGCCGGGCAGCGCCAGGCCCGGCGCGAGCCCTGGCGACCGGGACGCGCCAGCGAGGCTGCACGGACAACCCTGGCGGCGGACTCGGGGACGAGTTCGGGCCAGGGACACGTGAGAGGGATGACAGGACAACGGAGGGAACGTCGCGCGGGCGTGCCAGCCCTGGCGAACAGGTCCACTGAACCGCACATATCAACCTCCTCATTCGTACGATGACGAGGAGCGACACCCGGCTCAGGTACTGCGAATTACACCCGCTCGCGAGCTTCCTGCTCATCGACGCTGCTTAATTAGGGCTAGTCGAGCGCCCCGGCGGTGTCCATGTGGACAGGCCGGGAAACGACGAAGGGCAATGGCGGGGCTACCAATGGGCGACCTGGCGAAAGGAGGAGGGCGACTTCAGTCGAACCTGGAAACCCATGTCCCGAGGAGCGTGGTCATGACCCACCGATCAAGTTGCCTGGATGGCGCGACGGTGTTGACCGGGTAGGGTGCGCCGTGCGCACCAATGCTTGAGCGAGGCGCAGGGGTTGGTCCCGCGATCGGTGCGCATGGCGCACCCTACATTGACGCAAATGCAGCTCGGTAGACCGCCTACCCCCCTGCATCCCCTTCGGCGTTCTGCGCCAAGCGCTCCCGGCAGAAATCCACGAACAGCTGCGCCGGCTTGGTCAGCTGCCCGCGCTTCAGGCGCGCCGCCACCAGGCCGGAGGTGGCCACAGGTTCGGTGATGTCGACGCTCACCACCTTCTTGCCGTCGTAGGTGCATTCGGAGTGCGGGCGGGTGACCAGCAGGGAGAAGCCGAAGCCCTGGCCGACCATGCCGCGCACCATCTCGATCGACGGCGAGCTGAAGACGATGTTGGGCGTCAGGCCCAGTTCGTGGAACAGGCTGACGAAGTAGGTCCGGCTCGGCTGCACGTCGAGCAGGATCATCGGCTCCAGGCACAGGTCGCGCAGGGACACCTGGGCCTGGCCGGCGAAGCGGTGGTTCTCCGGCAGCAGCGCGTAGGGCTTCTGCGGCGGCATCAGCGGCTCGGTCGCTATGGTGCTGTCCAGGTCGTGGTCGTAGAGGAAGGCCAGGTCGAAGGTGCCGGCGGTGAGGCCCTGCACCAGCTCCTGCTGCTCGCCGTCGCGGATGCGGATGTCCACCCCCGGATATTTCTCGCGGAAGCCCGCGATCAGTTGCGGCAGGTAGAGCGGCGCGACGGTTTCGAAGCAGCCGATATCGATCTGCCCGGCGACTATGTCGTTGTCGGCCAGGGCGTTCTGCTCGAACTCGCGGGCCACCCGCAGCAGTTCCTGGGCCTTCTGGTAGAAGCGGGTGCCGCTGGGGGTCAGGGACACGCCCTGGGCGTGGTGGCGGATGAACAGCTGCACGCCGAAGCTTTCTTCCAGGCCCTTGATGGCGGTGGAGATGGACGGCTGGGCGATGTAGAGCTTGCGCGAGGCCTCGGCCACGCTGCCGGCCTCGACCGTCGTCACGAAGTACTTGAGTTGTCGCAAGGTATAGGTAGCCACGGGCACCTCTGCTTTTCGGCCGCGGACGCATGGGCGGGCGGCGCGTTTTTCTCGTCGTTGTGGGTTGCACCTTACCCCAGAGCCGGCGCATACAGCCCTGCGCGCTGCCGAGTTTTTTCATATGACTCGAGCATATTTTTAATAATTTTCCTCTGCCGGAAGCTGGCGCACCATCTGCCTCGACCCGAAAAACAACATGACCGCGCAGACGGTCGACTGGGAGTGCAGCGTGTTCGATCTCGGCTATTGGCAGCAGAAGGCTGCCCGGCAAGCATTCAACGACAAGGCACTGATCGGTGGCCTCCAGGTGGCCGCCGCTTCCGGCGAGACCTTCGATTCGATCAATCCGGCCACCAACCAGTTGCTGGCCCGCGTCGCCGCCTGCGGCGAAGCGGAAGTGGACCTGGCCGTACGCACCGCGCGCCGCGCCTTCGACGAAGGCCCCTGGGCCCGCATGGCACCGGTGGAGCGCAAGAAGGTGCTGCTGCGCCTCGCCGACCTGATGCTGCAACACCGGGAAGAGCTGGCCCTGCTGGATTCCCTGAACATGGGCAAGCCGGTGATGGATGCGTACAACATCGACGTGCCCGGCGCCGCCCACGTCTTCGCCTGGTACGGCGAGGTCCTGGACAAGCTCTATGACCAGGTGGCGCCGACCGCGCCCAATGCCCTGGCCACCATCACCCGCGAGGCCCTGGGCGTGATCGCCGCCGTGGTGCCCTGGAACTTCCCCCTCGACATGGCCGCCTGGAAGCTGGCGCCTGCGCTCGCCGCCGGCAACAGCGTGGTGCTGAAACCCGCCGAGCAGTCGCCGTTCTCCGCCCTGCGCCTGGCCGAACTGGCCCTCGAAGCGGGCATCCCGGAAGGGGTGCTGAACGTGGTGCCGGGCCTGGGCGAAAGCGCCGGCAAGGCCCTGGGCCTGCACCCGGATGTGGACTGCCTGGTGTTCACCGGCTCCACCCAGGTGGGCAAGTACTTCATGCAGTACTCGGCGCAGTCCAACCTCAAGCAGGTCTGGCTGGAGTGCGGCGGCAAGAGCCCGAACCTGGTGTTCGCGGACTGCCAGGACCTGGACCTGGCCGCCGAGAAGGCCGCCTTCGGCATCTTCTTCAACCAGGGCGAGGTCTGCTCGGCCAACTCGCGCCTCTATGTGCAGCGCTCCATCCAGGAGGAGTTCACCGAACGCCTGCTGGCCAAGGCCCGCGCCTGGATGCCCGGCGATCCGCTGGACCCGGCCAGCCGCGCCGGCGCCATAGTCGATGCCGGGCAGACCGCACGAATCATGGCCTTCATCGAGCAGGCGCAAGGGGAGGGCGCGCGCCTGCTGGGCGGTGGTCGCCGCCTGAGCTTCAACGGCTCCAGCAACTTCGTCGAGCCCACCCTGTTCGCCGATGTCGGCAGCGACATGCAGCTGGCGCGCGAGGAGGTGTTCGGCCCGGTGCTGGCCATCAGCGCCTTCGACACGGAAGAAGAGGCCATCCGCCTCGCCAACGACAGCGTCTACGGCCTGGCCGCCTCGGTGTGGAGCGATGACCTCAACCGCGCCCATCGCGTCGCCCGTGCCCTCAAGGCGGGCACGGTGTCGGTGAACACGGTGGACGCCCTGGACGTTGCCGTGCCCTTCGGCGGCGGCAAGCAGTCCGGCTTCGGCCGCGACCTCTCGCTGCATTCCTTCGACAAGTACAGCCAGTTGAAGACCACCTGGTTCCAGCTGCGCTGAGGTCGCGATGACGACCCGGCCGCACGCCCCTGCAGCGCGCGGCCGCCCCATAACTAGAACGTACTCCTGCCGCGTGGTGCCACGCGCGGGCTCACGGCTTCCTGGCCCCAACTGCCTCAGCAACTGACCACAACCGAAAAAAGTAGTGAGGGAGTATCCATGTTCACGTCCTTGCACCCGTGCACTCGCGCCGCCTGCGGCCTCGCCATGCTGTTTGCCGCCAGTGCTCCGGCCCTGGCCCAATCCGAGAGTCTCACCGTGATTTCCTTCGGCGGCGCCACCAAGGCCGCGCAGGATGCGGCCTACTTCAAACCCTTCGAACAAAGCGGCGCCGGCAAGGTGGTGGCCGGCGAGTACAACGGTGAACTGTCCAAGGTCAAAGCCATGGTCGATATCGGCCAGGTGACCTGGGACGTGGTGGAAGTGGAAAGCCCCGAGCTGCTGCGCGGCTGCGAGGAGGGCCTGTTCGAGCGCATCGACCCGGCCGTGCTCGGCGAGTCCGCCAGCTACATGCCCGGCACGGTCAGCGAATGCGGCGTGGCCAGCTATGTCTGGTCCATGGTGCTGGCCTACAACGCCGACAAGCTGGCCAGTGCGCCCAGCTCCTGGACGGACTTCTGGGACGTGCAGCGCTTCCCCGGCAAGCGCGGCCTGCGCAAGGGTGCCAAGTACACCCTGGAAGCCGCGCTGCTGGCCGACGGGGTCAAGCGCGAAGACCTCTACAAAGTGCTGGAAACCCCGGACGGCGTGGCTCGCGCCTTCCGCAAGCTGGACCAGATCAAGCCGCACATCCAGTGGTGGGAGGCCGGCGCCCAGCCGCCGCAATGGCTGGTGGCCGGTGACGTGGTGATGTCCGCCGCCTACAACGGCCGCATCGCCGCCGCGCAGAAGGAAGGTTCGAAACTCGCCATCGTCTGGAGCGGCAACCTCTACGACCCGGACCACTGGGCCATCGTCCGCGGCAGCCCGAACAAGGCGCTCGCCGAACGCTTCATCGTCTTCGCCAGCCAGGCCGAGACCCAGAAGGCCTTCTCCAGCCAGATCCCCTACGGCCCGGTGCACAACGACGCCCTGGCGCAACTGCCGGCCGCCACCCAGGCGCAGCTGCCCACCGCGCCGGCCAACCTGGCCGAGGCGCAACTGGTGAGCGCGGAGTTCTGGGTCAACCACGGCGAGGAGCTGGAGGAGCGCTTCAACGCCTGGGCGGCCCGCTGAGGCATCCGCAGAGCAGCAGGCAGGGTGGGCCGGGCGGCGTTCCGCTTCAGCCCGCCAGCCCACCCCGCGTCAGCATTGCACCACTTCGGCGTCGCGAGTTGCGGCAGCCGGGCGTGGTGTGTCTGGCGAGGCCGGCCCCTGTCGCGCCTCGCACTACCAGGCCCGTCGGCGACCAAGGTCGGCGGGCGCATAACAAGTACAAGATCGGGAGAGAGTCATGAGTGCAAGTGTGTCCATTCCTGCCCAGGGGCAGGTGGAAGAGGGCGGTTTCCGCCGGGTGCTGGGTCTGGGGGCGCTGCTGTCGGTGGCCATCGGCCTGGTGGTGTCCCAGGGCGTGATGGTGCTGATGTTGCAGGGTGCCGGTTTCTCCGGCCTGGGCTTCATCGTGCCGCTGGGGCTGGCCTACCTGCTGGCCCTGAGCTACGCGTTTTCCTTCTCCGAACTGTCGCTGATGATTCCCCGCGCCGGTGGGCTCAGCAGCTACACGGAAGTCGCCCTGGGCCATTTCCCGGCCATCCTGGCGACCTTCTCCGGCTACGTGGTGGTGGCCATGTTCGCCCTGTCGGCCGAGCTGCTGCTGCTCGACCTGATCGTCGGCAAGGTGTACCCGGGCGTCTTCCCGGAGTTCAGCGTCGCCTTCGGCGTGCTCGGCCTGTTCACCGTGCTCAACCTGCTGGGCATCGACATCTTCGCCAGGCTGCAGACCGCCCTGGCGGTGGTGATGATGATCGTACTGCTGGCCATCGGCCTGGCCGCCATAGTCGAGGGTGCGCCGACGGAAACCGCCGGCGCCGTCCTGCAGGGCGACTGGAACCCCATGGGCGCCGGCGTGCTGACCCTCACCGCACTGGCCGTGTGGGGCTTCGTCGGGGCCGAGTTCGTCTGCCCGCTGGTGGAGGAAACCAAGCGGCCGGAGCGCAACATCCCGCGCTCGATGATCATCGGCCTGACGGTGATCTTCGTGACCATCGGCCTCTACTGCCTGGGCGCGCTGTTCATGGTCCCGCGGGAAGCCCTGACCACCGATGCGCTACCGCATTTCCTGTTCGCCACCACCGTGTTCGGCAAGGCCGGCGAGCTGTTCCTGGTGATCGCCGCGGCAACCGCCACCTGCAGCACCCTGAACTCTTCGCTGGCGGCCATCCCGCGCATGCTCTACGGCATGGCGCAGAACGGCCAGGCCTTCCCGGTGTTCAAGCGCCTCAGCCCGCGCGCCCGCACGCCCTGGGTGTCGGTACTGTTCGTCGCGGCCATCACCGGCCTGCCGATCCTGGTGATGGGCCAGGACGCCGCCTCCATCAGCCTGCTGCTGCTGGCCGCCGCCCTGGCCTGGCTGCTGGCCTACATCATCGTCCACCTGGACGTGCTCGCCCTGCGCCGCCGCTATCCGGCCATGGCGCGTCCGTTCAAGACGCCGTTCTACCCGCTGCCGCAGCTGTTCGGCATCGCCGGCATGCTCTACGCCATCTGGTACGCCTCGCCGAGCCCGGACATGACCGGCAAGATCTTCGGTATCGCCGGCGTGGTGCTGGGGCTGGTGTCGGTGGTCGCGGTGGTCTGGATCAAGCTGGTGATGCGCAAGGAGCTGTTCCGTCCCGAACCCCTGGAGCGCGTCGCCGGCGAGCCGGCTGACCGCTGATCGATTCTTCCGGGGTGCGCCACGCCCCGATCTCACCCGGCCTCTTGCCGGGCCCTGCCCGCCGCGCACCGTGCGCCGGGACGCGCGGCGGGCAGGGCAGCTTTTTCGTATAGCTCGAAGACATATTTAGTATTTTCCCTGCCCGATGGCTTCGGCCAGCATCGGGACCACAGAAAACGGGACGAGGAGACCCCATCGATGAACGCTCAATTCAAGGCCCAACGCGAAACCCGTGACTACCAGGCTGCCGATGCGGCCCACCACATCCACGCCTTCCTCGACCAGAAGGCGCTGAACGCCGAAGGGCCGCGCGTGATAGTCGGCGGCGAGCGCCTGCACCTCTGGGACAACGACGGCAAGCGCTACCTCGACGGCATGTCCGGCCTCTGGTGCACCAACCTCGGCTACGGCCGCAAGGACCTCACCGCCGCCGCGACCCAGCAGCTGGAACAGTTGCCGTACTACAACATGTTCTTCCACACCACCCACCCGGCGGTGGTGGAACTGTCCGAGCTGCTCTTCAGCCTGCTGCCGGGCCACTACAGCCACGCCATCTACACCAACTCCGGCTCCGAGGCCAACGAGGTGCTGATCCGCACCGTGCGCCGCTACTGGCAGATCCTCGGCAAGCCGCAGAAGAAGATCATGATCG
>RCUT01001301.1_pt1 | contig 12099 bp, 11 predicted proteins | sample 2166171 | NCBI WGS metagenome assembly RCUT01 (sample SAMN09932757, study PRJNA488358) | compost metagenome | isolation source: compost soil in 4-hydroxybenzoic | place: Germany: Experimental Botanical Garden
GAAATGGCCGTACTCTTCGCCTATTGATAAATTTACAATTATGAAAGTAGGTTATCCACCGTATGCTTACCATTAAAAATCGCTTATTTTATTATGAAGCCCTTCTTATGGTAAGACTAAAGACTTCATCAAATTGATTGCTGAGTTCATCTTAGAAGGCTTTCAGCCATATCAAGCAATCTTGAAAAGTTTATCTTTAAAAAAAAACTAATCATAACAGCCAATCTGTGCTTAATTAAAATCTACGCTTTCTTACCATTAATAGCCTGCTTTTTTAAACGATAATCCAGAGCCGCTCGGCTAATACCCAATACACGGGCTGCTTCAGAAACATTATGATTCACTTTTTGCATTGCGATAAAAATCAGTTGTCTTTCATGATCTTCCAAACAAAAGCCATCTTGTATCACTGCATCTAAGTCCACTTTTTTAGGCTTTGTTTCAATATCTTGTTTAATCTGCGGAAACAAATGACTAAGTTTAATTTCCTGCTGATGATCCGTCAGTAAGGTCGCCCGCTCTAATAAATTTTCAAGTTCACGAATATTACCAGGCCATTCATAAGTCATAACAAAGTTTTTGGCTTTGTCACTTAAACCTTTTAAAGTCTTTCCATACATATTTTCAAAACGCGATAAGAAGTGCGTAATCAATAACGGAATATCATCACGGCGCTCACGCAGCGGTGGAATAATGACTGGAAAAATGTTTAATCGATAATATAAATCAGCACGGAATCGCCCATCTTTTACGGCTTGTTCCAAATTTTCATTGGTGGCTGCAACCAGACGCACATCAGCCTTTCGAGTTTGATGATCACCTACTCGCTCATATTCTCCTTCTTGTAACATCCGCAATAAAGCTGCTTGTGCACGTGGTGAAAGCTCAATCACTTCATCTAAAAAAATAGTTCCTTGATGGGCACGTTCAAATTTTCCACTCCGAGTTTGCGTTGCACCTGTAAATGCACCTTTTTCTACACCAAAAAGTTCTGCTTCAATTAAATCTGGCGGAATACAGGCACAGTTTACAGCAACAAATGGCTGCCCTTTACGGGAACTACCTTCATGAATCCCTCGTGCAAAAGCTTCCTTACCAACCCCAGTTTCACCTTGCAGTAATACAGCAACCTTGCTACCTGCTGCCTTTTTCAAAAGATCACAGACTTTACGATATGCAACTGATTCACCAATAGAATTGAACATGGTGTAGTCTGCTTCTATATCTGTATAGATATTTTTCTTTAACTCATTCAGTTCCGCCTGTAAGGCAATTAATTCATCAGACACTGGATCGGGTGACATAAACTGGATCAATTCATCGGCATTTTCCCATTCATCTAAAGGTTTACCAATAATTCGACAACAATCATCCCCTTTGGCAACACAATGGGTTTCTTGATAAATAATGGTTTGCCCCATGACCAGACTGGTATAACCACAGGCATAACCCAATAACATCCAACAAGCTGATTCTTCCGAAGCACCAAACTCACTTAAATGAACTTCCGCTTCAAATGAATTTCGCCAGTTAAAATCCGCATAAAATTCATGTTCATCATGACTTAATTGAAGTTCATTGACTTCAACTTGAACCATGCCACGAATACCATGCATTTGCGGTCCAGCCATAAATGCTTCAGCTTCATTTAAATTCGGACGTAATTTAGAAGTGACTTCTGCATCCCTCACACCCGCCTGATAACCCAAACGAATAAAAAAACGCTTAGTCCGTTCCCAACCCAACATGTTATACAAATCTTTTCTTAAAAAGCCCATGATGCTGGTATGCATCAGCAGCATACGATTTTCTTCAAACCAAATTTTTCCATGCTGACTATCAAACTGAATTTTATCCAGTAAATCTTGAATATCTTTGTTTTTCTCCAAAATTTGAGTATAAAAATTCGCATCTTTGGCTTGAGGCATGACTGAATATCCATCCTTGGCTATAGGTCTCCCCCCTATCTTACCCACTTCTAACTAAAAAGCTTTACTACCTTATTATCATAACTTTATACCTATAAGGTATTTTTGAATTAAAACTATAAAATCATATAGATATAAATCACTAGACCTATAAAAAGTATTTTCAAATTCCCCACCTAACCATTCATTATTTGATGAAATCAAACATTTTTATGTTCATCAAATAATGAGTTTTTATCGCTCAAATAATATAAAAAAGCAGATAAAAAACATAAACAATTGATTAATAATAATTAATAAAAGTTGGCATGAGTTTTGATATATCTCTATCAATAAATGCAAGGTTGCATCACTGAAATGATTTCAGTGTAGAGATAAAAGGATGATTCCAATGACTCAAGCGCTACAACATGACCAACTCACCAAATACATTCGTGTAACAGGTGACCGTCATGCCAAGTTTGTTGAATTTGACTTCGCAATCCACGACCCAACACTTTTTGTCGAACTCATTCTCCCCCAGCAAGCATTTCAACATTTTTGCGAAATTAATCATGTTGTAGAAATGACTGAAGCGCAGCGAGCATGGAATGACGCACAAGAAGATAAATGGCGTTATGGCGTTGAACCAACAGTCCTGAGCCAAGTTCGTGAACATTTAGATCAAGAAGATCCATCTTAAGCCCATAAGGAAATCGTGATGACTTTAGAAATTAAAACATCCAACTTAGAACCTATTCGTCAAACTTATGCGTATATCGAACGTCGTTTTGGTAAAAAGCCTGCGACTCGTTATCAAGAAGTCAGTTTTGATGTACAAGGTACTACCAATTTTCATTATCGCCCATTGTGGAAACTAGACAAAACTTTAAATGATCACACCCATACCGCGTTACAAATGCAAGACTGGTATGTATTTAAAGATCCGCGTCAATTTTATTATGGTGCTTATGTACAGCATCGTGCACGTTTACAAGAGACCGCTGAAAGCAATTACTCATTCTTTGAAAAACGCCATTTGATTGAAAATCTAAGTGATGAAGTTAAGCAAAGAATCATTCACTGCTTATTACCGTTCCGTTATGTCGAGCAAACCGCCAATCTACACATGATGTCAGGCAGTGCCTATGGTTATGGCACGGTCATTACTCAAGCTTGTATTTTTGCAGCAATGGATCGTTTGGGTATGGCGCAATATCTCTCTCGTATTGGCTTACTCATTGATGGCAATACTGGTGAATCATTACAACAAGCCAAAGATAGCTGGATGAATGATGCCTCTTGGCAACCACTCCGCAAATTATGTGAACAAAGCTTAACTGAACACGATTGGTTCAAACTGTATGTCCTACAAAACCTACTCATCGACAGCTTAATGCAAACTCTGGTTTACGGTGAACTGGATCAATGGCTGGTTGAGCACGGCGCACGTGATGTAGCGATGTTGACCGAATTTATGAAGGACTGTTTAACCGATTTACGCAAATGGTCAGACCCTGTTTTAAAAACAGCCATTGCTGAATCTGAAGAAAATAAAGCCTTAATTCAAGGGTGGATAGACACACTTTTACCTCAAGTGACTGAAGCTTTTAGTGCATGGGCCACTACCGCACTTGGAACTGTATCTATCGACAACGGCTTAACAGTTATTGCAGAACGCAGTAAAAAAGCGGGCTTAACCCTTGAATTAAATTCAGTTGCATAAGGATACGCAGACATGAGCTCTAAAGTTTATTTGGCATTACAAGATAACGATACCTCACGCTACATCATTGAAGCGATTGAGCAAGATAACCCAGAAGCCACGATTCAATATCTTCCTGCCATGATTCGTGTGGAAAACCTCGGAAAATTAGTGGTTCGTGCTGAAACTGTCTCTGAAAAACTAGGACAAAATTGGGATATTCAAGAACTGCAACTCAACATGATCACCTTAGGTGGCAACGTTGATGAAGATGATGACACTTTCACTTTGCAGTGGAATTAATCCCACACGGAAGAAATAAATACAAGAAGCCGACTGCTTCAACAGATTGAAAAGGATGATCAAGATGAATAGCCAAGCAAAAAATGCGACAAAAACAGCAACCAAAAAACTTAATGCGAAAGACCGCTACCGTATGCTGACCCGTGATTTGGATTGGGATTTTTCCTATGCAGATCGTAAACAAGCTTTTCCTTACGAAGAGTTTGAAGGGATTAAAATTACAGATTGGTCAAAATGGGAAGACCCGTTCCGTTTAACCATGGATTCTTACTGGAAATATCAGGCAGAAAAAGAGAAAAAACTGTATGCCATTTTTGATGCTTTTTCTCAAAATAACGGTCAGATGAATGTCAGCAATGAACGCTATTTAAATGCCATTAAACTATTTTTAACAGCCGTCACGCCACTGGAATATCAGGCGTATCAAGGTTATGCGCATGTAGGCCGCCAATTTAGCGGTATCGGTGCACGTATTGCTTCGCAAATGCAATCGATTGATGAACTGCGTCATGTACAGACGCAAATTCATGCCATGAGCCATTACAACAAATTCTTTGACGGCTTCCAAGACTGGGCGCACATGCATGACCGCGTTTGGTATCTCTCTGTCCCGAAATCATTCTTTGAAGATGCACGTTCAGCAGGACCATTTGAGTTCTTACTGGCGATTAGTTTCTCCTTTGAATATGTACTCACCAACTTATTGTTTGTCCCGTTTATGTCAGGTGCAGCATATAACGGCGATATGGCAACCGTAACCTTTGGTTTTAGTGCGCAGTCGGATGAAGCACGTCACATGACCTTAGGTTTGGAAATTGTCAAATTCTTACTTGAACAGCATGAAGATAACGTTCCGATTGTTCAGGAATGGATTGATAAATGGTTCTGGCGCGGTACTCGCCTACTGTCGATTGTCGGCATGATGATGGATTACATGTTGCCAAACAAAGTGATGTCTTGGAAAGAAGCATGGGAAACCTATTTCGAAGAAGCGGGTGGCGCATTGTTTAAAGATCTCAGCCGTTACGGTATTCGTATGCCTAAATACTCAGACGTGATTGTGAAAGAAAAAGAACATATTTCACATCAAGCTTGGTGGATTTTCTATAACTTTGGCCATGCTGCTGGTTTCCATACTTGGATCCCAACAGATGAAGAAATGGATTGGTTATCTGAGAAATATCCAGACACTTTCGACAAATATTACCGTCCTAAATGGGAATTGGCGCGTAAGTTGGAAGCTGAAGGTAAACGCTTCTATAGCAATGGCTTACCGCAACTGTGCCAAATTTGTCAGATTCCAATGACCTTTACGGAAATGGATGGCGACCCGACTATGTTTAGCTACCGTGACAGTATTTATAAAGGCGAGCGTTACCACACCTGCTCGGATGGCTGTCATGACATTTTTGAACGTGAACCTGAGAAATATATTCAAGCTTGGCTGCCAGTCAACCAAATTTTACAAGGCAATTGTGGCGGTCCTGATTTAGAAAGCATTTTACGTGATTACTACAACTTTAATGTTGGTGCAGACAATCTGGACATTGAAGGCTCTCCAGACCAAGAACGTTGGAGAAAATGGAAAGGTCATGTCGCTTAAGTAAAAAAGGATCAGCAGTCATCTCATGAATAAAAATTTCGAGATGGCTTCACACTCAAGGAATTTAGGAGTTTTCTCATGCCAGTACAAGCTATTCAAAAAAACTATGAATTTGATGCACGTGATGCACAAAAAAATTACGGCGACAATATGCTGCTCTATGTCGGATGGGATTATCACACATTGTTTTGTGCAGCTCATGCTTTTGTGGTCTCGCCACAACAAAGCTTACAAGACTTGATTGATCAGCAAATTCAGGCGGGTTTCAATCAACATCCAGACTTTGAACATATCGATTGGTCAAAAGTGAAATTCACATTGAATCGTCAATTATTAACAGATGTTGATTTTACTAAGACATTGGCCGATTTAAATTTTGATCATAAATCTCTACTGCGCTTTGTGACGCCCGGTTTAAATGGCTACAACGGCACGCATGTATAAGGGAGAAATATCATGAGTTATCAAGTCACGATTGAACCTGTGGGCATAACCATTGAAGTGGAAGAAGATCAAACCATTTTAGACGCGGCTTTACGTCAAGGGGTTTGGCTACCATTCGCATGCGGTCATGGCACATGCGGCACCTGTAAAGTTCAGGTCACTGATGGTTTTTATGATGTTGGTGAAGCCTCACCCTTTGCACTCATGGACATTGAACGTGAAGAAAATAAAGTGCTTGCCTGCTGCTGTAAACCTGAATCTGACATGGTGATTGAAGCCGATGTTGATGAGGACGAAGATTTCCTCGGCTATTTAGTACAAGACTACCAAGCCAAAGTTTTAGATATTAAACAGCTGTCGCCAACCATTAAAGGTGTGCGTTTACAGATTGACCGTCCAATGGAATTTCAGGCTGGGCAATACATCAATATTCAATTGCCGAATATTGAAGGAACTCGTGCATTTTCAATTGCCAATCCGCCAAGTGAAGAAGGTATTCTTGAACTACATATTCGCCAAGTACAAGGCGGTGCTGCCACCACCTATGTGCACAAAACCCTTCAAGTAGGCGATGAGCTTCAAGTTTCAGGACCTTATGGGCAATTTTTTGTGCGTAAATCGGATGAAAAAGATGCCATCTTTATTGCAGGTGGTTCTGGTCTATCCAGTCCACAATCCATGATTTTGGACCTTTTAGAACAAGGTGATACACGGACCATCTATCTTTTCCAAGGCGCGCGTGATGTTTCTGAACTCTATAACCATGAAATGTTTGAAACCTTAGTCAAAGACTATCCAAACTTCCGCTACATTCCTGCACTGAATGCGCCAAAAGCAGAAGATCAATGGACAGGATTCACAGGTTTTGTGCATGAAGCCGTGGCAGATTATTTTGAAAATAAATGCAGTGACCATAAAGCCTATTTATGTGGTCCGCCACCCATGATTGATGCTGCTATTTCAACGCTGATGCAAAGCCGCCTCTTTGAAAAAGATATTCATACCGAACGTTTCTTAAGTGCAGCGGATGGTGCTTCTAACGAATCCCGTTCAGCTTTATTTCGACATATTTAAAAATACTTTAAACACCTATTTTCAGCCATTACTTTGAAAATAATTTCAATGGCTTCCCCTTTTCGAATGATCTGTTTCATGTCCGTTCCAGATCATTCGATTCTACTTTTCATGAATCAAAGGATAATGATTATGAACCGTCAACAAATTGATGCCCTTGTACAAAAAATGAATGTTGATACCGCAACAGGTGATGTCGATCTACGCATACAGAAAATTGTGGTTCGCTTGCTCGGAGATTTATTCCAAGCCATCGAAGATTTAGATTTATCTCAAACTGAAATTTGGAAAGGTCTAGAATACTTAACCGATGCTGGCCAAGCGAATGAACTTGGATTACTTGCTGCGGGTTTAGGCTTAGAACATTATCTAGATTTACGCGCGGATGAAGCCGATGCAAAAGCAGGCTTAACGGGTGGTACACCGCGAACTATTGAAGGTCCCCTATATGTTTCAGGTGCACCTGAATCAGTCGGTTTTGCCCGTTTGGATGATGGCTCAGAATCAGACCACATTGATACTTTAATTATTGAAGGAACGGTGACCGATGTCGATGGTTGCATAATTCCAAATGCCAAAGTTGAAATTTGGCATGCGAATGGCCTTGGAAACTATTCTTTCTTTGATAAGGCGCAATCCGAGTTCAACTTGCGCCGTACTATTTTTACCGATGCAGATGGCAAATACACTGCTTTAACCACCATGCCTGTCGGCTATGGTTGCCCACCTGAAGGTACAACTCAAGCCTTACTGAATAAGCTGGGCCGTCATGGCAATCGCCCATCGCATGTACACTATTTCATCTCTGCACCAGATTTCCGCAAGCTCACCACGCAGTTCAATATTGAAGGTGATAAGTATCTTTGGGATGACTTTGCTTTTGCCACACGCGATGGACTGATCGCAAAAGCCATTGAAATTACAGATGAAGCTGAACTCTCACGCCGCGGTTTAGATAAGCCGTTCAAGCACATTACATTCAATTTCGAATTGCTCAAAGCAGATGATCAAGCACCGTCGACGGAGGTTGATCGTCGCCGTGTGAATGCTTAGTGCAAAATACGCACCAATAAGCGTTTTTATTGGTGCCTATCGATGATATCAATCTTTGTAATAACAACATCATTGAAAAGGATTTTCTATGAAAAAACTGACTTTAAAGCTATCTCTGAGCCTAATCATGGGCTTGAGCAGTACACTCACATGTGCAACAGAAAATGGTGCTGATTCATTTGCCTTAGGTGCTGAAGGTATGATGGCGGGTGCATTACCGCCACCAGGTGTTTATTTACTGACGTACTATCAAAACTACCATGCTGATCAGCTGGACAATGGCCCACCTGATTTTCATTTAGATGCCAATGCCCTCATCCCACGCTTGGTTTGGATGACAGAACAAAATTATCTAGGTGGGCAGCTCGGTTTTTATGCAGCACAACCTTTGGTTAACCTAAGATTAACCGCCGCTGGCATGTCCGATCATAGCAGTGCTTTAGGTGATTTAATTCTTGGTTCCATGCTTGGCTGGCATCAAGGCAATCATCATTGGATTGGCGCAATTGAAGGTGTCGTAGCGACGGGGAAATACAATACCCCCACAGCAACTCAGCCTGTGGTTGCCAATATTGGTAAGAATTACAATACCATTCGCCCCATTATTGCTTATACCTACGCGCCGGCAAATGGTTTAGATATTTCAACCAAACTGTCGTATAGCTTTAATGATGAAAATGACGACACGCATTATAAATCTGGAGAATATTTTGCCGGTGACTACAGTTTGGGCTACAAACTGAATGATCATGTCAAATTGGCAATAGAAGGTTATGCTTTTAAACAAGTTAAATCAGATCATCTCAACGGTGATGATATTGGTCAAAAAGGACAAGTCCTTGCAGTTGGCCCTGCTATTCAATATCAGGATCAGAATTGGTCTATTGAAGCGAAGTACTTAAAAGAAACCAATGTTGAAAACCGTCCTGAAGGACATACTGGCCTTTTAAAATTTATCTGGGCTTTTTAACACAGCAAACTAAATCATTATGGTTTTTGTACTAACCCGACTTGAATCTTTTGCACCAGATTTTAAGGAATTCAAATATAAAACCATTCATTCTCATGAAAAGGATCAGTATTGTTAAAGATAAAGCCTTTCATGAGAGGGAGCGCTACAAGCGGAACTTATGAACCTAATTAATGACTCGCATGAATCAATAGATCATGAAGCAGAAGCGGAAAGTTTAGGCTTTAATAAAAAGTGGCGTCAATTGAACAAACAACATAGATAATTGTTATTCAATACTTATTTAAGTATAAAAAATTCCAGTGTACAAATTATCTGTTGCTAGGATTTTTAAGTGGCTTCGGTTGCTATATCGGGAGTACAACTCTTTTATGGAGTGAATGTGGTGCTCTCAAACATAAAATACCATTTAGACTGTTGAGATACAGCCTAAATGGTTAACTAATAAAAACTTAAGATATCTTAAAATTTGTACTTGAGTCCTAAATTATAGTTACGCCCTTCGCCCCATGTATAAGTGCCGTACCAGCTAAAAATCGTATAATATTTCTCATCTAAAAGGTTATTCACATTAAATGAAAGCGATAATTGATCATTAACTTCATAGTTTGCCATGGCATCAACTAACCAATAGTCAGACACAACATGCTTAATTGGATCTTTGTATAGTGGATTGCTAACATCACCCCATGTTTTATCTTGCCACCTTGATCCACCGCCTACTGTTAATCCATCAATCCATTGATTAAGTTTATAGGTTGTATAGAGAGTAAATTCATTTTCGGGGGTTAAAGTACTTTCTTTCTTACCTTCCTGTTTTGATACTTTATGATTAAAGCCAGCATGTAAATTCCAGTCAGGCATAATCTCACCCGTAACTTCTAACTCAACCCCTTTAGTTTTGACACCTTGTAACGCTTCATAAGCGATCTCTCCAGAAGGTGTTGCAGTATTTGGAAGCTCTTTACCAAAGTTATTCTGTTTAAGCTGGTAATACGCCAAGCTCGCATTCAAACGACCATCATAAAATTCACCCTTAATTCCCGCTTCGTAATTTTCTCCTTCCAACGGATCAAGAACTTTCCCATTTATATCTTTTTTAGATTGAGGCTTAAATATCGTACTGTAGCTCGCATAAAGTGAGTAATTATCATTTAAATCATAAACAGTACCGATATAAGGCACTAATATGCCTGATTTTTTCGTATCTTCTGATTTATAATTTGCAACACGCCCGCCTAAAATTACTTTTAAATCGTCACGTAAATTCAAACGAGAAGTAACATAAAACCCATTCTGTTTAGTAGTTTCATCATTGGTCCAATGGCTTCCTTTCTGCCAATCAGGTTCTGGAACATTGCCATTCCATTGATAATATTGATCTACACTGGTCTTATAGTCACTTGGTGCGCCATAACCATTATTTTTCCAAGTACTTTGAGAAATATTTGCACCGAGCACTAGCTCATGTTCACGGCCAAAAAGCTGAAATGGCCCTGTTGCATATAAGTCTGCTGCATTACTTTTGGTTTCACCTTTGTATTTCCCAAGCCACATAGAAACACCACCCCCAGTAACTGGATTTGGATTTCCACCAGCAGCAGCGCCCAGACGTGCATCATATCCATTGATTTGGTGGTTTAATTGCAATTTACCGACCCAATCATTATCAAATTTATGCTCTAAAGTTGAAAAAATAGTTCGTGTATATTGCTCCCAGTTACTCCAATTTGCCCCGTTGTTAAAACTTTTAGGCATTTTATTAAATTGGCCTGTCGCATCATAAATTGGGATTCCACCCCAAGTTGATCCTTTGGGCTTACTATCCTGATAATCAGCACCTACAGTAAGTAAAGTATTATCAGATAAATCAGCTTCTAATATCCCATAGAAAACAGGCGATTTACGCTCATAGTCGTCAAGTTGAGATTCGTTATCTTGGTATGCTGCAACACCACGGGCGCGAATAGTTCCTGATTCATTTATTGGCCCGCTTAAATCTACTTCAGTCCGGTAAGTATTCCACGAACCTGCATCGACTGAAGCGCTGCCTTGAAAGTCTTTGGTTGGTTTCTTACGAATAAGGTTAATTGTTGCTCCTGGATCTCCAATACCAGTCAATAAGCCAGTTGCCCCTTTTAGGACTTCAATACGGTCATAAATTGCCATGTCACTTAAAGTGTTTCCTGCTGAATAAGCAGAATCACGGCTCATAGGAATACCATCATATTGAAAGTTCTGAATTGCAAAACCGCGTGAGTAATATTCAGTCCGTTCACTATCATAAGTAACGACACTTACACCTGGCGTATGACGCATTACATCATCAATAGAACTTAAATTAAAATCATCCATTTCTTGACGGGTAATTACACTAATTGTCTGTGGTGTTTCTCTGGGTTTTAAAATTAAACGTGTTGCTGTAGCAATTGTCCCAGGTGTGTATATTCCGCTATTTTCTGTTATTTCTCCCAGCTGATTCGCTGTAATGGTAAGTGTAGGTAGTACTTGAGTGGTTACACCATTTTGTGCGGTATCATCTGAGGCATGCGCTATAGTATTAGTGGCAACATATGTCGCACCTAACATAATAATTTTTATCATTTTCGACAGATATTTTTTATCTGTTTTGTGAATCGCTTCTAGCAACATGAACTATGGCCTTTTAACCGTTAATAATATTTCTACAATTAATAAGTCGGTTAAAATAATAAAAGAGGTCAATTTAATAAGTTTTTTATTTATTTAAAATTATTCTAGATATAAAGGGAACAGTGCCGAGATTCCTTATGAATATTTATGAGAGGTGATGCTATCCATTTAACTGAGCTCTTTTACCCCCATTATTATTCTCTTATTCTTACGATATGGCCTGATAAATAAACATTTTTTAAATAGATGATTCTTTTGTATTAATGATATAAATGCGAGTATGAGGTAATCCAGAAGAATTTAATCATTTTAAATTCCTTGTTATAAGTTCATATTCATGGAGTCTTTGAGAAAAATCATTATCGGGGGTATTCCAGCCTCCATATAC
>RCUT01001306.1_pt1 | contig 12037 bp, 8 predicted proteins | sample 2166171 | NCBI WGS metagenome assembly RCUT01 (sample SAMN09932757, study PRJNA488358) | compost metagenome | isolation source: compost soil in 4-hydroxybenzoic | place: Germany: Experimental Botanical Garden
CAGCACCACGGCGTCGTCTTTGTTCAGGCGCTTGTAATCGGGTTGGCTCATGGGGTGACTCCTTGGGTTGGGATAACGGGCCGGCACTGTCCGCAGGGGTTATACCGGTGGATAGCATTGGCTTAAGAAAGTGTCTGCGCCTGCCGCCAGGCCTTGGGTGGCTGGCCGACCAGGCGGCTGAAGGCACGGGTGAAATGGGCCTGGTCGCAGAAGCCGCATTCCAGGCTCACGTGGGTGATCGGCGCCTCGGTGGCGAGCAGGCGCTTGGCCTTTTCCATGCGTGCCAGCAGGCGCCAGGCCTGGGGCGAGAGGCCGGTGTTGACCTTGAATGCGCGGGAGAAGTGGCTGCGGGTGAGGTTGCATACCCCGGCGATTTCGATGATCGACAACGGGCTGTGCAACATCAGTTCCTTGGCCCGGCGCAACCGTGCTGGCGTCAGTGCGCCGGGGGTTTGCAGCGGTGCTTGGGGCGTCCCGGGGTGCATGGCGACTCTCCTGTTCAATGCAGAAAGTCTCGCCCCCGGCACATGACAAAGTCCTGAGCCAAACCTGAATTGTTGTTAATTGCGCGCTGCTGGCCCTGGCAGTTTTACCGATATCTTAAGATGCGCTTCGTATTCAGCTTCAGGCCGCTAGTGGCGGCCGGCATTCAAGGCAAAAGAGCCATGCAGGAAAAACCCGCCCACCGCACCGTGGCCATGGTGCTGTTCAATGATGTGCTGTTGCTGGACGTGACCGGGCCCATGGACGCGTTTGCCATTGCTAACCGCTTCCTTCCTGCCGAGCGGAAGTACCGGCTGCTGACCCTGGCCGAAGGGCAGGCAGCGGTGCGCGGCTCCTGCGGGTTGAAAGTGGTAGCCGACCTGCGTCTGGAGGACTTGCCGGAGGCGGTCGACCTGTTGCTGGTGCCAGGCGGCCCGGGGGCCTATGACATTGCCCTGCCAGGCATCGAGCGCTGGCTGCCCCAGGCCGTGCGCCAGGCCAAACGCTTTGGTGCCATTTGCACCGGGGTATTCCTGCTGGGCCGGGCCGGGCTGCTGGACGGCTATCGCTGCACCACCCACTGGAACTACGTGGAGCGCCTGGCACAGGCGTTCCCCGAGGCGAAGGTCGAGACCGAACAGATCTACGTGATCGACCGCTGCCTGATTACCTCGGGCGGCATCACCGCTGGCATCGACCTGGCACTGGCGGTGGTGGCCGAGGACCACGGCAAGGCGCTGGCCCTGGAAGTGGCCAAGGTGCTGCTGGTCGCCCGCCATCGCCAGGGCGGGCAGACACCCTACGGGCCACTGCTGGCGGCTGTACCGCGGGATGATTCGCCGATTGCCCGGGTGCAGGCGTATATCGTCGACCATATCGAGCAAGCCTTCACCGTGCAGAAGATGGCCGACCTGGTGGCCATGAGCGGGCGCAACTTCGCCCGCACCTTTCTGCGCGAGGTGGGCATCACGCCACTGCAGTACTTGCAGAACGCACGCATCGACCGCGCGCGCAAACTGCTGGAAGGCACCGACCTGCCGTTGAAGGTAGTGGCGGCGCAGTGCGGGTTTGGCAGTGACCGGCATTTGCGCAAGGTGTTCTGCGAGCGGATTGGCATGACGCCGGCGCAGTATCGGGCGCAGTTTGGTGGCAGTTGAGTATGCAGATTTCCTGTGCCGGTCTCTTCGCGGGTGAACCCGCTCCCACAGGTGTTGCGCAGGCTTGAAGACACCGCTGTACCTGTGGGAGCGGGTTCACCCGCGAAGAGGCCAGCACGACTGTCACCTGATTCAGGACAATGTGTCTTCCTCACAGCAGATTGTCTGGCACTCCCACATTCCCCAGAATTGTCCGCCAAACTGATCTAACGCTGCCCCGGCAGCTCATGGAGTACGAGCCAATGCCACACGAAGGCAGCCTTCTGCAAACCGCGGTGATCTTCCTGCTCGCCGCTGTCCTCGCCGTCCCCCTGGCCAAGCGCCTGCACCTGGGGGCCGTGCTCGGTTACCTGCTCGCCGGTGTGATCATCGGCCCGCAGGCGCTGGGCCTGATCCGCGACACCGAAAGCGTGGCGCACATTTCCGAGCTGGGCGTGGTCCTGCTGCTGTTCATCATCGGCCTCGAGCTGTCGCCCAAGCGCCTGTGGCTGATGCGCAAGTCCGTATTCGGCGTCGGCACCGCCCAGGTGCTGCTGACCGGTGCGCTGATCGGCGCCATCGCCCTGTTCGGCTTCAGCCAGACGCTACCGGCGGCCATCGTGCTCGGTCTGGGCCTGGCGCTGTCGTCCACCGCCCTTGGCCTGCAGAGCCTGGCCGAGAGCAAGCAGCTCAACGCCCCGCACGGCCGCCTGGCGTTCGCCATCCTGCTGTTCCAGGACATCGCCGCCATCCCACTGATCGCATTGGTTCCGCTACTGGCCGCCAGTGGCCCGGACACCAGCCACGGCGACAGCCTGGAGCATGGCCTGAAGGTGTTCGCCAGCATCGCCGTGGTCATCGTCGGTGGCCGCTACCTGCTGCGCCCGGTGTTCCGCACCGTGGCCCGCACCGGCCTGCCGGAAGTGTCCACCGCCACCGCGCTGCTGGTGGTGATCGGCACCGCCTGGCTGATGGAAGAAGCCGGCATTTCCATGGCCCTGGGCGCCTTCCTCGCCGGCCTGCTGCTGGCCGACTCGGAATACCGCCACGAGCTGGAATCGCAGATCGAACCGTTCAAGGGCCTGCTGCTGGGGCTGTTCTTCATCAGCGTCGGCATGGGCGCCAACCTGCGCCTGCTGCTGGAAATGCCTTTGGTGGTGCTGGGCCTGACCCTGCTGCTGGTGGCCGTGAAGCTGGTACTGCTGATCGGCGTCGGGCGCCTGGCCGGTGGCCTGAACAGCGCCAGCGCCCTGCGCCTGGGCATGGTGCTGGCTGCCGGTGGCGAATTTGCCTTCGTGGTGTTCAAGCTGGGCAAGGACCAAGGCTTGTTCGACACCCAGACCTACGACCTGCTGCTGATGACCATCACCCTGTCGATGGCCATTACCCCGCTGCTGATGATTGGCTGCGCCCGCGCCCTCAAACGCCCGCAACCGGCGCGTGAAGTGCCCGAGCAGTACAAGCAGATCCAGACGGATACGCCGCGGGTGGTGATCGTCGGCATGGGCCGCATGGGCCAGATCGTCGCGCGCATCCTGCGGGCGCAGAAGATCCCGTTCATTGCCCTGGAAACCTCGGTGGACACCATCGAGATGACCCGCATGTTCGAACAGGTACCCGTGTTCTACGGCGACCCGCTGCGCCCCGAGGTGCTGCATGCCGCCAAGGTGGGCGAGGCGGAATACTTCATCATCACCATCGATGACCCGGAAGCTGCCATTCACACGGCGGAACGGGTGAAACGCCTGTACCCGCACCTGAAAGTGCTGGCCCGCGCGCGTAACCGCCAGCATGTGCACAAGTTGGCGGATGTCGGCGCCGAGCCGATTCGCGAGACGTTCTACTCCAGCCTGGAGATGACCCGCCGGGCATTGGTGGGGTTGGGGTTGAGCGACGCGCAGGCGGCGGACCGGATTGCGCGGTTTACCCAGCATGACGAAGAGGTGCTGGTGGCCCAGGGGCAGGTGCGTGATGACCGGGCCAAGGTGATGCAGACGGCCAAGGAGGCCCGGGCGGAGTTGGAGCGGTTGTTTGATTCGGATGCGGATTGAGCTATCAGGCAAACACTAGCCGTACTATTTGCGGGTGCTCACGGTGCGCGGCCTGCCAGAGATCATAAGCAGCCTGCTCCGCAAGATACTGGCGGGCATCACCGAGGCCCGCCAACTCAAGGCGATAAGCAAGGTCGGCTGATATGGCGGCGCGCCCGTTAAGAACGGTGGACAACTGCCCTCGCGAGTAGCCGAGGTGTCGAGCCAGCCCCGATACGCTCATGCCAATCGCAGGTAACACGTCTTCACGGAGGGACTCGCCAGGGTGGGGCGGATCGAACATAGCCATGATTTCAGCTTCCTAGTGGTAATCCAGATAATCGACAAGCTCCACGTCTGTACCAACGAAGCGGAACACCAGACGCCAATTGCCCGAGACATTCACTGCCCAAAAGCCGTCCAGCTTTCCATGCAGGGGATGAAGCCGGTTACCAGGGCGATTCATATTTGAAGGCATCTGCGCTACTTCAAGTGAAGCGAGTAAGCGTCGCAAACGGGCAACATGATCTGCCCGCACTCCTGATGAGTCGCCTTGCTGATGAAGTAGCCTCAGGCCTTTGTGCCTGAAGCTCCGTATCATTGGAGATCAAGTGTAAGGTCACGCCTTACACTTTTCAAGTTAGTATTGGGAACGTACATAGACATACTCCTGAATGATTTCCGGGTTGCCCAGTTTGTTCCTGACCACTCGCTTTGGCGCCGTCTGACGCTCCGGTCTGCGCGTAAGAAATTTCCCAAAAAAGATGCCCGTCAGAGGCGAGTCGCCCACATGGCCCCTCGCGTGCCATCACTACAAGTCGGTCTGGTGCAATCTTGGGAGAGAAGGCTTGCCCACGATTAGCAGCGCGCGGAACTAAAACGCAGGCGTCTCAGCAGCCTCCTACTTACCTGCGAGTCATTTCCTACTCAGGCACACCGCCTGAAGATTTATCCTACGCGCCGTGTCGACGCCCGTCTGATTGTCCGGGGAAAGCCTGCTCTCTAGGCTTGCCGGGTCGCTGTCGGTTCAGCGATCGGGTGTGGAAACCCGGCAGGTAAATCGGAATAGCTGTTGTCATGGCAGCTGCGCGCGGGAGGCCGAATGGCCTGCCGGGGTTCCGATAGCCTGGCTTTCCACCCCGCGTGCAGCCGCCACCCTTCGCGTGGAAACGGATGGTGCCGGCCAACCTCTATCGGAGTTTGGCTATGAAAAAAATTGTCCCCAATCCACCTCTTCCCGACACCAAAGAGCGCGCCTTCAGCCGCTGCGATGCCGGCCATCCACCTTTGTTCACAGTAAACCCAGGCGTCTCTGCCCACGACGCCCTGGTGCATGTCGCCCAGTACCTGCGCGGCGCCTACGACTGTGGCTACAAAGCCCTGGAACATCTGGATGAAACCGGCAAGAGCCTGTTCTGGAGCAACCTGAATGCGCTCGAAATGGCAGAAGGATTGGTTGAGGCATTGCTGGATGGGATTGAGTCGCAGCCCATGAATTGATGTTGTCTTTGCTGGCCTCTTCGCGGGTGAACCCGCTCCCACAAGGATCACCACAGGCGCTGAAACTGTGCAGTACCTGTGGGAGCGGGTTTACCCGCGAAAGGGCCAGCGCAGCAAACAAAAAAGGCCAGCTCCCTACAGAGGAAGCCGGCCTTTTTGCATTCAACTAACGGGCTGTTACTTACCCGCAGTCAGCGCGTTGTAGCTGGTAATCAGGTTGCGATAATCCGGAATGTGGTTGGAGCACAGCGCCGCCAGCCCTTCGATGTCGTTGCGCCAGTCGCGGTGCAGCTCACAGGCCACGCCGAACCAGGTCATCATTTGCGCGCCGGCGCGGCTCATGCGGTCATGGGCAGCATCGCGGGTCATTTCGTTGAAGGTGCCGGAAGCATCGGTCACCACGAACACTTCGAACTCTTCTTCCAGGGCCGACAGCGCCGGGAAGGCTACACAGACCTCAGTCACCACGCCGGCAATGATCAGCTGCTTCTTGCCAGTGGCCTTCACCGCCTTGACGAAGTCTTCGTTGTCCCAGGCGTTGATCTGGCCTGGGCGGGCGATGTACGGGGCGTCCGGGAACAGGGCTTTCAGCTCTGGTACCAGCGGGCCGTTGGGGCCTTGTTCGAAGCTGGTGGTGAGGATGGTCGGCAGGTTGAAGAACTTGGCCAGGTCGGCCAGGGCCAGCACGTTGTTCTTGAACGCGTCCGGCTCGATGTCGCGGACCAGGGACAGCAGGCCAGCCTGGTGGTCGACCAGCAGGACAGCGGCGTCGTCTTTGTTCAGGCGGTTGTAGGTGAATTTGCTCATGGTCTGTGCTCCTAAGGGTTATGAATTTTTCAGCATTCGGGGGTGTTTCGCGTTGATGGGCACAGATTAAAATCATCACCTTTGTGGCGGTAGATAGCAGAATTTAGCTTTAGCGTTCCGTTTTATGAACGATGGATTTGTAGGGGCTGTGCCGGCCTCTTCGCGGGTAAACCCGCTCCCACAGGGATGGCGCCGGGCTTGAGCCCTGTGCAGTACCTGTGGGAGCGGGTTTACCCGCGAAAGGGCCGGCACAGGCAACCAAGTACCCGGAGACCGATCATTGGAAGACCTCAACTCCCTCTACTACTTCACCCAGGTAGTCGAGCACGGCGGCTTCGCCCCGGCTGGCCGGGCGCTGGACATGCCCAAGTCGAAGCTAAGCCGGCGCATCGCCGATCTCGAAGACCGCCTGGGCGTACGCCTGCTGCACCGCACCAGCCGCCATTGTTCGCTCACCGAGATCGGCCAGGCCTACTACAACCGCTGCCTGGCCATGCGCGTGGAGGCCGAGGGCGCGGCGGAGATCATCGAGCGCAACCGCAGCGAACCGCGCGGCCTGGTGCGTATCAGTTGCCCGACCACCCTGCTCAATTCCTGGGTCGGGCCGATGCTGACCCGCTACATGCTCAAGTACCCGCAGGTGGAGCTGTTCATCGAGAGCACCAACCGCCGCGTCGACCTGCTGCACGAGGGTTTCGACATCGCCCTGCGGGTGCGCTTTCCGCCGCTGGAGAACACCGACATGGTGATGAAGGTACTGAGCAACAGTACCCAGTGCCTGGTCGGCCAGCCGCAGTACCTGGAGCAGTTGCCCAAGGGCTTCGACCCGCAGCTGCTCGGCACGCTGCCGAGCCTGCATTGGGGCAGCGCCCAGCGTGAGTACCAATGGGAGCTGTTCCAGGGGGAGGACAGCAGCCACAGCATCGTCATCCCGCACACACCGCGCATGGTGACGGACGACCTGTTCGCCCTGCGCCATTTCGTGGTGGCCGGGGTGGGTATTGCGCACCTGCCGCGGGTGGCGGTGCGTGAAGACCTGGCGGCGGGGCGGCTGGTGGAGTTGTTGCCGGAATGGCACCCGCGTTGCGGCATCGTGCATGCGATCTTCCCGTCGCGGCGGGGGTTGCTGCCGTCGGTGCGGGCGCTGATCGATCATCTGGCCGAAGAATTCGCCATCAGCGACATGGCTTGAGCCGGTTGCCGTCTGTGCCGGCCTCTTCGCGGGTAAACCCGCTCCCACAGGGTCACCACTAGCTCCAAGGCCTGTGCAGTACCTGAGAGAGCAGGTCACCACTAGCCCCAAGGCTTGTGCAGTACCTGTGAGAGCAGGTCACCACTAGCTCCAAGGCTTGTGCAGTACCTGTGGGAGCGGGTTTACCCGCGAAGAGGCCGGCACAGGCAAAACCAGCCAGAGCACACACATACAAGACCCCTGGCCTATCCTTCATCCACATTCCCGGATCATCCCTCCCGGAGCCCTCATGATCCGCGCCACTCACGGACCAGGCCGCGCCCTGCTCGCCACCCTCGCCCTGTGCCCGGCGCTCAGCCAGGCCGAAGAGCCCGGCTGGTCGCTGCTCAGCCGCAACTACTTCCTGCACAGCGACTTCCGCTCGCCCTCCGGCAGTGGCCAGAACTACCGCCAGGAATGGGCCCAGGGTTTCATTGGCGAAATCCGCTCCGGCTTCACCGAGGGCACACTCGGCGTCGGCATCGATGCCCATGGTTTTCTCGGCCTCAAGCTGGACGGCGGCCGCGGCCATGCCGGCACCGGCCTGCTGCCGCGCGACAGCGATGGCCGCGCCGAGTCCGACTACTCCAGCGCCGGCGCCGCACTCAAACTGCGCCTGGGCAACACCCAACTGCGCTACGGCGAAATGACCGTGGAAACCCCGGTGTTCGACACCAGCGACAAACGCCTGCACCCGGAGTACGCCACCGGCTGGTTCCTGGACAACACCGACCTGCCCGACTGGCGCCTGCAGGCCGGGCACTTCACCGCCTTCAACAACCAGGACAACAGCTCCAGCCATGATGACTTCAGCGGCTACGGCGCTACCACCGACAACCGTGCCATCAGCCTGGCCGGCGCCGCGTTCGCACCCAACGGGCCATTCGGCGGCGCACTGTACGCAGGCCAGCTGGAGGACACCTGGCGCCAGGCCTACCTCAACCTGAACCTGGCCGAGGGCAACTGGCGCCTGGACGGCAACCTGTACAAGACCCGCGACACCGGCAATGCCAGTGCCGGGGCAATCGACACCCTCGCCTACAGCCTGCTGGCCAGGTACAGCTTCGGCGCCCAGGCGCTGAGCCTGGCCTACCAGAAGGTCGAGGGCGATACCCCGTTCGACTTCGTCGGCGGCGACTCCATCTACCTGGCCAACTCGATCAAGTACGCCGACTTCAACGGCCCCGGCGAGCGCTCGTGGCAACTGCGCTACGACCTCGACTTCGCCACCCTCGGCGCCCCCGGCCTGAGCCTGATGGGCCGCTACGTCAGCGGCCGTGGCATCGACGGCAGCCATGCCCCGGCAGGCGGCGCCTATGTGGACCAGTACGGCGACGGCGGCAAGCACTGGGAGCGCGACATCGACCTGAAATACGTGGTGCAGTCGGGCGCCGCCAAGGACCTGAGCCTGTCGTTTTCCCACGTCAGCCACCGCGCCAACCAGGCCCAGGCCGGCGATGACATCGACCGCATCTACCTGATCATCGAATACCCACTCAAAGGCAGCTTCTGACATGAGCACATCACCTTCAGGTGCCTGGAGCCCGTTGCGTAACACCACCTTCCGCATGCTGTGGATCGCCACCATCGCTTCCAACATCGGCACCTGGATGCACGAGGTGGGCGCCGGCTGGCTGATGACCACGCTGTCGGCCAGCCCGTTGCACGTGGCCCTGATCCAGGTAGCCGGCTCCCTACCGATGTTCTTCCTCGCCCTGCCGGCCGGCGCGGCGGCGGATATCGTCGACAAGCGCCGCTACCTGTTGCTGGTGCAACTATGGATGTCTTCGGTGGCCGTGGTGCTGGCGGCCCTGACCCTGCTCGGGCTGATGAACGTCACCCTGCTGCTGGTGCTTACCCTGGCGCTGGGCATCGGCACGGCACTGATGATGCCGGCCTGGAGCGCGCTGACACCGGAGCTGGTGGCCAAGGACGACCTGGCCAACGCGGTGGCGCTTTCCAGTGTCGGTATCAATGTGTCGCGCGCCATCGGCCCGGCTTTGGCGGGCGTGGTGGTGAGCATGGTCGGCCCGTGGCTGACCTTCGCCCTGAATGCCATCTCGTTCGCCGGGGTGATTTTGGTGCTGTTCCTGTGGAAGCGCGAGGTGAAGGAGCCGCTGCTGCCGGCCGAGCGCTTCGTCGGCGCCATGCGCACCGGGCTGCGTTTCGCGCGCAGTGCCAAGCCCTTGCAGGCGGTGATATTGCGCGCCTTGGCATTCTTTTTCTGCGCCAGCGCCGGCACCTCGCTGCTGCCGTTGATCGTGCGTGGCGAGATGCATGGCACCGCCGCCGATTTCGGCCTGCTGCTGGCGGCCATCGGCATCGGCGCGGTGGCCGGCGCCACCTTGCTGCCACGCCTGCGCGAACGCATCAGCCGCGACCGCCTGGTGCTGCTGGCCAGCCTGCTGTATGCCCTGTTCCTGCTGGCCCTGGCGCTGGTGCGCAACTTCTATGTGCTGCTGCCGGCAATGCTGCTCAGCGGCGCGGCGTGGATTGCCGTGCTGTCCAACCTGCAGGTGGCGGCGCAGACCTCGGTGCCGGCCTGGGTGCGGGCGCGGGCGCTGTCGGTGTACATCCTGATCTTCTTTGGTGCCATGGCCAGTGGTGGGTTGCTGTGGGGCACGCTGGCCAGCCATGCAACCATCACCTTGAGCCTGCTGCTGGCCGCAGGTGGCCTGGCACTGGGCACGCTGCTGACCTGCAAGGTGACGCTGCCGGAAACCGCAGCCGAGGAGCTGACGCCGTCACTGCATTGGCCGGTGCCGCTGCTGAGCGACGACATGGACAAGGAAAGCGGGCCGGTGATGGTCACCGTGGAATACCACATCGACCCGGCCAAGGCCGAGGCGTTCCAGCAGGCCGCGCGGGAGCTGGAGGCGATGCGCAAGCGCAATGGCGCGTTGTCGTGGGGGTTGATGCGCGACAGTGCGGACCCGGCGTTGTGGCTGGAGTTCTTCTTCGAGGAATCGTGGCTGGAGCATTTGAGGCATCACCACCGGGTAACCCGGGGTGAGCTGAAGATCGAGGCCAGGGTGCGGATGCTGCAGACCGATGGGGTGGAAGTGAAGATTCGGCATCTGTTGGCTGGAGCTGAGCACAAGGCTCACCATTGATATTGGCCTTTCCGGCCCTATCGCCGGCAAGCCGGCTCCCACAAGGTCTCCACAGGTCCCGAGGGCTGTGCAGTACCTGTGGGAGCTGGCTTGCCGGCGATAGGGCCAGCACTGAAGGAACAAAAAAGGGGAGCCAATAACTGGCCCCCCTTTTTCACATCAGCTCAGCTTAGAAAGCAAAGCACGAACAACCCAACGCCCCCCAGAAGCCCTGGAAGTCATTCACCGGCACATTCGAATGCCGTGCCTTCTCATGGCTGTGCGCATGCACCCCGCAAGGCCCGACACACTGGTGCGCCACCGCTGCCAGCGATGGCGTGCCCACGCGCCAGTGGCCCGGCACCTTGGTCACCGGCGACCACTCCGGCAGCACCGGCACCTGGGGCGGGCCGAGCTTGTCGAATTCCGCCGCGCCATACACCACCTTGCCGTCGACCACGGTCAGCACCGACTCGATGCCCTTGATCGCCTCTTCATCGACACTGAAGAAGTCCAGCGACAGCGCCGCCAGGTCGGCCAGCTGGCCCACCTTGATCTGGCCTTTCTTGCCCTGCTCGCTGGAGAACCAGGCGCTGCCCTGGGTGAACAGCTGCAGCGCGGTGTCACGGCTGAGGCCTTCCGGGTACAGCTCCATGCCACCGACGGTCTTGCCGCTGACCAGCCAGTACAGCGAAGTCCACGGGTTGTAGCTGGACACGCGAGTGGCGTCGGTACCGGCGCCCACCGGCACGCCCATGTCGAGCATGCGCTTGATCGGCGGGGTCTGCTCGGCAGCCTTGGCACCGTAGCGGTCGACGAAATACTCACCCTGGAAGGCCATGCGGTCCTGGATGGCGATACCGCCGCCCAGCGCACGCACACGCTCGATGTTCTGCGGGGTGATGGTTTCGGCGTGGTCGAAGAACCACGGCAGGCCATTGAACGGGATATCGCGGTTGACCTTCTCGAACACGTCGAGCATGCGCGTGATCGATTCGTTGTAGGTGGCGTGCAGGCGGAACGGCCAGCGCTGCTCGACCAGGTGGCGCACCACCGGCTCCAGCTCTTCTTCCATGGTTTGCGGCAGGTCCGGGCGCGGTTCGAGGAAGTCCTCGAAGTCGGCGGCGGAGAACACCAGCATTTCGCCGGCGCCATTGTGGCGCAGGAAGTCGGTACCGCTGTGCAGCTTCACGCTGGAGGTCCACTTGCGGAAGTCGTCCAGCTCTTCCTTGGGCTTCTGGGTGAACAGGTTGTAGGCAATGCGCACGGTCAGCTGGTTGTTGTCGGCCAGCTCCTGGATCACCTGATAGTCGTCCGGGTAGTTCTGGTAGCCACCACCGGCATCGATGGCGCTGGTCAGGCCCAGGCGGTTGAGCTCGCGCATGAACTGGCGGGTGGAGTTGACCTGGTATTCCAGCGGCAGCTTCGGCCCTTTGGCCAGGGTGGCGTAGAGGATCATCGCGTTGGGGCGGGCGATGAGCATGCCGGTCGGGTTGCCGAACTTGTCACGCTGGATCTCGCCGCCAGGCGGGTTGGGCGTGTCCTTGGTGTAGCCGACGGCCTTGAGCGCGGCGCGGTTGAGCAGTGCGCGGTCATACAGGTGCAGCAGGAATACCGGGGTGTCAGGCGCGGCCTGGTTGATTTCTTCCAGGGTGGGCATGCGTTTTTCGGCGAACTGGAATTCGTTCCAGCCACCGACCACCCGCACCCACTGCGGGGTTGGCGTGCGCGCAGCCTGGTCCTTGAGCATGCGCAGGG
>RCUT01001307.1_pt1 | contig 12026 bp, 12 predicted proteins | sample 2166171 | NCBI WGS metagenome assembly RCUT01 (sample SAMN09932757, study PRJNA488358) | compost metagenome | isolation source: compost soil in 4-hydroxybenzoic | place: Germany: Experimental Botanical Garden
GATCACCAGCGTCGGACAGGTTATTTGCCCCAGGCGTTCCTGCACACCCCATCCGATGATGGCGTGCAGGCTGGAGAGGTAGGCGCGCTTGTCGTTCTGCGGCCAGCGCTGCTCGATCTTGCGCCGCAGTTCGACCTGTTCCGGCTTCGGGAAGAGCATCTTGCCGAGCGCCTTGCCGACCGTGTCGAGGCCCATCACCCGGGCCAGGAACAGTCGCCGTGCCACGTCGAAGTATTCGCGGAAGGTGCGCGGCTTCACCTCCGGCGCGCTGTTGACGATGGTCAGGCTGCGCAGCAGGTCGGGGCGGCGGGTGGCCAGTTCGAAGCCGATCATGCCGCCCATGCTGATGCCCACCAGGTGCAGCGGGGCGAGGGCGAGATGCTCGATCAGGGCGATCACGTCGGCGGCGAAACCGGCGATGCTGTAGCGCTCGTCCGGCTTGTCGGACTGGCCGTGGCCGCGCACGTCGACGGCGATCACCCGGTGGTGCTTTTCCAGCTCGGGGATCTGGTATTCCCAGTCGCGGGTGCTGGAGCCCAGCCCGTGAACCAGCAGTACCGGCGTACCGTCGCCGCTTTCCACATAGTGCAGGCGCTGGCCTGCATGATCGAACCAGGGCATTCGCAGTCTCCTTCAGGCCAGATCCGGCGCGGCGAAGTGGGCGTCCAGGGGAACTTCGGCAAAGGTCTTGATCAGCTCGACGAGAATCTGCGTGGCCGGGCCGAGGGGTTTTTCCTTGTTCGGGTACAGGTAGAAGCGGCTCTGCCGGCTGCCGCCCTGGTTCAGCGGCAGCGGCTTGAGCTGGCCGTCCTTCAGCTCGCGCTCGATCATGTGGCGCGGCAGCCAGGCGAAGCCGAGGCCGTTGCCGACGAAGGTCGCCGCGGTCGCCAGGCTGCCCACCGTCCAGCGCTGCTCGGCGCCGAGCCAGCCGACATTGCGCGGCTGGGTGCGGCCGGTGTCGCGAATCACCACCTGCAGCTGGCTTTCCAGGTCCTGGAAGTTGATCTCGCGCTGCAGGCGGTGCAGCGGATGGTCGGGGTGGGCCACAGCGACGAATTCCACCGAGCAGAGCGCGGCGCCCAGGTAGCCCTGGATGTCCAGGCCGGTGATGGCGAGGTCCGCCGAGCCTTCCAGCAATACCTCCTCGACGCCGGACAGCACCTCCTCGCGCAGGCGCACGCGGCAGCCGCGGCTCTGCGGCATGAAGGCGGAGAGGGCGCGCACCAGGCGGGCATTGGGATAGGCGGCGTCCACCACCAGGCGCACCTCGGCTTCCCAGCCCTGTTCCATGTGGTGGGCCAGTTCCTCGAGCTGGCTGGCCTGCTTGACCAGTTGCCGGGAGCGGCGCAGCAGCACCTCGCCGGCCTCGGTCAGCACCGCCTTGCGGCCTTCGATGCGCAGCAGGGGCACGCCGAGTTGTTCCTGCATGCGCGCGACCGTGTAGCTCACCGAGGATTGCGAGCGGTGGGTGGCTTCGGCCGCCTGGGCGAAGCCACCGTGATCCACCACTGCCTGCAGGGTTCGCCACTGGTCCAGGGTTACGCGCGGGGCTTTCATGCTCTGCTGCTCCTCTAACTGCTTATGCCGGCAAATTGCGCGCGCCCATGACGCTGATTCCGCTCGCGGCGCTCTGTTAAGCTGGCGCTCTCTGCTCTGGAGAACGTCCATGAAAAAGCTGTGCTGTGCCTTGTTCGCCTTGCTGCCAACCCTGGCCTTCGCCTACCCGATCGAGGTGGAGAAGCAGTACAACGGCGCCGAGATCACCTACGACACCACCGACATCAGCGATAACCTGGCCGCCATCAATATCCGCAACCTCGGCGAAGCCACCGCCGAGTGCAAGGCCGTGTTCGTCAACGGACCGGAAACGCCGAAGGTGCGCAAGGCAATCATCGAGGGCGGCAAGAGCGCCTACCTGACGTCCAATTTCAATCGCGCGGTGATCAAGCTGCGGATCAAGCTGACCTGCAATCCCAAGTAGTTCGCGGACGATTCCGGGCACAGGAACCAGCCTAGTGCCCTGTCTGGTACAAATCAACTTTCTTGATACTTTGCAGCGGATATTTACGCTTTTATATCGATATGTGACGACCTAATCTGCGCCCCATCGACGCACAACAACCCCCGATGGAGGTAGCCCACATGTCCCGCGTACTGGTTATCGAAAGCAGCGCCCGCCAGCAAGGTTCCGTTTCCCGCCAACTGACCCAGGACTTCATCGCCCAGTGGCAGAGCGCCCATCCGGCCGATGAGATCCAGGTCCGCGACCTCGCCGTCGACCAGGTGCCGCACCTCGATGCCGACCTGCTGGGGGGCTGGATGAAGCCCGCCGACCAGCAGAGCGCGAGCGAGAAGGCCGCCCTGGAACGCTCCAACCTGCTGACCGAAGAAGTGCTGGCCGCCGACGTGCTGGTCCTGGCCGCACCCATGTACAACTTCGCCATCCCCAGCACCCTGAAATCCTGGCTCGATCATGTGCTGCGCGCAGGCGTCACCTTCAAATACACCGAAACCGGCCCGAAAGGCCTGTTGACCGGCAAGCGCGCTTTCGTCCTGACCGCCCGCGGCGGCATCTACTCCGGCGGCCCGCTGGACCACCAGGAACCTTACCTGCGCCAGGCCATGGGCTTCATCGGCATCCATGACGTGACCTTCATCCACGCCGAAGGCCTGAACATGGGCGACGAGTTCCAGGAAAAAGGCCTGGCCTCGGCCAAGGCCCAGTTGGCCAAGGTCGCCTGACCCGGCGCTCCACCATAGCTTCCCTTTGGTGCGCCTTGGCTCCTTGAGCGCACCTGCCAACCCGGTCTGGAAACAGGCCGGGTTTTTTATGTGCGAGCCGGAATGGCAGGACTGCGTCCTGCTTCGCGAATGAATTCGCCCCCACAGGAAAAGCGCAGCGGTCGAGCCTCCTGCGCGAGCGGCTCCCTCTCCCTCTGGGAGAGGGTTGGGGTGAGGGATGCCGGAGTCACGCACGGCGTTCGGAGGGCAGGTCTGCTTGGTGCATGAATTCGCCCCCACAGGATCGGCAATCGCGAGACCCGTGCCGTTTTCGGCAATGCCGGCGACGGCTCTGTCCGGATGGTCAGCTATTGCCCTTGTTAAGCTTTCGCTCGCGGCAAGGAAGGCGTATGTTCGCCGGCTGCTTTGCGAGGCCCGAGATGATTTCGCTCCACTCCCTTACCTGCGCGCCGAGGCGGTCATGAGGCTGTCCGGTCGTGGTGTCGCGCTGTCCCTGATAGCGTCCGTATTGTTCGCCCTGATGCCCGGCTATGTGCGCGAGCTGGCGCCGCTGGACGGCGTGCAGGTGTTCGCCCAGCGCGTGCTCTGGTCGATTCCGGCGGTATTGCTGCTGCTGGTGCTGGCCCGGCAGTGGCCGGTCTTCGTCTCGGTGCTCGGGCGGCTGCGGCGCGAGCCATTGCTGCTGGCGGCCCTGCCCGTGTCGGCGCTGCTGATCGGCGTGCAGTGGGGGCTGTTCCTCTGGGCGCCGTTGCAGGGGCGGATGCTCGAAGTTTCCCTCGGCTACTTCCTGCTGCCCCTGGCGATGGTGCTCGCCGGGCGGGTGTTCTATGGCGAGCGCCTGCGGCCCCTGCAACTGCTGGCGGTGTGCTGCGCGGTGCTGGGCGTGCTCCACGAACTCTGGCTGACCCGCGCCTTTTCCTGGCTGACCCTGGTCACCGCCCTGGGCTATCCGCCCTATTTCATGCTGCGCCGCTGGATGAGGCTGGACGCGCTGTCCGGTTTCATCCTCGAAATGGCGGTGCTTGCGCCCCTGGCCATCTGGCTGATCGCCAGCTTCTCGCCGCCGGGGGCCTTCAGCGATTCGCCGCAGCTCTGGTGGTTGATTCCCGGCCTGGGGCTGCTGGGCACCCTGGCCTTCGCCGCGATGATGGCGTCCAGCCGGCTGCTGCCCCTGGGGCTGTTCGGCATCCTCAGTTATGTGGAACCGGTGCTGCTGTTCGCGGTGGCGGTGGCGTTCCTGGGCGAGGCCTTCGACCCCGCCCAGCTCTGGACCTACCTGCCCATCTGGCTGGCGGTGCTGCTGATCGGCTGGGACAGCGCCAAGCTACTCCGCAAGCAGGCCCGGCAAGGGCTCTAGCGCCTGCAGCACATGGTCCCGCAGCAGCGGGGCCAGATTGGCCGGGTGGGGCTGACCGGGCTCCAGCCAGGCCAGCTCCTCCAGTTCGGCGGCCGCTTCCACCGCATGGGGCAGGCGGGCGACGAAGATCTCGGCATCGACCCAGGTGTCCGCCTCGTTGGCGGCCGGCGCGCGAAAGCGGCCGAGGGGCTTGAGGGCCGAGGTCTCCAGGCGAAGCTGGAGTTCTTCCCAGAGTTCACGTTGCAGGGCTTCGAGCGGGCTTTCGCCGGCTTCGCGCTTGCCGCCGGGCAGCATCAGCGCCCGGGTGCCGCGCTTGCGCACCAGCAGCAGGCGGTCTTGCGAATCTAGCAGGCAGGCGGCGGCGATATTCAGGGTGGTCATGCTGACTCGGTATCGGTAAGGAGCAGGTAATGTAGCTGCACCACGCCGGTGGGGAAGCTGCGTTGCTCGCGGAGCTGGAGGCGGCGTTCGAGCCCGGTGGCGAACATCGGGATACCGGCACCCAGCAGGTGCGGGATGAAGCTGACCACCAGTTCGTCGAGCAGGCCGGCAGAGTAGCAGGTCCCCGCCAGCGAGCCACCTCCCACCAGCCAGATGCGCTTGCAACCGGCAGCGGCCAGGTCGGCGATGGCCAGGGCCGGAGTGTCGTGGCTGATTCGCACCTCCGGCGCGACCGGCGCCGGGTCCCCGCGGGTCAGCACGGTGCAGGGCTTGCCGGGATAGGGCCAGGCGCCGCCGAAGGCCAGGATGGTCTCGTAGGTCACCCGGCCCATCAGCAGGCCGTCGATGCTGTCGTAGAAAGCCTGGTAGCCGTGGTCGTCGCCGGCTTCCTCCATGGGCTTGAGCCAGTCCATGCGGCCATCCGGACGGGCAATGTAGCCGTCGAGGCTGGCAGCGACGTAATAGATGAGGGCCGCACTCATGATGGGGCTCCGGGGGTGGGTGGTGTGAGCGTATACCCGCCCGCGGATTCCGTCGCCGTATCGCACGTAAATCGGGCGTTCGGTCGCGAGTCCGGGTAACCTATGCAGCTGTTTACGCTTTCGATCGAGGTAGTCCCGTGTTCTCCCAATTCGCCCTGCACGAACGTCTGCTCAAGGCCGTTGCCGAACTCCAATTCGTCGAGCCGACCCCGGTGCAGGCGGCGGCCATCCCGCCGGCCCTGGAAGGGCGCGACCTGCGGGTGACCGCCCAGACCGGCAGCGGCAAGACCGCCGCCTTCGTCCTGCCGCTGCTCAACCGCCTGATCGGCGAAGCCAAGCCGCGGGTACGCATCCGTTCGCTGATCCTGCTGCCGACCCGCGAGCTGGCCCAGCAGACCCTGAAGGAAGTGGAGCGCTTCTCCCAGTTCACCTTCATCAAGTCCGGCATCGTCACCGGCGGCGAGGACTTCAAGGAGCAGGCGGCGCTGCTGCGCAAGCTGCCCGACGTGCTGGTGGCCACCCCCGGCCGCCTGATCGAGCACCTCAATGCCGGCAGCCTGGACCTGCGCGAAGTGGAGGTGCTGGTGCTGGACGAGGCCGACCGCATGCTCGACATGGGCTTCGCCGAAGACATGCAGCGCATCACCGAACTCTGCGCCAACCGCGAGCAGACCCTGCTGTTCTCCGCCACCACCGGCGGCGCGGCCCTGCGCGACGTGTCGGCCAAGGTGCTGCGCGATCCGCTGCACCTGCGCCTGAACAGCGTCGACCAGCTCAACGAGGGCACCCGCCAGCAGATCATCACGGCCGACCATGTCGAGCACAAGGAACAGCTGGCGCGCTGGCTGCTGGCCAACGAGACCTACCAGAAGGCGATCATCTTCACCAATACCCGCGTCCAGGCCGACCGCCTCTACGGCCACCTGGTGGCCGGCGGCTACAAGGCCTTCGTGCTGCACGGCGACAAGGACCAGAAGGACCGCAAGCTGGCCATCGAGCGGGTGCGCCAGGGCGGCACCAAGGTGCTGGTGGCGACCGACGTCGCCGCCCGCGGCCTGGACATCGAAGGCCTGGACCTGGTGATCAACTTCGACATGCCACGTTCCGGCGACGAGTACCTGCACCGCATCGGCCGCACCGGCCGCGCCGGCGGCGAAGGCCTGGCGATCTCGCTGATCTGCCACAACGACTGGAACCTGATGTCGAGCGTCGAGCGCTACCTCAAGCAGAGCTTCGAGCGTCGCGTCATCAAGGAACTCAAGGGCACCTACAGCGGCCCGAAGAAGGTCAAGGCGTCCGGCAAGGCCGCCGGCACCAAGAAGAAAAAGACCGACAAGAAGGGCGACAAGAAGACCACCGCCAAGGCCGCCGCACCCAAGCGCCGGCCGAGCAAGCCGCGCGAGGAATCCCGTGTGGTCAGCAGCGACGGCATGGCGCCGCTCAAGCGCAAGAAGCCGGCGGCGGAGTAAGCCTTGTCTCTGGAAATCGCCTGGCCCGTCCAGGCGTTGCTGCTCACCTACCTGCTGATGAGCCTGGTGTGCTTTGTCGCCTACTGGCGCGACAAGCGCTTCGCGGTGGCCGGTGCGCAGCGCATCCCGGAATCGCGCCTGCATCTCTACGAGCTGCTGGGCGGCTGGCCGGGCGGATTGCTGGCGCAAAGGCTGATCCGTCACAAGAACCGCAAGGTCTCTTACCAGGTGAAGTTCTGGCTGATCGTGGCCATGCACCTTGGGGCGTTGGGGTACTGGGTTTTGCGCTGAGCCGCTTGCGGACAGCTTCGCGAATGAATTCGCTCCTACAGGATCTGCCGTACGGCTCGGCCTCGGTACGGACTGCCCCTCTGGGTGAGGGAAGCTGAGTTCCGCTCCGAAGCAAGCCGTAGGGTGCGCCGTGCGCACCGAGATCCCCGGCTCGGCAATGCAGCGAAGCCAGCCTCAGCCCCGCGCGGTGCGCATGGCGCACCCTACGGAGCTTTCCCCTTCAGCCCGGACGTTCGAGCCCTGCAAGTCAGGGCACCAGCACGATCTTCCCGTCCCGCTCGCCACCGGCCGCGGCGGCCACGGCTTCCTTGATCCGGCTGATGTCGTAGGTGGCGGCGATGCGCGCCTTGAGCTTGCCGCTGGCGATCAGCTGGATCAGCTCGCCGAACAGCTGCATCTGCTGTTGCGGGGTGGCCTGGCGGAACCAGCGGGCGAGCCAGAAGCCTTTCAGGGTCACGTCGCGGAATACGAAGGAGCCGGGGTTGATCTGGCAGGGTTCGCCACTCATGCGGCCGTAGTTCACCAGCACGCCACCCTCGGCCAGGCTAGCGGCCAGGTGGTCGGTGGAGGCGCCGCCCACGGCGTCGATGCCCAGCTTGACCGGTGCGCCACCGGTGGCTTCGCGGACACGCTTGGGCAGGTCCGGGCCGTCCACCAGCACCACATCGCCGCCTTCGGCCTGCACGGCCGCCACCGCAGACTCGCGGCGCACCACGTTGACGGTCTTCAGCCCGCGGATATTCGCCAGCTGGATGAGGTAGCTGCCCACCCCTGAGTTGGCGGCGTTCTGGATCACCCAGTCGCCCGGCTGCAGCTCGACGAAGTCGCGCAGCATCAGGTAGGCGGTGGGCGGGTTGACGGTGAGCATCGCCAATTGCTGAGGGTCGGCGCTGGGCAGCGGAATCAGCTGCCTGGCTTCGGCGATCAGGTGGGTGCGCCAGGTGCCGCAGCCCACCGGCAGCAGCACGGTCTGTCCCACCTTGAGGTTGCCGGCGTCGGCGCCGACTTCCAGCACTTCGCCCACGCCTTCATTGCCACCGATGGCGGGGAGCGGCGGCAGCATGCCGTACTCGCCGGTCAGGGTGAGCACGTCGGAGGGGTTGATGGGCGCCGCCAGCACTTTCACCAGCGCCTGGCCGGTGCCGACCGGCGGCAGCTGGAGTTCCACGGCTTCGATCACGTCCTGGGGCACCGGGCCACGGGTCTTGTATTCGGCTTTGAGCATGACGCTTCTCCTGGCGGCTTGAGGGGCCTTGAGTCTAGACCCTGAGAGGTGCCGCGCGACCTATCCCCGTGCATTTGTCCGAATGATGACGATGACGCGAAGAGGAAGCTGGAGGTCGCACCGGGAGTGGCGGTCAGCAGGCTCTTTGCTAGGTTCGGCGGCGAAGCTGGAGTCGGGGCTTCCTCATGCCACCCATTCAAGGAATAAGAAGATGAAGATCGCCAAGACACTCATGTCCGCCGTTCTGTGCCTGGGGCTGGCCGGCGCCGCCCAGGCCGCCACCGAGCTCAAGCACTGGCCCGAACCGGCGGCCAAGCAATTGGACGCGCTGATCGCCCAGCACGCCAGGCAGGGCAACTTCGCCGTTTTCGACATGGACAACACCAGCTATCGCTATGACCTGGAGGAGTCCCTGCTGCCCTTCCTGGAAATGAAGGGCGTGCTCACCCGCGAGAAGCTCGACCCCTCGCTCAAGCTGATTCCCTTCAAGGACGTGAAGGGCCACAAGGAAAGCCTCAACAGCTATTACTACCGCCTCTGCGAAGTGGACGACCTGGTCTGCTATCCCTGGGTCGCCCAGGTGTTCTCCGGCTTCACCCTGCGCGAGCTGAAGGGTTACGTCGACGAGCTGATGGCCTATGGCAAGCCGGTCCCCGCCACCTACTACGAAGGCGACGAGGTGAAGACCATCGAGATCAACCCGCCGAAGATCTTCAGCGGGCAGAAGGAGCTGATGAACAAGCTCAGCGAGAACGGCATCGAGGTCTACATCATGACCGCCGCACTGGAGGAACTGGTGCGCATGGTCGCCTCGGACCCGAAGTACGGCTACAACGTCAAGCCGGAGAACGTCATCGGCGTGACCACGCTGCTGAAGGACCGCAAGACCGGCGCCGTGACCACCAGCCGCAAACAGATCACCGACGGCCAGTATGACGAGAAGGCCAACCTCGACCTGGAACTGACCCCTTACCTCTGGACCCCGGCGACCTGGATGGCCGGCAAGCAGGCGGCGATCCTCAGTTATATCGACCAGTGGAAGAAACCCATCCTCGTCGCCGGCGATACGCCGAGCAGCGATGGCTACATGCTGTTCCACAGTACCGACGTGGAGAAGGGCGGTATCCACCTCTGGATCAACCGCAAGGCCAAGTACATGGACCAGATCACCGCCATGCAGAAAGCCAACGCCGAGGCCCAGGCCAAGCAGGGCCTGCCGGTGACGGCGGACAAGAACTGGGTGGTGGTGACGCCCGAGCAGATCCAGTGAGGCAAGCGGCCGCCCCGGGGCGGCCGCTTCACTTTTGTCTAGAGTGACTCCTGACGGCCTGATCGGTGAGTCCGGCTGTCCTGGCTGGACAGTGAAGCCCTGCGCTGTGGCTGATACCTTGCCGGACCGTGCTCGAACCTGTCATGGAGTGATCGATGAAGTACCTGGCGCTCGCCCTCAGCCTGAGCCTTGCCGGCCTGCCATCCGCGGCCCTGGCCTGGTCCGCCCACGCATTGGGCACGGCCCTGGCGCTGGCTGACCTCGCGCAGATCAAGGACGCGCCACCGGTGGAGGTGGAAAGCCTGGAGTCCTTCCTCGAGGAGGAGGGCGTTGCCCTGGAACAGCTGCTGGACGAGCAGGAGGAGTTCTTCCGCGACAACCTGCCGGACTACCCGGCCAGGCCCGACGACCTGCGCTGGATCCCGACCCACCGGGGCGACCGCCGCCGGGCCTTCCTCATGGCGCTGCGGGTCAACCCCGAGATCAAGCTGGCTTACTTCGTCCAGGCATTGCCGGGTATGGACTGGAGCGGCCATTCGCCCCTGGACGCTTCCGAGGTGCTGGTGTTCCGCAGGCTCGGCCTGTGGCGCGAATGGCGTTTCTATCAGGTGAAGCCGGGCGAGAAGCTGCCGGCCCTGGCGGTGGTGGCCAGCGCCGCCGACGAGCCGGACTACGGCCACGATATCAATCTGTTCAGCGACAACCCCGGCGAGGTGGGCGCGCGTTACAACTTCGGCAAGCAGCCCTTTGGCGATGTCCGCTTCGAGTTTTCCTCCCAGGCGCCCTTCCATATCGGCTACTACCACGAGGACGGGTTCATTTACCGCGTCGTGCCCTTTCTGGCGCGCACCTATCCGGAACTCCGCGTCTATCAGTACTTGAACCTGGCACGCTTCGCCTTCGAGAGCGGACATCCCTACTGGGGCTACCGCTTTCTCGGCTGGGGCCTGCACTACATCCAGGACCTTACCCAGCCCTACCACGCCAAGGCCCTGCCGGGGCAGGGCACCGCCCGGCTGGTCTGGATCGCGCTCAAGGCCGCGGTGGGCCTGGATGGCGACAAGCTGGCAGCGATCCAGCAGGTCGCCAACCGTCACACCGAGGTGGAGCAGTACCAGGTCGACTGGCTGCGCCAGATGCTGAGGGAGGGGCGCAATGACAACCCGTTGCTGCGCGCCTATGCCGACGAGCGCACCGACGACGACTATCCTGCCTTCGACGGTGATTCCCTGCGCCGGGTCGTATCCCAGGAAGCGTTTGACGCGGCCGACGATTTCGACGCACGCATCGGCCATTGGCTGGCCGGCGTGCATCCCAAGCCGGACTTCCGCCAGACCAACAAACTGGCGCCTATGGAGCAGGACGTCCAACTCAACCAGGTGCTGGTACGGCTGATCCGCCATTTCGGCGCCCACAGCCGCAACGCCACCCGAGCCACCCTGTCGTTCTCGGCTTCAGGGCCGGATCACGTGACCTTCGACGGCAGTCGACCGGCGATGGAATAGGTGCCGCCTGGCGTCGCCAGAGGCGGCGCAGGTGGTGAGGGAGAAGAGGGCCCGGCGCGGGACGATCTCGCCCCCCGACGGCGTGCAGGCTTTCTTCCTGCTGCACCAGGCGGGTCCGGTCGAGGGCGACCTTGCGGGCGATCAGACGTGGTACTGTGCTGTGGTTCGGTATTTCCGGCCTCTGCCCTGGGTGGAGTCGGAACAGGCCGACAAGGGCCCCGCGTCGCGGGTTCGGAAACCGCCAGAGGTCCCCATGGAGTCCGCAAAACCCCGTAACAAGCCGCTCAAGCGACCCACCCCGGCCCGCGCCCGCTTCACGGTCGAGGCCATCTTCGAAGCCTTCATCCGGATTCTTCGCCAGCGCGGCTGGAGCGGGGTGACCACCCGTGCGGTCGCCCTGGAAACCGGTGTCGCCGTAGGCACCCTCTACGACCACTTTCCCAGCAAGGAGGCGCTGCTCGCCGGCTATGTCCGGCACCAGCTCGACCTGCTGCTGCAGCGCCTGGAGCGCGAAGTGGTATTGGCTACCGGCCTCGACTGGCAGACTCGGGTGCGGCGCCTGGTGCGCCTCTCCTGCGGGCAGGCGGAAGAACAGGTGCGGCTCTTCTTCGACGCCGAGCTGATGGAGGCGGAGCGAGCCATCGCCGAGCCCTGGCACCACCAGCGGGTCTACCAGGAGCTGGCCGGCAAGTGGCGCCAGGCCGTGGCCGCCTGCGCCGACCTGCCGCGCCAGCCGCGCCCGGAAAGCATCGATGCGCTCTTCGTCGCCGTCTGGGGTGGGCGCCGCTATGGCCTGACCGCGCAGCTGAGCAGCCAGCAGGTGGAGGCCTGGCTGCTGGAGATGGAGGAGCTTTGCTGCGCGCGCATCCTGATGGAGCTGGCGCGCAGCGAGGAAGTGTAGGAGCGATTTCAATCGCGAAGCAGGCCGCAGGCCTGCCCGGCGGTGCCATGTAAAGGGCGCTGCGTGCCCATCGCGAATGAATTGGCTAGGTCTGCGTTAAGTGTTGCTAGAGCGTCCTGAGCCGAGCTGCTTATCGAGCGGGCTGCGAGCTCCTGTTTCGCCTCCCGGCGAGTCACTTCTTTCAAACGTCGGGATGCCGCACCACAAAGAAGTAACCAAGAACGCTTGCCCCTGCATCCGGCCCCGGCTTCGCCGGGGTCCCCTCGCTCCATCATTGCTCCGGGGGCCCGGCGTGAGGGGCCATCCATGGCCCCACACGCCTCTCGCGGCATCCATGCCGCTC
>RCUT01001308.1_pt1 | contig 12025 bp, 8 predicted proteins | sample 2166171 | NCBI WGS metagenome assembly RCUT01 (sample SAMN09932757, study PRJNA488358) | compost metagenome | isolation source: compost soil in 4-hydroxybenzoic | place: Germany: Experimental Botanical Garden
GGGTAAGGGTGGGTATCATCGGTTCCGGCTTTGCAAGACCTGGTTGCGGTGGTGATATGCGAGACGGCGTGCCGCCGCGCGCTCGGCTTTATTGCTTCGGCTTGTTGCGATTGATTTCGCCTGGTTGCTCCTGTTGGCAGACATCGCGCAGGGTCCAGCGCAGGATTTCCCCTTCCTTGCCGCAGACGACCGCTATATCGGCATCTCGGGCCGCTTCGGCCTGCGGCAGCGTCCCTCTTGGAAATTGCTGCCACATGACAAAGCGCCCGCGTATCAGATTGGCGTCTGCCGGCCCGTAAAGCTGGGAAAAATTCATCAATACGGCTGTCTCCAGCGGCGAGGCGTTGCGCAGCGAACGAACCATGGCAAGGCGCAGCCACACATCGCCATTGGCGGGAAAACAGGAGAGCGCATGCCGAATATAGGTTTCGGCAAAGCCAAGACGCGCTGCGGTGGTCTCGGTTGCCGCATCCTCGATATTCGCATCGAGATCAGCCAGAACCAGTCGCAACCCCGCCTTGACGATATCTGCCCGACAGATTTTCTCTGCGATGACGGGCTGGAGCTGGCTGACGGTTTTCGCAAGGAGATCGGGTGCCAGACCGGCTTTGTCGTCGGCAATTCTCGCCATCGCAACGATGTCGGAAAAACGCCGGGTTTCGGAAAATGCCTGCGCCGCGATGGATAAAACAAATGCGGAAATGACGAGAACCGGCAGGGCCGCGAGGACTTTGTGCAGCAGCGTCACATCGCCCCGGCTAGTCATGATAATAGCGCGTGTAACGTGAATAATAATATTCGCTCGAGCCGTAGGCCCGGTAAAGTTTCAGCTTTTCCGTATCCACCTTGTTGAGAATGACGCCAAGGCATTTTTTGCGGATATGGACTTCATTTTCGATGGTGTTGCGGACCGCCCTGCGGGCGGTTTTACCCCACTCGGTCACAAAAACGAAACCGTCGATCCGGCTTGCCATCGCCCGGGCATCGACCACCGGGCCGAGCGGTGGCAGGTCGACAATTATATAATCGAAGACGCCGCTCGCCTCGGCCAGCAATTTGTGCATCTGTGGCGATGTCAGGAGCTCGGAGGAATGCGGCACACGCTGCTTGACGACGGTGGGCAGGAAAGCGAGCCCTGTCTTTTCATCGTGCAGGAGGACATCCCGCACATTGCGGCCTTCGAGCAGCACTTCGAGCAGACCCTCTCCGGCATGACGACCCAGGGCGCGCGTGGCGCCCGGATTGCGGATATCCGCATCCAGCAACAAAACCCGTGCGCCCTGTCCGGCCAGAAGCTGTGCCAGATTGATGGAGATGGTCGATTTTCCCTCGCTTGGCAAGGCCGATACCACACCCACCACCCGCGCGCCGCTTTTTGCGGGAATGCCGAGATCGAGCGCAAGCCTTGTGCTGCGCAGCGTTTCGGCAAAGGAGGACAACGGGTGATCGACGGCGTAGCGGGCAACGCTGGACGGGCGGGTGGCCGTCGGACCGCTTTCCTGTGCCTTGGGGAGAATTTCCTCGACCGGCTTGTTCGGAATGAGCGGGGTATTGCCGAGAAACTCCAGTCCGAGCACATCGCGAACCTGTTCTCCGGTACGGAAGAAACGGTCACGGAACTCGCGGAACATGGCGATGCCACCGCCGGCTGCGGCGCCCATGATCATGAATAGCGCCAGAAGCATCGGTTTGTTCGGCTTGCTGGGGATTTTTGGCGGAATCGCCTTGGAAATCACGCGTGCTTCCGTCACGGGGAAGGATTGCTGCTGCATCGCTTCCTGATAACGCTGCAGGAAGGTTTGATACATGTTCTTGTAGGTTTCCGCCTCGCGCTGCAATTCACGAAGCTGCACCTGTGTCTGGCTGGCCGAATTGCTGACAGTGGTGGCCTTGGCGACGCTTGCCTCGAGCGTTCTTTCCCGCGCCTCGGCAACCTCCAGATCGCTTTTGTAACTTTGCGCGATGCGGCTGACTTCCTGGAACATCAACCGGCGATATTCCTGCATTTCATTGCGCAGCCGCACGGCCTGGACGTGGTTCTTGCCAAGCCGGCCGGTGATCTCGGCCTCGATTTTGGAGGATTCGAGGTATTTCTTGCGCAGGTCATTTGCGACGGAACTGTCGAGAATATCGGTCACCACCGCATCAACATCGTCGGTGGCGAGGATGTGTTCGATACGCTGCACGCGCGCGCGCGCTCTGGCGGTCTCGGATTGCGCCAGGATCTGCGCACTGTTGAGTTCCGCCAGCTGCTGGTCGGAAAGCAGACCGTTATTGCCGGTCTCGATCAGATTATGTTCGGCGCGAAATTTCTGCACGGCCAGATCGGTATCGAGCGCCCTTTGCCGCAGTTCGGCGATGCGATCGGATAGCCAGTCGCTGGCGCGTTTTGTCGCCTCGTATTTGGAGTTCAGCTTGTCGACCAGATAGGCGGCTGCCACGGCGTTGACGATCTGGGCGGCGAGAGCAGGCGAGGTGGAATTATAGGTCAGCTCCAGCGCGTAGGTGCGGCCGATGCGCTTGACGGAGAGGCCCTGCAACAGGCGGTCCGACAGCGCTCTCTTCAGCGTCCCGTCATCGACAACGGCTTCCTTTGCGGGCGAAAACCATTGCGAGACATTGACCAGCGAGCGGACCGTGCCCAGCATCGAACTTAGAAGCGATGCGCGTGTGGCCCTGAATTCCTGGTTTTCCGTCAGGTTGAGATTGTCGACGACGGCAAGCCCGATGGTTTCCGATTGCAGGACCTCGACCTGGCTGAGAATGGACGCCTCATCTTCTATGACACCGCCAATCGTCGAAAGCTGCTCGACGACCTGGCTGTTGTTGCGGTCGATCAGCAGCGTCGCCGTGGCCGAATAGATGGGAACAGCGGTCGCGGCATAGGCGAGCCCGATTGTCCCGGCGATGGCGATGGTTGCAAGGACGATACGCCATTGCCGGCGGATCGTCGCAAGAGCGGCGTCGATATCGATAAAATCGGCCGCGAAGGCGTTTTTATCGATATCGGCCATCGTCAGGGGATCGTGTCTTTGCAACAACTGTCAGCCTCGCTCTTTTCGGCGTGCAAAGAGCCCGCCAAGTCTCGGTTGCATTGTAAGACAGGCGAACGCCATCCCATCGCGAGACGGCAACGCCGATTTCAAACAGGGCTTGTGCTGATTGGCGTGACGCTGCCAATTGAAACCGGTATATTGAAGATAGTTGTTGATGTTCCGCCGCCGCCACTACCACTGCCGCCGCCGCCAACCGGTGCGCCTCCGCCGCCGGCCTGTGCTGTACCGGCTTCGGCGCCCGTGGCTGCCGAGCCGCCGATGCTGTTTGCGCTGGCCGGCGTGGACCCTGCGCCGCCGATCGGCGATGCGGCGGCGGCCGCAGCCGCAGGTGCCGCCGGACCAGCCGCCGTTCCCTCGATGTTTTCGCTGAAGGCGATAAGAAGGTCGGAAGGGACGCCCGTGCCCTTGGTCTGCAGCTGAATGGCGGCTGCCAATATCGTATTGCCCCTCTGCATCGCCGTGGAATAGGCAAGCGCCAGACCTTCGCCGACAACTTCGGAGAAGTCCTTGTTCGCGACCTTTTGAGCGAGCGCGACGATGGCGGGCAGCTGGCTGGAATCACTCAGAACCAGTGCGGAAAGCTGTTCGGAAAATTGCGCCGCGCTGGTGGAAACGGCGATGACCGGAAAACCGTTCGTCACCTTCGCGGTGAGATCGGCGGCGGCCGCATCGGTGCTGGATGCAATGGTGATCAGATCGCCAACCGTTCCCTGCGTTGGCGACTGCTTGAACAGTTCCGCGGCGGAAAGCGTCACCATATCGGGATTGGTGCCGTGGACGCGAGCGAGAAATGCGGCGGTGGTTTCATCCGCAGCCTTCACGGGCGCACTTGCAGCTGCACTCTCTGCCGCTGGCGCCTGGGCCGGCGCTGTTTCAACATTCTGGGCATTGGCCGCTGCGGAAAAAAGAACCACACTGGTCATCAAGATTGCACCAGTGAGCGTCGAGCCATTACGAAGGCGGGACATCACAACTCTCCAAATTTTTAAAATACGAATTTAAGTACAATTGATGTCGAACATGGTTATCCAACATCTTAAAATTTTCTTTTAAATCGCACAGCCCAAGCAAAGGTTCAAGTGTTAAAATAGGCTGCGGATTTGAACTTCTCCCTATCCTTAACGGCCAGCGCCCGGATTTTTGCCCTGGCGTCAGGACGTCGCGACTTTTCGCCGGGGTGTTATCAGGCGGTCACGAAGCCATGCGTTCGCAGGCATTTCGATAAAAATGTGAAATGCATGCGCTATGGCAACGGTGCTGGCGACGACGACGAGAAAGGCGAAACTGCTCCAGCCCTGCGGGAGCGTGAAGCCGCCCAAGACAGCCTTGAAGCCCAGAAAAATGAAGGGATGCAGCAGATAGAGCGCGTAGGAGGAATCCCCGAGCGCCGCAAGCGGTTGCGCGAGGCGGGGCAGGGCGATGCCCCGTGTCAGGGTGGCGGCGGCCATGAGAAGAATGGCGCCACCGCCAAAAACGAGCAGTCGGGGAAAGGAATAACAGCCCGGACCGCAAGGCGCCCCGAACATGTAGAGTTCCAGAAACGTCCAGACGGCGAGGCCGCAAAGAGCCATTCCAGCGCCGATCAGCGGGGAGATGCGCACACCACGCAAAAAGAGAACAGCGAGCACCATTCCGGCAACGAATTCCAGAATGATCGGCTGAAGCCAGAAGCTGAACGGCAGGGGAAGATTGAAGACCGGGCCTGACAGGACGGCAACGAACAGCACACTTGCCGTCGCCAGAACGGCGCGTTCGAGCGGCAGAAAGATGAAAGCCGCGAAGACGGCATAAAAAAACATCTCGTAGTTCAGTGTCCAGCCGAGATCGACAATGGGAAACGGATAGGCGTCGCCATATCCCATGGCGTCATAGGGAATGAAAAGATAGGACGTCAGGATTGCCTGGAGTGGCGGAAATGCCTTTACGCCGAGAAAAGCGGCCCCGGCCAGCGCAATAACCCGCAGCGTCAGCACGAACCAGTAGAGAGGAACAATGCGCAGAAGCCGGCGCAAGAGAAACGCCGAGCGTCCGCCGCGGGCCGCAAAATACGGCCGGGAAGCATAAACGATGACGAAACCGGAAATGACAAAAAACAGGTCCACGCCGGCGCCGAGCCTCAGCGCATGAAGCGGGAAGAATGTGAATTCCCAGTTGATATTGGCGTGCAAGGCAACGACCATGGCTGCCGCCACGGCACGCATCACCTGAATAATATCGAGGCGTTGTGCCCTAACGCCGGGCTCATTCGTAATTTTTTGCATCGTTATCATCTATAAAAAAGAAATACACTATGTTTTCGTCCGATTTCGCGAAAATATATCGCTTATTAGAATAATATATTACGAATTATACTGTTGATATATGTAGATTATCGACGGCGAGATTTTTCATTTCTTCATCAGAATGTCTCCAGAACCGTGAGCTGGTCGCTGACGGAAAGCCGGTATTGGTCATCTTGCCGGGGGATCACCTGCTGGCTCACGGAACCGTCGTCACCGAAGCGGTGTGCAATGACGTTGGTATGAGGCCCGGTTACTGCAAAAGCTGCCAGCCGTTCGACTGGCGGATTTTCGATCCGCGCCGGCCATTGCCAGCCCCGGATACCAAGCCAAACCGGTACAAGCAGCGCGCCGTCCGGTCTTTTCAGCTGCAACGTCACCCGTTCGGAATCGCTCCCGGAAAAATCGAGGCGCCGTTCCGCCGGGCCGCCTGGCCGCGTTGCCTTGCAAAGCGAAAGAAGGGCGCGCACCGCCTCGAAAGCGGGAGTACGGCTCAGATCGTGACGCAGCAGTCCAAAGGACGATTCCGGGTTCGTATTGTCCTGTGCGAAGCTCGAAACCATTTCGTAAATATAGGCCCGGCGGATGCCGCTGATGAAACACCACAAAAGCGCACGGGGCATGTAGCGCGCCTTGATGCCCTCGGTAACGGGGAAATGGAAGGTCTTCGGTTCCATCGAGGTATGGTAGCCGATTTCCGTGGCAAGCACCGGCCGTCCGGCTGCTATATGCGCCGAGGCGGCCACGGATCTGGAAAGGGCCCCCGGTCCGGTTGTTTCGGGGTGCTCCATTCCGGCATAGGGGTGAATATTGCCGTAGTCGCTGATGGCTTGCAGATCAGGCGCCAGTTCCCTGTTCGTCAGGACATAACTCGGTGCGGCAAGCGGGATGGCGCTCAGCTCGGGGGTCGAGCGGATCATCTCGTGCAGTGCCGTTTGATGCCGTGCAGAAATACCCGGCGCATTGGCGGGATCCTTCGTCAGCGTCGGTTCATTGCTGCCTTCCAGGACAACGATGCCGTCGTCGCACCAGCTGTGGAAATCGGCGATCCTGTCGAGCGGAGTGGAGACATAGGGATTGAGGTCGTCATAACAGATGATGGTAAGGCGAAGGCCGGCTGCCACAATCCGGCGCAGGCGGCGAAAGGCGGGGCTGTCGCGGTTGTCTCTCGCGGTGATCAGCCCCTCATCGCGCAGATGGCGCACGCCCAGTGCCTCAAGTTCCGGCAGTATGCGTTCGAACGCTTCGGGATAAATTCCCGTGGGGCGGGCGAAATGGCCGCACACGCCGACACTGTCCAGAAAGGTTTCGGTATCGGCGGAAAAAACGGACTGGGCTCGCCCGGATGCAGGATAAAGGCCGCCGGCGGCAGCCAATGCGAAAGGCGCAGCCGAAAGCAGGCTGCGGCGCGTCAGGCGGCCCATGGTGACCGGTCGTTTTCCGTTCATCTGCGTCTCCTGATAATCATGACGAAAGTGCGGGGCGCCGGCATGATCTGGAGGGAGCCGGTCAAAGACCAGAGACGCCTCTCAATATCGAATGATCACAATGTCCCGGGAGCTTTGCGGCATTTCGCACGCCTTCAAATCAATGTTTCCGAAATAAAAATATAACGCAATGGTGCTGACCCGCGCCGGATAAACGGCCGCATCGGTCAGGGTATTTCATATGTGTGGAAGCTTAACACGGGACCGGTTCTTTTCGCAACACGGAATGGCTTTTGTCGCGCCGCGAAAAAAATCACTTGAAATGCCATCAATTCCAGTGCTTTTTGAAAGCGGATTTTTGGTTATTCATATTTTCAAATGTTAGTTCCGCCCCGGCTTTTGTATTTTTTTGCAAATGCCTCACTTTCTCCCGGAAGTTCGGGAGAGCGGCATGGCCAGAGCGGAAGTCATAAATTTTCGATTAAGGAAAATAGAGCGTATCCGCATGCGAATTCTCCATTTGAGCAGTCTTTATCCGCCGCATATTGTCGGGGGATGTGAACGGTCGGTCGAGCATCTTGCCGAGGAACTCGTTTCCATGGGGCATACGGTCGGCGCCGCCTGCATTGAACGGCAGGCGGAGCAGAAGACGGTGCGCAATGGCGTCAGCGTTTACCGCATGTTCCACAATAATGACTTCTGGCTTGAGGACTGGCCGCAATATACGCCGCAGCAACGGCGCATGCAGAAGATCAGGCAGCAATGGAATTTCAACGTCGAGAAGCAGTTCGAAGCCGTTCTTGATGATTTCAGGCCGGATGTTCTCAACACCCATTCACTGCTGGACGTGACCACGCTGGTCTGGCGGGCGGCGCACAGGCGCGGCATTCCGATCGTCCATACGATCTGCGAATATGATCTCCTGTGCGGCAACGCCGCCATGTTCAAGGGCGGCAAGCCCTGTGAGCATATCCATCTCGGCTGTCAGGTGGTGAATTTCACCAAGAAGTTCACCCAGCGTTATATTGGTGCGGTCGCAAGCGTCGGAACGGAAATCCTCAGGACGCATGTCAATCACGGGCTCTTCCATCATATTCCGGAAAGCCTGCGCCGCGTCATCTTTTATTCCTGCACCGTTCCGGATGGTGATCCGGTCGCCCGCCGGCGGATCGACCGGAGCGGGCGGCCGCTGACCTTCGGTTATATCGGCCGTATCAATACGGAAAAGGGCGTTGGCAACATGGTCGACGCCTTCAGGCAAATCGGCCATGGCAACTGGCGCTGTCTGGTCGCCGGCCAGGCGATGGACGATTCCATCGAGCGCTTCAAGGCACAGGCGGGCGATCTGCCGATCGAGTTCATCGGCTGGGCGAAGCCGAAGGAGTTTTTCGAGGAGATCGACGTTCTGATCGTGCCCTCTTTCTGGGCCGAACCTTCGCCACGCACGATCTATGAGGCCTATGCGATGGGTGTTCCGGTCATCGGCGCCGCCTCGGGCGGCATTCCCGAACTGATCGGCGAGACCAATCACGACTGGCTGTTCGAACCGGGCAACGCCACCGATCTCGCCGCCCGCATCCGCCGGGTGCTGACACTGTCGCGTGAGCAATTGCCGACGGAGGCCGATTTCGGAAACATCGTCGAGGAATCCACCTCCCGGCGGGTCGGCGAAAATTATGTGAAGCTCTACGAAGACGTGCTGGCGAAAGGCACCCAGAACCGGACCTTACGTGCATCCTAGTCGCGAAATTAATCTGCTGTGGCAAGTTTTCTTCGAAGGGAAAAGCTTATGGTGGAAAGCCATATCGGACGGATGGCAGAGACAAATTCAATAGGCTCCGCAGCCGTGAGAGGCGTGTTCTGGTCCATCATCCAGAACTGGGGAGGGAAACTTTTCACCTCCGTTCTCTTCATCGTTCTCGCCCGTTTCCTCAGCCCTACCGATTACGGCATGGTCGCCGCGGCCGGACTGGTCCTGATGCTGATCCAGATGCTGTCGGAATTCGGATTTGCGGATGCGATTGTCCAGAAGCGCAATCTGGAGCCGAGCGACATCAATCTGCCATTTTATGTTTCGGTGGCGGTTGCGACCCTTCTGGCCACTGCCGTTTGCGTGTTTTCGTCTGAGCTGGAAAGCTGGTTCGAGGTTGATGGGCTGGCGCCGATCATCGTGGCGATATGCATCCTGCTGCCGTTGAATACCGCGTCGCTTTTTCAGGAGGTGAATTATCGGCGCGCGCTCGCTTTCAAGCCGCTGGCCATCAGAACCTTCATTTCGAATATCATCGGCGGTGGTGTGGCGATCGCTTTCGCCGTCATGGGACTGGGTGTCTGGAGCCTTGTCGTTCAGACCTATGTTGCAACGATCGTCACGCTGATCTGGCTTTGGCGAAAACCCCACTGGCTTCCGGGCACCACCCTGAAGCCCGGCAGCCTTGTTGAACTACTTCGTTTTGGCTCCTCGGCGCTCGGCTTGCGCGTCGTGGAATTCGGGTCGACGCGCCTGATCGACTTCATCATTCTGGGGCGTTACGGCGTGGCGGTCTTCGGGCTCTACACCGTTGGCAGCAGGCTCTATCAGCTTCTCATGCAATTGCTTCAGTCGGCCCTGTATGATGTCTCGCTGACGGTGCTTTCCCGCGTATCGCATGAGCGCGAGCGCATGGCGGAACTTTACAAGCAGTTGATCGTGATATCGGCCATCGTCTCCACCCCGGCCTTCATGCTTTTTGCCGCTTTGGCGCCGGAGATTTGCCGCGTCCTGTTCGGGGCGCAATGGCAAGGGGCGGATGAGATCGCGCGGCCCCTGCTTCTTCTTGGCGCCCTGCAATGCGTGCAGTTTCAGAATGGTCCGTTCCTCTCCGCGCGCGGCCAGCCAAACAAGGTGTTGATCGCAGGCACCGTCAAGTCGGTTTCGACGATCCTGATGATCCTCTTGATACCGACAGACAGTATCAGTGAACTCGTGATCGTTTATGTTCTGGGACAGCTTGCCTCCACACCCTTCACCTTCTTTTTTGTCTCGCGGGAACTCGATGTCCCGTTGCTGCGAATAATTTTTCTGCTTTTGCCGAGTTTCGCCAGCACCGGTCTGGGCTTTTTTCTGGTTCAGTGGATGCGCCCTGAAGTCGCCAGCCTGGCCCTTGGCGATTTCTTGTCCGGCCTCATGCTCGGTTCCGCCTTTGTCGTCATTTATTTTTCGCTCATGGCGCTGCTTGCGCGAAGGCAGGCCCGATCGGCTCTGCTTTTCGTCATGAGCAAGATGCGCTCACGGAAGGAAGCGAATGCGTAAGCTCGTCAAAAAAATACTCCCCGCGCCGCTTCATCGCGAATGGGTGAAGTTCAACGAACGCCGCAATGAAGAAGTCGCGATTCGCCGTTTTTTCGATGTGCTGCAAGAGCAGAAACGCCGGATCAAACCCTTGGCCGGTGGAGAGCACATCAACCGGATTTTGATCGTCGCCTGCGACCCCTTTTCGGTCTTCGGTTCCATCGGCGATGACGCCATGATCACGGCGACCGTGCAACAGGCCCGCGCACGAAATCCCGCTGTCGAGATCGATGTCCTGCTTGAGGGCGCAGATGCTGCCGGTCTGGTTCGGCAGCGAGGTTTCAATCCCGTTGACCTCTTCGGAAACGCCGACTTCATCGGGGTACTTTGCAACCAGTTCGAGGCAAGGCGATATGATTGCGTCGTGGTGATCGGTGCTGACGTCATGGATGGATATTACCATCCATTGGTCAGTGCCAAACTTCTGGCGAGTGCCGATCTCGCCGCCGCGGCCGGCATAAAAAATGTCATCCTAGGCTTCAGTTTCAACGAGGCGCCGCATCCCTCTCTGTCGATGTTTTACAGCGCGCTTCATTCCGGCGTCTCGATCAATGTGCGCGATCCGGTTTCCCTCGGCCGCCTGAAATCCTTCGCGAAAACGAACGCGGCGCTGGTTGCCGATTCAGCCTTCAGTCTCGCTGCATCGGAAGCCGATGCTGGTACCAGTTCCTGGATCGCGCGGAAGCGCGCCGAGGGATACAGGGTGATGGGTTTTAACCTGCATCCCATGCTGTTCAAGAATGCGGATCGCAGTCAGATCGAGACGATCATCCAGCGCGGGGCGGAGGCGCTGCGGTTTGTGGCCGACGCGCGACCGGTCTGCTGGCTGCTTATTCCGCATGACTATCGGGACGGGTTTGGTGACCAGTCCTGCCTTCGGGCCATTGCGGAGCTGCTGCCTCCCTCGCTCGACGATCGGGTGCGATATCTGGAGGGTGAGTGGCCGGCTCCCGTTCTCAAGGGGGTCGCGGGTCAGCTCGACGGCATTGTCAGCGGCAGAATGCATCTTGCTATAGCGGGGCTTGGCAAGGGCGTGCCGGTCATATGCATTGCTTACCAGGGCAAGTTCGAAGGGCTATATCAGCACTTTGCCCTGTCTTCCTCTGATCTGCTCTCTCCTTCCGCCTTCTATACGGATGAGGGGATCAGGACAGCGCTGATGGAATTTGTCGATAATGCGGATGAACTTCGCGCGCAGGTGCAACGGAAACTGCCGGAAGTTCTTGGCCTGTCGAAGAGCAATTTTCAGATATTCGAGGCCTTTCCGGAGCGGAACCAGTCGATCTCATGAAAGTCGCTTTCGTCTCAGCCATTCCCGCCGTTCCCGCGACCGAAGGCAATCGCAGCCGTATATTGCAGCTGACGCGGGCTGTCCGAAGCCTTGGGCACGAGGTACATTTCGTCTATGCCGATACGCCGATTGCGACCGACTTCGATTCAGCCGTGCATGAGGCTGAATTCGGGACCGGACGCGTGCATTTCATTTCCCGGCAGAGGGGCAGTTTTAAATCTCGGCTCGTTCAGGATATGGCTCTTGAAGCTGGTTTCACCGCGTTTCGGGCCATTCGCAAGGTTCACCGGCTTCTCGGTCACGACAGCGGTTTCTATAATTACCTCGATGAGTTTTATTACCCGGAAATCGGCCGGGATGTGCGGGATATTCAGCGTCGGGAAGGGATCGACGCGGTCATTGTCGAATATGCCTTTCATTCAAGGGCCTTCCTGGGGTTGCCGGAAAATGTGCTGCGGATTCTCGATACCCATGATTCCTTCGCCGATCGCCATAAGGCGTTCGTGAAGACCGCCAACAAATATGGATACTGGTTCTCGGTGCCTCCGCGGGTGGAATGCAAAGCCTTCCGCCGGGCGGATGTGGTCGTCGCCATACAGGAGGAAGAGGAACAGGCATTCAGGCAGCGGCTGGGCGGGGAG
>RCUT01001309.1_pt1 | contig 12024 bp, 10 predicted proteins | sample 2166171 | NCBI WGS metagenome assembly RCUT01 (sample SAMN09932757, study PRJNA488358) | compost metagenome | isolation source: compost soil in 4-hydroxybenzoic | place: Germany: Experimental Botanical Garden
TGCAGCGCCTGGCCACCACCGATGTGCTGACCCAGAGCAGCAACCGCCGGCACTTCTTCGAATGCGCCCAGCGCGAGTTCGAGCACGCCGTGCAGTACGGCAGCCCGCTGGCCTTCATCCTGCTGGACATCGATGACTTCAAGCAGATCAACGACACCCATGGCCACCAGGTCGGCGACCAGGTGCTGCAGCGCATCGCCCAGTGCGGCGCCAACGCCCTGCGCCGCGGCGACCTGTTCGGCCGCATCGGCGGCGAGGAATTCGCCGCCCTGCTGCCCGGCTGCCCGCCGGACCTGGCCTGGCAGATCGCCGAACGCCTGCAGCGGGAAGTCCAGCGCCTGGGCTTCACCGTCGAGGGCAAGAGCTTCGGCATCACCGTCAGCCAGGGGCTGGCCAGCCTGCGCGACGACGGCAACCTCGACAGCCTCTACGCCCGCGCGGACGCGGCCATGTACCAGGCCAAGCGCGGCGGCAAGAACCAGATCGTGCTGGCCGATTGAGCCAACCGCCGATCCGGCTCCCGTAGATTTGGCCGAGCGAAGCAATGCCCAGAACCGGCGTCGGGCTCGTTGGGCTGCTCGGCACCAACCTGCGACGCTTCAATGCTCGCACTCAGCGCGATGCACTATCCCCGCGTGCACCATCGTCCGCCCATGTTGCAGGGCCGTCCCCATGGCCCACCGCAGCGTGCAGCCTGACTTAGGTCTTTTAGTTACTAAAAAATGAATTTTTAGTATTTGATCGATCTACCCCTTCCCGCCTAACTTCGCTCCAACGCTTTCATTGCTGGCGGTGATCACCGTCCGCTGAACCTTTTGGCCGCCTCTCTTCAGGCAGGGGAGAGGCGGCCTTTTTATTCGAATGCGCCGAGCTTCAGCCGGTTTCGACACTTGACGCCCACCTCGTCCGTCGCCCCGCTATGCACGGCTATTTGATAAGCATTATCATTTTCGCCTTTCCGCCCGAGGCGCCCGCGCGCCAGCCACCATGCCCGACCTCCCAGCCCCGGCCGATGCCCCGCCGAGCGATGCCTGCGCGTCCGCTGAACCCGCGCGCCGGGAGGATTTCCTGCAGACCTTCCTCTCCCGCCGGCAGCAGATGGAGGCGGTGGTGAGCCGCAAGGTCGGCTGCCGGGCCACCGCGGCGGATCTGGTGCAGGACCTGTTCCTGCGCTTCTGGCGCCGTCCCGAAGCCCCGGTGGAGGACCTGGGCAGCTACCTGCTGCGCAGCGCCCATAACCTGGCCATCGACCATATGCGCAGCGAAGGCTCGCGCTTGCGCGCCGAAAGCGCCCTGCTCCCCGAGCAGCAACTGGCCGAGCCGTCCTCGCCGGAGGCGGCGTTGCAGGCGGGCAGCGAGCTGCGCCATGTGGAGGCGGCGTTGCGCGGCCTGCCGGAGCGTACGCGGCAGATCTTCCTGCTCAACCGCATCCACGGCCGCACCTACGGCGAGATCGCCCGCGCCATGGAACTGACCCAGAGCGCGGTGGAAAAACATATGATGCGCGCCCTGGATGCCTGCAAGGCGAGCCTCACCGAGGCCGCACAGGTGCGTCACGATCCCCGGAATCCCAAGTCATGAGCCTCAAGCCATTGCACGCCGTAGAGAGTGAGCGCGAGCCCGACCTGGACCAGGTCGCCTGGCTCTGGCTCGGTCGCCTGCAGGGGCAGCCGGCGCCGGCCCTGCGCGAAGAGTTCGAGACCTGGCTCTATGCGTCGCCGGAGCACGTGGACGCCTACACCCGCGCCCAGGACCTCTGGCGCATGACCCAGCCCGGCGCCGCGCGCCTGGCGGTGGACGAGGCGCAGGAACTCGACGCGCTGCTGGCGCGCATGGATGCCGCGCCGCCGCGCCGCCACTCTTCGCGCTGGGCTGCGGCGCTGGCCATGGCTGCCAGCCTGCTGCTGGTGGCCTGGGCCGGTGGCTGGCAGCCTCCGGATCTGGGTGCCGACTATGCGTCCGCCGCCGGCGAGGTGCGCGAGGTCACCCTGGCCGACGGCTCGGTGCTCACCCTGGATGCCGACAGCGCGGTGGCGGTGCGCTATGGCGCCCATGCCCGCGAGGTGGAGCTGCGCCGAGGCGCGGTCTTCTTCAAGGTCACGCCGGGGCAGATTCCCTTCGTGGTGACGGCACAGGGAGGCGAGGCGCGTGTGCTCGGCACCCGCTTCGAGGTGCGCCTGCGCCCGGCCGGCGCGCGCGTCACGGTGGAGCAGGGCCGCGTGGGCGTACGTGCCCGCGTGGATGGCACCCAGCAGGTGCTCGGTGCCGGCCAGCAGGTCGCCTTCGCCAATGGCGAGGCCGGCGCGGTGGAGAGCGTGGATACGGCGGCGCAGCTGTCCTGGCGCGAAGGCCGCCTGAGCTTCTACCGCGCGCCCCTGGGTGAAGTGCTCGCCGAACTGGACCGCTACTACCCCGGGCGCATCCTCCTGCTCGACCAGGAGCTGGCCGCCACGCGCATCAGCGGCAGCTTCCCCGGCAACGACCCGGCAGCGGTGCTGGCTTCGCTCAAGGCCGTGGTGGGCTTCGAGCAGGATGAGTGGCTGGGGCGGGTGATCATCCTGCGTTGAGTTTCCCTTGAGCCTGTTTCCTTGTGGGGGCGAATTCATTCGCTAAGGGCAGCGCAGCTGCCCCATGGGTAGTCCCAAGGGCAGACCTTCGGCCTGCTCAGCGAATGAATTGCCCCCACAGGTTCGTTCATGCCCCAGGTAGCAGGAAATTTTTCGCATCCCCACTGAGGTACTCCATGGCGGCATCCGTGTAGTGCTTGTAATGCGAGTTATTCGCAAACAAGAAGCCAATACGCCAAGGGTGAAAGACCTCATGAAGTTCAGGACAACACGGGTGCAGGTTAGTGGGTTCAAGGGCCTGGGGATGGCCTCGCTGCTGTGGGCCGGGGCGCTGCTGCCGCTGGCGGCGGGCGTGGCTCAGGCAGTGGCAGCCGAAGCTGCCGCGGCCACCTACGACTTCGCCATTCCCGCGCAGCCGCTGCCACGGGCGCTGGACGCCTTCAGCCGCGTCACCGGACTCAGCGTGGTCTACACCGTCGATGCACCCTCCGGTTTCACCACGCCGGCGCTGAACGGCCGGATGAGCGCCAGCGATGCCCTTGGCCGCCTGCTCGCCGGTTCCGGCTTCACCTGGCGCCAGGCCGGCGCCGACACGCTGACCCTGGAGCCTGGCGGCAACGATGGTGCGATGAAACTGGATGCGGTGAACATCGACTCGCGCCTGGCCCAGGTCGAAAGCTACCAGCCCCCGCCGACCACCTCGATCATGCGTTCCGAGGCGCCGCTGCTGGAGATTCCCCAGGCCATCGCCGTGGTCCCCAGCCAGGTGCTGGAGGACCAGCAGCCGCAGAATCTCGACGACGCCTTGTTCAACGTCAGCGGCATCACCCAGGCCAACACCCTCGGCAGCACCCTGGACGCGGTGACCAAGCGCGGCTTCGGCGACAACCGCGACGGCTCCATCCTGCGCGACGGCATGCGCACCATCCAGGGCCGCAACTTCACCGCCACCGCCGACCGCGTCGAAGTGCTCAAGGGCCCGGCGTCCATGCTCTACGGCATCCTCGATCCGGGCGGGGTGATCAACGTCATCAGCAAGAAGCCGCAACTGGAGGCCTACCACGCCATCACCGGCCGCGCCTCCACCTATGGCGACGGCAAGAACGGCAGCGGCGGCCAACTGGACGTCACCGGCCCGCTGGGCGAGACCGGCCTGGCCTACCGGCTGATCGCCGACTACGACGACGCCGACTACTGGCGCAATTTCGGCCACAGTCGCGAGAAGACCGTCGCGCCATCCTTCGCCTGGTTCGGCGAGGACACCACGGTCAACCTCAGCTACGAGCACCGCGAGTACAGCGTGCCCTTCGACCGCGGCACGGTGATCGACCCGCGCACCAACAAGCCGCTGAACATTCCCGCCGAGCGCCGCCTGGACGAGCCCTACAACATCACCGAAGGCCGCTCCGACCTGACCATCTTCGACCTCTCGCACCGCCTCAGCGAGGATTGGAAGGCGCACTTCGCCTACAGCTACAACCGCGACACCTACGACGACTTCCAGGCACGCGTGACCAATATCAACACCGACGACGGCACCGTCGGCCGGCGCCTGGACGGCACCCGTGGCGCCGTCAGCACCGAGCATTTCGCCACCCTCGACCTGGACGGCAAGATCGACGTTGGCGGCATGCGGCACGACCTGCTGATGGGCGTCGACCACGAGTACCGCAAGTTCTTCCGCGAGGACCTGATCCGCCAGAACACCCGCCAGCGGCTCGACTACAACGACCCGGTCTACGGCCAGGTGCCCAAGCCCACCACAGTGGTCGCCAGCGACAGCGACCAGACCGACCGCATCGAGACCCAGTCGGCCTTCATCCAGGATTCGATTCACCTCGACGAGCGCTGGATCTTCGTCGCCGGCGCCCGTTACCAGCTCTACGACCAGCTCGCCGGGCGCGGCCGTCCGTTCCAGAAGAACACCGATATCGACGGCCAGACCTGGGTGCCCCGCGCCGGCCTGGTCTACCAGTGGAGCGACACGCTGTCCTTCTACGGCGGCTACAGCGAGTCCTTCAAGCCCAACTCCACCATCGCCCCGCTCACCGGCGGCGCCTCCATCAACGGCCTCGACCCGGAGGAGGGCAAGAGCTGGGAGATCGGCGCCAAGCTGGATATTCCGGGCCGCATCACCGGCACCCTGGCGCTGTTCGACATCGACAAATCCAACGTGCTGGTGACCCAGACCATCAACGGCGAGACAGTGGCCAGCACCGCCGGCGAAGTGCGCTCCCGGGGCGTCGAACTGGACCTCAGCGGCCAGCTCACCGAGGCCGTCAGCCTGATCGGCAGCTACGCCTTCATCGACGCCGAAGTGACCGAGGACCCGGTGCTGGAAGGCAACCGCCTGCAGAACGTCGCACGCCATACCGGCTCGCTCTCGGCGGTCTACGACTTCGGCCCGCTGTTCGATGGCGACCGCCTGCGCGCCGGCCTCGGCGCACGCTACGCGGGCAAGCGCGCCGGGGATGCGGAGAACAGCTTCGACCTGGATTCCTACACCGTGGCCGACGCCTTCGCCAGCTACGAGACGCCGCTGGGGGAGAACCGCCTCAAGCTCCAGCTGAACGTGAAGAACCTGTTCGACAAGACCTACTACAGCTCGGCGGTGAACAACCTCAACGTCTCCATCGGCGATCCGCGGCAGGTGCAGGTGTCGAGCACGCTGGAGTTCTGACGGGCACCTGGGAGCCACCCTACACGCGGACCGTAGCCCGGATGAAATCCGGGAGCGGCGGGGATCTTTTTCCCGGATTGCATCCGGGCTACATCGGTGTTCCTTGCGACCATTAATCTGACCGTAACGATCGCCCCCGCACCTTGATTGATGCCCCACCACCCGGACTCCTAAGGTGGCCCCCACGACAGCGGACCTCGTGGAGCCACCATGACAACAAGACCTTCTCCCCCGCCGCAATGGTCGCGTCGGCGCGCCGAAAAGCAGCGCCGTCTCGACCAGGTGCGCAACCTCGCCGATGGCGTGGTACTGCCCAGCGAGCGGATCGTCCAAGCACTAGAGGCATTGATCGCCCCCGGCGATCGCGTGGTGCTCGAAGGCAACAACCAGAAGCAGGCGGATTTCCTCTCTCGCTCCCTGGCCAAGGCCGACTCCGGCCGGTTGCACGACCTGCACATGATCATGCCCAGCGTCAGCCGCGCCGAGCACCTGGACCTGTTCGAACGCGGCATCGCCCGCAAGCTCGACTTCTCCTTCGCCGGCCCGCAGAGCCTGCGCATCGGCCAGTTGCTGGAAGACGGCCTGCTGGAAGTCGGCGCCATCCACACCTACATCGAGCTCTACTCGCGCCTCCTGGTGGACCTCATCCCCAATGTCGCCCTGGTGGCCGGCTTCATGGCCGACCGCGAAGGCAACATCTACACCGGCCCCAGCACCGAGGACACCCCGGCCCTGGTGGAGCCCACCGCCTTCAGCGATGGCATCGTCATCGTCCAGGTCAACGAACTGGTGGACGACGTGCGCGACCTGCCGCGGGTGGACATTCCCGCGTCCTGGGTCGACTTCGTGGTTGTCGCCGACAAGCCCTTCTACATCGAGCCGCTGTTCACCCGCGACCCGCGCCACATCAAGCCGGTGCACGTGCTGATGGCGATGATGGCGATCCGCGGCATCTACGAGAAGCACAAGGTGCAGTCGCTCAACCACGGCATCGGCTTCAACACCGCCGCCATCGAGCTGATCCTGCCCACCTACGGCGAATCCCTCGGCCTGAAGGGCAAGATCTGCCGCAACTGGACCCTCAACCCACACCCGACCCTGATCCCCGCCATCGAGACCGGCTGGGTGCAGAGCGTGCACTGCTTCGGCACCGAGCTGGGCATGGAGGACTACATCGCCCAGCGCCCGGACGTGTTCTTCACCGGCCGCGATGGCTCGCTGCGCTCCAACCGCATGATGTGCCAGCTGGCCGGGCAATACGCGGTGGACCTGTTCATCGGCGCCACCCTGCAGGTGGATGGCGACGGCCATTCCTCCACCGTCACCCGGGGCCGCCTGGCCGGCTTCGGCGGGGCGCCGAACATGGGCCATGACCCGCGCGGCCGCCGCCACGCCACCCCGGCCTGGCTCGATATGACCGAACCCGTGACGATGCTGGAGCGCGGCAAGAAGCTGGTGGTGCAGATGGTCGAGACCTTCCAGGAAGGCGGCAAACCCACCTTCGTCGAGACCCTCGACGCCGTCGACGTGGCGAAGAAGGCCGGCATGCCCCTGGCGCCTGTGATGATCTACGGCGACGACGTCACCCACCTGCTCACCGAGGAAGGCATCGCCTACCTCTACAAGGCGCGCAGCCTCGAAGAGCGCCGCGCGATGATCGCCGCCGTCGCCGGCGTCACCGCCATCGGCCTGCGCCACGACCCGAAAGACACCCTGCGCATGCGCCGCGAAGGGCTGATCGCATTGCCGGAAGACCTCGGCATCCGCCGTACGCAAGCCACGCGGGAACTGCTGGCGGCGAAGAGCATCGCCGAACTGGTGGAGTGGTCCGGCGGCCTTTACAACCCCCCGGCCCGATTCAGGAGTTGGTGATGAGCGCACTGATTGCACGCAACGCCGGCCTGCCGCTTGCCGACTGGCTGGCGGACCTGGCGGTGGACGCCCTGATCGACGAAGCCGATCTCTCGCCCAAGCCGGCCCTGGTGGACCGCCGTGGCAGCGGCGCCCACCGCGACCTGCACCTGGGCCTGATGCAGGCCTCGGCGCTGTCCCTCTGGCCCTGCTTCAAGCAGATGGCCGAGGCGGCGCTGGAGCATGGCGAAGTCGGCCTACCGCTACGCGAAGCCCTGGGCCGCATCGGCCGCGAAGGCGAGGCCGCGATGCTGGCCACAACCGCCGGGGTCAACACCCATCGCGGCGCCATCTGGGCCCTGGGCCTGCTGGTGGCGTCCGTGGCCCTGGAGCCGCAGAGCTCCGACGCCCAGGCCATCGCCCTGCGCGCCGCGCGCATCGCCCTGATCGACGACCGCGCTGCGTCCCACGGCGACAGCCACGGCGCCCAGGTCGCTCGACGCTATGGCGCCCGGGGCGCTCGGGAAGAAGCCCAACTGGGCTTCCCCGCCGTGATCGACCAGGGCCTGCCGCAACTGGCGCGCAGCCGGGCGGCCGGGGCCGGTGAGCAGAACGCCCGCCTCGATGCGCTGCTGGCGATCATGACCACCCTGGCCGATACCTGCGTGCTCTGGCGCGCCGGCCTGGAGGGGCTCGCCGCCATGCAACAGGGCGCCCGCGCGGTGCTCGATGCCGGTGGCAGCGCCAGCCTTGCCGGCCGCCGCCAGCTGCGTGCGCTGGATACCCGCCTGCTGCAACTCAACGCCTCGCCGGGCGGTGCCGCCGACCTGCTGGCCGCCTGCCTGTTCCTCGACAAAGCCGGGAGCCTGTGACCATGGAAACCCTGTCCTTCCAATTCCCCGCCGGCCAGCCGGCCCGTGGCCGCGCCCTGGTGGGCTGCGTCGGCTCCGGCGACCTCGAAGTGCTGCTGGAGCCGGGTGTCGCCGGCACCCTGACCATCCAGGTGGTCACCTCGGTGAACGGTAGCAGCCCGCGCTGGCAGCAGCTGTTCCAGCGCCTGTTCGACGGCCAGTCGCTACCGGCCCTGAACATCGATATCCACGACTTCGGCGCCACCCCCGGCGTGGTGCGCCTGCGCCTGGAGCAGGGCCTGGAGGAACTTGCATATGACTGATACCGCCCGCCTGCTCGAAGCGCGCAGCTTCGTCGAACTGGGCGCCCGCCAGCGCGCCCGCGAACTGCTGGATGCCGGCACTTTCCGCGAACTCATCGGCCCCTTCGACCGGGTCATTTCGCCCTGGCTGCCGCAGCAGGGCATCGTGCCCCAGGCCGACGACGGCGTGGTGGTCGCCAAGGGCAGCATCAACGGCCAGCCGGCGGTGATCGCCGCCATCGAAGGCGCGTTCCAGGGCGGCAGCATGGGCGAAGTGGGTGGCGCCAAGATCGCCGGCGCGCTGGAACTGGCGGCCCAAGACAACCGCCAGGGCATCCCCACCTGCGCCGTGTTGCTGCTGGAAACCGGCGGCGTGCGCTTGCAGGAGGCCAACCTGGGCCTGGCCGCCATCGCCGAGATCCAGGCTGCCATCGTCGAGCTGCGTCAGTATCAGCCGGTGATCGGCCTGATCGCAGGTCCCGTTGGCTGCTTCGGCGGCATGTCCATCGCCGCCGGGCTGTGCAGCCATCTGCTGGTGACCCGCGAGGCGCGCCTGGGCCTCAACGGCCCGCAGGTGATCGAGCAGGAAGCCGGCATCGAGGAGTACGACTCCCGCGACCGCCCCTTCATCTGGAGCCTCACCGGCGGCGAGCAGCGTGCCGCCAGCGGCCTGGTGGACGCCTATGTGGCCGACGACATCACCGCCATCCGCGAAACCCTGCAGGGCCTGCTGGCCCAGCCCGACCAAGGCTTGCCGCGCAGCCGCCGGCATGCCTGGTTCCTCGAACGCCTGGTACGCCTGGGCACCGACTGCGAACAACTGGACGCCGCCGCCGTGCGCGCCCTCTACCAGGGAGAACAGCAATGAGCCGTGGACTGAACTGGCTGCGCGGCCTGGCCGGCGGCGATGAACTGGGCGGCTTCCCGGCTTCGGTGAAAGTTGTCGATGGCGAACTGGGCAGCCGCGCCGCGCGCTTCATCGCCGTGGTGCCCGACCCGCAGAATCCCTTCCCCCGCGCCCGCAGCGGCGAGGTCGGGCTGCTGGAAGGCTGGGGCCTGGCCAAGGCAGTGGATGAGGCCATCGAAGCCGACCGCGACAGAACCAAGCGCGTGCTGGTGGCCCTGGTGGACGTACCCAGCCAGGCCTATGGCCGCCGCGAGGAAGCCCTGGGGATTCACCAGGCCCTGGCCGGCGCGGTGGACGCCTATGCCCGCGCCCGCCTCGCCGGGCACCCGGTGATCGGCCTGCTGGTGGGCAAGGCCATGTCTGGCGCCTTCCTCGCCCATGGCTACCAGGCCCAGCGCCTGATCGCCCTGGACGATGCCGGGGTGATGGTCCACGCCATGGGCAAGGCCGCCGCCGCGCGCATCACCCTGCGTAGCGTGGAAGAGCTGGAAGCCCTGGCCGCCAAGGTGCCGCCCATGGCCTACGACCTGGAGAACTACGCCTCCCTTGGCCTGCTCTGGGAACGGGTATCCGTGGGCGACGCCGAACAGCCATCCGCAGCCGATATCGGCCGGACGCGCGAGTGCCTGGAACGGGCGGTGGAAGATATCGGTTCGAGTACCGACCTTGCCGGCCGGCTCGGCGCGGAGAATCGCGCGGCGTCGTCGCGTGTCAGGGAAATGTTGCGGGCGCAGTGGTAGTCCGCTGGCCCTCTCCCCCAACCCCTCTCCCGCAAGCGGGAGAGGGGAGCTGATCGGTGCCACCGCTGAACGCTGTGCCAATCGGCTAGTGGCGAGCTCGAAAGCGCGAGTCACCCCTCTCCTCTTCAGGGAGAGGGGCCGGGGGTGAGGGGAAGCCCGAGCCGCCGAACATCAAGGAGCCACCAATGAACAAGACTCCCAAACCCCACGACCTGCTCTGGGGCATGACGCCGGACCAGCTGCCGACCGATGCGCCGGGCTGGGCTGTACAGGCCCTGGCCGCCGGCCATCCCGTGGTGGTGCGACGTGCGCTCTGTGAACCGGGACTGGTCGCCGTGGGCATCCGTGGCCCCAGCCGGGAGCAGCGTTTCGCGGCGCATATGCCAACAGTCTCCATCCAGCGCCTGATGAGCCCCGAACAACTGCGGCCGCGCGCTGCCGCCGGTATCCCTGCGCTGCGGGCGCTGGAAGCCGTCGCCCCGATGCTGGCTGCAAGCGGCTTGCCCTGGGGCCCCACCGGCGGCGTCGGCTTCCAGCTGGCCACCGGCATTGCCGTGCTGCATGAGGCCAGCGACCTGGACCTGTTGCTGCGCACTCCAACCTGTTTCAGCCGCCAACAGGCCCGCGAACTGCTGGCGGCCTTGGCCGAGGCCCCGTGCCGCATCGACCTGCAACTGGAAACCCCCCACGGCGCCGTGGCCCTCCGCGAATGGGCCGGCGACTCCCAACGGGTGCTGCTCAAATGCGCCGAGGGCGCACGCCTTGTGGATAACCCCTGGCAGCCGCTGGGGCGCGCGGCATGAGCAGCCTGTTCGCCTTCCCGGGCCAGGGCGCGCAGCAGGCGGGCATGCTCCACCAGTTGCCGGCCGAATGCGCCGCCTGCCTGATCGAGGCCAGCGACGCCCTGGGCGAAAACGTGTTGGCGCTGGACAGCGCCGAGGCGCTGCAATCCACCCGCGCCGTGCAGCTCTGCCTGCTGGTGGCCGGCGTGGCCTGTGCGCGCTTGCTGCTGCAGCGCGGCCCTGCGCCGGACTATGTGGCTGGGTTGTCCATTGGTGCCTACGCCGCTGCCGTCATCGCCGGCTCCCTGGACTTCGCCGATGCCGTGCGCCTGGTGGCCCTGCGTGGCGAGCTGATGCAGCGGGCTTATCCACAGGGCTTCGGCATGACCGCGATCATGGGCCTCGACCAGGCGACGGTGGAGCGCCTGCTGGCCGATGCCGAAGGCCCGGTGTTCCTCGCCAATATCAACGCCGACAACCAGTTGGTGATCGCCGGCAGCGACGCCGCCATGGCCGCGGTGGCCGAGCGCGCACGGGCCCTGGGCGCCGCTGCGGCGAAGCGCCTGGCAGTGAGCGTGCCGTCCCATTGCCAGTTGCTGGAGGCGCCGGCCCGCGAACTGGCTGCCGCCTTCGCCGAAGTCGAGCTGCGCCGCCCGGCCATCCGCTACCTCAGCGGCAGCAACGCGCGGCCCATTCATGATCCCGAGCGCCTGCGCGAGGATCTCGCCTTCAACATGTGCCGCGTCATCGATTGGCACGGCACCCTGCGCACCGCCTATGAGCGCGGTGTGCGCCTGCATCTCGAACTGCCGCCCGGCACCGTGCTCAGCGGCCTGGCGCGGCGGGTGTTCGAACAAGGTACGGTGATCGCCTTCCAGGGCGCCCGTCTGGACACGCTGGACGCCTTGCTGCGCCAGGAGGTAAGCCGGAGCCGATAACCGCCGTGCACTTCGAAGGACAACAACAAGCAACTTCGACCCAACCCGAGGGCAACAACAATGATCGTCTACGGTGTGGCCTTGCTGGCCATCTGCACACTTGCCGGTGTCATCATCGGCGACTTCCTCGGCGTCCTGCTGGGCGTCAAATCCAATGTCGGCGGTGTCGGCATCGCCATGATCCTGTTGATCTTCGCGCGGCTGTACATGCACCGCCATGGCGGCCTGAGCAAGGAATGCGAATTCGGCGTCGGCTTCTGGGGCGCGATGTACATACCGGTGGTGGTGGCCATGGCCGCGCAGCAGAACGTCGTCACGGCGCTGCACGGAGGCCCGGTGGCACTGATCGCAGCGGTGGGCTCGGTGCTCCTCTGCGGCGCCACCATCGCCCTGATCAGCCGCACCA
>RCUT01001311.1_pt1 | contig 12013 bp, 16 predicted proteins | sample 2166171 | NCBI WGS metagenome assembly RCUT01 (sample SAMN09932757, study PRJNA488358) | compost metagenome | isolation source: compost soil in 4-hydroxybenzoic | place: Germany: Experimental Botanical Garden
AAAGCTGGCCGGTGCACTTGCCGCACGCTCAGACGCAACCACTACCGAGCGACGAGCGCTGGCAGCGTGATTGGCTTGAATGAGTGTGAGTTCGGACATGCTGTACTCCGGTTGATGGTTCGAGCTTACTTCAGGGGCGCACGCCGATTCAATGGAAAAATTTCAATCGTCGCGTTTTATGCCAGACTCCACAGCAGTAGCGGATGCAGCCCGCCGGTATCCAGGTCAGTCAGGAGCATCGCGTGGAATTGCACTTTACTCCCGCCAGTGAGGTACACCTGCCGTTCGCTCGGGACCTGACCCGGCGCGCCATGCTCACCTACTATCGCCAGTTCGACCTGTTATGGATGGACGAAGCCTTCGACCAGGCGTGGTGCTGGCGTGAGCAGTGGTTGTTGAGCAATGAACAGGGCGCTGTCGGTTATCTCAGCCTCAGTGCCGACGCCCGGGCGTTGTATATCCGTGAGTTGCACCTGATCGAGTCGGTGCGCGGCCACGGGCTGGGCGCGAGGGTGCTCGAGCAGACCTTTCGATGGGCGCGGGAGCGGGGGTTGCCGCGAGTACGCTTGACGGTATTCAGTACCAACCCCGCGCAAGCGTTGTACTTGCGCAAGGGGTTTGTCGCTGTGGGCGAAGAGGACTGTTTTATCCGCATGGAGCGGTTGGTCTTTCCCTGAGGGTCAACAGCTTGCCTCGGGAGCGGGTTCACTGACGATGGCATCCTTGTCGATTTTCAGCAATTGGCCAATGGTGAAACAGCGTTGATTCCCCGTGCGCGGGTCGACCAGAAACACCGCATAGGGCGTTGTACGCACCAGGTCCACCGCAAAGTTCGTACTGCGCGCTTCAATTTCGGCAAGCGCCTGGAGGGTGATGTCTTCGGCGATGCCCAGGCTCAGGTCGTGGTGATCGACCAGGTGGCTGATACAACGGTTGGTCAATCTGCCGTGGCAGGTCTCATCGGCTTTTTCCAGTTGGTTATCCAGAAAAAGCACGGCAACCTCGTGCATGTTTTGCATTGGGCGACTCCTTGTCCGCTGCGCAATCAGCGCTGTTGGTCAGCCAGTATAGGAAGGGCGCTGCCTGGGTGCTTGGGCCAGCTTCTGGCTTGTGCGGCAGTCCGTATACCGGGCATAGTTCAGGTCCGTGTCAATGTGGGCGGTGTGCCATGATTTTGCACACCTTTTTAGATTGTAGATAATGGATTATACGTTCAAATGAGTGGAATTGGTTCGCGAATCAGGGAAGAAAGAGAGCGACTTGGTCTCACCCAGCGCATTTTTGGTGAAATCGGTGGCGTTGAGCCCAATGCCCAAGGCAAATATGAAAGTGGCGAGCGTACCCCCAAGGCCGATTACCTGGCGGCGGTAGCGGCGCGCGGTGCCGATGTGTTGTATATCCTGACCGGGGAGCGCACGCCCACGCCACTGGGGCATCTTTCCCAGGTGGAAGAGAAAGTGCTCGGCTGCTATCGGGTGTTGCAGCAGGAAGACCAGGACGCCTTGCATCGACTGGTCACGACCTTGGCCACCCAAGGGACCATTATCTCCAGCAAAATCCGGCCCGCTCCGTTCACGACTGGAACCATTGCGATCAAGCAAGGCGCTCGAAGGTAGCCTCGATGTCAACGAGACGACGCTTTCAGTTAGGTCCGGGTAGTAATTATTTGGTAAGGTGGCGGCAATCCTAAGACCATAACGCGAGGTGTCTGTTGATTAGGGTCCTGGTAGTCGATGATCATGATCTGGTGCGCACAGGCATTACTCGGATGTTGGCCGATATTGATGGTCTGCAAGTGGTAGGGCAGGCCGATTCGGGCGAAGCGTCCCTGAAGATTGCCCGTGAGCTCAAGCCGGACGTGGTGTTGATGGACGTCAAGATGCCAGGCATCGGTGGCCTTGAAGCAACACGTAAACTGCTGCGCAGCCAGCCCGACGTCAAGGTCGTGGCCGTCACCGTGTGCGAAGAAGATCCATTCCCGACGCGCTTGCTGCAGGCCGGTGCGGCCGGCTACCTGACCAAGGGCGCCGGGCTCGATGAAATGGTCCAGGCCATTCGCCTGGTGTTTGCCGGCCAGCGCTACATCAGCCCGCAGATTGCCCAGCAACTGGCCCTCAAGTCGTTCCAGCCACAGGCCAATCAGTCGCCGTTCGATGCATTGTCCGAACGGGAAATCCAGATCGCCCTGATGATTGTCGGCTGCCAGAAGGTGCAAATCATCTCCGACAAGCTCTGCCTGTCACCCAAGACCGTCAACACTTACCGCTACCGGATCTTCGAGAAGCTCTCGGTCACCAGCGATGTCGAGTTGACGTTGCTGGCGGTGCGCCACGGCATGGTCGACGCCAGCCTCTGATCATGACAGCTCCATTTGATTCAAGTGCCTTTCTGGCCACTTGCAGCGGCCGCCCCGGCGTCTATCGGATGTTCGACGACGAGGCGCGCCTGCTGTACGTCGGCAAGGCCAAGAACCTGAAGAAGCGTCTGGCCAGCTATTTTCGCAAGACCGGCCTGGCACCCAAGACGGCGGCTCTGGTGGGGCGTATCGCCCAGGTCGAAACCACCATCGTCGCCAATGAAACCGAAGCACTGCTGCTCGAGCAGACGCTGATCAAGGAATGGCGGCCGCCGTATAACATCCTGCTGCGCGACGACAAATCCTACCCCTACGTGTTCCTGTCCGACGGCGAGTTCCCGCGGTTGGGGATTCACCGTGGGGCGAAGAAGGCCAAGGGCCGCTACTTTGGCCCATACCCCAGCGCCGGGGCCATCCGCGAAAGCCTCAGCCTGCTGCAAAAGGCCTTTTCGGTGCGCCAGTGCGAAGACAGCTACTACGCCAACCGCACCCGGCCATGCCTGCAGTACCAGATCAAACGCTGCAAAGGGCCCTGCACGGGCCTGGTGACCACCGAGGAATATGCCGAGGACGTGCGCCACTCGGTGATGTTCCTCGAAGGGCGTAGCCAGCAACTGGGCAACGAGCTCAATGCCGAGATGGAGAAGGCCGCCCTGGCGCTCAATTTCGAGAAGGCCGCCGAGCTGCGCGACCAGATCGCCTTGCTGCGCCGCGTCCAGGACCAGCAGTACATCGAAGGCGGCAGCGGCGACGTCGACGTTATCGCCGCCTTCGTCAACCCCGGTGGCGCCTGCGTGCACCTGATCAGCGTGCGCGGCGGGCGGGTGCTGGGTAGCAAGAACTTCTTCCCGCAGGTGGGCATCGAGGAGGAGGTGGCCGAGGTCATGGCCGCATTCCTCTCCCAGTACTACCTGGGCAACGCAGAGCGCGAACTGCCCGGCGAGCTGATCGTCAACGTTGTTCACGAAGACTTCGACGCCATCACCGAAGCACTGCACACGCTGCGGGGCCGTGAGCTGACCATCAGCCACCGGGTACGCGGCACGCGCGCCCGCTGGCAGCAGCTGGCAGTGACCAATGCCGAGCAGGCGCTCAATGCTCGCCTGGCCAACCGCCAGCACATGGCTGCACGCTTCGAGGCCTTGGCCGAAGTACTGGGCCTGGACGAAGTGCCGCAGCGCCTGGAGTGCTACGACATCAGCCATTCCAGTGGCGAAGCTACCGTGGCCAGCTGTGTGGTATTCGGCCCAGAAGGCGCGCTGAAGTCCGACTATCGCCGCTTCAACATAGAAGGCGTCACGGCCGGCGATGACTACGCCGCCATGCATCAGGCCCTGACCCGCCGTTACGGGCGGATCAAGGACGGTGAGGGCAAGCTGCCCGACGTGTTGCTGGTGGACGGCGGCAAGGGCCAGCTGAACATGGCCCGCGATGTGATGCAGGAGCTGGGCTTCACCGACCTCACCCTGTTGGGTGTGGCCAAGGGCGTCACACGCAAGGCGGGTTTCGAAACCCTGTACCTGAACGATGTGCATCACGAATTCACCCTCAAGGGCGATTCATCGGCGTTGCACCTGATCCAACAGATCCGCGACGAAGCCCACCGCTTCGCTATCACCGGCCACCGCGCCCGCCGTGGCAAGGCCCGTCGAGTCTCCAGCCTTGAAGATGTGGCCGGGGTAGGGCCCAAGCGCCGCCGCGACCTGCTGAAACATTTCGGCGGCCTGCAGGAGCTCAACCGCGCCAGTATCGATGAAATCGCCAAAGCCCCCGGCATCAGTAAAAAGCTTGCCGAGTCGATTTATGCCAGCCTGCATAGCGAGTAGAATGCGGGCTCAACTTGCGGCCAGTCGTACCGATGAATATTCCAAACCTGCTCACCGTTCTACGCGTCCTGCTCATCCCGATCTTCATCCTGCTGTTCTATGTGCCCTATCACTGGAGCTACATGGCCGCCAGCAGCGTGTTCGCCGTTGCCGCCGCCACCGACTGGCTGGACGGCTACCTGGCGCGTCGCCTGCAGCAGAGCACGCCGTTCGGTGCCTTCCTCGACCCTGTGGCCGACAAGCTGATGGTGGCGGTGGCCCTGGTGCTGCTGGTGCAGACCCACGCCAACTTCTGGCTGACCCTGCCGGCGGCGGTGATCATCGGCCGCGAGATCGTGGTCTCGGCCCTGCGCGAGTGGATGGCCGAGCTGGGCGCGCGGGCGCATGTGGCGGTGTCCAACCTTGGCAAGTGGAAGACCGCGGCGCAGATGCTGGCGCTGGTGATCCTGCTGGCCAACCCGCCGGCGGTGACCTTCTGGGTAATCCTCGGCTACGCGCTGCTGCTGGTGGCGGCGGGGCTGACGCTGTGGTCGATGGTGCACTACCTGCTGGCCGCCTGGCCGCACCTGCGCGAAGGCTCGGAGCAGAAATAAAAGTTTTTTTGAATCAAGGGGTTGACGCTGTTTTAGAAATCGCTAGAATGGCACCCATCACGACGCGGGAATAGCTCAGTTGGTAGAGCACGACCTTGCCAAGGTCGGGGTCGCGAGTTCGAGTCTCGTTTCCCGCTCCAGTTATAGATCTACAGAGTTCCACGGAAGTCTGTAAGTCGTTGAAAAAAGGGCCGAAAGGCCCTTTTTTCGTTCCAGCGAAAACCACCGGAAACCGGGGGTAGCCGGACAAAATGAGTCCAGAAATGAGTCCAGAATTGGAAATCGGCTCATTCGGTTTTCCGGTGGAGCAGGGCAGGTAACGAGACGAGCATTTGGCCTCTGACAGATTCAGGAGGTCACCATGGCACTCACGGAAATGGCGATTCGGCATGCTCGAGCCGCCGCCAAGGAGTACACGCTCGCAGACAGTGATGGCTTGTTCCTCAATGTCACTGCCCAAGGCAGCAAGATCTGGCATTTCCGTTACTACTGGGGGGCCGGCAGAAGCGCATGTCCTTCGGCAGTTACCCGCAGGTGGGGTTGCGTGACGCGAGGGAGCGGCGAGATGAGGCGCGAGCGCTGATAGCTCAAGGATACAACCCCTGTAAGCAACGCAAGCAGCAGCGTGTAGCCGTACGCCTTGCCAATGATCAGACCTTCGATGCTGTCTTCGAGCAGTGGATAGCCTTTCGTAAGCTGAGTCTCAAAGAAGGGCGACAGAGCACGCTGTCGCAGATCCTGCGCATTTTTGCCAAAGACATTCAGCCTTACATTGGCGAGCAGTCAATCCATGAGATCAACCGGCATGTGCTCATGGATCTGCTCAGTCGCATCGAGAGCAGAAAAGCTTACACCACCGCAGAGAAATGCCGGACCTGGCTCAATCAGCTCTTTCGCTATGCGCTCGTACGTATAGCCGGGCTAGAGCACAACCCAGCCGCAGATCTCGATGTGGTGGCGGTGCCCAAGCCGCCGGTGGAGCACAATCCCTTCCTGCGCATGGAGGAGCTTCCGCACTTCCTGGGCAAGCTGCGAGCGTTTCGCGGCTCGCAACAGACGCAACTCGGTATACGTCTGTTGTTGCTTACCGGAGTCCGTACCGGTGAGTTGCGTCTGGCGACGCCCGATCAGTTCGATCTGGAGCGCCGCCTTTGGATCATCCCGCCGGAAGTGGTCAAGCAGCTCCAGCTCAAGATGCGCAAAACGCGCCGTCAAACCGCCAAGGTACCACCCTATATCGTTCCGCTCTCTATTCAGGCGACCGAAGTCGTGCGCCTATTGCTGGATCAGGTGGTTCCGGCTCAACGGCACCTACTCACCCATCGAAGCGATCTGAGCCAGCGCATCAGCGAGAACACGCTGAACGGTGCATTGCGACGTATGGGCTTTGCTGACCGGCTTACGGGGCACGGTGTGAGGGCGACGATCTCAACGGCGTTAGTGCGCGAAGCTGGCCCAAAGTTCAAGCAGCGCAGGCCGCACCGCTATCGGTCATCAGGAGCGGAAGCATTGATCGCTGAGAATCAGCTGAAGCGCAATTTCAAGGTTTCAGTACTCAATGAGACTTGGCGTGGCGGTGTGACCTATATCCAGGTTGGCAGGCGCTGGTCATGGGCTGAGGCAATGGACGGGCCTGCGGGGCAGCCCAATTGCGGCACAAAGCCGCTCCTTTCAGGTCCGGCGTTATCGCGGTCCCTGGGGAAGCGGCCCTATGCGATTGGGGCGCAAAGCGACCTCAGGATCTCAACGTGTCACGCCACGCGTTGGTTCAGGCGCCTGCGGGTGATGGCCTTGATCTGGTTCAGTGCATAGTCGAGCTCGAATGGCGTCTCGCGCGCGACGCGGTTCTCCAGCTCGAAGAAGATACCGGCCTTGGTGTAGTGGCGCACGCAGATGATGAACGGGAAGCCATGACGCTCGCGGTACTGGCGGTTCATCCGTTGCAGGTGCACTTCCTCGTCCAGGGACAAGGCGTCCAGGCCGGCGCTGGTCTGCTCGTCGACCGAGGCGCTGGTCAGCCCGCCACCGCGCACCGCCTCGGCCGACAGCTCCGGGTGGCGATCGAAGAAGGCCTTGCGCGCCTCGATGTCGCGGGCACGGATGCTCGCCATCATGGCCTCGTGCAGCGACGCGATGGAAGCGAACGGCCGGGCGTTCCAGGCCTCCTCGGCCACGTCGGGCGAGTGCTCGAAGATATCGCCGAGTACCTGGATGAACTGCGCTTTGTCCATCGCGTTGATCGCGGCGAGGTTGGTGGCTTGCGGTGTGGTCTGGGACATGGTCATTGAAATCCTGGGTGAGCCGAAAACGTGGCCTGAGTATAGGAACCCCGTTTTCACTCCCGACAGGGGGCAGGCTCTATTGGCCGTATAACAATCGACGAATTCTCCCCGCTTGCCCTGGCCTGCAGCCGGGAGGCTACAGGCTGCCGCCAATCGCCTTGAGCACACCGGCACTTTCGCTCAGCAAACTGCGCAACCAGGCGTGGGCGTTGGAGCGGTGCTTGTTCGGGTGCCAGAGGGCATAGAAGCGCATCAGCGGGAAGTCGAAGGGTGCGGGCTTGATGATCAGCGGCAGACGCCGCGCATAGTAGGCGGCAAAATGCCGGGCGGTGGTCAGAATCAGGTCCGACTCGCCCACCAGGTAGGGCGCCAGGCTGAAGTAAGGGCAGGACACCTGCTTGCCCCGGCTCAGGCGCAGGGTGGCCAGGGTGCTTTCCACCACGCCGCGCTGGGAGCTGGAGTAAGGCAGCGGCACCAGGTGCGAGGCATTGATGTAGCTCTGCGTGGTGAGCTTGCCGGCCTTTGCCAGCGGATGGTCTTTGGCCATCAGGCAGATCACTTCGTCTTCGAGCAGCACGGCCATGTGCAGATGCTCGGGAGGGGTGGGCCAGTTGCCGATGACCAGGTCCACCTGGCCCTCGGCCAGGGCCCTTTCGTAGTCGTAGTCGCTGCCCAGCGGCAAGGTCACCAGCCTGGACTTCGGCGCGGCCTGGCGGAAACGCCGGACCAGGTCCGCCAGGAACGGCGGGGCCAGGTAGTCGGGCATGGCGATGGTGAAGGTGCGTTCCGAGCGCAACGGGTCGAAGGCTTCGTCGGCGGTAAGCATCTTTTCCAGGGCATGGAGCGCGACCTGGGCGTCCTGGACCAGGTGCAGGGCCCGCTCGGTTGGCACCATCTCGTTCTTCTCGCGGATCAGCAGCGGGTCGCCAAACAGCTTCCTCAGCCGCTTGAGCGCGGTGCTCAGGGCTGGCTGCGACTGGTTCATCCGGATGGCGGTGCGGGAAACGCTTCGTTCCTCGACCAGGGTGCACAGGACACGCAGAAGATAGGTGTCCAGGGGCTCATCGCTACGCATGGTGCTCTCGAAGTTCGCAAGTTTTGTTGTCGATTATCGCTAGCACTTTACTGGCTGGGCCGTGAGAGCGGCAACGCCAGGCGCGAGTGCCGACGCCAGGGCCATCGAAAGCTGCCCTGCAGACGGCTTCAAACCTGAATGACTACGAGTTTGCTATGGGCCCTATAACGCTACAGCGATGTTGGCGCGCCCGATGCTGCCCTATGGTAGAGCTCCACAACAAAAATACGGCCCCCGAAGTCGTCGATGCTGCTGGCCCGATTCCTGGTCGGTGCGTCCACGGCGCTGGAAGGTCGATTCCTTGCAGGAGTTACCCATGTCTGTCACTGAACAGCACGCGTCAATCCATCCTACCACCGTGTCTTGTGCCGAAGATGCCGTGTTTCGCAAGGTCTCCTGGAGGCTGCTTCCCTTCCTGTGCATCCTGTGGGTGCTGGCCTGGCTGGACCGGGTCAATATCGGCTTCGCCAAGTTGCAGATGCTCGACTCGCTCAAGTTCAGCGAGGCGGTCTACGGGTTGGGCGCCGGCATCTTCTTCCTCGGCTATTTCTTCTTCGAAGTCCCATCCAATGCCCTGCTGCAGAAGATCGGCGCGAAGAAAACCATCATGCGCATCACCATCGGCTGGGGGATCATTTGCATCCTCCAGTCATTCGTCACCACACCAACCGAGTTCTACATCCTGCGCTTCCTGCTGGGCGCGTTCGAGGCCGGCTTCTATCCCGGGATTATCCTCTATCTCACCTACTGGTACCCCAGTTCCCGCCGCGCCAAGGCCTTCGGCACCTTCATGTCGGCGTCGGCCATCGCCGGCGTGCTTGGCGGGCCACTGGCCGGCAGCATCATGACCTCGATGGACGGCGTGGCCGGAAACCATGGCTGGCAATGGCTGTTCGTGATCGAAGGCATCCCCTCGGTGCTGGCCGGTATCGTGGCGTTCTTCTACATGACCGACCGCCCGGACCAGGCCAAGTGGCTGAGCGTCGCTGAAAAGCAGGTGCTGGCCAATGTCCTGGAGAAGGACCGCCGCGAGCTGGGCGAGCGTGGGCACGACTGGCGCTTGCTGTTCCGCAACCCGAAGGTCTGGCTGCTGATCGGGATCTTCTTCTGCCTACTGTGCGCGAACTCGGCGTTGACCTTCTGGATCCCCACCATCATCCGCGACGCAGGCTTCGGCTCGACCATGGTGATCGGCTGGATCGCGGCTTTCGCCTATGTCTTCGGCGCCGCCGGGATGATCCTCAATGGCGCACGTTCCGACCGTAACAAAGAGGTGCGCTGGCACTTCGCGGTGCCGGTTGTCGTGGGCGCGGTGGCAATGGCCGCGATGGCGGCCATGCTCGGGGTCACCAGCGTGATGCCGGCGCTGGTGATGGCGGCGATGGTGATTGCCCTGGTGGGTACCATGAGCGCGATACCGGTGTTCTGGCAGCTTCCCAACCTGTACCTGGCGGGCAGCGCGGCAGCCATTGGCGTGGCCCTGATCAACTCGGTCTCGAACCTGGCCGGCTTCGGTGCGCCATATGTGCTGGGGTTGGTCAAGAACGCCACCGGCAGCCTGGCACCGGGCCTCTATCTGGTGGCGGCAATCGAACTGCTGGCCGCAGTGCTGGTGATCGTCGGCATCGCCCATGCGCGTCGCAAGGAGGGTTGAGCAATGAATGACATCGTCCGCCCCAACCGTCGTCAATTTGTCATGGGTACCCTGGTCATGGCCGGAGGCCTGCTGGTGGCCCGCCAGGCCCTTGCCACCGCCAGCGCGGGCGTGCAACCGGCCCAGGCTGCCGGGCCAATCTCCCTGCACGGGGTCAGCCCTCGGCTGACGATCCATATCCTCGATACCTACCACGGCTCGGCCGCCACTGGCTTGCAGGTAGAGTTCGCGCGGATGGAACAAGGCCACCCGGTGTTGCTGCAGCGGCTGGTGATCAACCAGAACGGCCGCACCGACGCCCCGTTGCTGATCGACGACAGCTACCAGGCCGGCAGCTACCAGTTGCTCCTGCACATCGACGATTACTACCGCATGAAGGGCGCGCAACTGCCGTCTCCGACATTCCTGTCGAAGGTACCGATCCGTTTTCGCATCGACAGCACGGCCGAGCGCCTGCACCTGCCCGTACAGTTCGGGCCATGGAACTACGGCTATTACCGCGGCAGCTAGGCCCGCGGTCAGTCCGGCTTCATCCACCCGATCAGGAGCAAATGCATGGCAGGCATCAGTACCCACGTTCTCGACCTGACCTCAGGCAAGCCCATTGCCGGGGTGCCCATCGAACTCTACGACCTCGGCGTCAACCCGCCGAAACTGCTCAACCGCACCGTCAGCAATGCCGACGGCCGTACCGACGCACCGATGCTGGCCGCCACGGCCGCCAGGGCTGGGGATTTCGAATTGTGCTTCGCCATCGGCGAGCACTTCAAGGGCCAGGCCGCACTCACCGACGTGGTGCCGGTGCGCTTCACCGTATTCGATCCCGCGCAGCACTACCATGTGCCGCTGATCTGCTCGCCGTGGAGTTTCTCGACCTACCGCGGCAGCTAACTCAACCCCATGAAAGGAGACGCTACATGTCCAACGCTGAAACCTACCTGATCGACTCGATTCGCCTGGCCATGGAGAACGTGCGCGAGCGCAAGAACTGGCCATTCGGTGCCCTGCTGGTCAAGGATGGCAAGGTGCTGGCCCGCTCGGTCAACGAAGTGGATACCACCTGCGACCCCAGTGCCCATGCCGAGATGCAGGCGGTGCGCGCCGCGGCCAAGGCCCTGGGCAGCACCGACCTGAGCGGTTCGGTGGTGTATGCCAGCGGCTACCCGTGCTCGATGTGCCTGACCGCGATGTATCTGGCAGGCGTGAGCAAGGTCTATTACGCCTATTCCAACGAAGATGGCGAGCCCTATGACCTGTCGGCCGAGCGTGGTTACGTGGAGATCGCACGCCCCCTCGAGGAGCGTGAGATGAAGCTCATCTACCAACCGGCGCGTGATGCCGGCCAGGACCTGTACGAGGCCTGGCAGCAGACCCAGGACGCCTGATGCGCTCCTTGGCTTGAGCCAGCGGTGTCCTGGGCCCGCAGCGAAATACCAGGCACCGTTCATGGGCATGCTCCGTCGAGTACGGGCATGCCCTTTTTCATGCGCGCCAACTTGTGGGAGGTCAGCGTTGCTCCAACGTGGCCGTCACGGTTGTCGCCAGCTCAATGAAGGCTCGCGTGGCGCAGGACTGGTAGGCCTCCTTGCACTATACCAGCACAGCGGTGCGCTGCAGGCGCGAGAGCGCCAGTTCGATGGCGGTCGGGTCGTCGTGGGCATGGGCGAGGGGGGCCGGCAGCTGCGTCGGCTTGGACTGTGGTCGCCGATCTCTTCACTGAAACCCATGGTCGGGGTCGGCCCCGCCTGAGCGACCGCCTTATGCTCGATGGCGTGCTCTGGATACTCTGTTCGGGCGCAGCGTGGCGAGATATGCCGGAACGCTTTGGCCCATGGTCAACGGTGTATCAACGGTTCCGTGGTTGGCGAAACCAGGGCACATTCGATCAGATGCTCAAACGCTTGCACTGAGATTGAATGAGCAAGGCTTGATCGATTTGACAAACCTGGATGATTGTAAGCGCTCCATGAACCCCACATTCAAAGCGCTTACCTGATCCCCGAGTGTATGGCCCTGTTCATCCGTCAACTGCTCGGGCAACTCGGCCAAGTTGGTGTGGAAATACTGTATGTCTTCCTGACCCGGTTTCCCGTCTATGCGTACCAACGGCCCATAGCCGTACAAACTCGCATGGACAAAAAGGCTGGGCAGCCCGCTTTGCACCTCCTGCAGTACCCTCGCACTGCTGGCCGGCATGGTCGAAGCCTATTGGGAAAGCGCATACCCG
>RCUT01001322.1_pt1 | contig 11945 bp, 17 predicted proteins | sample 2166171 | NCBI WGS metagenome assembly RCUT01 (sample SAMN09932757, study PRJNA488358) | compost metagenome | isolation source: compost soil in 4-hydroxybenzoic | place: Germany: Experimental Botanical Garden
TGGCCGCCATCTCGGACGGCGGCCAGTGGGCGATGATGGCGATCTCTGCCATCAGGTCATCTATGCAGTGAGGTAGGCCTCCTGCTGCGAGCCCATCAAAAAACCAACCACCACTACCCCGGCTTTGAGCAGGTCAGCAGGGTCCATGTCGTTCACCTCTTTTTCGGTCAGGTCAGTGATGCGAGGCAGCAGTTTGATGAGGGTATCCACGTTCATCTGGACGATGTCCATGGTGTTGAGCCCGCGCAGATGGCCTGCCTTTTTGGGGCTGCGGATGGTCAGGCTGTTGAGGGTGTTCTCGCCGCGCTGGATCGGGGTGTCGAGGGTGATTTCTTTCTGTTCCATGGTGTTGGTTCCTAGATATGTGGTGAGGGCGGCTGTGGGCCGCCCGTTGGGTTGTTGGGTGGGTTAGAGGCCGATGGCCTTGCGGTGTTCGGCCATGCGGTCGACGCCATCGGGGCCGATCTCGATCATGTTGATGAGGTCAATCTCATGGATCACCTGACCGTTGACGGTCTCTTTGTAGTAGGTGTTGACCATGCTGACCTTGGCCTGGGTGTTGTCACCGGCCTTGAGGGTGCCGCGATCGAGCTCTTTGAAGCGGCCACGGCAGACGATTTCGACGGCCACCACTTCGCCGGTGTCATCACGCTGGGTTGATCCGGCAAAGCGCAGGCTGGTGCCATCGGCTTTTGGCTCACCCATGCAACTCAGCAGGGGTTCGCCGTAGCCACCGAAGGTGAACGAGACATCGAGGGCGCTGTCATCCAGCCCCATGTCGATGTTGACGGCACCGCCCATCCCGCCGCCGCGATAGGCTTCAAACTTGCGTGACAGTTTGGCCGGGGTGAAATCTTCCGCTTCACCGACCCAGTTATCGCCATTGAGGAAGACGTTCAGGCGTTTGAGTTTGCGTGGCAGTGCCATGGTGGCTCCTTATGCGGCGGCCGCGACGCGGGCGCCGAAGTCGATGAGGTAGGTATCGGTGATGCGCTGCTGGAAACCGAGGTCTTCAAGCGGCGGTACCGGGGTGTAGTTGTAATCGATGCGCAGCTTGCCAGCCTTGAGGGTGTCTTTGTCGTTGAGCTCCTCGTTGTACCAGCAGTCAAAGCCGAGCAGGTAACCGCCTGCCACCAGTTCGCGGCCCTTGGCCTTGATGCCCTCGATGATGTCTTTCACCAGGGTGGGGGTGAGCGGCTTGTCGTTGGCCCACATGTGCGCCTCGGCCATGGTGTCGGCCAGGATCTGGGCGGTGCGGGTGTAGTTCTCGAACTGGAACAGGGGATCATCGGAACAGGTGCGGTTGCCCCAGTAGCGGAAGCCATCGGCCCGGATGAGGGCGGTGATCTCGTTGGCGTTGAGCAGGCCGACCTCGGTGTCAGGGTCTTGCAGATCCCAGAACAGCGACTTGGTCATGCCGTCGACCCCGGTCACGCCGACGTTGGACAGGGTCTTGTGCCAGCCGATCTCTTTGTCGATGAGCGCCCGCAGGGCGGCAGCCTTGAGGCAGGCATCGAGCTTGATGCTGGCATTGGCGGCGACGTCCCAGGCGGTCCAGTCACCGTGGATCGGCATCAGTTCGCGGCTGGAGAAGTTCTCGCGGTATGCGAGCGCCGCCTCGACGGTGTCGGCGATGGTTGGCACATAGGCGAAGGCGCGCAGCTTCTTGGCTGCGCCCGCCAGGGCAGTGGCGATGGGCAGGGTGCAGTTGTCCGGCACGCAGAGGATGCGGGGCTTGACGCCGGTGGCCGGGGCGGCACGCTCCAGCGCCTTGAGGCCGGTATAGCTGCCATCCGGCAGTATGGTGCCGATGATGTTGCTGGTCAGCTCTGCCACGTCGGCGCCATCGGCCACGCGCACGGCGATGACGATGGTGTTGACGGTGTCATAGATGGTTTGCAGCGAGCGCTTGAGGTTGCCGGTGCTGCCCGCCTTGGCGATGGCCGCCGGCAGGTTGGCAATCAGCACGGGTTTGTTGAGGGGGAAGTAAGCGGCATCTGCATCGCTGCCGGTGCAGATGATGCCGATCACCGCCGTGGCGACGGTGCGGATGGTGCGCGTGCCCTCGTTGACTTCCACGACGCGCACGCCGTGGTGAAATTGGTCCAGTGCCATAGGTTCTCCTGTTGTCCGGACGGAGCATTCTGTGCGTAGGTAATGCATGTGATGCGAGCAGGGTCAGGATGCAGGGGCAGGGGATGACAGGCGAGCGGCGGCCAGTGTGTGAGGGCCGTACACACTGGCGAAGCGGTGACAAGGTGACGGATGACGGCAGTAACGACACCCCCCGCACAGGGCGGGGTGGTGGTCGGACTCAAGGGTTATTCGGTGGCGGGATCGCCCGGGCGCGGCGGCCAGGTGATGGTATGGGGATAGCCAGCCTGCTGGTCGACCTTGGAAAGAGCGACGCGGTAGGCCTTCCAGGCGATGAGTTTCACCTGGTCATCGGCTGACGGTTCGCTGATGACATCGGGATCCAGTGCGTCGGTGAGCACGGCGATCTCCTGACTGGCTTCGCTCATCAAGGCCTGACGTTGCTGCTGCGCTTGCTGTGTCTGCACGGCATCCTCCTGCTCCTGGTCTTTCACCCAGCGCAGCAGGTCGGCATCCCACACATCGAATGGGGATGACGGAGGGGTGAGAGTGAGGGCCCGCGGCAGCTCACCTAGCTCCTTGATAACGACAGATTGGCGTGTGTGCTGGTCGTATGCCGTCTGACCGCGATAATCATCGACGGACTCCCAGCCTGTCTGGCTACGAACAATGGCTTTCCCTGGTGCGGTTTGATCCGGTTCATCCAGATAGGCACCTGCAGGGAGCCCAGTCCCTACGGAAACCCATGCCTGCTGCTGTGACAAGAGTTCACCTGTGGCCGGGTGGGTGGCGTACACAGTGGCCCAACCGGATGATGAGGCAAAGCCATCTTCCCCCCAAACTACGAGCGGTTCGTTCATTATGCTGCCCTCACGATGTAGTTGAATGCGATGTTACGAGGCCGGTTCTCAGCGGCGGTCGGGACTTGTCGAGATGCATCCAAATAAATACCACCTGCGCCAGATGTGATTGTTGGAAGACCACTCAAGTTTCTCACTGTATTGGTAGATGAATACAGTGCTCCAGACCCGCCATTCGAACCCAACCACACTGCGGATCCTGAGCCGTCGTTAGGTGCTATCCCCCCAGTAATATTTCGAATGGCATCGCCCTGTGCGCTAAGCAACGCTCGGTTAGTATCTACATTACGCCCATGATCCCAACCCCGAATAAACTCCGCACGCATATCCGGCAGTACCAGCGCCGGGTATGCGATTGCCAGCTTGGGGTAAGTTGCCGCATTGAACGACTGACCTGTCATCATCAAATAGCCGTCAGGTGGCGTTTCGAGCGGCCACGGGATCGGGGCGCCCGCCGGGTAACCATTGGCCGCAATGTCTTTGTTAAGTGCGACCAGCAGCTTTTTGGCCGTCACAAACTTGCTGTCATCAGCGCCAGCGTCGACCTCGGCCTGGGTGGCGATCTGCGCCTTGCCTTTAACCCCTTCGCTGGCGGTGGCGATGACCACAACCCCGGTCATACCATCGACTGACTGCACTGCGTCGGTGGGGGTGAGCAGCTCTTGCCAGTTGGCCAAGGTCGAAGCGCCCGCCACCCGCAGGATGAAGCTCTTGTTCAGGTCGGTGCGCACCGCGACATCGCCGATTTCTGCGGTCAGGGCCAGCATGGCGGCCTGGGTGCCGACGACAAAAGTGTCGGTGATGGCGGTGGCCGGGATCTGGGCGACGGGCACCTTGCCACCACTGTCCAGGGTGGCTACCCCGTTGGCGGCCCCCTTCTGGCTGCTGGGTACGGCATCGGTGATGCCATAGCCCGACAGGGTGGTGGGGTTGCTGCCGGCGGTGACGTTGCCCTTGGCATCGACGGTGACGGAGCGATAGGTCCCCGCCACGACCCCCGAGTTTTTATAGGTGGCGGTGATGGAGATGTTGCCGCTGCCATCGAACGAGGCCTGACCGGTCACATCCCCGGCCACGGCGATGGTGCGCGCCGTGGTGAGCTTGTTGGCCTTGCCCGCAGCGGTGGTGCCGCCTTCCAGGTCATCCATGTGCTTTTTCAGGTAGGCGGTGCGGTTCGCCAGCGCCTGGGCCTGCTTGTTGGAGGTACCCCCCGGGCCGCCGAGCACCGGGTCGCTGGTTTCGAGCTGATAGACGCCTGCGTCCCAGCTCACCACCTCTTGTAAATTCGCCATATCAGGAGGCTCCGTGGTTGTAGTTGCCGTTGTAGGTTGCGGCGCCGTTGTAGGTCAGGGGCGCCTGGGTGTAATCAAGGGCCGCCAGATGGCAGCGGGCCGGGGCCATCTCTGCCAGCAGGCGCCGGATGCGGTTTGCCTGCACGGTGGTGACCGGGCGGGCGAGGATGACGCGATAGACGGCCCACTGGGACGGATCCCCGTGGGGTTCATTGCCGTTGTAAGCGAGCGTGCCGTCATACCGGCGGCCCGTGGCGCGTTCGATGATGGTGCTGTCGCCAAAGCCCAGCACGGCCAGCGCCTCCTTGATGGCCCAGGGGGTGCCCTTGCGCTGGTGCAGGCGGAACGAGGCGCTGATGAGGGCTCGCTGCTGGTCTTCTGACTCGGCCAGCTCCCACCAATCCACCGAACTTGCCCAGGCGAGCCAGGGCAGCAGCGGGGCGGGGCAGGTGTCAGCAAAGCGGGTGGGGGTGATCACCTCCGGCGTCACTGCGCTGGCCAGGGTGGCCGCGGCAAGGTGCTCCAGTCGGGTGGCAGAGGGCGGCAGCAGATCCCGGGTGGTCGGCAATGGCAGGGGCAAGCGATGCACCTTGGCCGCGCCGAAGGTGCAGCCATCGAAGCCCCGAGTGGTCAGGCGCGCGGTGCTGGCAATCGGCGAGAGTGCCGAAGGCAGCAGCGGGGCCGGGACCAGCGCGGCGGTGATGGCGGGCTGACCGGGGAGCGGTACCGCCGGGGCCAGCGGATAGAGGATCCGCGCGTACTTGGCGACGGGACTCCCCACTGCGCCAGTGAACGGGGTCGCGGCCTGAGCCAGTCGGGTGCTGAGCCTTGGGGCACCACTCTGACCATCAGACAGGGCGCCGACGAGCTGGCGTACTCGGGCACGGTGGCTGCCCAGGGCGCCAAGATCGAAGCCGGCAGGAGCGAGGCGTTGCCCAATGGTCGGCGCCTCAATGGCGTCTGGCTGCATGCTGCCAGCCGCAAGCCTGGCCCTGAGCGTGGCGATGCCCAGCGCACCGGCACTGAGCCCCGGCACGCGGACGAGGGGGGTGAGTTCGGCCGCGCCCATGGCGAGCAGATCCCCCAGGCTCCCCACGCTGGCGCGGGCGGTGGTATCCGGGGTGCCATAGGCACCCGCCTCGATGGCGCCGGGTGCGGTGCGATGGGTCAGTTTGCCCGTGCCTGCTGCAAATTGACTGACTCCGGCGGGCCTGGCGCGCTGTAATGCCGCCATGCTGCCGATTGGCACTGCCGCTATCCCGACCGGTGACAGGCCGATCCTGACCCCGGCAATGGCGACCGGCGGGGGGTCATCGTCACCCGGCAGGGTGCCCCGGTAGATCGCCACCCCGTCGAATGACAGGGTGCCGTCGTGATAGGTCAGTGACCCGCGCCAGACGGGATAGAGGGTTGCCATCAGAGTTTGAAGATCTTATTGGCGCCGTTGTCCCAGGCGATGATGATGTCGCCGCCGTTGGTGCTGACCGGCAGGCCCGCCGCCGTGTCGAACAGGGCGATCAGCGGGCTGGTCGAGGCGCTGCCGGTGTCTTTGTAGATGGCGCAATACTTCACCGCCGCCGTGGGCACGGCGCTGAAAGTGACGTCGGCGGCGTCCAGCACGCCGCCGGTGACCGTCTTGCTGGTCAGGGTCTGCGGGGTGCCGACCACGTGGGACGAGAGCGTGCTGAAAAACTCGTCGCTGCCCAGGGTGGGGGCGTAGGTGTCTTTGATCAGCGCGCACTTGAGGGTGTCGGCACTGGCGTTGATGGCGCCGGTGAGAAACTTCTCGCGGCCTTTGTCATAGAGGGCGTTTGCCATGGTCTGGTCCTTAATCGAGGTGGAGGGTGGTGAGTTTGGCGGCCTGCTGCGCCGTGCAGGTGACATCTGCCAGCGGTGCGCTCAGGGTGACGCTGTCGATCCCCGGCTGGTGCAGGGCGGCATAGATGGCCGAGAGCGGGACGGTGGCCCCGACCCGGTAATAGGCGGCAGCGGTCTGGTTCATGGCAGCGGTGGCCGCTGCAATGGCTTGCTCCTTGCCAAGGCCGGTGGCGTTGAGGGTGGCATCGACGGCATAGGGCTTGATCTGGGCGGGCTCGACGGCCACCAGATCGCACAGGGGGCGCACATCATCGGCCGAAAGCGCCTGGCTGACCCGATTGAGGGTGTCGGCACTGGGTTGGCCTGCAGGGGAGAGCAGGGTCACCCGCACGGTACCCGGCGAGGGGCTGTCGACGGCCACATCCGCCACCTCGGCGCTGGCTGACAGGGCGTGAAACTTGTAGGCATTGACTGGCCCGGCAGTGGTCAGCCCCTCAAAAGCCATCTGGCCGCGCAGGCGCAGGCGGTCATCCGACTCATAAACCGGCTCGACAGGCGGATTGGCAGCCGGATCCCCCGGGGTGACCAGCAGGCGGGCGATGTTGTACTCGGCGACCAGGTGGTCGAGGGTGGTGCCGCTGGCAAAGGCGAGCAGGGTCTGCTTGGCGGCATCGTTGATGCGGGCCCGCAGCACCACCTCCCGATAGGCGTTCTCTTGCAGCAGCTTGTTGAGCGGCTCGGATTCGAGCTCCAGGGTGGCGGCGATGGCGGCTTGCTGGTCTGCCGGGTAGTAGCTCACCAGGGTGGCCTTGCGCTCGGCCAGGATGGTCTCAAAGTCGAGGGGCTCCACCACCGAGGGCGGCGGGAGCTGGGTCAAATCCACGTTGCTCAATTGGCGGCTCCTGTGGGAATGGCGATAGAAGCAGACTCCGGCGCGCCGCCGTCCTTGCGCTGCCAGGTGAGCTCGACGGTGAGGGCGCCATTCATGCCGCCGCCCAGCACATCGACCCGGGTGATGGTGATGCGGGGTTCCCAGTTGATAAGGGCCTGCACGGTGGCAGCCATCAGGCGCAGGCGAGTGGCCTGATGCTGGGGCTGGTCGATGAGGTAGAACAGCTCGCTGCCGTAGTCGCGGCGCATGACCCGGGAACCCACCGGGGTGATCAGGATGTCGCGCACCGACTGGATAATGTGGTCGGTGGCGCTGATGGCGCGGCCAGTGGCTGAATTCATGCCGAGCCAGTTCATTGCGGGCCCCCGGAGGTGCCGCTGCCGGTGCTGACGTTGCCGTGTTTGTGGGTGGTCACCTCGATGCCGCCAATCTTGGCGCTGGGGGCGGTGATCTTGCCGCCCGCCTCGATGGTCGAACCGACCTTGAGCGCCTGGGTGCATTCCACCAGGGGGGTGATCAGCTTGACGGTGACGGAGGCCGAGAGGGTGGCGGTCTTGATGCCGCTGGCATTGAGCGCCCCGGTGGCCGGGTTGTATTCGATGACGGCGCCGTCGCTGTATTCGGTGCGGTCGAGGTCCGGATTGTCATCGTCAGCCAGTGGCTCGTCTGCGGCGGTGGCGTTGAGGGAGCCGATGATGTATGCATTGCGCAGATCGCCACTGACTGACAACAAGATGACCTGTTCACCGACACTCAGGCGGTGGCGGGTACGGTTGGCCCCGGCCCTTTCTGTGGTGTAGGGCCGCCAGTTGGTGATGATGTCGCCGGTTTTGACGCGACATTCCTTGGATCGCACTTCGGTCACGGTGCCGATGCGGATCAGGTTGTCGATCAGGCGTTGGAGTTCAGTCGGGGTCGGTTGCATGGGGCCATTGTTTTGGGCAATGGCCGGGAAGGCTAGGGGCGGCCAGTGTGTACGGCGCTGGCACACTGGCGGCGGTGGTTACAGTCCTTTAGTGAGCTGGGCGAGCAGCAGGTCTTCGACCTTGTCGATGTCTTTGGCATCCATGCCCAGCAGGGGCCGTTCCGGGTACTGGATGTCTTGCCCCTTGCTGCCTTTGTCTTTCAGGCCGTAGTGGTGGATATGGGCCACCTTTTCGGCGGTGCTGGCAAAGTAGACCTCGGCGCGATCGCTGTAGCCCTTGGCTTTGAGCCATTTCGACTTGATCAGGCGGGAGAACATTTTGCGCTTGATCTTGCTCTTGTTGATGGCGTCACCCTTGCTGGCATCGACCTTGATGAAGCGTTTGATGCGGGAGCGTTTGAAGGTGCGGATCCCGCCCCGCATGATGTCAAAGCCGATGATGTAGCTGCGGGTTCCGCGCCAGCTTTTCAGGTGGCGGACCTCGTTGTCACTGGTGGTGTAGATGAATTTGATTTCGCGGTTGCCACGCTGCGGCTTGCGCGGGTCCATCTGGTCACCTTCCGGGGTGACGTTGACCTTGATGCGCTGGGCGTTGCTCTCGCGCATCTCTTTTGCCATCTGGTCGGCAAAGCGGGCAAGTTCCCGTTGTGACAGGTTGGCCCGGATCAGCTCTACCCTGGCGGCAAAGTGGGTCAGTCGGTCGAGATCGGCGGCCATGGCTGATATTCCCCGTTGATAAACAGTTCCCAGGTGATGCCGTCGCAGGGGTCTTCTGGCGGTTCTGGCAGGTGTTCGAAGTGCAGGCCCTGCTCATCCTTCCAAACCTTGACCCGCTCGGTCAGCGGCAATTTGATTTCGATGTCGCAGGTTTCGTTGTTCTGGATCTCGACTTCGAACCGCATGGCGTTTTCGCGCTTGTCGCTGTTCATCATCAGTTCTGGCTGGTACTGCCTGATCCATGCCAGCAGCGGCACCATGACGGTGTTCACGTTCTGGGCAAAGTCGGCCACGATGATGGTCAGTTCGTACTGGTATTCAAACGACAGGCTGGCGGCGCCGGTGGCAACCAGCTTGCCCTTGTCGACGAATATCATCATGTGATCCGGGTTCTGGCGCAGCAGCGGGACGCACTGCTGCAGCACCTCACGGATCTGTTTTGGCTTTTCCATGTTCCCTCCCGTTCTGGTGTCGTTGCTGGCAGGCGATAAGGCTGTCGACCTGGGCGGCGCAGGTGGCCCAGGCGGCCTCGGTCTGGGTCAGCTGATCCATGAGATCGCCGTTATTGACCGGGCTGGCTGCCGGCAGTTGGCAGGGCGCCGGGGCTGGACAGGTGAGCCTGATAATCTGCGGCGCCGGTGAGGGCGGGGCGCTGGAGCAGCCTGACAACAGGATCAGGCAGAGGGCGATCAGCCCACTCCTTGAGTTCAGCATTTTCACGTTTGAGCCTCTTGATGGTGTCGGCCCGGGTGGCGGCCGTGATGGTCAGATCACCAAGTTGGTGTTGGAGCTTGGCGGCGGCGGTTGCCTGGGCGTCCAGCTCGCTGTTGAGGGTATCGATGGCCCCGTCTTTGGTCTTCTCCCGCTGCTCGGCCTCGACGGCCTTGTCGTTGGCCGCCTTGAGGTCGCTTTCCAGGGTGGTGACCTGGCCTTGGGCGGTCGCCGCCGAGGTGGCCGACCAGCCCCAGCCGGCCAAGGCAACGGCCAGGGCCAGCAGCAACCAGGTGAGGGGGGAGCGCAGGAGGTTAGTCAGCACAATCAATCCCCCAGAAATCCATCGGGATCGAGTCGTCACGAAGGTGAGTGTGACAGGGCATGATGATGATGGTGTCGACGTGGGTCTGATACGTCTGCATCAACTTGGCAATGGGGCGGTCCCCCGTTGGCTTCATCAAGTTAAATGGCGGCCTTGGCGTGGTGTAGTAATACCCATTTGGGCGGATCTTGATAACGCTCTGGTTTTGGAACCAGTCGAACTCGTCATACATCCAGATCACATCAGGGTCTGCATCGAGTTCGGCAAACCACTCTTTTTTGTTCAGGTATTTGTCACCGCTGACCTTTGCTCCCGGACACCCCTTTTGCAAAAGGGCCATCATGAAGCGGTTATTGCTACAGACGATCACCACCCTCTTGCCCTGGGCTATCAACTGGTTCGCTGTCGCGATAAGCCGTTCAGTTTTCCCAGTCATCCGGCCTGTGATTTCAATGTGCATCCGCCACCTCCTTCACCGGATAGACCTTGGCAAAGTGGTCATATGCCTTGGCCAGCTTGGTGTCGTAGTCGTTTTCTTTGTAGGCGGGGCCGTTGTAGCGGCGGGCAAAGTCGGCCCATTTACGCCCCTGCAGGGCCTTGTGCATGGCTGCGTCTTGCTGGATGAAGCGGCACAGGGCGGTGAGGTGGTCCGTCTCGCTGCGCTGCATGGCGGCCTGCCAGTCGCTGGCCGAGGCAAAGCCCAGCGCCTGCCAGTGGAAGCCCATGATCTGGAACATCCCCCAACTGGCCGACTCGATGGCCGCCTCCCGGTGCAGGCTGATGGCGAGTTGCAGCCTCTCCCACTCGGCGGCACCGCCCGCATAGCCGCCGCGCTTGGGGTTGACCAGGTTGGGGTAGTTGGCGGCCATCTGGTCGGCGGTGGCTTTGCCCTGGTGCTGGGTGAGCTGCTTGTAGAACACGTGCCGCTCGAACAGCACCACCGGGCGCTGGTCTTGCGTGAAGCCTTCGCCGATGCTTTCGACCTGGGCAACGGTGGCCATGGTGGCGAGCGGCAGGCCCAGCAGGTCAGCCCCGCTCAGCATGTGGTTGATGGTCAGCTGGTTGCCGCGTTCGCTGCCGAGCAAGGCGGCCATGGTTCTGGGGCCAGCCTGACCGATGGCGGCGATCATATGGTCCTGCTGGAAGGCGAGCAGGGCCTGTTCGGTAGCCCCGCCAAACCAGCCGTCAGGCTCCACCGGATAACCGGCTTTGGTGAGGCGGCGCTGCAGATCGGCCACGGCGGTGCCGGTATCCCCTTTTTTCAGGCTCATGGCTGAAATCTCCCATTCAGGTGGCGGGCGGTGGTTGGCTGCTGGCGGCGCGGCAGCAGGCGCATGACGGATCCCCGCGACCCGATCAGGGCGGTGAGCAGTACGGCGGCCAGCAGCACCGCGGCTGGATCTGGCGCGGGCATGACACCGAGCAGGACGCGCAGCGGCACGGACCCGGCGGCGACGGTGATGACCCATGCCAGCAGGGCCGGCAGGGGGCGATAGTCGCCCCCATTGCGGTTGAAGGTGGCGATGCGCATGGCGATCGCGGTGCAGATCATGGCGTAGAGGATGGTCAGCATGTCAGCCCCCTTTGCAGGCTTCGCGCTTACGCTGAGCCCATTTGATGAACTGGATTACCACTCGCGTCAGTTCAATTACGAATGCGCAAGCTAATGCGCAAACGACCGACGTTACGAAGGAATTCAGCGGGTTGAATGGTGCGCCTCTCAAAAGTTCAACCAACATCAACAACAAGCAGACAGCTGCCCATTGCCACGCTGATTTCTCAACAACTTTCAGTAGCCCCACAATCCACAAGACCTTGGAGAAGGCTTTACTGTCTTGTTGGTGCATATCAGCTCCCTTTGCGGAGTTTGAGCAGGTCTTCCGGCGTTTTGCGCAGGATCCACTGCAACAGGTGGACGGCCAGCGCCGAGGCCAGCATTGCACCGACGGCCCTGGGTACTTCGACACTGAGAGGCAGCACGCTGGCCAGCATGGCGGCAACCAGCGGCGCCGCCAGCGCGCCCGCCACAAAGGCGGCAACGAACAGGCCCGCTTTGCGCAGGTTGCCGAGCTCGGCGGTGGTGGCGATGAACACCAGCGCCCCGGCGAATGCACCGAGCAGGACGCCGGGGTCAACGCCCGGGAAGAGTGACAGCAGCGCCAGACCGGTGAGGGTGCTGGTTGCTGCACTGGATGAAATCGGTTCTGGCATCGTGCTCTCCTGTGGTTATCGTTTGACGCCGAAGTGGCGGGCTTCTTGGAATTCGTGGATGGTCTGGCACTCGGCGCAGCGTTCGCAGCCCCGGATCGCT
>RCUT01001324.1_pt1 | contig 11939 bp, 10 predicted proteins | sample 2166171 | NCBI WGS metagenome assembly RCUT01 (sample SAMN09932757, study PRJNA488358) | compost metagenome | isolation source: compost soil in 4-hydroxybenzoic | place: Germany: Experimental Botanical Garden
AATAATGGGAGCGCTCTCAATCTGTCAACCTCGATAATGGTGATGAAGGGTCCGCACCGCAGGGCTTGATTGAATCCCATCACAATTATTTCCCACGCGCCAGAATTTCTGGCCAAGCCGTTAGCCTTGGCGCAGAAGGACAAAGCCCTGCAAAATACGGGAAACCTAACGACAACCAGCCCATCCCCGATGGAGATCATAGCGATATTGACAATATGGGAGCGCTCTCATATCAAAATGACAGATCACATATCCGTCTCTGGGAGGAACATATGACAGGATCGGCAATTGCGGTCATTGGCGCCGGCATGATCGGCGCTGCGCATGCCTTCGGCTACAGGGTCAATATCGACCGGTTCTCTAGCCGGCTCCCCGGCCTGCGCCTGAAGACCATCTGCGACGCCAATGGCGAGCTTGCCGCCGCGATGGCGGCAAGCTGGGGTTTCGAAACCATCGCTTCGAACTGGAAGGACGTGCTTGAAGATCCGGAAATCGGCATCGTCAGCATCTGCCTGCCGAATTTCCTGCATGCGGAGGTCACGCTGGCCGCACTCGCGGCCGGCAAACACGTCATCTGCGAAAAGCCGCTGGCGCTTGATGCGGAAACGGCAGCCCGTATCTATGAGGCGTCGAAAACGACTTCCACCGTTTCCGCAACCGTCTTCAACTATCGCCGTATCCCCGCCATCGCGGCAATCCGGCAATTGATCCAGAACGGCGAGATCGGCGAACCGGTCAACGCGCTTGTCCAGTATGAAAGCGAATATGCCGCCGACGCGCAGCTGCCCCATAGCTGGCGTTATGAACGGGACCGGGCCGGACCGGGCGCGCTACTCGATATCGGCACCCATGCCGTCGATATAGCCCGCTTCCTGTGCGGTGAAGTCGAGGAGATCGCCGGCGCGATCGCGACCATTTCCATCAAGCAACGCTTCCTGCCGGCCGGCGCCAGCATCGGTCATAGTCACGTGGCGCTGAGCACGGAAAGCCGGCCGGTCGACAATGACGATGTCATGTCCGCCCTGCTGCGTTTCGAAAATGGTTGCCAGGGCACCTTTCTTGCCAGCCGCGTTGCGGTGGGCATGGGCAACAGCCTGACAGTTGCGATCACCGGCACGAAAGGCACGGCTCGCTACAGTTCCCGCACGCCGGTGCATTACGAGATCGCCCGTTTCGACGGTTCTGGCCAGTCGCCCTTCACCATCGTCGCCAACCATCCGGCTCTGCCTTTCGCCGCGCTGCTGCCGGTGCCGCATGACGGCGTCGCCATCGGTTATGCCGAGGTCTTCGGTTTCATGATCCATGAATTCCTCGACGCCATCGCCAGGGGCGGGCCGATGACGAACGGCTCCATCCTCGACGGCCTGCGCGCGAGCGAAATCCTCGATGCGATCCAGCAGAGCGCAGATACCAACCGGCCCGTAAAGGTCAGGCACGCCGCCGCCTGATGCCAAAGGAGCAAATGATGAAAATTGGTCTCAATACCGATGGCTTCGGCGTGCTGCCGCTTCCCGCCTGCCTCGACCAGATCGCAGAACTTGGCCTCACCCATGTCGAATTCGGACTTGGCGGCTGGTCGAGCGCACCGCATGTGGATATCGCCGATCTGCTTGCCCATGCCGCCTCGCGTGATCGCCTGAAGGGTATGCTGAAGGAACGAAACCTCGAAATATCGGCGCTGAATTGCTCGGGCAATCCGCTGCATCCGGGAAAGATCGGCGTAGACGACAGCAAACTTGCCTATGACACGCTGGAGCTTGCCGTCCTGCTCGGCGTCGAACGGATCGTCATGATGTCCGGCCTTCCCGCCGGCGGGCCGGAAGACCGGAACCCAAACTGGATCACCTCCTCCTGGCCGCTCGAGGCCATGGAGATGCTGGAATGGCAATGGAGCGAAAGGCTTCTGCCCTTCTGGAGAAAATACGCGGCAGCAGCCGGGCAAAAGGGCCTGAAGATCTGCGTCGAGCAGCACGGCCGCCAGTGCGTCTATAATAGCGAGAGTTTTTTCCGCCTGCGCGACGCGGTCGGGCCAACGGTCGGCGTCAACTTCGACCCCAGCCACCTGATCTGGATGGGCGGCGATCCGATTTCCGCCATCGAGGCGCTGGGTGAGTGCATCTACCACGTCCACGGCAAGGATTCGCGCATCGAACTGCGCGCCCGGATCGACGGCCTGCTCGACACCAAACATGTGATGCCGGTCGAAGGCCGGTCCTGGAATTTCGTCTCGCTCGGCCACGGCACCGCCGTGCATGGCTGGCTCGATATTATCAGGGCGCTGCGCAAGGCCGGTTATGACGACGTCATCAGCATCGAGAACGAGGACTATTCCATGCCGCCGCTCGACGCCGTCGCCACATCGGCAACCACCCTGCGCTTCTGCATCGAACAATCCGCAGGCGTCAAATGACACCTGCGGGGCCGCGCCGCGAAATTAAAGCGCCGGCGCTTGCCAGTTTCCACCAGCCTTCTTTATAGGAAAGCATGAGCAACTTTCCCGCCCGCCCCGGAGTAACGCTTGAAGATGTCGCCAAGGCGGCGGGTGTTTCGCGCTCGCAGGCGTCGCGCGCGCTGCGAAACGACCCCGGAGTCCGTAGCGACACGAAGGCCCATATCCTCACTACTGCCGCCAGCCTCAATTATACGCTGAACCTTGCGGCCCAGACACTGGCCAGCCGCCAGAGCCGTTCGATAGGCCTTGTTGTCGGCGATGTGCTCAACCCTTACGAGGCGATGCTGGCGCGCGAATGCGATAAGGCTCTGCGGGATGCCGGTTACTTCGCCATGCTGGCGGTCTCCGGCACGGCCGCAACGCTGCGCGCCTTCATCGACCAGCGCATTGCCGGCCTCGTCCTCATCGGCGCGCCGGGAGAGCGGGAAGAGATCGCCGCCGTTTCCAAGCTGCTGCCGACGGTTTATATTGGCCGCAACCTGGCCGAGGAGATGGTGGAAAGCATAAGCTCGGATGATGCGCTCGGCGCCCGGCTGGCAACGGAGTTTCTGCTGGGGCTCGGCCATCGCGCCATCGCCCATATTACCGGCGGCACCGGCGCCGGCGCCAACAGACGCGCAAACGCCTATCGCGACACGATGCAGCGGCATGGCCTGAAGCCCATCATCGCCGAAGGCCGGTACGACGTCGACGCCGGCAGCGCGGCGACCGATGCGCTGATGGCCCGCAAGGACCGCCCGACCGCAATCTTCGCGGCCAACGACCTCATTGCGCTCGGCGTCATCAGCCGGCTTGCCGGGCATGGCTTCCGGGTGCCGGATGAGGTGGCGGTCGTCGGCTTCGACGACATACCCATGGCGGCTTCCGAACCGATTTCGCTCACCACCATCCGCCAGAAGGTGCCGGACATGGTTGCCGCCGCCGTTGAAACGCTGACAACACGACTTAACGAACCGTCGGCACCGATCCGCAACCTCGTGATCGCGCCGGAACTGATTGTCAGGCGCTCCTCCGGCTTGCAAATCTGAAGCACGGCGGCCATGCAATTGCTGCGGTTTGTCTTAAACCGCGACGCGCTTTCCGGTTTCCACCGATTGCACGCAGGCATTGGCAAGTCTGAGGGCCACCACGCCGTCCTCACCGGTGGTGGCCGGTTGCCTGCCTTCCTTGAGGGCCGCGATGAACTCAGCGATCTCGCCGGCATAAGACGCGGTGTAACGCGTCATGAAGAAGTTCTGCAGCGGCGCGCTGCGATAACCATCCGCATTGCCGATGACGATCGTGTTCTCATGCTGGTTTTCCGCACGGGCGACGCCGAGCGAACCATGCACCTCCACCCGCTGGTCATAACCATAGGTGGCGCGGCGTGAATTGGTGATGACCGCCTGCCGCCCCGACGCCGTTTCGAGAATGACGGTGGCACTGTCGAAATCGCCTATGTCCTTCAGCTCCGGTTTGACGAGAACCGAAGCATGGGCCGACACTACAACCGGCTCTTCGCCGAGCAGGAAACGCGCCATATCGAGATCATGGATCGTCATGTCGCGGAAAATGCCGCCCGAACGCGCGGCATAGGACAAGTCCGGCGCCCCCGGATCGCGCGAAGTGATCGTCACCATTTCGACATCGCCAATGCGCCCGGCATCGATCGCGGCGCGCACGCCGGCAAAATTCGGGTCGTAACGGCGGTTGAAACCGAGCATCAGCGTCACGCCCGCCGCCCTGGCAATCGAGACCACCTCTTCGGCGCGGGCAAGATCGAGGTCGACAGGCTTTTCGCAGAAGACGTGCTTGCCGGCTCTCGCGAATTTTTCGATGAGGTCGGCATGGGTGTCGGTCGGTGTGCAGATCAGCACCGCGTCGATGGATCGATCCGCCGCAATGGCATCCACCTCCGCCGCCCTCGCTCCCGAGGCCTGCGCCAGAGCTTCCGCTGCGGCCGGCAGGGCGTCCGTAACGGCCACAAGTTCGGCATCGTCACTGCCGGCAACCGCCCGGGCATGTACCTTTGCGATACGTCCTGCGCCGATGAGGGCAAGTTTGATCGTCATTTCAATATCCTTTCACATCAACCCAAGCGCCGCTTTTCGCCGAGGCGAAAACCGCGTCGGCCACGGCCGCATTGGCCCGCGCGTCCCGCATGTCGAAATAGGGCACCGCCTCGCCGCGGATCGCCCGGGAGAAATTCGTCACCTCTTCCTCGTATTGGTCGAGCGGCGGAAATTCGAGCGTATGGATGTCCGAATTCGCGTGGTCGGCCGAGGTGTCGATGGCGATGATGTTGGGGCTGACACGCGAGGGCACATAGGCCTGCGGCAGGGAGATGAAGGCCCTTTCGCAGACGATCTGGATCGATTGCGAGGAGGCCTGCGCCATCGAAACCATGAAGGTCGCGTGTCTGCCGTCGCCGAAATCGAGGATGACCGAAGTGAACATGTCGATGCCGCCGGCATTATGGGCGGCGGCTGCAAAAGCGCGCTTCGGTTCGGAACCAAAAACATAACGCGCCGCCATGGCGGTATAGCAGCCGAGATCGTAATAGGCGCCACCACCGAATTCCGGCCTCTGGCGGAAATCCGCTTCATTGGTCATCATGAAGGACAGGAGCGAAGAGAAGGAAAGCGGCCTGCCATAGTCTTCCGCCTGAAGGATTTGCCGCAGCCTGATCCAGCGCGGCTGCTGGCGAACCATGAAGGCCTCGGAAATCTTCAGCGCCGGATCGATATCCCCGAGCTGATCGAGTTCCGCCGCCGTCATCGCCGCCGGTTTTTCGCACAGGACATGTTTGCCGGCCTTCGCCGCCTTGCGGGTCCACTCCACATGCAGATGGTTCGGCAGGGCGATATAGACCGCCTCGACGTCAGGATCTGCAAGCACCTCTTCGTAGCCGCCATAGGCGCGCTGAATACCGTGCCGCTCGGCCATGGTTCTCGCCCGTTCCACGCTGCGCGCACCGATGGCGAGGGGCTCGCAGACGGCGCTTTTGACGAGGCCCGGAATGATGGCACCGTCCGCGATGCGCGCGGCGCCGAGTATGCCCCACCGGACGGGGGCGATGATGTCGTTCATGATGTTTCCTCCCTGGAGAGACGCCCGCCTTTGACCGGCCAAGAACGCCCTCGGACGCGGCAAACATGCCCCGGCGCATCGCGCCCGGCAAATGCCACGCTGATGGAAAACCATCAGCCGTTCGGCTTCTCAGAAAGGCAGCGGGTTCGGGAGGTTTTCCGGCCCGTAAAGGACGATGGGCACCTCCGTTTCAGGTGGAAAGGCCCCCTGTCCGGCATCGAAGAATTCGAAATGGCGAAGCAGGATGTTCACCGCCAGCCGCACCTGCAGTTCCGGGCTCTGGTCGATGGTGAGCGACATCAGTCCTTCCCGCAGAAACGCAGCGGTGTTGCGCGTCAGTTCATGCCCGACAAAGAGGGGGCGATCCGGAAGAATATCGGCGCGGATGGCCCGCGCCACACCGATATTGGCCGCTCCCACATTGTAGACGGCAACGGTATCGGGCTCGGCATGAAAGGCCCCGCGCAGCTGAAGCTCCGAACGGGCGCGGTCGTCGCCTCCTTCCACGATGCGCGCCACATGCCAGCCCGGCGCCTTTTCCGCCAGAAACTGCGTGACCCCACGCACGCGGTCGGCATGTGACTGGAAACCGAGATGATTGCACAGCAGGATGACTGGTCCCGGTTTGCGCGCCATCCTGCTGATGAAATAACCGGCCGAGCGACCGGCGCGATAGTGATCCGTGCCGGCATAACCGATCCGCGCCGAGCCGGGAACATCAGAGATGACGGTGACGACGGGAATGCCCCGGGCGCTCAGCTCCTCCACCGCTGCATGGACGAGCGGATGATCCCGCATATAGGAGACGACCGCATCGCAGCCGGTCTTTGCCAGCGCCTTTGCCAGGGTTTCCGGCCGCTCATCCTCCAGCACCGTCCGGTGAATGACGATCGACCTGTCGAGTGAGGTTGCGATCCGCCGGAACTCGAAGCCCATGCGGGCGATGAGCGGCAGTTCCGGCCGGGCGAGGATGACATCGATCCGGATCAGCCTGCGATGCGCCTGCGGCAACATGCGGCGCAGGCCAAGTTCCTTTGCCGCCTGCAAGACCCGTTTGCTGACCGCCTCGCTGACATTGCCGCGATCATTGAGGACCCGGTCGACGCTTGCCGTGCCGACCCCTGCCCGTTCGGCAACATCCGTGATCGTGACACGCCTGCCCTGCCGTTTCGACGCCATCCCCAAGCTCCTCCGCATTGCCTGCCCGTACGTTCAGTATTTTCGCCCGCACGGCTACAACGACTATCGTCTTCCTGATGGAAATCAATCAACCATTCCAGCACAATCTCGCCCGCATAATATCGCGCCGGCAGGTTAAAGCAGCTGCCGCCGCAACAGAGCCTCCAGCCAGTCGGCAAAGACCTGCAATCGCCGCGACAGATGCCGGCGATGCGCATAAAGCAGCGTCATCGGCATCGGCTCAGCCCGATGGGCGGGCATGACCTCGACAAGTTCACCGCTCTCGATATGCGGCCTGACATCGTAAGCGGGTATCTGGATCAAACCGAGACCGGCCAGACAGCAGGCGATGTAGGCCTCGGCACTGTTGACGGTGACGCGGCCGCGTATGGAAACCGAATGCAGCGCCTCGCCTTCGAGCCATTCCCAGTTTTCCACGCGCCCGCTGGAGGGCGACGCATAATTGACGGCCCAGTGGCGGGAAAGATCATGGGGAAGCTGCGGTGTGCCGTGACGCTCGAGATAGGCAGGGCTGGCGACATTGATCAGCGGCAGCTTGCCGATCGGCCTTGCGATGAGACCGGAATCGCTGAGCGGACCGACGCGCAGCACACAATCGATATTGTCTTCCACCAGATCGACGGCCCTGTCCGTAACACCAAGGCTGATGTCGATCTGCGGGTAAAGATCGAGAAACTCCGGCAGGGCGGGTGCGATGACAAGGCGGCCGATCCGGCCCGGCACATCGATCCGCAGCCGCCCCGAAGGTTGCGCCGCGCTTTGCCGGAACAGGTTTTCCGCATCTTCGACATCGGCGATCAGCCGCTGGCACCGCTCGTAAAAAGCCGATCCATCCTCGGTTGGAGAGACCTTGCGCGTGGTGCGGTTGAGCAGGCGGGCGCCGACGCGTGCCTCCAGCTCCTGCACCGCCGCCGAAACCGAGGAGCGCGGAATGCCCAGCGTATCGGCGGCCCGCGTGAAACTCGCGCAGTCTACGACGCGCGCGAAGATGCGGAACAGGTCGATGCGATCCAACGGACATCCTTCACTATGCGGATTTTCTGACAAGTCATGTCAGAATGGCGGCCTTTATCGCGTAATTCTAGACGATATCCTTGCGACATGAAAGCGCGGCAAACGTCGCTGCGCACCGGCAAAGGAGGCCACCCCATGACCGATCATTCCATCAAAGGTAAAACAGTCATCATCGCCGGCGGCGCAAAAAACCTCGGCGGGCTGATCGCACGCGATTTCGCCAGCCAGGGCGCAGGCGCAATCGCCATCCACTATAACAGCCCCGCCACAAAGGCCGATGCCGACGCAACCGTGGCGGCCGTGAAGGCAGCCGGCGCGGAGGCCGTTGCGCTCCAGGCCGATCTCACGACGGCTGGCGCGGTCGAAAAACTGTTTGCCGATGCCGTCGCCGCCATCGGCCGGCCGGATATCGCCATCAACACGGTCGGCAAGGTGCTGAAGAAACCGATCCTTGAAACATCGGAAGCCGAATATGACGAGATGACCGCCGTCAACGCCAAGTCCGCCTTCTTTTTCCTCCAGCAGGCCGGCCGCCACGTCAATGACAATGGCAAGATCTGCACCCTCGTCACCTCCCTGCTCGGAGCATTCACGCCGTTTTACGCGAGCTATGCCGGCACCAAGGCACCGGTGGAACACTTCACCCGCGCCGCCGCCAAGGAATTCGGCGAACGTGGCATCTCAGTGACGGCGATCGGTCCCGGACCGATGGACACGCCGTTTTTCTACGGGCAGGAGACGCCGGAAGCACAGGCCTATCACAAGAGCGCAGCGGCCCTCTCCGGCTTCTCGAAGACCGGCCTTACCGATATCGAGGACATCGTTCCCTATATCCGCTTTCTCGTTACCGACGGCTGGTGGATGACGGGGCAAACCGTTCTGGTCAATGGCGGTTACACCACCAAATAACCCCGGTCGATCTTCTTCGATGTTGTGGTGGCGAAGCGCGCAGGCGTTTTCGCCGCCTTTCTTTTGGAGGGCATGATCAATTTCGACGGCTGAGGAACCATAAAAAGACGCCTGTCATATGGCCTGCATGAATATACCGATATAAAACTCCCCCATCCTGTTGACGAAGCCATTTGGGGGTAGCGGATGAATTCGGAGCGTCGCGGTGTTCTCGCTTTTTTGGGCAGCCTTGTTCTGGGCGCGCCATCCCTCGGCAAAGCAGCAAGCAGATCATCGGCCTTTGCCGAATCCCGGTCCGAATATAAACCCCGGCATGTTCTGTGTTTCCTCGGAACAGAAAAAGGTCTGACAGCGCTCCAACAAAGCGCTCGCACCGCAGTCGACACATTTGCTGCCGATTTCAGTATCGATGAGGAATATTCGCAGGATGAACCGGACGACCGGATGGAGCGATCCTTCAGTGTGTGCTGGGATCGTGTTGACCCGGACACCTATCAGGAGGCCGACGAAGAGGCTGTCGCTGGACACGGTTCGGTTCTTTATGTGCTTGGCCCGTCGATGGACGCGGAAAATGCGGTCACGACATCGGCCACGGCCCTGCAGTTCGTGCAACATATGCTCGACCACGGCGCCATCGCCGTCAAAGGCGAAAGCGCAGGGGTCGCGCATGGAGCACGGCGCTGGAAAGAGCTTTTCGAGCAGTCACGCAGCGACGCCGCGTCAGGTGATCTGCTGGCGCTTGCCAGAACCTGCCGTCTCGCTTTCGCACGCCGACCGATCGGCGACGATGCCAACGGCATGGCAAGCGTCGGATTTCATCTGGTCGGGCTGCCTGATATCGAGGTGGGCTTTATCCGGAAAGACGAGAACCTGCCATCAACCAATCCGGAGCAATTGAAAATCGCCGCGCTGATGGACGATATTGCCGATCAGATGGCGCGCGATGGTGTGGAAACGACAGTAACGGCTCATCGTGCCACCCTGTCCAATGACATGCGGTATGAGGACGATAGTTACAAATTCAATCCGTTCGGCGTCGTGAGCATTCAAGGCTACAAACTCTGACATGGAGGCGAGCTGCCGCTACCGATGCTATCGCCCTGATGCGCGGGTACTAGCGCCTAAGGTGCAAGATCACTCTCTCCCGCCACAAGCAGCATCGGCCAGATGCAATGGCGGGCCTGATCGGGATAGAAAGGCGCAAAGGCCGGCATGGTCGATAAAAGCGTCTGGGCGACCGTTACGCCAAGATCATGCAGCGACATGCGAAAGCTGGTCAGGCGCGGTTCGAGAAACTGGCCGCGCGGGCCGTCGCGAAAACCGATGACGGCGAGATCGCGCCCCGGTTTGAGGCCGACTTCGGCAAGCCGCCGGTAAAGACCGACCGCCATCAGCTCATAGATCAGCACGATGGCCGTCGGTCGCGGGCGCATCTGCAGCCACTCACTGGCGGCATGATATCCGCCCTGCTCGCTCGATTTTGTCCGGATAACCAGAGACGGATCGTATGTTATGCCGTTTTCCTCGAGGGCGCGTTTATAGGCTTCCAGAAAGACATAACCGAGATTGATGTCGTTATCGGCGGCCGCCACCGCAATGGTACGATGACCTGCGGCCACCAGCCGGTTGACGGCGCTTTTCGCCACGCCTTCGAAATCGAGATCGATCCAGGCATGGTCCGTGCTGGACGAGGTGCGGCCAAGCGCCACAAAAGGCAGACGGGTCTGTTTCAGGAAATCAACACGCTTGTCGATCCGACGGGTCGAGGAAATGATCATCGCGTCAACCATGCGGCGCGCCACCATGCGCTTCAGATATTCGTCCGGATCTTCCTCCCCCGGACAGGGAAGGACGATAAGATCGAGATTGTGGCCGGAAAACACGCTTTGCAGGCCATCCGTCACGCCCATGAAGAAGTTGTCGGAATTCTCCACCGTCTGCGCGTCGCTGCCGGTCATCAGGCCGATGACATTGGTGGTGCCTTGCCGCAGGCTGCGGCCCGATTGATTGGCGACATAACCAAGCTTTTCCGCCGCTTCCAGAACGCGACGGCGCGTTTCCTCGTTCACATCGGGCTTGCCGTTCAGGGCACGGGAAACGGTGCCTATCGATATATCAAGATAATCGGCAAGCTGACGGATTCCTTTCATGCATTCCCCTCCCAAACCGGATGCGCAATCAACGCGCCCCTTTACGGTCTTGACATATCTAACATCATCGTCATAGTCTCGTAAACGTTTACGACGCTTTGCGCAAAGAGGAGTTTGCGCAAGAGTCCGGGGAGATGAGATGACATTCAACGCCGTTTTATGCGGGTGCGGAGCCATGGCCAAAGGCTGGCTGCGCGCCATTCAATCCACGCCGGAAATCGCCGGCGCGATCAGGATCGCCGGGCTGGTTGATCTGAACGAGGGCACGGCCCGCGCACTTGCCGAAGAATTCGGGCTGGTGGACGCGGTCATCGGCACCGATCTCCGTGAGGTGCTGGCGCAAACAAAAGCAGACATATTATTTGACGTCGTCATTCCGCAGGCGCGCTTTGCCGTGGTCGCGGCAGGCCTTGAGGCCGGGTGCCATGTGCTCAGCGAAAAGCCGCTTGCGGCATCGATGGAAGAGGCGGCGAGCCTGGTGGAACTGGCCAAAAACGCCGGAAAAGTCCACGCGGTAGTGCAAAATCGGCGGTTCGTGGCGGGTGTCCGGCGGCTACGACGCGCCGTGGAAGACGGCATCATTGGTGATCTGACGGCCATTCATTGTGATTTTTTCCTTGGCCCTCATTTCGGCGGCTTCCGTGAAGAGATGAAGAACGTCCTGCTTCTCGACATGGCGATCCATACCTTTGACGCAGCCCGTTTTGTCGCCAATGAAAAACCCCTCTCCGTCTTTTGCGTGGAAAAGAACCCGGCCGGTTCCTGGTATGCCCACGGGGCAAGCGCCAATGCCATTTTTGAGTTCTCCAACGATGTGGTCTTCACCTATCGTGGCTCCTGGTGCGCCGAGGGTGAAAGAACCAGCTGGGAAGCCCGCTGGCGGCTGATCGGCTCGAAGGGAATGATCCTCTGGGATGGTGAAGACGGTTTCTCGGCTTCTGTGGCGGGCGATGAACAGGGCCTCTTGCGAGGTTTCACGACCGTAAACGTTTCCGATAGCGTTTCTGAACGGGATACACGCGGCCACGCCAGCGTCATTCTGTCATTCCTGGAGTCCATCCGCACCGGCCGGATGCCGGAGACAGCCTCTTTCGACAACATCAACAGCCTTGCCATGGTGATCGGCGCGATTGAAAGCGCCCGCC
>RCUT01001325.1_pt1 | contig 11939 bp, 9 predicted proteins | sample 2166171 | NCBI WGS metagenome assembly RCUT01 (sample SAMN09932757, study PRJNA488358) | compost metagenome | isolation source: compost soil in 4-hydroxybenzoic | place: Germany: Experimental Botanical Garden
CATAAACTTCGTCCGAGACAATTGTCAGATCATGCTTGATTGCAAGGGCTGCCAGAAACTCTAGTTCTTCGGGATCAAAGATTTTACCGATCGGGTTCATCGGTGTGTTGACGACAATCAGCTTGGTTTTTGATGTGATCGCTTTTTCCAGCGCCTCACGCGGCAGTTCCCAATGAGGCGGTGTCAGGCGAAGCGGAACAACTTTACCGCCCGCACGGCGAATGAGCGTGGCATATGCGTCGTAGACCGGCTCAAAGAGGATGACTTCATCATCACGGTCGAGTAGCGCCAGAAATGTGTCCGTCAGGGCTTCCGTAGCACCGGATGTGACAAGAACCTCAGTCTCCCAATCTATGTCCAATCCGAGAAATCGGTGCGCATTTTCCGCCACCGCTTTGCGCAAAGATGGAAGCCCGAGCATCGGCGGGTACTGGTGCGGGCCATCGCGCAAAGCCTGGATTGCGGCTTCAACAAGCTCCTGAGGCTCAAAGCCTTCTGGAAACCCCTGCCCGAGATTGATGGATCCAGTTTCAGCGGCAAGGCGCGACATGGATTCAAAAATGGATGTGCCCGTTGCACCGAATATTGGATTGACCATCAAATCGCCCCGCTGCGTATTATGAGTTACGGCGGAACGATAGGGCTTATAAAAACATCAAACAAAGCATCGGCTTGCTGTTCTGCCTCTGCAACCGGAATGCTTTTCCCTAAAACGGCATAAGTAGAATAGTTTTCGACGCTTGCTTAAAAATTGATCACAAGAATATCAGTAATCAGTTTTGGTGACGTGCCTTCCAAAGTTCTTCAGCCTTTTTATGGAATTGGCCATAGCTGTCATTATCGGCTGCAAGAACTGTCATTAGCGCCATGGCCGTTGAAGCGATCACCGTCAGTTCAGCGCGCTCGTCGGTGGCGGCACCAGACCAGACCGCAAGCCAATATTCAAAGGTCGTCAGGCTTGCGTGTTTGTCGGTTCCAGCCTTCGACAGAATTGGCAGTGTCAGTTCTGATTTCTGACCGCCAAACCATCGGTGGATCGTATGCGTATGGTGCGGCACCAGTTCAGCGACATCGCGGCTTGTCGAGACGACTGAAACAGAAGGCCAGTCAAGCAGGGCTCCAGCGTCGCGATGTAATTCACGATAAGTAGGCTGTGTCACCCCAAGGAAAGAGGCTGGAAGCCCCATTGGATTGAGCAGATGCGCGAGACTGTTAATGGATGATCGTGAAACGAAGAGTGGATAGAGTGCGAGCAATGCATGAACTTGCGGTGCAAACCCCGCCACTGGCATGAAGCAGATGCCATGTGCTTTCAAAGCAGTTTCAGCCAGCGAAAGCGACCCGGCAATCGGCATATTGAGAGCTTCCGCAGCCAGCTCAAGCTTGCCCGACAGATCGCCCATACCACAGTTGCCGTGCAGCGCTACTGGATAGCCGGCCCTTGCGACAAGAATTGCAGCCAGCATGAACCACGGCGCTTGATGGGAGTTCGGTGAAAGATAAGCAGGCCAATCAAGTGCAGATATGCGGTTATTCGCTTTTGTTGAGCAATATTTGCGTGCTGCCTGTGTCATGCCTGCAAGCTCGGGGGCTGTTTCACCACGATAATGAATTAATCGCAGCAAGGCACTGATTTGCATGGGATCTGCCTCCCCTGCAAATATGGTGGTAAAGGCATCTTCCGCTTCATACATTTCTAACGGGCGCGTATATCCAACCTTCCGCCCGGTAATCGCGATATATTTCGCCAGTCGTCTTACAGGGTCGTTTTCGTCCTGAATATTAGCGAACTGCGCCGCGAGCTGTTCCGGCGTGGGGTGGTTTTCAAGCTTCACGACTTTGCGGATACCAAGTGGCGGCGGTGCCACTATGGCACTGGTGCGTGCCCAACCATGCCTGTTTTTGCAATGGGCTTTCGGCGTATCATTGCCATCGAAATTCATCAGCGCATCGGTTTCATTCGCCAAACGGCGTAAGCGCCCGCGTAAAGCTTCTGCCTTGGGAGTGGCAATCATATTGCGCCCAGACCGAATGAAAATTGGATCGTCAAATTTCTCGCGTATCTGTCCGAGCAGCCGGCTCATGGCGGCCATGCTCAATCCCATCTGCCTGGCAGCACCTCCGACGCTTCCTTCCACAAGAAGTGCATCAAGTGCAATCAACAGACGTAGTTGACCGAGTTTCAGGCTTTCGCCGTCCGCACTTCCCGCCTCTGTCTGTGATTTCATGCGCTTGCCAGTCATTACTGCTTTGTCCGTTCAGTTGCGTTTTATGAAACTTGGAATCGTTATAAAAGATGACCGTTGACGTCATCTTATTGCCATACATAAGGAGAGCTGAAAACTCAACTTTAAGGGTAACATTTATGACCAGCTTGTTTCGGGGATTGCGCGCCGATGGTACGCAGAACAGGCAATTGGCCAGCAAATCGCTTTTTGCCAAAGCCATTCTTGCGGGCACATGCCTTTCGACCGCACTCATTCTGAGTGGAACCGTTTCTTTTGCACAGACAACTACGGCAGAAGAAGCCGCGAAAAAGAAACAGGCCGAAGCGCAAGCTGCGGAACAAGTAAGCAACGACGGCAGCATCAAACTCAACCAGATCGTGGTTTCTGCAACTGGGTTTGAACAGAACATTACCGACGCGCCCGCAAGCATTTCAGTCGTGCCGGGTGAAGAGCTGGAAAGAGGCTCCTATCGCGATCTTGGCGATGCCTTGCGTGATGTTCAGGGTGTTGCTGTGACGGGGGCTGCAGCAGAACGGGATATTTTCATCCGCGGTCTTCCGGGCAGCTATACGCTCATTCTCGTTGACGGCAAGCGTCAGAGCACACGTGATGCCCGCACCAACGGCAATTCTGGCTTTGAACAGAGCTTCCTGCCGCCAGCAAATGCTATTGAGCGCATCGAAGTTATTCGTGGCCCAATGTCATCGCTTTATGGTTCAGATGCGATGGGCGGCGTCATCAACGTCATCACCAAGAAGGTCTCGGACAAGTGGAGCGGCTCACTGAGTTTCGACACCACGGTGCAGCAGCACTCGAAGTTCGGCAATTCGGTTCAGGGTTCTTACTATATGACTGGGCCTCTCGTACCCAATCTGGTTGGTGTGCAGCTTTGGGGGCGAGGTCTGAAGCGTCAGGAAGACAGCATCATCAGCGGCACGCCTGAGCAGCGCGATATCGATATCACCGGCCGCGTCACAATTACGCCGAATGCTGATCATGACATTCAGTTTGAAGCCGGCAGAGCAAGTTTGCGTCGTGACTCGACCGTTGGCAATACGATCAATCCGGTTGCAACAGGTAGCACAGCGCCGCTCGACTCCTATAACTACAATGACCGTAATCATTGGTCGATCAGCCATACAGGCCGCTGGGGCCCAACGACTTCAGAGTTCTCTTTCATGCAGGAAACTGCTCAAAGAACGAACTACAACTGGAACACCGCCAGAGGTGAGTTTGTCGAGAACCTGCGTTCTCCGCATATCCGCAACTCCACCCTCGACGGAAAGTTCACAACACCGTTTGAACTCTATGGCAACCATACGCTCGTGACGGGCGGCCAGTTTATTGACGCCACACTGACTGACCAGAATCCCGGCAACCGCTCCGGTCTGGATGAACAGTTCACGATCAAGCAGTGGGCACTTTTCGCGGAAGATGAATGGTGGATTACGCCAGACTTCGCCCTGACCGGTGGTCTGCGTATGGATCACCATGAAATCTACGGTTCGCATTGGAGCCCACGGGGTTATGCCGTATGGCATGCTACTGATCAGCTGACCCTTAAGGGCGGTATCTCAACCGGCTTCCGAGCCCCTGAAATTCGCACGATCGCGCCGGGCTACGCTTACACCACGGGCGGTGGCAATTGTACCTATGGTCCGACCGGTAATTGTGGCGTCATCATTGGGGATCCAAATCTGCAGCCAGAAAAGAGCACGAGCTACGAAGCAAGTGCGCTCTGGGATAACCAGCAGGGTTTGCGTCTCGGTGCGACCTACTTCTACACCGACTTCAAGGACAAGATCGCCAGCAACATTCAATATGACCCAATCACAGGTCAGCCACTTCGCTGGGCTCAGGATCCAAACTACGTCCTCTATTACAGCTACAACATCGATGAAGCTGTTATTCAGGGTGTAGAACTGACAGCGGATTGGGAAGCGACCGACACGATTAAACTTCGCGGTAGCTATACCTATACCGACTCGGAGCAGAAGACCGGCGAATATGCTGGCCTGCCGCTGGCCCGCACGCCAAAGCACATGGCAAACATCCGCGCTGATTGGGAAACACCTGTTGACGGTCTGACTGCATGGGCGGCTGGTAATTATCACGGCCCGGAGATCAACGCTGGCCTGCGCATCGGCACCCTCGGTGAGCCTTATGCCTATAATAGCAGAGGTCAGGTCATCGCCCGCAAATATAAGGGCTATGCCACTGTCGACTTCGGTGGCTCTTATGAGTTCAGCGAGAACGTGACGCTCAACGCAGCCGTCTACAACATCTTCGACAAGAAGGTCACTGTGGATGAAACCAATAACGTGGTTGAAGGCCGTCGTCTCTGGCTCGGTATGACCTCGCGCTTCTAACACACTTTATGACGTCAGCTGCTCTTGGCTGGCGTCATTTCTTTATGGAATGGATGCTCTTGTGAGCAAGACAAAGAACGTATTTTTGAAGGTTTGCCTTATGTTCGGAAGCATTCTCATGAGCGCCTCTGCACATGCTGGAAAGCCACAAGTCGACTCCTTTGACATGCAAGCAAACGGCATCGACTATCGGATTCTCGTTGCTGCTCCGGCGGATAAAGCGCCTGCCAATGGCTTTCCCATTGTCTATATGACTGATGGCAATCGAATGCTGCCAATTGCAGCAAAGCTGATGGAAGAAAATCCCAAACTAAACGCTGTTTTTGTCGGCATAGGCTATCCGACTGAAGACAAGGATGAGATTGTTCGCCTGCGCTATTTCGATCTCACGCCTCCGACGCCAGATGATTTGATCCCTGTTCAGACCAATATCCCGAAAACTGGCGGTCGTGACGCGTTCTTCGATTTTATTGATCATCAGGTTAAAGCTGAAATCGAAAAACGTTTTGCTATCGACAAGAACCAGCAGGCTCTGTTCGGCCACTCGCTTGGCGGTCTTTTCACGCTTTACGCGCTCTTCAATCACCCGGATTCATTTCAGACTTACGCCGCCGCCGACCCATCGATCTGGTGGAACGGGCGCTCCATTCTTGCCGATAAGGATCGGTTTGTGGAAGGCTTCAAAGCCAATCCGAAACCGATGCGGCTTTTGATCGAATCCTCCGGTAAACGCGGCGAACGTCCGGGCCAGTCACAGGAAGATACTGAGCGCCTGAAGAAGCTGCGCGGCGGACCATCAGGTGCAGATATTCAAACCGAGTTGAAACAACTGCCGGGCTTTGAGGTCGCCTATCGTCGCTTCGAAAATGAAAGCCACGGTTCAATGATCCCGCTCACGGTCGAGGACAGCCTGAAATTCATCCTCCTCAATGAGAGCCCGGACGAACAAAACAACTGAATTATGGTCTTCCGGCTTTGACTGGAAGAAAACCGGACTATAAAGCACAAGATTGACGAAAGGATTGAACGCCATGCTGAAATTCAGCCAACACTTTTCCCGTCTATGCGGCGCAGCACTTGTTGTGACCGCCCTCGCCTCCGGTGCTAACGCTACTGATGTGGCGGTCAAACATGCGCAAGGTGAAACGACGGTTGCGACCAATCCTCAGAAAGTCGTTGTGTTCGATTTTGCGACGCTCGACAATCTTGACCGCCTTGGTGTGAAGATCATCGGCGTTCCCGGTAGCATCGCGTTCCCGGAATATCTCAAAAAATATGACAGTGCTGATTACACCAAAGTAGGCACGCTTTTTGAGCCAGATTACGAAGCCGTCAATGCCGCGGAACCCGACCTCGTCATCGTAGGCGGTCGCTCGGCTGCAAAATATGGTGAACTCGCGAAAATTGCCCCAACAATCGATCTTACCGTTCCTGCCAAGGAATTCATTTCCGGCACCGAAGCCAATATCGAAAAGCTTGGGCAGATTTTCGGCAAGGAAACTGAAGCCAAGGCAGAAGTTGAAAAGCTCAACAGCGAACTCGCAGCGCTGAAAGAAAAGGCCAAGGGCAAAGGCAAAGGCCTGATGATCCTGACGTCTGGTGGCAAGATCAGCGCCTATGGTCCGGGTTCCCGTTTCGGCGTTCTGCATGACAGCTTTGGTGTTGAACCGGCTGCCCCTGACCTTTCCGTTGGCAATCATGGTCAGCCAATCAGCTCGGAATTCATTCTTGAGACCAATCCGGACTGGCTTTTTGTGCTCGACCGCGATGCAGCCATTGGTCGTGAAGGCACATCCGCCAAGCAGTTGCTCGACAATGAACTCGTGCGTCAGACAAACGCCTGGAAGAACGATCAGGTCGTCTATCTCAACGGACAGAACTGGTATCTGGTCGGCGGAGGCCTGGGCGCTCTGCACAACACGATCCAACAGCTTTCGGCGGCTTTCGACAAAGCAAAATAATAATGTTTGACCCAGTCAGTCGGGACGAGCCCGACTGACAAGGCATGAATGCAGGAATTGAGCGTGAAGGCACTCGCCGCAGCTATAATTGTTGTCGTCATACTGGCTTTTATCAGCCTGTTTATCGGCGTCAGCGATGTATCGCTCAGCACACTGTTTGGTGCAAATAGCACTGATCGCGCAGCAGAAGTGTTGTTGATCAGCCGCGTACCGCGCACGCTCGCGATCATTCTTGCCGGCATGTCGATGGCTGTGGCTGGCATGATCATGCAGATGCTCACCCGCAATCGATTTGTCGAACCCTCAACAGCTGGCACGGTTGAATCAGCAAGCCTCGGCATTCTGCTGGTTATTCTATTTGCACCTGACACACCGGTTTTCGGTAAGATGCTGGTGGCGTCCATCACCGCTCTTGCAGGCACTGCCCTTTTTCTAAGAATCTTACGCAGTATTCCGCTTCGTTCAGTTCTCGTGGTGCCGCTCGTCGGCATCATGCTGGGCGGCGTGATCAGTGCGGTAACTACCTTCATTGCTTATCGTTATGATCTGTTGCAGGCACTCAATTCATGGACCACCGGCGACTTCTCCGGTGTTCTACGTGGGCGCTATGAATTGCTGTGGCTTTCCTTCTTCCTGACTGTCATTGCCTATATTGCAGCGGATCGTTTCACAGTTGCTGGTATGGGCGAAGATTTCACTACCAATCTCGGCCTCAACTATCGCCGCGTCGTAACGCTCGGGCTCGTTATCGTTTCGATGGTCAGTGCTTGCGTGGTTGTAACGGTTGGCATGATCCCGTTTCTGGGCCTTATCGTGCCCAACGTGGTCAGCATGTTCATTGGCGATAATATGCGCCGTGCCGTGCCATGGGTAGCAGTACTGGGCGCGGGCCTTGTGCTTGCCTGCGATATCGTCGGGCGCCTGATCCGCTTTCCCTATGAAATCCCTATCGGTACGATGATGGGCGTCGTTGGCAGTGCGATCTTCCTCTATCTGCTTTTGCGCCGGGGATCACGCCTTGCTTAAACGTCCCGGCTTCATCATCACGCTTCTCGCAATCCTCGTCATTGTTTCCTGCGCAGCCTTCATGACGTTAGGTGCAAAAGGCAGCTGGTCTTTCATCCTTACCTTCCGCGGCACCAAACTTGCCGCCATGGTGCTGGTTGCCTATTCGATTGCAGTCTCAACGGTGCTGTTTCAGACCGTTACGAACAACCGCATTCTCACGCCCTCCATCATGGGCTTTGATGCGCTTTATATTCTGATCCAGACATTGGCAGTCTTTGCGTTTGGCGCTATCCATGTGAACGGGGTCGGACCCAATGCCCGCTTCTTTGCAGAAACGGCAATCATGGTGGTTTTTGCCAGCACGCTTTATGCGTGGCTGTTTTCTGGTGCGGCACGCAGTCTGCATCTCGTCATGCTCGTCGGCATTGTGTTCGGCGTCTTTTTCCGAAGTCTGTCGAACCTCATGCAGCGCATGATCGACCCCAACGAATTTGCGATACTTCAGGACCGTTTCTTTGCGAGCTTCAACAGTGTCAACGCAGACATTCTGCTGCTTGCGGCAATCATCGTGGCGGCTGTCACGCTTTACGGTCTGCGTTTCCTCAATGTCTTCGATGTTTTGTCGCTTGGCCGTGATCCCGCAATCAATCTTGGCGTTGATCATAGTCGTGTTGTACATCGCATTCTGCTGATCGTCACAATCCTGGTTTCGGTTTCAACTGCCCTTGTCGGACCGATAACCTTCTTCGGCCTTTTGGTCGCCAATCTTGCTTACATGATCGCAGGTACATCAAAGCATCGCGTGGTGTTGCCCATCGCCGTTTTGCTGGCAATCCTGTGCATTGTCGGCGGCCAAACCATTCTAGAGCGCGTTTTCTCATTCAATACTGCGCTCAGTGTCATCATCGAGTTTCTGGGCGGCCTCGTCTTTATCATCCTTCTCGTCAGGGGGAACGCACGTTGATCGAAATAAGCCAAGTCAGCAAATCCTACAGCGATGCAATCGTCGTCGATGACGTAACACTGCAATTGCCCGCACGCGGGATTACATCGATCATCGGGCCTAATGGCGCTGGAAAATCGACTTTGCTTTCGATGGTCAGTCGTCTGCTCCCTATGGACACGGGCCGTGTGACCGTAGACGGACTCGACGTTTCAACCACACCGGGCGACGTGCTGGCAAAACGCCTTTCGATCCTGAGACAGGAAAACGCGATCAATTCCCGCCTGACCGTGCGCGATCTCGTGACTTTCGGACGCTATCCGCACTCCAAGGGACGGCCAACACGCGAAGACCTCAACCATGTCGATCAGGCAATCGGATATCTCGGCCTTGAAGACCTTGGCTCCCGTTTTCTGGACGAATTATCAGGCGGGCAGCGCCAACGCGCTTTTGTGGCAATGGTTCTCTGCCAGAACACAGATTACGTCCTGCTGGATGAGCCGCTTAACAATCTTGATATGAAGCATTCAGCTTCAATGATGAAGCTGTTGCGGCGCGCGGCCGATGAACTGGGCAAGACTATCGTTCTGGTGTTGCACGACATCAATTTCGCGTCCTGCTATTCCGACCATATTGTTGCCATGCGTAAGGGCAAGGTCGTGCATCAGGGATCACCGGAAAAACTCATTCAGCCGGACATTCTGCGCGATATTTACGAGATGGAGATTGCCGTCGAAATGATCGGCGGCAATCGTATTGGGATCTATTATCTTTAATTACGCAACCGGTGTGCTCGGCAACAAGAGTTGCAAGGCATCATAAGCCGAAAGAACGGTTTCCATCTGCGCCGTATGACCTTTGACAAAGGCATCGCCATAGATGGTTTCGTCTGGATATTCGGTGATCAGTGTCAATGGCACCGTATGGCGATCATCAACACCGACCATGCACGGAAAGCCGTTTATGATCCGGAAGCCCGTTTCGCCTGCATGTTGCTCGAAAAGCTTGATCTGCGCATCGTTATAATCAAGAAGACCGTCAATGGCACCGAGATGCCTGGTCACGTGATCCATAAGCTGCTCGGCTTCTTTTTCCCATGACGCATGGTGGCGAATGATCAGGAAGAAGCCCTTTGGCAGCGTCCACATTGCAAAGGATCGCGGCACATAACCCGACAGCGGTCGCGTCCATTCATGCGATGGATAACCATGCAGATTGACATGAAGCTTCGCATTCGTGAGCGCTTCCGCTTCTACACGGATTGCTTTCTCAAATAGACCCTCGCCGCTACGATATTCGAGATCATCGCCCAAAGCCGTATAGCGCGACGCATGATGCATATGATGCGGCTGCAACACACAGAGACGCTTGTGGATTTCATAACCGTCCGGGTTTTCCTGCGGAGAAATCGTGAAATGTGCCCCGTTGCGCGCAGCAAGACGATTTGCTGCACGCAATGCACCGACAACGCCGGTGGTTTCATTGGCATGTTGACCGGCGCTGATCATCATCGGCGCATCGCTGCCTTTGACAAAAGTCGCGCGAACGCTGCGTCCCGAACGAGCTTTCGCTTCAAAGGGTGAACCGCCAAGCTTTGCAATTTCGCGACGGATCTGGTCTGCGGAAAGCGGAGCTTGCGCATTTTCAAGAACCTGCTCGGCAGTCAAAGCATCTGTCGTTGCAAGTGGACGCGTTTCCACTTTCACTGTTGGCTCGGCATCGCGGAAGCGAACTTCCGGTACGATCTGACCTGGTTGCAAGCCACGATCGCCGACCGGACGACCGGACTTTTTCTGGAAAACTTCGAGCAGCGAGAAATAGATATCCTCGTGCAGAGCTTCCGTCAGACTCAGCGCCTCCTCATCATGGGCAAGACGTCGATCCGTGATCGGCAGGCTGACTGAAATGTTCAGTTCTTCAAAATAAGGCTCGCCCCTGCCCCAGTCATGGGCCGCAATAGTCGAAACCGTATCATGAAACAGCTTTTCATAAGCGGTTTCAAAACGCGCATTTTCTGCGCTGCCCTTATGGTCGACAATCAGCCAGCCGGTTGGTGAAACAAGCGTTTCGCCGATGAAATCTTCATGCACGCGATTGGGAGCGAAGACCCGGTGGCTTTCAGTACGGCCATCGGCAAATGTCAGATCAACTTCATAGAAGAAATCATCCTTGCCCGAGGCGGCGAAGCTGATTTTTGCATCAGGCAGAAGCGCCGAAAGCGGATAGGTTTCCAGCAAAAAGCGATTTTCTACGCAATTGTCGTGGCGTGGATAGCGAATTGATGCTGCTTTAACTGCGGCACCCTCCACTTCTTCAAGGAAGAAATGCAGAAGCGGCTTATAGGCTGAGCGCAGATGCGCATTGATCCCTGCCTCACGAAGCTTCGTTTCAGCAGCAAAGCGGCTTGGCTGATCATCGAACAACCAAGCTTCTAGTTTTGCGCCGCGCATTTCCGGCTTTGAAAAGCGTTCGATCAGGACATTGATTGAGCGCGGATAGGTCTTCTCGAAAATCACGCTCATCGCGAAGTCCTGCCGGTTGGATCGAGACTATCGCGCAGCCAGTCACCGAGAAGATTGAGACCAAGCACCGTGAACAGAATGGCAAGGCCCGGGAAGAGGCTTACCCACCATGCAGTCTGAAGATAGGTGCGGCCATCGGCCAGCATTCCGCCCCAGCTTGGAATGGTTGAATCAATACCAAAGCCAAGGAAGGTCAGGCTGGATTCAAGAAGGATATTGTTGGCGACATTCAGCGTCATAAGAACGATAACCGGTCCGAGCAGGTTTGGCAGCAGATGCTGGAAAATGATGCGCCAATCCCTAACCCCGATAGCGCGCGCCGACAGGATGAACTCACGTTCGCGCAGCGACAGCACGGAGCCACGCACCAATCGTGCATATTGCACGCATTGCGAGACGATCAGAAGAATGATCGTATTGAGCAGTCCGCCACCAAGAATGGCCATGAAGGTGATCGCAAGCAGGATGAAAGGCATTGCGAGCTGCACATCGACAAAGCGCATGAGCGCCATATCCCAGAAACCGCGATAATAACCGGCGACCAGCCCCATGATCGTGCCGATGATCACTGAACCAATCACAGACACGAAGCCAACGAACAACGAAATCTTGCCGCCGATGACCACTCGTGCAAGTACATCACGACCGAGCGGATCGGTGCCAAAAATATGGGCCGGATTGATGAAGGGCGGCGTCAGACGCGCCAGAAGATCGATCTTGTTGGCACCGGCTGGGAAGAGATAGCCGGAGAAAATCACTGCAAGACAGATTGCGCCGGTCAGCGCAAAGCCGACGACAAACTCCAGGCTTGCAAAGCGCGAGTATGCGAGGCTCAATGTTTTCGTCGCCATTTGCTCTACTCCGTACGAATGCGCGGATCGACAAGGCCGTAGGCGATGTCCACCAGA
>RCUT01001326.1_pt1 | contig 11938 bp, 8 predicted proteins | sample 2166171 | NCBI WGS metagenome assembly RCUT01 (sample SAMN09932757, study PRJNA488358) | compost metagenome | isolation source: compost soil in 4-hydroxybenzoic | place: Germany: Experimental Botanical Garden
GCTCGACCGCGACCGCGCTGATGGTCGCCTCCTTCGTTGAAAAAGACCTTATCGCGCCGGCGATGGGGCAGATCGTGCTGCTCGGCGCCAATGTCGGCACCGCGATGACAGCGTGGATTGTCGCGCTCGGGCTTGGCTGGCTGTCGCCGATGCTCATCCTCGCGGGCGTCATCCTGCTGCGGGGAAAATCGGCGCAGCGGCAGGGAGCGGGTGCGGCCCTTGCCGGGGTCGGCCTGATGCTGCTTTCCCTGCATCTTCTGTCGGCCGCGACCGATCCCATCAGGCAATCACCGGCGCTCAGCCTCTTCATTACCATGCTTGGCGATGCCTGGCCGGTGGCGCTGGTTTTCTCCGCCATACTGGCGGTGCTGGCATCCTCCAGCCTTGCCATCGTGGTTCTCATCCTGTCACTTGCCGCCAGCGGCGGCATCGAAACGAGCCTCGTCATCGTTTTGGTGCTGGGCGCCAATCTCGGTGGTGCGGTGCCGCCGGTGCTTGCGACCCTCAAAGCACCCGTGGCGGCGCGCCGGGTTGCCGTTGGTAATCTCATCGTCCGGGCAGTCGGCTGTCTTTTGGCACTGCCTCTTGCCGGATATGGCGCGGCCTTTCTGGATATGTCACCCTTCTCGCACGCCAATCTTGCGGTCGATGCCCATCTTTTCTTCAATCTGGCTGTTGCCGCCATCGCATGGCCGCTCTCGCCGCTGCTTTTGCGGGTAACGAAGGCAATGCTGCCGGAAAAAGAGGGAAGCGAAAGCAGCCGCAGCTATCTCGACAGTCACGATCTCGATCAGCCGGTTGCAGCACTTGCCGGCGCGAGCCGCGAGGTGCTGCTGGTTGGCGACCTGATCGAGCGCATGCTGCGGCAGGCGAGTGAGGCGATGCGCGACAGCGATGTCGCGAAACTCAACGACATCAGCACACTCGAAGGCCGGGTCGACCGTATCCAGCATGACATCAAGGTCTATGTCTCGAAGGTCGGGCAGGATGGGCTGTGCCGCAAAGACCAGCGCCGCGCGATGGATATCGTTGAATATGCCATCAATCTCGAACATATCGGCGATATCATCGAGAAGGGTATTCGGCCGGAAATCGCCAAGAAGATCGATCTCGGCCTCAGGTTTTCCGACGACGGCAAGAGTGAGCTGGAGCGTCTTTTCGCCGTCACGCTCGACAATATCCGCATGGCCCAATCCGTCTTCGCCACCCGCAATGCCGGTCTTGCCCGGCGGCTGGTGGAGGTGAAGGAAGATGTGCGCCGCCTCGAAAAGCAGTCATCGGAGCGCCATCTGCAACGCCTGCGCGACGGCCGGGCCGACAGCATCCAGACCAGCTCCGTGCATCTCGACATGCTGCGTGATCTGAAACGCATCAACGCCCATATTGCCGCCGTCGCTCATCCTATCCTCGATGAAAGCGGTCTCCTGATTGAGAGCCGCATCAGGCAGGCGGTTTAGCGCGCCGTGATGCGCTCCACCATGGAAACGGGCACGACCTGAAGCCGCGTTTCCGGCTCGTCACTGTTGAGCGCGGTCAGGACCTTCTCGGTCAGGGCATCAAAGGATTGGGCAACGGTCGTCAACTGATAACTCTTCCAGCCGGCCTGCGGAATATCATCGAAACCGACAATCGAGAGATCTTCCGGTACCCGGCGGCCCATTTCCAGCCGCGCGGCGTCCATGAAACCGAGCGCCAGCAGATCGGTCACGCAGAAAGCGCCATCGATCGCCTTGTCCACCAGCAATTCACAACCGGCCTGATAACCACTGTCATAGCTGGTCGGCCCGCCGGACCAGGGAACGACCTCGATCCCCTCGACCGTCATGCGCTGGGTGAAGGCGCCGGCGCGGCGCAGCTGCGCCGGGGTCTGGCTGCCACTGGAAATGACCGCGACCTTCCGGCATTTGGCCGCCACAAGCCGCATGGCGGCCAGATCGGCGCCGTGGGAATCGTCGCTCAGCACCATATTGGTGTCGGTGCGGTCGAGACGCTGGTTGATGAGGATGAGGCGCACGCCGTTGGCGATGCATTCATCAACGATCGAAGCCGGCGGTTCGCCGGAAAGAACGACGATCGCCTGGGCGCGGAACTCGAAAAGAAGCTCGATCAGCGGCGCGATGTCCTTGCGGGCATCCGCCGCATTCAGCAACAGGCATTGCAGGCCACGACGCAGGAGGCCGATGCTGAGCAGATCGAGCTGCTTTGAAATGAAGGGCGAACTCAGATTGGCGCCGACGACCCCGATGAGGTTGGAGCGATCATTATTGAGGCCCTGTGCCAGACGGTTGACGCGATAACCAAGTTCCTGCGCGGCTTTCAGCACCTTGCGCCGGACTGCTTTTGAAACGCTGCCGCCGGGAGTGAAGGTGCGTGAAACGGCGGAGCGTGAAACCCCGGCTTTTTTCGCCACCTCTTCGGCCGTCACGAACCCTCTCGCCATTCAACTCCCCCCGTTGCGAAATCCTATGCCTGATACCACAGGCCATATGGCATCGGCTATTCCAATCGAAATTTTTCGGTTGCGCGCCGTTCGCTCCCGGAGCGCCGATCGTACCTGTTCTGCGAAAACGTCTCATCCGTTCCATTATCTTCGTGTGAGGTAAAACATTCCTCTCGACCGCCGTGTTCAAAAGTTACAGTTTTGTGACAAAAAAGCATTTTAAAACAAATAAATAAGTTAGTGATCACGTGTGCATTTTTTCGTTGACAAAACGCCTTTTAAGACTGATCATGCATTCCAAGGTCGAGCAGGATATGGAATTTTTATTCCACATCCGTTTTGCCGGCGATGTTTTCGGGAGGAGCTGGGATCATCGTTATTGGCGGGTTCGGCACCCGCTTCAGAAGCATTGATGCATTGCTGAAGGTCAACGCACGCGCCGCCTGTCTCGCAGGCTGCGCGAAGGCAGATGCTTGCCGGCGTGTCGGGGCAATGGCGTGGCCATACGGGGAGAGATAATGGCTCTTTTAAGTGAATCAACGAAGACGGAGGCACTGGGGAGACCCCCGGCGACCGCGCCTTCGGCATGGCAGGCATGGCGATATCGCCTCAAGGTCGCGCTCCGGGAGCCGACAACGCTGATTGGCGTTTTGACGGCTTTGCTTTTTACCTATCTGATCGTCGTTCCGATCATTTCGATTATTCTTGACGCCGTCCGCGTCCAGTTCGGCCATGAACGGCGTCTCGGCAAGGATGTTGGCGACCTCACGCTTTATTATCTCGACAGGGCGTTTTTCTCGCCCGTCGCGACGGATCTTTTCTGGCGGCCGCTCTTTAACACGCTGACAGTGGCTTTCGGGGCGATTGCGCTTTCGCTGGTCATCGGCACCGTGCTCGCCTGGCTTATCAGCCGGACGGACATGTTCGGCCGCCGCTGGTTCGCCACCGCGCTGATCGTGCCCTATATGTTGCCGGCCTGGACCTTCGCGCTGGCATGGACGACCCTGTTCAAGAACCGCACCGTTGGCGGCCAGCCCGGCTGGTTCGAGGCAATCGGCCTCACACCACCGGACTGGGTTGCCTATGGGCGTTTCCCGATCACCATCATCCTTGCCCTGCATTATACGCCTTTCGTCATCCTGCTGTTCGGCTCGGCGCTTCGCCGGTTCGATTCGCAGCTTGAAGATTCCGCCCGTATTCTCGGCGCTCACCGTTATCAGGTGGCTTTGCAGGTCATCATGCCGCTGATGCGCCCGGCGCTGCTGTCTTCCATGGTGCTGATCTTTGCAAAGTGCCTTGGTGAATTCGGCGTACCCTATGTTCTCGGGCTGCCCGTGAAGTTCGAAGTTCTGTCCACCTCGCTGTTCCGCAGCATCGCCTCGCGCCAGACCGGTGTTGCCGGTGTCGTTGCGGCCTCGATCATGCTCATCGGCATCATCACGCTGATGATCGATGCCCGCCTCGTTCGCGAAGCGCGCCGGTTCGTGACCATCGGTTCGAAAGGGTCGATGAACCGGCAAAACCGCCTCGGCAGGATGCGGCTCCCGGCAACCGGCTTTGCGGCTGCCATCTTCATCCTCAGTGTCGGTCTGCCGCTTCTGACGCTGGCGCTCTCGACCATCATGAAAATGCCGGCCAAATTCACGCTCGACAACTTCACCCTCGACTACTGGATTGGCAGCAACCTCAACACCGTGGCTTTGCAGACCGGCGTTCTTTTGAGCCCCGATCTCTGGGCGGCGGCGAAAAACACGATGATGATCGTCGGGCTTGCCTCGCTGACATCGGGCGTTCTCGGTCTCCTGGTCGGTTATGTCGTCATCCGCACGCCGGTACGCGCCCTGTCGGTCTATCTGCGACAGGTAACGTTCCTGCCCTATCTCGTGCCCGGCATCGCTTTTGCCGCCGCCTATCTGTCGCTGTTTGCCGTTCCGCGCGGGCCGATGCCGGCGCTCTATGGCACGGTGACGATCCTTATCCTGGCACTGATAGCCGACCAGATGCCCTATGCCTCACGCGCCGGCATCTCGGCCATGACGCAGCTTGGAAAGGACCCGGAAGAGGCGGCGCAGATTGCCGGTGCAGGCTGGTTCCGCCGCATGATCTCTATCGTCATCCCGATCCAGAAGGGATCGCTGGTGACGGGGGTTCTCCTGCCCTTCATCTCGGGCATCAAGGGCTTGAGCCTCTTTGTCATCCTCGCCGTGCCGAGCACGGACGTGCTGACCACCTATTCGCTGCGGCTGGTCGATTATCACTACACGCAGGCCGCCAACGCCGTGGTGCTGATCATCGCCGGCATCGCCTATTTCGGCACGCTGCTGGCCCAGAAACTGACCCGCACAAATCTTGCAGAAGGACTTGGAAGCTGATGCCTACCATCAACCTGCGCGGTGCGCAGAAAAACTACGGTGTGAATTCCGCAAATGCGGTTTCCGATCTCGATCTTGAAATTCGCGACGGCGAGTTCATGTGCCTGCTCGGTCCTTCCGGCTGCGGCAAGACCACGACGCTGCGCATGATCGCCGGCCTTGAAAACCTCTCCGGCGGGGAAATCCGCGTCGGCGACCGGGTGATCGATTCCGTTACCGATGGCATCTTCGTGCCGCCGGAAAAGCGTGAAATGGGCCTGGTCTTCCAGAGCTATGCGCTGTGGCCGCATTTGACCATCGAGCGCAACACGGATTTTGGCCTGCGTCTGCGCAAGCTGCCGAAGGCCGAACGTGAAGCCCGTGTCGAGCGCGTCATGCAGGCGCTCGACATTGCCAAATATCGCGATCGTTACCCGTCGCAGCTTTCCGGTGGCCAGCAGCAGCGCGTGGCGCTTGCCCGCATGCTTGCCGTCAATCCCGGTGTTCTGCTTCTGGACGAGCCGCTCTCCAATCTGGATGCCCGGCTGCGGCTGGAAATGCGCGCTGAGCTGAAGCGGCTGCACAAGGAGTTCAAGACCACCATCGTCTTCGTGACGCATGACCAGTGGGAAGCCATGACGCTTGCCACCACCATCGCCGTCATGAACGAGGGCACGCTGCAGCAGATGGGCACGCCGAACGACATCTATGATCGTCCGGCCAACCGCTTCGTCGCCGAATTCGTCGGCAGCCCGCCGATCAATATCCTGACCTTCGGCCAGCCCGGCGTCTCTGATGTTGCCGACAAGGCGGAAGCCTATTTTGCAGCGCGTTATCCGCAGCTGCGCGGCATTGCCTCTATCGGTATGCGGCCGGAGGCGATGGGTTATGCGATGAAGCCTGAGGATGTGCCGCAGGGCAGCTTCTCCGGCGAGATGACGGTAACGGGCGTATTGCCAACCGGCGGCAGCTGGATTCTCGAACTCAGAAGCGAAAACCATACGCTGTTCCTGACCACCCATTCCCTGCCGCGTATCGACAGTGGCGACCGTGTGTTCTTCCACGTGCCGCCCGAGGCCCTGCACGCCTTTGATGCCAAGGGGCAGCGGATCACCGAGGCGGACGCCGTTCTACGCAACAGCACCTACAACTGAAAACGCCGATAAAGACGGCTGAAGGAGAAACAGTATGAAGCGGACAATGACGGGTTTGAGCCGGCTGTTATGTGCAACGGCAATTGTTGCGACGTTTGGCAGCGCAGCGAAGGCGGAAGAGCCTTTCGACCTCAATGCCCTGATCGAGGCGGCAAAGAAGGAAAAGCCGATCACCGTTTATGACAGCACCGGCAAGATCGTCGAAATGGCGAAGAACTTTGCCGCGAAATATGGTGTCGGTGCCGAGGGCGCGAAGGTCAAGGCCTCGGCCCAGCTGGAGATGATCATCCGTGAGGCGCGCGCCAACAATATTCAGGGCGATGTCTCGATCATCAGCGATGCGCCGGCGGCGATGGCGCAGCTTATTCCGATGGGTTTTGTCGAAAGCTGGCTGCCGCCGGATATGGCCGGCAATATTCCGCCGGAATATCAGGATCCGCTCACCGTCGTCACCAGCGCCAATGTCTGGGCCTATAATAGCGAGCTTTTCGACAAGTGCCCCGTTTCCAACATCTGGGAACTGACCGACCCGAAGTGGAAGGGCAAGGTGGCGATGCAGGATCCGCTCGGCAAGGCCTCCTATGTCGACTGGTTCAACCAGATGGCCAGCCATGGCGACGGTGAAGTGAAGGCGGCCTATAAGGCGCTTTACGGCAAGGACCTCGAAACCGGGGAAAAGAGCGCAACCGCGGCATGGGTGAAGGCGCTTGCCGCCAACGCTCCGTTGCTGACCGATGCCGATGCGGCCGCCGCCGAAGCCGTTGGCGCTCCCGGCCAGAAGGAGCCCTTCATGGGCCTCATCAGCTCGGCGAAGTTCCGCGACAATGCCGAGAAGGGCATGAAACTTGGCCTCTGCAAGGAGCTGAAACCGTGGGTCGGCTGGCTCTATCCGGGTGTCGGCCTGATTACCAAGGGCACGAACAGCCCGAATGCGGCAAAGCTCTTCATCCATTACGTCATGACCGCCGAAGGCATCGCGCCGCAGGCGATCGACGGCAAGATGTCGACCAACAAGGAAGTGAGCCTGCCGGCTGACGAGCCTTCAGGTATCGGCGCCGTTCTCGATGACATTCTGCCCTACAGCATGGCGACCAGCCTCGACGACTGGGATGCGCGTGAAACCTGGCAGGACTTCTGGCGTGTGAACTACAAAAAATAACGGGGGGACCAATTGGTGACGATCACTACTCAGAACAGGAATGGTAATGAGCGCAGGCGGCGGGGGGCCGCCTCCGCGCTTTGCCTCGGCTTTTCGCTGGCAGTCAGCGGGGCCGCCCATGCGCAGGATGCCTTTAATCTCGATGCGCTCATCGATGCCGCGAAGAAGGAAAAGCCGATCACCGTTTATGCGGTGACCGGCAAGATCGTGGACACCGCGCAGGCCTTCACCGCCAAATATGGCGTGCAGGCGAGCGGCAAGAAGGTGAACGAGGCGACGCAGGTTGAACTGATGATCCGCGAGCATCGGGCAGGTAACGTTGTCGGCGATGTCAGCGTCGCAACCGATGTCGCCTCCGCCATGGGCGAGCTTCTGCCGGAGGGCATCGTCACCAGTTGGGCACCGCCGGATATGGAGGGCGATATTCCGCAAAAGCTGCGCGATCCGCTCGTGGTCGTCTCGGACCCGCATGTGTGGACCTACAATACCGAGAAATACGACACATGCCCGGTCACCAATATCTGGCAGCTGACGGAGCCGAAGTGGAAGGGCAAGCTTGCCATGCTCGACCTCTTCGACAAACCGCTTTACGCCGACTGGTTCAACCAGATCGAAACCCATCACGATGCCGATGTCGCCAGAGCCTACGAGGATCTTTACGGCAAGAAGCTGGAAACGGGCGAAAAAAGCGCAACGGCGGCTTGGGTGAAAGCCTTTGCCGAAAATGCGCCGCTGCTGACGGATTCAAGTTCGGTTGCGGATGCGGCCGGTGCGCCGGGGCAGGCCGATCCCTTCTTCGTCATCACCTCTGTGGCGAAATATCGTGACAATGAGGCCAAGGGGCTGAAGCTCGGGCTTTGCAGCGGCGTAAAGCCCTTTTCCGGATTTCTCTACCCCGGTTTCGGCTTGATTGCCGGGCAGACGAAAAGCCCGAATGCTGCAAAGCTTTTCCTGCATTACCTGATGACGGAAGAGGGCATCGCACCCCAGACCGCCGACGGCAAACTCTCCGGCAATACAAAAATCGCCCTGCCGGCGGATGAACCCTCGAAGGTTGCCGATCATCTCGATGAGCTTATGGCGTTCGATGCCGCAACGGCGGCCGACGACCTCGACAAGCGTGAAGGCTGGCAGGATTTCTGGCGGGTAAACTACAAAAAATAAACGGAAGGCGGGCGCCAAGCCCGCCTGTCTTTTCCTTGGGAGGGGAAACGATGAAAAGAACAAATTTGAGAGCGGTGTCAGCCATTGCTGCGGCAATGATCGGATTCTCTGCCATGGCTGCTGCGGCCGAAGAGGCCTTCGATCTGGATAAGATTCTGGCGGCGGCAAAGCAGGAAAAGCCGATCAATATCTATGACAGCACCGGCAAGATCGTCGAGATGGCCGATAAGTTCAGCGCGAAATACGGGCTGAAGGCAACGGGTGTGAAGGTCTCGGCCAATAGCCAGCTGGAGATGATCATCCGCGAAAGCCAGTCCGGCAACGTGCAGGGCGATGTGGTGCTGATCACCGACGCGCCATCGGCACTCGCCCAGCTTCTGCCGGCGGGTTTTGTCGAGAATTACCTGCCGGGCGACATGGCGGCGAAAATCCCGGCGCAGTTTCAGAACCCGCTGGCAATTTCCACCAATGCCAATGTCTGGGCCTATAATACCGAAGCCCATGACAAATGCCCGGTGACGAATATCTGGGAACTGACCGAGCCGAAATGGAAAGGCAAGGTCGCCATGGTCGATCCGCTCAGCAAGAGCACCTATACGGACTGGTTCAACCAGCTCGAAGCGCACGGCAATGAAAAGGTGGCGGCAGCCTACAAGGCCCATTCCGGCAAGGAGATGGAGGAGAAGGGCGCGGCAGCCGCCTGGATCAAGGCGATGGCTGCAAACGGCCCGCTTGCCACCGAAGGTGACGACCCGGTGGCGGAGGCGGTCGGCGCTCCCGGCCAGAAACAGCCCTTCTTCGGCCTGCTCAGTTCGGCAAAGTTCCGCGACAATGCCGATAAGGGCTACAAGCTCGGCCTCTGCACCGATCTCGATCCCTGGGTCGGCTGGACCTATATCAAGCTCGGCCTGATGGCTTCCAAGACCAGAAGCCCGAACACGGCCAAGCTCTTCATTCACTACGTCCTGACGGAAGAGGGCATCGCCCCGCAGATGAAGGACGGCAAGCTGCCGACCAATATCGACATCAAGATGCCGGCTGACGAACCCTCGGGGCTTATGAAGGTCGCCGACAGGCTGATGGGTTACGATTCCGCCACCGGTCTCGATGATTTCGACCGGCGCGAGGAGTGGCAGGATTTCTGGCGCGTCAATTACAGGAAATAATCCCGGCTGGCGCGGCCTGAACCGCGCCGCCGCCTCTTTCTCATGGGAATGAACAGACTGGATATGCCGATGCAGACATCACGCTCCACCGAACGGAAATCTGAAAATGAGAAGGCGCTTGCCCACTCCGTGCGGTTGATGGAAATCGCCGAGACTGCCGCGCGTGCGGTGCGTGATCCGCTGCTGGCCGCGTTTCGCTCCGATATGGCCGTAGACTACAAGGTCGATCTCCACGATATAGTCACCATTCACGACAAACGGGCCGAAGCCGCCATCCGCGCCGTCATTCTCGAAAGGGAGCCCAATTCGGCGATCATGGGTGAAGAAGGCGGACAGATCGGCAGCGGCGCGGTGCAATGGTATGTCGACCCGATTGACGGTACGGCGAATTTCGCCCGCGGCCTTGCCTTCTGGTGTGTCTCCATCGCCGCCGTCATCGACGGGAAAACCGTTGCCGGGGTGGTTTATGATCCCGTGACAGACCAGATGTTTTCCGCCGACCTCAAGGCTTCCTATCTGAACGGCGAAAGGCTGCAGTCCCGCAGCGTCGCAGATGAGACGCGCGCGACGCTGATCACCGGCTACCCCGTTTCGCGCGATTTCCGGCTGGATGGGCGGGATGTGGCGCTTGCCAATTTCGGCACTCTTGCCGAGACCTTTTCGACATTGCGCCGGCCCGGCAGCGCCGCACTCAGCATCGCCCATGTCGCGGCCGGCTGGACGGATGCGGCCGCCGGTTTCGGCGTCAACGCCTGGGATGTGGCCGCCGCTATCCTCATCCTCAGGAATGCCGGCGGAACCTATGAGCCGCTGACCCTCGGAAAGGTGGCGGAGGGTTCCGCCGATTTCCTCTGCCCCGGCTATATCGCCATGGGTGAGGGGGCGAGCTATCCAACATTGAACCGGGTGGCACGATCCATATCCGAAGGCCGCATCGCCAATGCCGCGATACGGTTGAACCAAACGACCGCGAAGTTCTGAAGACGTTATAAATGACGGCGGCCATATAGGCGCCGATGGAGACATGACATGCCGCAACCGCAACAGACCCCAGCCCGAGAGCCGGAAAGCGGCGAATTGCCGAAGCTCAGCCGCATCTATGAGCGGCATCCGCTTTATGGCGTCGATCTGTTCATTTCGGGCAAGGAGGGCGCGAGCGACCTTAATCTCCTGCGCCAGAACGGCATCACCACCGTCGTCAATTGCGCCGTCAATCTGGACTTCAATTTTGTGGAGCAGTCACAGGTCGTTTCCGATCATGAAGGCAGTGTCTATGGACCGGGCGAAATCCGCTATTACAAGATCGGCCTGATCGATGGCGCCGGAAACCCCGATACACAGATGGTGGCGGCCCACTATATCCTGCGCGCGGCGCTGGAGCAGATATTGCCCGACAAGCCGTCCTATCCTCGTCGGGAACGCGGCAACGTGCTCATCAATTGCCGGGGTGGCCGTTCGCGCTCCGTCGCCGTTGTCGCGCTTTTTCTGCATCTGACGCTGCCGGTGGAGTTTCCGACACTGGATGATGCCATCGGATTTGTGCGGGTGAAGCGCGAACTGCCGGAAAACGAATGGTTCAAGGCGCCGAAACCCGTGCTTGCGGATGCCGCCCGTCGTGCCGCCGGCTGGATCGCGATGATCGACGCCGCGCACTGAAGAGAGGCTGCCGCAGCGTCACCTGATTTGGGGGATGCGGCGGACCTGCGGTGTGAGACCGCCAGATAGGCCGAGAGGTTGCCAGTCAGCATCCTCCCGGCTTTTCGGTCTTAGGCTTCGCTTGCCGCGTTGTTCCATGCCCGGACCTTCTCGATGTTCCGTTCCGAGCGGGATACGATCTCGAAAGCGAAGCCGTCGCCGGAAACCCGCTCGCCGACTTCGGGAAGGCGATTGAGACGCCACAGGATGTAGCCCGCGACGGTGGAGTAGCGGTCGGCCTCATCCACCAGATCGATGTCGAGAAGGTAGGATGCCCTTCTGACATCGACGGCGCCGTCGATAAGCCAGGAGCCGTCTTCGGCCTTTTCCGAAATCAGCAGCTCCTCGCCCTCATCAGGGAATTCGCCGGCGATCGCCTCGAGAATATCCGTTGGCGTGGCGATCCCCTGTAGCGTACCGTATTCATCGATGATGACGGCCATCTGCAACGGAGACTTGCGCAGCTGTTCCATGACCTGCAGGGCTGTGGCGCTCTCATGCACCACAAGCGGCTGCCGCAGCGAGCTTTCGAGGTTCAGGCTGCCGTCACGCAGAAGATCGCGCAGCAGGTCCTTCGTGGCGGCAACGCCGACAAAGGAGTCCAGCTTGCCTTGCGCCAGCATCAACCGGGAATGGTCGAGCTCCAGCAGGCGGTGGCGCAGCGTCTCCGGGTCGGCGTCGATATCCAGCCAGTCGATCTCGGTGCGTGGCGTCATGATCGACACGACGGGGCGCTCGGCAAGTGTCAGCACGCCGCGGATCATGTCCTTTTCCTCGGATTTGAACAGATCGCTGAGGGTGGCCTGTTC
>RCUT01001328.1_pt1 | contig 11937 bp, 8 predicted proteins | sample 2166171 | NCBI WGS metagenome assembly RCUT01 (sample SAMN09932757, study PRJNA488358) | compost metagenome | isolation source: compost soil in 4-hydroxybenzoic | place: Germany: Experimental Botanical Garden
CTTTGCAAGAAGAATTTTAAAAAAAATCTACATTCAAAAATAAAGCCCTGATTATTAATATCAGGGCCCTGGCTTTTTATATTTCCTCGGCTGTCAAATAGGCTTCATTGTAAAGCCTGTAAATCTCTTTTAATTTATCTTCACCTAATGGTTTATTCATAAATTTCTTCACTACACTGTTCTTTTCTGCCCTTTGCTGAACCAATTATTAAGGGTAAAAATTTGTGTTGATAGGCTTTAAATGATTCATCCAAGTAAGCAAACTCTCCGGTTTTTACGGGATGATAATTAGGAGGAATAGGAGTGGGAAGACTGTAAACCCATTCATTGTACCAAAACAAGCTCACGATGGCTCCGGTTATAACAATCAGCCCGGATGCTACAATTAATTTCCTTAATCTTCTACTCATAATTTAAAAAACAACCGTTTACTAAACTCAGAGAGAGTAAGCGAAAATCATTAAAATGAATATATAGGATTTTTATTAAACTTCAAAGAATGTTTAAACACTATTATTTAACAACCTGGTTTACAGCAAATAATTTCACTTCATTTAATAGTAATCGCATAAATAATGAAGTTTAAAGTAGGTAGAAGATGGCAACTAATAGATAAAAAAACGGAGTCGGTAAGTTACCGACTCCGTTTTTTTATCATTCAGCATAATTATTATGCAATTGTTCCTTCTTTCATGCGCTCTGCATTTTCAGCTAACTGCAGTGCATCAATAATGTCCTGAATGTCTCCATCCATAACAGCATTCAAGTTATAAATAGTTAACCCGATGCGGTGCTCAGTTAAACGGCTTTGCGGGAAGTTATAGGTACGAATCTTAGCAGACCTGTCACCTGTAGAAACCATTGTTTTACGTTTCTTTGCTGTTTCTTCCAAATGTTTCTGTAACTCCATTTCGTAGATACGTGAACGAAGTACACCTAACGCTTTCTCAAAGTTCTTGATTTGCGATTTCTCATCCTGACATTGAGCAACAACACCTGTCGGAATGTGCGTTAAACGAACCGCTGAGTAAGTCGTGTTAACTGACTGTCCGCCCGGACCAGATGCACAGAATAAATCTTTACGAATGTCATTCATATTGATTTGTACGTCAAACTCATCTGCTTCAGGCAAAACCACAACAGATGCTGCCGAGGTATGCACACGACCTTGAGTTTCTGTAGCAGGGACACGCTGTACACGGTGTACCCCTGATTCGTATTTCAGCTGACCGTAAACATCTTCACCACTAACATTAATAACAATCTCCTTATAACCGCCTGCTGTACCTTGGGTTTCATCCACCAATTCAGTTTTCCAGCCTTTTGCTTCACAGAAACGCATGTACATACGATACAGGTCGCCGGCAAACAAACTCGCCTCATCACCACCTGCTCCACCACGAATCTCTAAGATAGCATTTTTAGCATCTTCAGGGTCCTTAGGGATTAGCATTACACGGATCTCTTCTTCTAACTCTTCTTTTTTAGGAAGCAGTTCATCAAGATCCATTTTGGCCATCTCTCTTAACTCCTCATCTTTTTCAGTGGCCAGCATTTCTTTATTAGTATCGATATTGCTGACAACTTTTTTATATTCTTCAGCTTTCTCAACTACTTTCGTTAATTCTTTATATTCTTTGTTAAGCGCAGCAAAGCGTTTCATATCGCTCATTGCTTCAGGGCTCGACAATTGTTGTTCTACATCTTGCCAACGTTGTTTGATGGCATCCAGTTTATCAATCATAACTATAAATCCTTCGGGATTAATTTAGGGCTGCAAAATTACGCTTTTATACTTAAACACCGAAATGTATCTGATGTTTAGCTGGTTACTATTTTTTCAAAACTTAAACTTCAGCAAGTTCTTTTTCTTCTTTTTCAAAATATTTAAGTTCCACGTTTTCACCATCAAACACTGCATAAGTGTTAAAATGAATCCATTCACCTAAATTAATGTAACGACTTGTTTCAGACAACTGTATGTCTAAAGGTAAATGACGATGACCATAAATAAAATAGTCAAAATGCTCCTTTTGCAAAATTTCTTTTGAATAGATCACCAACCATTCATGCTCTTCGCCCAGAAATACTTCTTTTTTATCATTAGCTATACGACTGCTTCGGCTCCATTTATCGGCAATGCCAATCCCCAGATTAGGGTGAAGGCGAGCAAAGAGCCATTGACAAACTTTGCTTCTGAAGAACTTCTTAAGCAATTTATACGTTTTATCACCGGGCCCCAGGCCATCACCATGGTGAATGTACAGCCGTTTGCCGTTTATTTCAATGACCTTCTCATCAGAAATAATTGTTGCTCCAAGCTCTTTTTCAAGGTAATTAAACATCCACATATCATGGTTGCCTTTAAAAAAGGTAAGCTTAATTCCTTTGTCACTCAGCTCTGCCAGTTTACCCAATAAACGGACATAACCGCGAGGAATAACCGTTTTATATTCAAACCAGAAATCGAAGATATCGCCAACAAGGAACACCTCTGCAGCATCATGCTTTATTGAATCGAGCCAACGAACAATACGATCTTCACGTTCACGACTTTTTTCATAAGTGGGTACTCCTAAATGAAAATCTGATGCAAAATAAATCTTCTTATTTTCCTCCAAAATGTCTGTTTAATTTTTTGCAAAGGTATATAAAATATAAAAAGCTGATAATACCCCACTTCTCCTTGTGGAGAAGGGTTGAGGGGGTCGCTTTATTGCTTGCCGTAACTTTTCCCTTACAGTAATAGGTGAAAGTGTCAATAATCTATATTTTAGAACCGTTTAGTCAACCCTTAAACTATATGAAGAAAAATTATTTATTAATGACAGCACTTTTTGCCGCTGTATCGGCGAGTGCGCAACAAAAAGCAATGCTTAAATACCCCGATACCCAAAAGGACAATACGACCGACAATTACCATGGAACTACCATTTCCGACCCTTACCGTTGGTTGGAAAATGATACTGCAGCAGCTGTAAAAGATTGGGTGATTAAAGAAAATAAGGTTACACAAGATTACCTTTCACAAATTCCGTATCGCGATAAGATCAAAGCACGCCTGAAAGAGCTCTGGAATTATCCGAAATATTCGGCACCTTTTAAAAAAGGCGACAATTACTTTTTCTATAAAAATGATGGCTTGCAAAATCAGGCTGTACTTTATGTTCAAAAAGGACTAAATGGAGAACCCAAAGTCTTCCTCGATCCTAATAAACTTTCAACAGACGGCACTGTAGCATTAAACAATATTACCTTTTCAAAAGATAATAAATATGCCGCCATCGGAACTTCAGCTTCGGGCTCTGACTGGGTAGAAATTAAAGTCATTGATGTAGCAACACAGCAACCAACAGGTGATGTAATCAAATGGGTTAAATTCTCGGGAGCAACCTGGAAAGGTGATGGATTCTATTACAGTCGTTATGATGAACCTGTTGCAGGCAAGGAGTTTTCCAACCAAAACCAATTTCAAAAAGTTTACTTCCATAAATTAGGCACAGCACAATCGGCAGACGAATTAGTATTTGAAGATAAGGATCATCCTTTACGCTACTTCGGAGCCGGCGTTACTGAAGATGAGCGTTTCTTGTTTGTGGTAGCTGCAGAAGGCACACACGGAAGTGAGGTTTATTACAAAGACTTGCAAAAAGGTGGCGATTTTAAATTATTATTCAAGGGGTTTGAATATGATTACGATGTGATCGATAATGTTGGCGATCGATTGTTGGTGCATACCAATAACAATGCACCTAATTTCCGCCTGGTTTCCGTGGACCCAACCAATCCTGATCCTGTAAACTGGAAAGAAGTGATTTCTCAGTCAAAAGATTTGTTAAATAGCGTTTCAACCGGAGGAGGTAAACTGTTTGCCTCTTACCTGAAAGATGCAAGTACTCGATTGTATGAATATGAGATGGGAGGAAAGCTGACCAGAGAAATTAAATTGGAGAGCATAGGAACGGCTAGCTTACCTTCGGGTAAAAAAGAAGATAAGGAGTTTTTCTACACCTTCACCAGCTTTACCAATCCGGGAGCTATTTACCGTTACGATGTTACCTCCGGAAAGTCTGAGGTGTTCCGCAAAACTGAAGTAAAATTTAATACTTCCGATTATGAAACTAAGCAGGTATTCTATACAAGCAAAGACGGAACTAAGGTTCCGATGTTCATTGTTCATAAGAAAGGATTAAAGTTAGACGGAAATAACCCCACTTATTTATATGCTTATGGAGGCTTCAACATCAGTCTTACGCCCTCATTCAGCGTTTCTCGCCTAATTCTATTAGAAAATGGTGGCGTGTTCGCTCTTGCCAATTTGCGTGGCGGAGGTGAGTACGGAGAAGACTGGCATAAAGGAGGCATGTTGAACAATAAGCAAAACGTATTTGATGACTTTATCGCGGCCGGAGAATACCTGGTTAAAGAAAAATACACCTCTCCTTCGAAACTTGCTATTGCAGGTGGCTCTAACGGAGGCTTGCTGGTTGGAGCGTGTGAAATTCAGCGTCCCGACTTATTTAAGGTTGCCTTTCCGGCTGTTGGGGTGTTAGACATGCTGCGTTACCACAAATTTACGATTGGATGGGGCTGGGCTGTTGAGTATGGCTCAAGTGAGAAAAAAGATCAGTTCGATTATCTATTGAAATATTCTCCGCTGCATAACATCAAATCGGGTGTAAATTATCCGGCAACAATGATTACCACCGGAGATCATGATGACCGTGTAGTTCCTGCTCACTCATTTAAGTTTGCAGCTACCTTGCAGGAAAAACAATCAGGTGATAATCCTGTCTTAATTCGTATTGAAACCAAAGCCGGACATGGTGCCGGTAAGCCAACATCGAAATTAATTGATGAAGCTGCCGACATTTGGTCATTCATGTTCTGGAACACCGGAACAACACCGAAATATTAATTTTTAAAAACTTATAAAAAATCCCGTTCAGGTTAAATCAGGGCGGGATTTTTCTTTTTAAATCTAACCATTCAGCATTATTTTATAATGCTCCTTTCAAACTCAAAAAACTGATGTAACCAAGGCATGTGCTATATAAAAAGCGACCGCCACACCTCTTGCAGATATGGCGATCGCAAATTTACTCGATCGTTACTATTTAATGTTTTCTAAGGATTCTTCGTAACCACCGTTATTGAATGAACTCCGTGCCCCACTTTACCTTTAGTAGAAACACCCTCAATAATTGTGGTATAATTGGTCGCATTATCAGCGGTGAAAAATGAAACTGAAGCATGACCATCTGCATTTGTTTTCACCAATCCGTTCCAATAAATTGTAGTGCGGAAGTCAGGAATATTTGGTTTATTCTCCTGTTCGTATTTAGGAACATAAAATGCCTTGGCTACGTGATAACCTACAGGGTAAAAACTTAACATTCCCTTTTTATAATACGCTCCGCTCAAAAATTTACCGCGTTTAGTGTAAACAGCTACCACTCCATTTGCGCCCCGGGATCCATAAATAGCGGCACTTGGTCCCTTCAAAAATTCTACAGATTGAACATCATTTGGGTTTAACATCGATAACCAACCAACATCTGTTTCCGTTCCGTCAAGTACTACTAATGGACTTGTGCTTCCAAACAATGTATTCGGACCACGAATTAATATATCATTGCCGATCACTTGCACTCCAGCAACTCTACCCCTAATTGCATCCAATAGATTACCGGAACTAATCGCTGATGATTTTGCAATATCATCTGCCGTGATAACAGCGTCGGCATGTGAGTACAATTTCATTACTGATGGCTCATTAGGGTCTATTTTAGTACTTCTAACCACAACTTCGCTCAATAAAACGCCTTTAGAACCGCCATATTTCACATTATCATAGTCAAATTTCTTACGGTTTGCTTTAATATAATTGGCTATTTGATTATTTACATTTTCAGGAATCACTAAATGATTTAAAGGAGCAGGATGAAATGGATCATTAACTTCAATATCAACTCCTTTACCTCCCTTTTCATTACGAGCCTGAAGAATAAATCTTGTACTATCTGGGAATTCAATACCATTTATAGTAAATACTCCTTTTGCATCTGTATTGGCTGTTTGAAATATTTCTTTGTTTTTAGCACTGAAAAAAGCAATAGAGCCATTCTTTATAGGTGTTTTATCTGACAAAGAAGTGATTTTACCCGATACTTCCATTCCTAAATCGATTGGGAATGAGGTTTCAGGCGCTTTTCCAGCAACAATATCTCCCCATTCAAAACGCCTCCAGCCTTGAGTGAGCATTAAGACATCCAGATCTTGTGGTGCATTGGTCTCATTGGCATCAAAGTAATAAGCCGGTTTTTCAATAGTACCTTTTAAATCTGAGGTAAGTAGCAAGTGCGACAAAATGTTATTATCATGCTTGTCGATTGTTACGGATTGGTCATCTGTTACTGCAATTGAAAAATCTCCCTGAACCGGATTTCCTTCGGCATCTTTTACTGAAATATTCAGATCTACTTTTTCTCTTGAGGTATAAACAGGTTTACTGCTATTTATATTAAACTTTAATTCATCATTTTTATTAATAAACACTAAGCGCTCAACCAAAGGGGTTCCGTCCAAGGTAAAAACGGTAATCTGAGCAATTCCGGTCGGGAACCTGTCTTTAGGAATATTGATCTGATAAGCTTTCTCTTCCAGTTTTTCATTACCGGTATAATAAATGGTTCCATAAGCTTGTCCGACAACAACCACTTCTTTTTTGGCATCTTGTAATGCTTTGGAAGCGATAATCATTCCCTGCAAGCGATCTTTAGTCTGATTTCGGATATTAAGCACAATGCCTTCGGCTTTGGCCACCGGTAAGGCAACGGTTTGTTCGACACCACCGCGATTTTTAAAGTGTGCTGTATATTTCTTGCCAGGCTCAGGAATAAGGGCAATTTTACCCATTCCTAAATGCCGGCTCTTAAAGTCTGTTACATTATTATTATCCTGGTCGGTAATAAATCCTTCCACATCAACACCCTTTCCATGAACATCAATTGCCTTAAAGGCTACAATATTTGGAATAGTTTCAACCAAATAACCTCCTTCAGGGAAGAATTGCAGATCTACATCCGATGAAAAATAAGGCAGGTAAAATGTTTTTACAAATGGAAGTCCATCGTAATTAATCGTGGTCACAATCCGCTTATGTGTATAGTTAGCATTATTAGAGTTTGTAACCGGAATTCTGATCTCCCCATTATCACTAGTTTCTGTTTTTCCTTTTGTACCCGATCTACCCACCATTATCACATCATAAGACACATTTTTACTTTTGATAGGCATTCCCTTCTCGTCAACAAATTTTATCACCGCCATTACCTCGTCATTCTTCGTTGCCTTATCATATTCGTAATCAACTGTGGTAAACACATTGGTAAGTCGCGCATTTCCTACTTTGAGCTCTTTTGTAAAGAAGTATTCTTCACCAAAGTTCCTCATCCAGCTAGTGTAGGCACGAAGCCGGTAAGTACCTTCAGCCAATGAATCTGTAAGCTTCACCGTTCCATTAAACTCACCGCGGTCCTTCTTTAGTAGTAATTGCTTCACTACGTGTTCCTCTCCGTTCAAAATATCCACATAAATGATCCTACTCAGTTCGGAGGGGGTGTTATCATTTGCATTAACCAGGTATGCCTTAAAAAACATATCATCGCCGGCCGCATAATAGGGCTTATCAAAATGAATGTATATTTTCTCCTGTGGAGTTTTCAGGTAAAGCTCCTCAAGATTTTTAGCAATTTTTTTGATCAACGGATCACCATCGCTTGGTACATGGAAAGCAATAGCTAAGATCGCTAAACCAGCTAGTGACAAAACAGAGAAGAGGGTCCTTTTCATAGTCAACGGGTTAGTAAAAAGTACGTATGAATTGACAAGAGCTATCAGGAATAGAGGAAAAAACCATGGTTATTCGAAACCATAAGTTAAATCACTTATTTCTTAATTAAAATTTACGAAAAATAAAGCAGGAAGGGAAATGTTGTAGTGTAAAAAAAACATTATAAAACTCTGTACAATAAAGTTTTACAAGTTTATCAAGAAAATAAAACGGCTTTTAGTGATTTAACACTAAAAGCTGTTTTTCCACATCATAGATTCTACCGGTTTAACGGTTCGATCTGTATATTTTGCATTTTGTTTTTTATTGTAAAAATTCTCCACATCACCTTCCACTACAAAATAAATCAACTGGCCAATTGGCATTCCGGCATATATACGAACCGGTTGTGCACATGATATTTCCAGCGTCCATGTATTACAGAAACCCACGTCGCCTTTTCCCGCCGTTGCATGAATGTCGATACCTAAACGGCCGGTGCTAGATTTACCTTCCAAAAAAGGTACATGAGCATGTGTTTCGGTATATTCCAGCGTTACACCCAGATATAGTGTATTAGGTTGCAACACAAATCCCTCTTCAGGTATCTCAAAGTGCTCAACTTCGTTATGTTTACGGGCATCCAGCTCACGATTCTTATAAGTTGCCAGGTATTTACCTAAATGAACATCATATGAATTTGTTCCTAAGTACTTGCGATCGTACGGTTCAATTACAATCGTTCCTTTTTCTATTTCTTCGAGAATGCGTTTGTCAGAAAGAATCATTTATGAGAGTTTTGTGGGCTAATATAGTTTTTTTTTATTATTTCGTACCGAGCGTTAAAACTGAACAATTAAACCAAGATACCAGTTATTAAAGGGAATAATTCATCTCAAATCTAACAGTAGATTAAGAATAATTTGAGTTAATTAAAGTGTATCTTTTTAACCTATAACTCGTAACCCGCAACTCGTAATACTAACAAACAATGCCAATAACACTCCATAAGATCCTTGATACCGACACCGAATTTGCTGTTTGGAAGATTGAAGAACCGGCCGAGCTGCTTTATTCAAAACTTAAGTTAGATGAAACGGAAAAGGCCGTTTATGAAAGTTTGGGCAAAGGAAAACGAGAATTGCATTGGTTAAGCAGTCGTGTATTATTACGTAATCTGATTAACACGCCCGATTTCATTAAAACCGGGTTAGATGAACACCACAAACCTTTTTTGGTAAATCTTCCTCATCACTTTTCATTAAGTCATTCATTTGATTATGCCGCTGTAATGATCAGCAAGAACAAAAAAGTGGGAATTGATATCGAATTGGTAAAAGACAAGATATTAAAAGTGGAGAAGAAGTTCTTGAGCGCTGAGGAACAAGAATTTATTGATCCAAACCAAAAAGTGAAACATCTATATGCATGTTGGGCTGCAAAAGAAGCTGTGTACAAACTCTATGGACGAAAGGGAGTGAGTCTGCAAGAAAATATCAGACTTAAACCCTTTAAATTTAATTCGCAAGGAGTAGTTCAAGCCAATATACTTTTCAACAACTGCGATGCTGATTTTGAAATACATTACCAGGAGTTTGAAGAATACATGCTGGCCTATGTAAGTTCAGATAAGGTTTGAGCTATTTAATGATCACTGCTCCTAATTCTGAGGCAATGGATTTTTCCACTTGTTTCAGTTGAACGTGCATCGTTTGAATTTCAATGATCTCGTCGTCCGTTTTGGCATCCTTAAGTTTTTCCTGATTTTCCTTTATCAAGCGCATTACTTTTCGCATTTTAATATGATAGATAGGACTCAGAATAGCTTGTTTTAATTTCGTCCGTTCGTCAGGAACCTCGATTTCGTGCATTTTCTCCCAATTCTCACTTAGTGCCTGCGGCGAGCTTAACAACGTTGCGGCAAGGTCACGTATTTGATTATTGGGATGGTGAATAAAAAAGCGATCGTCGATTAATTCGCCTTCGCCAGATTTAAACTTTGCTTCTTCAAAAACTGTGGCAAACAATCGGTTTCCAAATTCAATATCATCTATGGCTTCAATCAAACACTGAGCGATGGTTGTTTCCTCTTCCCAGATCTCGTTCCCATAGGTAATCAACATGCGAATTATTTCCTGCTCCTGCGGATCATCATTGTCGGCAGCGATTTCAGGTTCCGGTTCAATATCTATTAAACCATGCAATTCTGGCGGATAACCAAAGGAGGGATCATATGGAGGCAGCGTACTCTCTTTCTCCTTTTCCTTCTCTTTGTTTTTAGCTCCTTTAAGTTTCAGCTTATTTAATTCAGCCATTAAAATGGCCTCATCCATTTGCAATAATCGGCTGGTTTCGGAAACAAAGACTGACGCTTTTATGGTATCCGGAATTTTAGCAATACTCTCAATAATATCCCGGATAACTTCAGCCCGTTTCAACGGATCCTTCTGAGCATCTTGGAGTAAGATGGAAGTTTTAAAGAGAATAAAGTCCTGTTGCTTTTCCTTAACATATTCACGAAAAGCGGTTCCACCTACTGATTTCACAAAGGAGTCAGGGTCATGACCATCAGGAAAAAGAACGATCTTAACATTCAATCCTTCCTCAAGGATCATATCAATGCCTCTTAAGGAAGCTTTGATCCCTGCCGCATCTCCATCGAAAAGAATGGTTACATTTTTCGTAAAACGATTGATTAAACGGATCTGTTCAACCGTTAAGGATGTTCCAGAGGAGGCGACGGTGTTTTCAATACCCGATTGATGTAGGGAAATTACATCTGTATAACCTTCAGCAAGAAAACAGTTGCCTTCATCGCGGATCTTATTCTTAGCAAAATAAATCCCATAAAGTGTTTGACTTTTATGGTAGATCAGCGACTCTGGTGAGTTTACATATTTGGCAGTCTTGCTGTCTGTTTTTAAAACGCGCCCACCAAATCCAATAACTCGACCAGTTAAGCTATGGATGGGAAAAATCACACGACCTTTATAGCGGTCAAAGGTTTTTCCGTCCTCTTTTTTTATGGTTAGGCCCGTTGTTACCAGGTATTCCTCATTATAACCTGCTTTTAATGCCGATTGAGTAAAGTCGTCCCATTTATCCAGACAATAACCCAATTGAAACTTTTGCAAAGTCTCTTCCCTGAATCCACGCTCCTTAAAATAGCTTTGTCCGATGTTGATGCCTTCTTCCCGTTCTAATAAATTTTGTGCAAAGAAATTACGGGCAAATTCATTAACGATAAAAAGACTTTCTCGTTCATCATTTTCCGGAGAATTCTCCTTCTTTTTGATTTCTTCAACCTCAATCTGGTACTTATCTGCCAGCCATTTTAGTGCTTCAGGATAACTGAATTTCTCCAATTCCATCAGGAACGTAACCGCACTTCCACCTTTTCCGGTACTAAAGTCTTTGAAGATCTGTTTTACGGGAGAAACAGTGAACGATGGTGTTTTTTCGTTGGCAAAAGGGCTTAAGCCAACGTAATTTGCCCCTCGTTTTTTAAGATGCACAAATTCGCCGATCACCTCAACAATGTCGACGGCGTCCATGATCCTATCTATCGTTTCTCTCGTTATCAAACTAATGGTATTATTTTAAAAGGGAATAAATTGCTGTTGCCTTTTTCGCAATGCACAAAGGTGCTAAGTTTTTTGAAAAGTTTAATAATAATCATGGAAGCAGATTCACTTCCTTGTCGTCATATTTACCATCGGTAACCGGAACCTGATTACTACCATCACCATTTATTAGAAATAATTGGGCTCTGTTTTTCAAATATGCAACTTGCTGAAAGATTAATTTTTCACCGTTTGGCAGCCATTGTGCCATCAGATTAACAGCATCATTAAAGAGTACATTCTTAGGCTCTTCCGCAGCTATCGAGATGGTTCTGATTCCCCATTTGCCTACGATAATATTACCGGGACGGGTAGCTGTTTCGAATACTAATTTCTTCCCATCATCAGACCATGCAGGATCGTGATCGCGGAATTCGTCGTAAGTAAGTCTGGTTTCTTCCGTACCGTCGGACTTCATTACAAAAACCTCTAAGTGACCCAAACCAGTGCCAACATAATCCTCGGGCCATGCCACATAGG
>RCUT01001329.1_pt1 | contig 11926 bp, 9 predicted proteins | sample 2166171 | NCBI WGS metagenome assembly RCUT01 (sample SAMN09932757, study PRJNA488358) | compost metagenome | isolation source: compost soil in 4-hydroxybenzoic | place: Germany: Experimental Botanical Garden
CGCGGTTATCATCTCCGGTGTAGCGGCATTGACGATTTCGCCGATGATGTGCGCGCGTATGCTCAAACATGGCGAAGCATCGCGGTTCCAGAAGTTCATCGACAGCACCTTCTCGAGATTCGAGAAGTGGTATCATCGCATGGTGTCGGGATCGCTTAATTATCGCCCGATCACGTTGATGGTTGTTATTGCTCTGGTCGGTCTTACAGGCTTCTTGTTTGTGAACACATCGACAGAGCTGGCACCTGAAGAAGATTCAGGTGCACTGTTCTCGATGTTCCAGGCTCCGCAATATGCGACTTCTGCATACACCAATCTCTATGCCGAGCAGATCGATGGTCTGACCAAGGATCTTCCAGAACTGGATACACGCTTCCAGATCGTTGGTATGGATGGCGGTACGAATTCAGGTATTGCGCTCTGGGTGTTGAAGGATTGGTCGGAACGTTCGCGCTCGCAGAAGGAAATCCAGCAGGATTTGACCGGCCGTCTGAGCAAGGTCGCGGGTGTTGAAGCCTTTATCTTCGCTCCGCCTTCCCTGCCGGGGACGGGCGGCGGTCTGCCGATCTCGATTGCACTTCAGTCGACAGGTCCTTCGGATCAGGTTTTCGAACTTGCTGAGGAAATCAAGAACGAAGCACAGGCAACTGGTCAGTTCATCATCGTTCAGAACTCGATGTCCTATAATGCACCGCAGACAACGATCACAATCGACCGCGATCGTGCTGCAACGCTTGGTGTGCAGGTCAGTGATATTGGCTCGACACTTGGTCTTCTGACCGGTGGTGCAAAGATTGCCCAGTTTGACCGCGATTCAAACAGCTACGACATCATCAGTCAGGTGCCGGACATCTATCGTTCCAATCCCGAAAAGCTTGGCGATTTCTATGTTCGCAGTGTTTCGGGTTCGATGGTTCCTCTGTCGTCGGTGATCCAGATCAAGACGAATGCTTCGCCTGCGGCGATTGAGCAGTTCAATCAGCTCAACTCGGCTACGATTTCCGCTCTGCCTATGCCAAGTGTCACAACAGGTCAGGGCCTGCAGACACTCGTCAATCTGGCGCAGCAGAAGATGCCGGAAGGCTTCTTCCTCGACTATTCCGGTCAGTCGCGTCTGGAAGTCGAACAGGGTAACACGATTATGATCGCCTTCGGCCTCGCCGTCATTGTGATCTATCTCGTGCTGGCGGCGCAGTTTGAAAGCTTCCGTGATCCATTCATCATCATGATGTCGGTTCCGCTTTCGATCTTCGGTGCTATCGTTCCGCTTAATCTGGGTTTGGGTACACTGAATATCTACACGCAGGTGGGCATGATCACACTTGTGGGACTGATAACCAAGCACGGCATTCTGATGGTGGAGTTCGCCAATCAGCAACGCCGTCTGCATGGTCATTCGCGTCGTGAAGCCATCATCATCGCCGCAGAAACCCGTCTGCGACCGATTCTGATGACGACGGCTGCTATGGCGCTTGGTGTTGTTCCGCTGATCATCGCAAGTGGCGCGGGTGCGGCGGCTCGTTACTCGATGGGTCTGGTGATCTTCACCGGTATCACCGTCGGTACAGTCTTCACGCTTTTCGTGGTGCCGATGTTCTACACATTCATTGCAAAGAAAGACGTGGAAGGCGAGTTCGTGCCAGAGCAGGAAGAGGGCGGTCAGCCAGCTCCGGCTCAACATCATTGAAACTTGTCAATCACTGAAACTTGTATTGAATAATCAGATTAAGGGCGGCCACATGTGGGCCGCCCTTTTTGTTGGCATGAAGTTGCATCCCAACCGTTCCACACCATATGAGCAAGCATGATACCTTTATCCGTACTCGATCTTTCACCCGTCCCTGAAGGCAGCGATGCAGGACAGTCTCTGCGCAATACGCTCGAACTGGCCCAGCAGGCCGAAAAACTGGGCTTTACGCGCTATTGGCTGGCCGAGCATCACAACATGCCGGGTATTGCCAGTGCTGCAACTTCGGTAGTTATCGGCCATGTGGCGGCGGGCACGTCCACAATTCGCGTTGGGGCAGGTGGAATCATGCTGCCCAACCATGCGCCGCTGGTGATCGCCGAACAGTTTGGCACGCTGGCATCGCTGTTTCCGGGTCGTATTGATCTGGGCCTTGGTCGTGCGCCGGGCACCGATCAGCTGACGGCGCACGCGCTTCGCCGCAATCTGGAAAGCAGCGCCAATGATTTTCCGCGCGATGTTGTGGAGCTTCTCAATTATTTCAAGCCGGCCGATCCGGCGCAGCGTGTGCAAGCCGTACCTGGCGCAGGGCTGAATGTTCCGGTCTGGATTCTCGGCTCAAGCCTGTTTGGCGCGCAACTGGCTGCGATGCTGGGTCTGCCTTATGGCTTCGCCTCGCATTTTGCGCCAGCTGACATGGAACGCGCCGTAGACCTTTATCGCGAACGTTTTGAGCCGTCCGAATATCTGCAAAAGCCTTATGTGATGCTGGGACTCAACGTCATTGCAGCCGATACGGATGAAGAAGCACATCATCTGTTTACGTCACAATTGCAGGCATTTGTGAACTTGCGCAGTGGTCGTCCGGGCAAGTTGCCTGCGCCTGTTGTGGGTTATCAGGAGCAGCTTGATCCGTCCGCGCAGGCACTGGTTCGCCAGATGCTGTCATGCCGTGTCGTGGGTGGCCCTGAAACCGTCGACAAGGGCATTCGCGAGTTTGCCGAACGCACCGGCGCTGATGAATTGATGGTGACGGGCATGATTTATGACCATCAGAAGCGTCTTCGTTCCTATGAGATCGTCAGCAACTCGATGGCGTGAGGATCAAATTCGCGATTGACTTCCGTCAGAAGCCAGTCGCGAAAAGCTTTGACCGCAGGCGTGTTTGCACGCGCCTGCGGTGTTACAAAGTAATAGCTGCTCGGGCTTTTGACGGTGTGCTGATAGGCCACGACAAGCTGCCCGCTTTCAATTTCGGCACTGATCAGAAACAGCGGCATCAGTGCAATCCCAAGACCTGCGATACAAGCCTGCGAAACATTTGAGAACTGCTCGAAGCGCATTCCGGCTGCTACCGGCGCCGCAATTTCGAGGCTTTTGAACCAGTGGTTCCATGCACCGGGTCGTGACGCCATGTTGAAAAGTGGCAGGCGCAACAGGTCCGCCGGCTCGGTGATCGCGTGCTGTTTCAGAAAAGCCGGGCTGCACACAGGCGCAACCGTTTCCTCCATCAGAAATGTGCAGTCTGCATTGGACCAGTCCGGTTGGCCAATATGGATTGCCGCATCAAGGCCCTCGCGTTCAAAGTCGAACTGGCCAATGCGTGTGGCAAAATTCAGAATAATATCAGGATATTGTGCGACAAAACGCGGGATTCTCGGGATCAGCCAGCGGGTGCCAAAGGTCGGAAGAAATGCGAGATTGAGCGTTGTGCCCCTCATGTGTGACATGACCTGCAACGATGCCGCGCGAATGGAGGCAAGGGCAGGGCTTATCCCACTTAGATAGGCACGCCCGGCATCGGTCAGCAAAACGTGGCGGCTGGTACGATCAAACAGAGCGGCACCAAGCTGTTCTTCCAGTGTTGCGATTTGACGGCTGACCGCACCTTGCGTCAGAGAGAGTTCTTCTGCTGCGCTCGAAAAACTCTCATGCCGCGCCACTGCATCAAAGGCAGCAAGCGCGCTTGTCGAAGGAAGCAAGCGTCTCGATAGTGATGTCATGATCTATTACTAAATGGAATAGATCGATGAGTAAACGTAAATTGCATAACTAGGCTTGTCACGTCATATTCGGGCACCTGAATTTGAGGAGATTGTTCATGTCGCGTGCCGTATTTAACTGGGAAGATCCGTTTCTGCTTGATGAGCAATTGACCGAAGACGAACGGATGATCCGCGACTCGGCGCAGGCTTTCGCGAGCGATGTTCTGCTGCCACGCATTGAAAAAGCCTATCTTGACGAAACGACTGATCCTGATCTGTTTCGCCTGATGGGGCAGGCTGGTCTTCTCGGCGTAACGCTGCCTGAAGAATATGGCGCGGCGAATGCCGGTTATGTTTCTTATGGTCTGGTGGCGCGCGAAGTCGAGCGTATCGATTCTGGCTACCGCTCTATGATGAGCGTTCAGTCTTCGCTCGTGATGTATCCGATTTATGCTTACGGCTCAGACGAGCAGCGCAAGAAATATCTGCCCGGTCTGGTTTCCGGCGAGTTGATTGGTTGCTTCGGTCTCACCGAACCGGATGCCGGTTCCGATCCTGCAGGTATGAAAACCCGTGCTGACAAGATCGATGGCGGCTATCGCATCAGCGGTTCCAAAATGTGGATTTCCAATTCACCGATTGCTGACGTTTTCGTAGTCTGGGCCAAGTCGACAGCGCATGACAATGCGATCCGTGGCTTTGTGCTCGAAAAGGGCATGAAGGGGCTTTCTGCACCCAAGATTGGCGGAAAGCTTTCGTTGCGTGCTTCGATCACCGGCGAAATCGTCATGGATGGCGTGGAAGTATCGGAAGACGCATTGTTGCCGAATGTATCGGGCCTCAAGGGTCCGTTCGGCTGTCTCAACCGTGCACGCTACGGCATTTCATGGGGCGTGCTGGGTGCGGCAGAGGATTGCTGGTTCCGCGCACGTCAGTATGGTCTGGATCGCAAGCAGTTCGACAAGCCTCTGGCTGGCACGCAGCTTTATCAGAAGAAGCTTGCTGATATGCAGACCGAAATTACGCTTGGCTTGCAAGCTTCTCTGCGCGTTGGCCGTCTGTTTGACGAAGGCAAGATGGCGCCCGAAATGATTTCTATCGTCAAGCGTAACAATTGCGGTAAGGCACTCGATATTGCACGTCAGGCTCGTGACATGCACGGCGGCAACGGTATTCAGATCGAATATCATGTCATGCGCCACTCGCAGAACCTCGAGACAGTCAACACCTATGAGGGTACGCATGATGTTCATGCGCTGATCCTCGGACGTGCGCAGACCGGCATTCAGGCCTTTTTCTGATCGCAATTCGATCGTTCGGAGAGGTTTTGAGAAATGCAAAATACACCGCTTGCGGGTCTGAAAGTCATTGAACTGGCCCGCATTCTGGCGGGCCCATGGGTCGGGCAGACGCTGTCCGACCTTGGCGCTGATGTTATCAAGGTCGAAAGCCCTGAAGGTGACGATACCCGCACATGGGGTCCGCCATTTATCGAGGTTGAAGGCGAAAAGTCGGCAGCTTATTTCCACGCCTGCAATCGTGGCAAGCAATCGATCATTGCCGATTTTCGCACTGATGAGGGGCGGGCACTTGTGCGCAAGCTCGTTGCCGATGCGGATGTGGTGATTGAGAATTTCAAGCTCGGCGGTCTTGATAAATATGGTCTCGACTATGAAAGCCTGAAAGCGATCAATCCACGGCTGATCTATTGCTCTATCACGGGGTTCGGCCACACCGGGCCTTATGCAGAACGTGCGGGTTATGATTTCATGATCCAGGGCATGGGCGGCATTATGGATCTGACCGGTGAACCCGACCGTGAGCCGCAGAAGATTGGTGTCGCTTTCGCTGACATTTTCACCGGGCTTTACAGCGTCATCGCTATTCAGTCGGCTCTCATCATGCGTGAGCGCACGGGCAAGGGGCAGCATATCGATATGGCGTTGTTTGATTGCATGTCGGCGGTTCTTGCCAATCAGGCGATGAATTATCTGGCGTCGGGTGTTTCTCCCAAGCGGATGGGCAACGCGCATCCCAATATCGCGCCTTATCAGACGCTGCCTGTATCGGACGGTTATTTCATTATCGCCTGCGGCAATGACGGGCAGTTTGCAAAGCTGACGGCTTTGCTGGGAATCGGTGAAATCGCAGGTGATTCTCGCTTCCTCACCAATTCGTCGCGCATCGCCAATCGAGACGCACTCACGGCAATGCTTGAAGAGCGCACGAAGCAATGGTTGCGAGATGATCTTCTGGCAGCGCTTGCCAAAACAGGCGTACCCGCCGGACCGATCAACACAGTTGAAGATGTGTTTGCCGATCCTCAATTCATCGCGCGCAATATGAGAATCGACCCCGATGGCGTGCCGGGCCTGCGAACGCCAATCCGATTCTCGGATGCCGAACTGAAACTCGACAGACGTTCGCCGAAACTGGGCGAGCATAGCAACGACGTATAGCTTATCTTCCAAAATGCAAAAACCCCGCTTTTGGCGGGGTTTTTCTTTAGGCTTATCAAGATAATCCGCTGCTGCCGAAAAGGCGCGATCAAATTGTCTCTGAAAGAAAATGGTGCGGTCGAGAAGACTCGAACTTCCACGGGTTGCCCCACAGCGACCTCAACGCTGCGCGTCTACCAATTCCGCCACGACCGCACTGTGTGGTAGAAGCTGAACACTGTCAGCGAGAGGGCATTTAGCAAATCGGTTTCGACTACACAAGGCTATTCTTGCAGTTCAACACAATTGAATGAAATTATTTTATATCAGGCCTAAATATCTGATTTTAAAAAGCAAAAAAGCTCCGCTTCATCTGGTGTTAAGCCAGATCTCAGAGCTGTGTCTTAATAGAAATTATAACTCTTGGGAGAGAATGGTGCGGTCGAGAAGACTCGAACTTCCACGGGTTGCCCCACAGCGACCTCAACGCTGCGCGTCTACCAATTCCGCCACGACCGCACGTGGTAGAGCTGAACAATGTCAGCGAGGAGGCATCTAGCAAATCGATCCGACAGGCACAAGCCCGTTCTTGTGCTTCTGCCAATCTTTTTCAAAAAAGAGTGGGTAAAAGTCGTAATACTGCAATTTAAAGCACTTAAAGCTTCAATTTTCCTAGCTTTTTCGTGTCAGGATGGAAGCCATTTTTGGGGTGTCAACGCTGATCTATGCGAATTTGCCATAGATCATGACGAATCTGCCGCGTCTATCAACCGCTTATGCCCTGAAGTCTTTTGATGTCTTCCAGCCGCTTTACCGTTTCCGCATAACCAATGTCGATAGCCTCGGAGGCGCGGTGGAAGTCGGCTAGCCCGATTTGTCCGACAGTTGGCATCAGGGAAACATCCGGCGGATCGCCAGCCATACGGGCACGCGAAATTCGGTCCTGAATGATGTTGAAGGCCTCCATCATGACACCGGTGATGCCGAGGCGGCTTTCCTTCTCACCATGAATCGTTTCAGCAAAACCTTCCTGACGCGACTGTGCGTGTTTGATGACTGCCGCACGGCCGAACTGGTCGTAATGCAGGTTTACCGCCAGAACGAGGCGTTGTTCATAGGCACGGCATACCGAGACAGGAACCGGATTAACCAGCGCACCATCGACCAGAACGCGCTCCTGCCATCGCACCGGCTCGAAGACACCCGGCAGAGCATAGGATGCCCGCATGGCTTCAACGAGCGGACCAGTAGAGAGCCAGATTTCATGGCCCGTGCGCAATTCGGTGCAAACCGCGACGAATGGGCGATCCAGATCCTCAAGGCGCAAGCCGTCGAGATGCTCACGCATACGCCCGTCGAGCTTCATGCCGCCGAACAGGCCGCTGCCGCGAAATGTGATGTCGAGAAGATTGAACATGCGGCGCCGTGTCAGGCTGCGTGCAAATTCTTCGAGCTGGTCGAGCTTCCCCGCCAGATAGCAGCCGCCGACAAGAGCGCCGATTGAGGTGCCGGCAATCATTTCAATTTCGATGCCCGCTTCATCGAGTGCGCGTAGAACGCCGATATGGGCCCAGCCGCGTGCAGCTCCGCCGCCCAAGGCGAGCGCAATGCGACGTGGTTCATGCCGCACCTGCGGCAGATCGATGATTTCTTCTTCCGGCTTCAAGGGTTGCGTATTGGCTGCCTTGCGCCTTTGACCCCATGCGAGCATATCGACCAAGCACCTCTTGTTTCGGGGGAGTGTATCAAAACACTGTATCGAAACAATAAATGCTGCAAATTGAAGGCGCGAGAGAAAATCGCGCCATCACATCGATTTGAGGGAGTTCACAGATCGTGAGAAAAATTAGTGATTGTGGTCGCAGGAGCCATTCAGCGACAGGCTGATCTGACCATCAACAGATTGAACCTGTCGGTAAAAACACGAGCGGCGACCTGTGTGGCAAGTGGGACCATCACCAGCAACGCTGACTTTCAGCCAAAGCGCATCTTGATCGCAATCGGTACGCAATTCGATCACGCTTTGCAGATTGCCAGAGGTTTCGCCCTTTTTCCAAAGCCTATTGCGGGAGCGCGACCAATAATGCGCGATCCCGGTTTCAAGCGTCAGGCGCAACGCTTCCTCGTTCATATGGGCGACCATCAGCAACTCACCATCACGTGCGTCTGTTACGACAGCAGTGATAAGACCAGATGAATCGAAGCGCGGCATGAAAACCGCGCCTTCTTCAATCGCCTTCTTATCGGAGGACTGGCCAGGAAAAATGCTCATTGTTGCGCCTGATTATATGTCTTACTTGCGAATAAGGCTCATGAAACGAACCTGTTCGTTCACTTCTTCCTTAAAAGTGCCGGTAAAGGTTGTCGTGATTGTGCTTGAGCCCTGTTTGCGAATGCCGCGCATCGCCATGCACATATGTTCTGCATCAATCATGACTGCGACACCGCGAGGCTTCAGAATACGCTGAATGCTTTCAGCGATCTGAGCGGTGATGCTTTCCTGTGTCTGCAGGCGACGGGCAAAAATATCGACGACGCGAGCAATCTTCGACAGACCGAGCACTTTGCCATCCGGCAAATAGGCAACATGTGCCTTGCCGATGATAGGCACCATATGATGCTCACAATGCGAGAAGAAGGAGATGTCCTTCACAAGCACCATATCATCATAGCCGGAGACTTCCTCAAAAGTGGTGCCAAGAACATCCTCAGGACTTTCGGAATAACCGCCGAATAGCTCACTATAGGATTTGGCAACGCGCTGTGGCGTGTCCAGCAGACCTTCACGGTCGGGATTGTCTCCCGCCCAGCGAAGAAGTGTGCGCACAGCAGCTTCTGCTTCGGCCTGCGTTGGCTTCGGCAAATCTGCGGTCAAATTGGATTCGTCATCGATTTTAAGGATGCGAGCGTCCATCAGTATTCTCCAGTAGTCTCCTTCAAGGAGGAGACGAGTTAAACGGACAATACAACGATGCGCTTTACGAGCGTGCGATGTATTGATCCGGCAACACCTAGCTGCCGGACGGATAATCGTGCGGCTGCTCATAACCATGTGATAATCTGTCCATGGCGCAGTCACGACTTGCCTATTATATAGACAGGAAAATGCAACTTCAAACCGTACCCGGGCGATAAATTTACGTTTTTATCCGGTAAGACGGAAGGTTTGTCCAAATGATCGACGATGTTTACAACAAACGTATCCTTGAATTTGCAGGGAATATCGAACGGATAGGGCGGATTGCTAGCCCTGATGCGGTCGCAACTGTTCACTCAAAATTGTGCGGGTCGACTGTCACTGTTTATCTGAAGATGGCTGATGGAGTAGTTACGGATTTCGCACATGAGGTAAAGGCTTGCGCATTGGGGCAGGCGTCGTCATCGGTTATGGCGCGAAATGTGATCGGTTGCTCTTCAGAAGAGCTGAGGGCTGCACGTGATGCGATGTATAAGATGCTCAAAGAAAATGGCCCTGCACCAGAAGGTCGCTTTGAGGATCTGAAATATTTCGAACCGGTGCGTGAATACAGAGCACGCCATGCATCGACGCTTTTGACTTTTGACGCAGTTGTCGATTGCATTCGCCAGATCGAAGAAAAGGTGCAGGCCGCCTGATATGTGCAGTTGCGGGAAAGATCATTCGGGTGAAGCAACAACAGTCAAGAAGCGCCATACCCGCAATTTCACTGATCCGTGGCGGAAAACACCGGGCAGGGTGCTCGGTACGAGCTTGATAAGGCTTTATCAGCTCACCCTTTCCTCATTCATCGGCAATTCCTGCCGCCATATGCCGACCTGTTCAGAATATACCTACGAATCTGTAGCCCGTTACGGATTGTGGAACGGTAGCTGGATGGGGCTGTTCCGGATCATGCGCTGTGGCCCCATGGGGACTCACGGTTTCGATCCCGTGCCCGGGGAATTATCAGGCTATTATCGCTGGTATTTGCCTTGGCGGTACTGGCGGGTGTCGTCACCCACAGGCTAACTATTTGTTTTTTAAAGATTGATACAAATCTGTTAATTTATTGTCCGCTGATTAGAATTCGTTAATGATAAATCTGTTTTATCGGGAAAAGGAAATCAGGTCGGCCCGGCGTCTTTATCGCGCCGCAATTCGGCTTCATTTGCATCGTGTTTTCTTTTCTTGTGAGCCAATATGCATAAATCGTTGTCCCGCACCTCCCAGCTGATTGCCGGTGTTGCGCTTGGTGCCAGTATCTTCTGCGCAACCAACGCCATGGCGAATGTTTCGTGGGTGGTTTTTGATGCCGATACCGGCGTTGTTCTGGGACAGGACGATGCAACTGAACAACACGCTCCTGCGTCATTGGCCAAGATGATGACGCTTTATCTGACGTTCGAAGCTCTCAAGACTGGTAAGTTGCATTGGGATGAAGAAATGCCCATCTCCAGGAATGCAGCTGCAAAAGTTAGAATGAAGCTGTATCTGAAGGCGGGCGAAACGATTTCCGTCCGCGATGCAGTCAACGGCATGGTCATTGTTTCTGCGAATGATGCTGCCACCGTTGTTGGCGAATATCTGGGTGGTTCAGAAGCAAGCTTTGGTCGTCTCATGACGCAGAGAGCTCGAAACCTTGGCATGAAAAGCACTTATTTTGCCAATCCATCGGGCTTGACCGCGAAGATGACCCAGCTGACGACCGCACGCGACATGGCCGTGCTTGGTATGTCGCTGCGTCGTGATTTCCCGCAGGAATATGCGCTGTTTTCCCAGCGTTCGTTTACCTATAAAGGCCGTCCGTTCAATGGCCATAACAACCTGATGTATCGCTATCAGGGTGTTGATGGGATCAAGACCGGCTATACCGATGTTTCGGGCTATAACCTTGTCTCGTCCGCCATCATCAATGACAAGCATCTCGTGGGCGTTGTGCTCGGTGCCGGCTCATCGCGTGAGCGTGACGATCGCATGGCGAAGCTGCTGACCCGCTTTGGCACTGAAGGCACTGGAACGGCAACGGAAGAAGTTGTTGCCGCAGTTCAGACGCCATTGCCGGTTATCTCGCCGCTTAAGCCTCAGAAGCCGAAGGTTGATGCTGTTGCCGATATGATCGATGATTCCAAGATCGAGCAGGGCGACGGTGGCTTTCTGGTAAAATCTGCAATGTCTGCCTGGCGCGTTCAGGTTGGTGTATCTCCTTCACGCAAAGGTGCGGATGAATTGCAGGCCAAGTATCTGCCTGTCGTGAGCCGTCTGGTTCCGGGCACGAAGGCTGAGATTTCGACCGCTCCGCGTGGCCGCAAGGTTTATCGTGTTCGTTTCACAGGCTTCAAAGATTCGGAAGCTGCTGAAAAGACATGCACGAAGCTCAAGCAGCAGGGCGTTCCCTGTCTCGCAATCCGCAATTGAGTTCATTTAGAGCGTCGTGCGCCCAAGGGGGCGCACAAAGGCCGCTCTAACAGTTTAAACATGCTGCATAATTTTACCGTAAATCGATTCTGATTTAAGGAATTATGCAGTAGTTTCCAGAACTCTGACAGGCGCCGTGATGCAGTTTGCCACGGCGCTTTTGCTTTACGGACTGGCCAAAAAAGACTAATAGCCAGTCTTCATTCAAAGTTGCAAAAGCAACATATAGGCGGTTCTGCGAACTTAAGCAGGATCGTTTCATGCAAAACCACCCGCAATCGTTGGCGGGACTGGATAAGGAAAATATGATGTCGAATGTTTCCATGCAATTTCCCGATGGCTCGGTGCGCGAATATGATGCCGCCACAACCGGCGCCGAACTTGCAGAATCAATCTCCAAATCACTTGCAAAGAAAGCCGTGGCTTATGCCGTGGATGGTAC
>RCUT01001331.1_pt1 | contig 11899 bp, 7 predicted proteins | sample 2166171 | NCBI WGS metagenome assembly RCUT01 (sample SAMN09932757, study PRJNA488358) | compost metagenome | isolation source: compost soil in 4-hydroxybenzoic | place: Germany: Experimental Botanical Garden
GCCGTCGAACGATCCGGTCGCGGCGACGATATAGCCGATGACGATCGGCGTCACGATGCCGGCCGTGTTGCCGAAGGTGTTGAAGATGCCGCCGGTCACGCCGACGAACTCACGCGGAGAGGTGTCGGACACCACGGCCCAGCCCAGTGCGCCGATGCCCTTGCCGAAGAAGGCAACGGCCATGACGACCACGATCAGGGCGGAGTTGTCGATATAGGCGCAGGCGATGATCAGGGCTGACAGCAGCATGCCGATCAGCAGGGGGGTCTTGCGGGCGATGGTCAGCGAGCCGGTCTTTTTCAGCAGGGCGTCCGAGATGACCCCGCCCAGAACGCCGCCGGCGAAGCCGCACAGGGCCGGGGCGGCCGCAGCGAAGCCGGCCTCGAGGATGTTCAGGCCGCGCTCCTTGACCAGATAGATCGGGAACCAGGTGACGAAGAAGTAGGTCAGGACGTTGATGCCGTATTGACCGATGAAGACGCCGATCAGCATGCGGCTGCCCAGCACCTGCTTGACGTTGGCCCAGGTGAAGGCGGCCGACTTCGACACTGTGCGATCTTCCATGCGGGTCAGGCCGCCGCCGGCTTCGATGTAGTCCAGCTCGGCCTTGTTGACGCCGGGATGATCGACCGGGCTGCGCACCATCTTCCAGAAGACGAAAGCGGCGATCAGGCCCAGACCACCCATGACGAAGAAGACCGAGTGCCAGTCAAAGGTATGGACCAGCCAGCCCATGAAGGGGGCGAAGACGACCAGCGAAAAGTACTGCGCCGAGTTGAAGATGGCCGAGGCCGTGCCGCGCTCGGAGCCCGGGAACCAGGCGGCGACCAGCCGTGCATTGCCAGGGAAGGAGGGGCTTTCGGCCAGGCCGACCATGAAGCGCATGGCGAACAGGCCCGCAAAGATCAGACCGCCCGTCAGGAAGCCTGAGAAGCCCTGGATCAGGGTGAAGAAGGACCAGGCGGCGATGGCCAGGGTGTAGATCAGCTTGGTGCCAAAGCGGTCCAGCAGGGCGCCGCCGGGGATCTGGCCGATCACATAGGCCCAGGCGAAGGCGGACATGATGTAGCCCATCTGGATCGGGTCGAGGCCCAGGTCCTTGGACGCCGCGTCGCCTGCAATCGAGAAGGTAGCCCGATCCGCATAGTTGATTGTCGTCAGCAGGAAGATCAGCAGCAGAATGCCGTATCGCACCCGGGTGCGGCGCTGGGTCGCAGCGGGCGCGGACGCAACTGTCCCGTCGATCATCTGTGCGTTTCCTCGATCTGCGAGATCAGACCGGGACGCCGATCGCCGCTGGCCGTCTCTTCCCTTGCAGCGCCTCTTCGTGCGCCTTGGAATCGACGATAGTCAGGAAGTTCGGCGGACGTCTAAGCTAAAATCCTTATTGATCGATCCAGAATTGGTATCGGTAGGAAACCGGTATCAGTTCATATCCTGCATCGGTTCATGCCTTCTTCGGATTGGCGTGCATCGATCCGCTGAACCTATCGTCATTCTGCGAGATCGGGCGACCGGCAGCGACGCGGGTTCGCAGGATCTCGCGGCCCATAGAGAGACCGGCGAAACGTCGGCGATAGGGAGGGAAGAGGCAATGCGTTCCAGGCATGGATTCCAATTTGCGTTGAAAGCCGGGGCCTCGGCCCTGGCGGTGATGGCGGCCAGTTTCGGCGGCGGCGCCTACGCTCAGTCTGCGGCGGAGCAGGACGAACCCGCGACCCAGGTGGACGAGATCGTCGTTACCGGCTTCCGCGCTTCTCTACAGAGCGCAGTGAACGCGAAGCGTCGGGAATCGGGCGTCGTCGATGTCATCAAGGCCGAAGACATTGCCGATTTCCCCGACCTCAACCTCGCCGAATCCCTGCAGCGCGTGCCCGGCGTGGCTATCACTCGCGCCAATGGCGAAGGCCGCCAGATTTCGGTCCGCGGGCTTGGGTCCGAGTACACTCGGGTCCGGGTCAACGGGATGGAAGCCATCGCCACCACGGGCGGCACGGTCAACGCCGGGGGCACCAACCGCACGCGCGGTTTCGACTTCAACATGTTCGCGTCGGAACTGTTCAACAGCCTGACGGTGCGCAAATCGGCCTCGGCGGATGTCGAGGAAGGCTCGCTCGGCGCAACGGTCGATCTTCAGACCGCCCGCCCCTTTGACTATCGCGAGCCGACGCTCGTGATGGGAATTCAGGGCAGCTATAACGACCTGGCTCGGGACGTGAAGCCGCGCTTCACCCTACTCGCCTCAAATACCTGGGCGGACGGCCGGTTCGGCGCGCTGTTCTCGGCGGCTTATGAGAAGCGTCATATTCTGGAGGAAGGCGCCAACATCACGCGCTGGAGCGCCGGCGGGGCCAATGGAGGGTTCAACGCGGCGTCGACGCTCGACGGCTATACGATCGGGCAGATCAACAACGCCAGCTTCACTGAAGGCCTCTATCACCCCCGCCTGCCTTCCTATGTCCAGTACGACCACAATACCGAGCGTCTGGGCCTGACGGGGTCGCTCCAGTTCCGCCCGGACGACCGCTCGACCATCACCTTCGACGTCCTGTATTCCGACGTGAAGTCCACGCGCGACGAGGCGCAGTTGCAAGCCATCGGCCTCAGCCGGTCCGGCGCAGGCAAGCCGCAGACGATCATCCGGTCTGGCGTTGTCGACGGCCGCAACATCGTCGCCGCCGTGATGGACGCCGTGGACGTGCGCACCCAGTCCGCCCACGACGAACTTCAGACCGAGTTTCAGCAGTACACCCTGACCGCAAACCGTAATTGGACCGATCGTTTCCGTACCGGTTTCGTCGGCGGCTATTCGAAATCGGACTTCAACAACCCGGTTTCCACGATCATCACTTTCGACCGGGCCAACACCAACGGCTTCTCTTATGATTTCAGATCGGAAATGCCGAAGATCGACTTCGGATTCGATCTGACCGACCCGGCCAATTGGTCGATGATAAATGGAACCTCCGAGGTTCGCATCAGGCCGAACTCGGTGGAAAACACCTTCAGCACCGCCAAGGTGTTCGGCGAGTATGACCTGAACGACAATCTCACGATCAAGGCCGGCGTCGACTACCGCAAGTTCACCTTCGCTTCGCGCGGTCTCTACCGCACAAGGGAAACCGTGGTCGACACCTTGACGCCCGAGCAACTGGCCGCCGTGTCTCGCGTATTTTCGGGCTTCGGTCGCGGGCTCGGTCTGCCTGAAGGCGTGTCGACCCAATGGCTGGCGCCCGACATCAACAAGTTTGTCGATGCCTACGACATCTATTCCAACACCGGCATCTACGCCCTGACCGGCGTGGAGAACTCCTCGGCGCGCGGCCAGTATATCAATGTCGAAGAGGCCGACACCGGCGCCTTCGTCCAGGCAGACTTCCGTTTCACCGCGTTCGGTCTTCCCTGGCGGGGCGACGCCGGACTGCGCTACGTCAACACGGAACAGTGGTCGCAAGGCTACGAAACCACGGCTGCAGGAAGCGCTCTCGTCGACGTCGACCGCACCTACGACATGTGGCTTCCCTCGGCGAATCTGGCGGTCGATCTGACCGATACCCTGGTCGCGCGCGTTTCGATCGCAAGGACGATCGCCCGTCCTTCCATCTCCAGTCTGACGCCTGGCGGCGACGTCGGCATCCAGGGGTCGAACTTCACCTATTCGACCGGCAACCCCTACATCGATCCGACGCGGTCGGATAACCTGGACCTGTCGCTGGAGTGGTATCCGGACGCCGACAGCCTCTTCGCCGTGGGCGTCTTCGTGAAGGACATCAACACCTTCGTGCAGAGCCTGACGCAGAATATCCCGTTCAGTGAACTGGGCCTGCCGAATTCGCTTCTGGAAGGTTCCCTGGCCACCCCGGACACCATTTTCCGGACCACCCAGCCCATCAACACCGAAGGCGGCTTGCTGAAGGGGTTCGAGCTCAACGCTCAGAAGCGGCTGGACTTCCTGCCCGGATGGATGGAGAATTTCGGCGTCCAGGCGAACTACACCTTCGTCGACTCGGACATCACCTACATCCAGAGTCTGGATCCGTTGACCACGATCAACGAGACCCTGGTGGGGCTATCCAAGAACGCCGCCAACTTCACTCTCTATTACGAGACCGACAAGTTCTCAGTGCGGGGATCCGTGGCCTATCGCCAGGGCTACCTGACCGGTGTGCCGGCCGCCGACGGCAACTCGGTCGCCGGCGTCAATGAAACCCTGAACTTTGACGCCCAGGCCTCCTACAACATCAACGACCGACTCCGGTTGAGCGTCGAGGGGATCAACCTGACCGATGAGTTCAACCATCAGTACGTCGACGCCTCCAACCGACTGAATGTTTACAGCCACACCGGCCGTCAGTTCTTCGTGGGGCTTCGCTACACCTTCTGAGCAGGCTCCTCTCCTGGCCTGCGCTTGGCGCCGTCCCTCGACGAGGGGCGGCGCTCTTTTGTCTGGAGGTCTGCATCGCCTTGCTTCGCCGGTGATGCGGCAAGGGTATGGATCCATACGCAGGAAGGGCTTGGAACCTCCGCGCTTTCTCGCAAACCTCATTCGATCGGCGAACGTAGCCAGCCAAGACTGGCGCGGCCGATAAAGGGAGAGGCAACCAAGGGGCTTGCGCCATGCCAGCGGTCCCTCGAGACGCAAGGGAGGACAAGATGACCTTTTCACGCCGCTGCGCTCTGGCGGGCCTCGCATCCTGGGTGTTGATGGTCGCTCCGGCGCAATCTGTTGCCCAGGCCCCGACGTCTCCGACCGACACTCCCTTGCGATCCTCCCAACGCAACTGGACGCCCCGCGCGGACAACCGCGAGGCCCTGACCGTCTACCTCGACGCCATCGCCATGGCGCACCTCGACCAGAGACGCGCTCGCGTCGACGCCCTCTCCAGCCAGGCCCAGGCCGAGGCCTATCAGGCGGCTTTCCGGTTGGACGCCGCGCGCCTGATGGGGGGACTGCCGGAGGCGAGAACTCCGCTTCACGCACAGACGGTCGGCGCCATCTCCCTGGACGGCTTCAGCCTTGAACGCGTGATCTTTGAAAGCCAGCCCGGCTTCCATGTGACCGCCAACCTCTATGTGCCCGCTACCGCAGGGGCCCACCCGGCTGTGCTTTTGACGCCTGGTCACAGCGCGGACGGCAAGGCGCGCGGCGGCGTCCAGGCCCAGATCGCGGCCCACTTGGCCAGACGCGGCGTGGTGGTCATGTTCTATGACGTGCTCGGCCACGGCGAACGACTTCAGACGTTCGATCGGGATCGAGGCGTCGCTCTGGCGGGCGGAGCGACCGGCGAACATACCATGGCGTTCCAGCAAACCTTGCCGACGGGGGATAATCCGGCCCGTTACTTCGTCTGGGACGCGATGCGCGGCCTCGACTATCTGTCGTCTCGAGCGGATGTCGACGCCACCCGTCTCGGAGCCCTGGGCTGTTCGGGCGGCGGGACGGTAAGCGCCTATCTGGCTGCGTTGGACCCGCGGGTGAAGGCTGCTGCCGCCGGCTGCTACGTCAGCGACTTCGAACACATGATACCGACCTATGGTCCGCAGGAGGGCGAGCAATCCCTGCCTGACTTTATTGCACGCGGCTACAACGTCACCGACTGGGTTCTGGCCGCCGCTCCGCGCCCCTTCGCCATTGTCTCTACGCACGACGACAGCTTCCCTCTTGGGGGAGCTGAAGCCGCCTACGAAGACGCGCGCCGCTTCTACCGCCTGTTCGACGCGGAGGACCACGTCCAGTGGATCGTCGGTCCTGGCGGCCACGGCGCGCTTGCCCCGATCGCCTCCCAGATCGTCGGCTTTTTCCTGAAGACCCTCAACGGAGATGAAGCGCCGGTCGTGATGGATGAGGTTCGGATTCCCGCGCCGGAAGACCTGCTCGTCACCAATACCGGTCAGGTCTCGACCGCCTTCGAGGCTCAGACGGTGCAGACGCTCAGCCGCCTGCGCGCGGACCGCCTGCGTCCCCCTGCGCTTCCTTCGGGCGGAACCGGTCCAGAGGCGCGCGCTGAACTGGCCGGCCGGATTCGCGACGTCGCGCGCGTAGCCGCCGTTCCCGGCGCCCCCGCGCCAAGCGTTGCCTTCTTCCAGCGTGATCAGCGCCAGGGCTACCGGATCGACGCCCTGCGCATGACCAGCGAGCCGGGCATCAGCCTGGACGGCTTCTACGCCCGTCATGAAGGGGCGCCGCGACCTGCCATGGTCCTTCTGACCGACGAGCCGCCGGAGGCGCTGCGTCAGCCCGGCGGTTTGATCGACCAGTACGCCGAGCGCGGATGGAACGTCTTCGCTCTGCGTCCTCGCGGATGGGGCGGGACTGAAGAGGTGAAGTCCGCTCTTGTCGGCGACTGGGGCCTGCTGTCCTTGCGCGCCCTGTTGGTGGGCAAGACCATACCCGGCATGCGGATGGATGATGCCGTTCAGGCGATCAACTGGCTGGTCGCCCAGCCTTCTGTCGACGCCAGTCGCATTGCTCTGCATGGATCCGGGATCATGGGGCCGGTCGCTCTCCAGGCTGGCGTCCTTGATTCCAGGGTGCAGCGGATCATCCTGGACAGCGCCCTGGCCAGCTATTGGGACATCGTGGACGCGCCTGTCAGCCTCGACACCCCTGAGGTCAACCTGCCGGGCGTTCTCAAGCAGTATGACCTGCCGGACCTCGTCGCGGCCATGCCGCCGGGCTCGGTGGTCGTCTCGTCGTCCCTCGATAGTCGCGGTCGCGCGCTCGACGCCGCTCGTCGACTGGCCCTGTTCGGACGGTCGGGCGTCGTGCTTTCACCGGCCCTGTTCGACCGCAGCCAAGCGGCCGCCTATCGCCCCTGAGGCCACCCGCCAGGCGGCGCCGAGCCTGCCTTCTCGCTATGGAGTTTTCGATGACGCTCTCCTCCAGCCGACGCGGCTTTCTGGCGGGCTCCGGCGTCGCCGGGCTGGTCGCCGCCTCGACGACGACCGCCGCCGCGCATCGCCCCTCGCAGTCAATCCCGCCTGTCCCAAGCGTGGCGGGATCCCCAGCGGTCCCGACCCTGCCCGCCGCCACGCCGCAGCCGAACAAGGGGCTGAAGCTGGACCCACGCGCTTTCGGCGCCGTCGGAAACGGGGTGGTCAAGGACACGGCGGCCCTGCAAGCGGCGCTGGATCGGGTCGCTGTCCTTGGCGGCGGCGAGGTGATCGTCAGCCCCGGCGTCTATCTTATCGGCGCGGTTCGCCTCGGCTCGAACACTGTGCTGCGGATCGAGGACGGCGCCACGCTTCAGGGGTCGCCCGACATCACCGATTACCCGGTCACTCAGGTCCGTTGGGAGGGCAAGTGGACGCCAGGCTACATCGGACTGATTTCGGCCCAGGGTGAAACCAACATCATCCTGACGGGCAAGGGGCGCATCCTTGCGTCCGACGTGATCGAGCGCCGGGTCGAGGCATCAACAGGCCTGCGTCATCCCTGCCTTCTGGAGTTCGTGGACGTAAAGGGCCTGACCGTCTCCGACCTGTTCACGCAGCAGAACGACCAGTGGTCAATTCATCCAGTCTATTGTGATGATGTGATTTTTCGCGGCCTGACAGTGAATGGCCGGGCTGACGGGATCGACGTCGATTCCTGCCGACGCGTCATCATAGACCAGTGCCGGTTCGACACCGTGGACGACTGCATTTCGCTGAAATCGGGACGAGGCATGGAAGGCCTTGTGATTGATCGGCCAACCGAAGACGTCACCATCACCGACTGCGTCTTCATCGACCGTCGCTGGGCCTGCATCGGCATCGGATCGGAAACCTCCGCCGGCATCCGGCGGGTGCTGGTCGAGCGATGCCTGTGCGAAGCGGCCCATACCTTCGCCATCTATATCAAGAGCCGTCCGGGCCGGGGCGCCTTCATCGAGGACATAGCCATGCGTGACCTGGAGGTGAAGAATACGGGCTACGGCTTCCTGCGCATCAACATCCTGGAAGGCGGCAAACAGGATCAGTTTCCGGTTCCCGGGCTGGAAGGCATTCCCACAATCCGTAACTTCCTGTTTGAACGGATCAGGGTCGTCGACGTCCCGGTGCTGGTCGAAGCGGTGCAAATTCATCCCGACAAGCCGCTGGACGGCTTTGTCCTGCGTGAAGTCAGCGGTACGGCGGGTCGTGGCGTCACCCTGGCCAATATGAAAAACGTTGAGCTTTCGAACATCGACGTCAGCGTCTACAGCGGACCGCGCCTCGCCAGCGATAACGTGAGCGGGCGAGGGCTGGAAGGCAGCGCCCGTCTGGTTCCTCCAGATCCCCCCGCGCCGATCCAGGCCACTGAGCCGGCCTATGTTTTGGCGGTCCTGCCGGGGCGCCCCAACTAACTGACCCCTGCAGTCATGGGCCGAGACGGCGGCGCTCAGCCCCCACATGCGGGTGACGATCGACGCTATCGTTCGCGCCGAGCGGCCCAGGTCGTCGGCGGATGAAATCGGAAGGAAAGCTGAGCCTTTACACAGGATTTCTACATTGGGTTGCATGGGGCGACATGCGAGGTTGAGGCGTCTCTCCCATGAGGCGTTTCCTCCCTTGAAACTGGCGGGCCGCAGATGCGGTCCGCGCTTTTCCTGGCCGTTTGGACGCGCCCTGGAGTAGGCTTCGGACATGCGCCTCAATCCTCTGTTCGACGACATGCCGACGACCGTATTCGAGCGGATGTCGGGGCTGGCGCGGGCGCATGACGCCATCAATCTGGGGCAGGGGTTTCCTGATGGCCCCGAGCCGGTCGATCTTCTTGAAGCGGCGGCGCGGGCGCTGGGCGAGCGGGGCAACCAGTATCCGCCGTCGCGCGGGACGCCTGAGTTGCGCGCGGCGGCGGCGGCTTTCTACAATCGTTTCGACGGATTGGCTTTGACGGCTGACCATGTGGTGGTCACCTCTGGCGCAACCGAGGCGATCACCGCCGCTCTTATGGCCGTCATCACGCCCGGCGACGAGGTCATTGTCATCGAGCCGGCCTATGACGCCTATCGGCCGTTGATTCAGCGCATGGGCGGTGTCGTGCGCGCCGTATCTCTGTCGCCGCCGAACTGGCGACTGACGCCGGAGATGCTGGAAGCCGCCGTGACCCCGCACACGCGCGCTTTGGTGTTCAACAATCCGCTCAATCCTGCCGGCCGCGCTTTTGACCGACATGAGGTCGAGGCGGTGGCCGAGGTCTGTCGCCGGCACGATCTGGTCGCCGTCAGCGACGAGGTGTGGGAACGGCTGGTCTATGACGATCGCCAGCACATCTCGCTGTCCGCCGCGTCCGGCATGTTCGAGCGAACGCTGAAGATCGGCTCGGCGGGCAAGCTGTTCGGGCTGACCGGCTGGAAGGTCGGCTTCATGGTCGGCGGCGGCGCCCTGCTGGAGGCTGCGGCCAAGGCCCACCAGTACATCGCCTTCTCGACTGCGCCTCATCTCCAGATCGCCGTGGCCCAAGGTCTGGCCTGGCCGACGGAGCGGTTTGCGGCGCAGGCCTCGGCCCTGGCGCGGTCGCGCGACAGTCTTGCCGCGGGGCTCAGGGCCGAGGGGTTCGTCGTCCTGCCTTCGGAGGCGACCTATTTCCTGTGCATCGACCTGAAGGCCTCGGGCGTGCACGCCAGCGCAGTCGCGTTCGCCGACCGGGCGGTGAGGGAGCATGGCGTCGCCGGGATTCCGGTTTCGGCCTTCATGTCGTCCTCGGCTGGAGACGGCGTGCTGCGCCTGTGCTTCGCCAAGCCGGATGCCGTGCTGGAGGAGGCCGCGCGCAGACTGGGCCGCGCGCGCCGCACCGGGATCGAAGTCTGACCGGCTCCCACCCCGCCTTGCGCCCAATGTCAGGGGGCAGAGCGGGGCGCGGGTCAGCAATCAGGTGCGGCGAGCGGCCTCTGCGGCGCGCAGGACGCGCAGGAAATTGCCGCTCCAGATGGCGTCCACCTGTTCTTCCGAATAGCCGCGACGCAGCAGTTCGGCGGTGACGTTGGGGGCCTCCGCCTCGCTGTCGAAGCCCGCGACGCCGGCGCCATGGTCAAAGTCGGTGCCGACGCCGACATGCCTCCAGCCGATCCGTTTGGCGATGTAGTCGATATGATCGACGTAGTCCGAAAGGGTAGGCTGTGCTTCTGGCCGGACCTCTCCAGCGACAGCACGTCGCGGTTCGCGCCTGACCGTGTCGCCATGCGCAGAACGGTTTCGCCGCCGGGCATCTCCTTCAAGTGATAGACGCCGTCTCGTGTCGGCGCCCAAGCTTCCTCACGGGCGGCGGGGCGTCTTAGCGCTTGATCTGACCGGCATGAATATGCGAACGGATCGCAACTGAATGGCGGCGGTGGTGTTTTGGGCGAGGGCGGAAATCTCTCCGAGAGTCTGCGCGTTCATGCCTCCGAACTGGAAGCCTACGCCGCCGGCATTCTCAAGGATGCGTCACTGGCGCAGGACCTGATGCAGAATCTCTGGCTCAGGTTGGATGGGGTGGATGCGACGCTTGTGCGTTCGCCTCGCGCCTTCCTGTTTCGCATGGTGCGGAACGCCGCCATTGACTACCGCCGGGCGCGGATGCGCGAGGGAACGACGGAGGCGGTCTCACCTGATCTGGTCAGCCCGCACCCCTCGCCGGAACAGCAACTGGTGGATCGGCAAAGGTTGGCGCGGGTTCTCGCCGCGATGGAGCGGCTGCCCGAACGCACGCGGCAGGCGTTGCTGATGCATCGGATCGAAGGGCTCAAGCTGCGCGAGATCGCCGAACATCTGGGCGTCTCCATCGCCTTGGCGCACGCTCTGGTTCGGGAGGGCGTAGCCGCTTGCGCCGAGGGCTTGTCTCATGACGACTGAAAAAGACGTGCGGGGGAACGTCTCTCTGTCGGGGGCGAGCTTCATGAGCGGAGAGGCGGCATTGGCGGACGGGCGGTTGTCATCAACGCATCTGATCGCGGCGGACTATCTTGTCGCCCTGGAGGAGCGGCCCGATGACGTCGCCCTGGCGTTGGAGCTGGCGGAATGGCTCGAGGCTGATGCAGGCCATCGGTCCGCGTGGGAAGCAGTTGAACGATCGGCGGATATTCTGAGCGGGCTGGCGGCCCCGCAGGCTGTTCTTTCCGAGGCTGGGCCGAGACGAAGCCGGTCACGAGCCGGCTTTCATAGCCGACCTCCAAGGCGGTGGCGAACAGCCGCTGGCCTGGTCGCGGGCATGGCCGCCGCCTTGGTTTTGGTGGCTGGCCCCGTGATGTGGCGCGGTCTGGGGGCGGACTACGCCACCGGTCACGGCGAGGTGCGCATCGTCGATCTGGAAGACGGCAGTCAGGTGCGATTGGGGCCGCAGTCGGCGATGAAGGTTCGGTTCGACGGATCGTCGCGTGGTGTCGAGCTCAGGTCCGGCGAAGCCTATTTTGAAGTCGCGAGAGACCCGCGCCGCCCATTCAGCGTCGAGGCGGGGCAGGCGGATGTGAGGGTGCTGGGCACCGGTTTCGACGTGCGGCGCCGCAAGACCTCGACGGAGGTCGGGGTTCGGCATGGCCGGGTGCTGGTCCGGTCAGAGAGCCGCAAGGCGGAACTGACGGCGGGGAAATGGGCCGTCGTCGAGGGCGGACGGCTCAGGCTCGGGGCGGCCTCTCCCGAGAATGTCGGGGCCTGGTCGGCGCGACGGGTCGTTGCGGCGGATCGTCCCGTGGGCGAGGTGCTCGATGATCTGCGGGCGCGCGCGCCGGTCCTCGTGCTGTTGCTTGATCCTACGCTGGCGTCGGAACGGGTGACGGGCAGCTATGATGCGGCTGAACCTGTCGCGGCGCTCAAGGCCGTCGTCGCGCCCCACGGCGGACGGGTTCGCGCCCCCGCGCCCTGGGTCGTGATCATTGATCGAGAAAAATCTGAAAAAAGCAGATGAGCTGCCGTCCTTCTGTCATGAGAGTGCGAGGCGTTCGCATTTAGTAATGGCGGG
>RCUT01001332.1_pt1 | contig 11885 bp, 7 predicted proteins | sample 2166171 | NCBI WGS metagenome assembly RCUT01 (sample SAMN09932757, study PRJNA488358) | compost metagenome | isolation source: compost soil in 4-hydroxybenzoic | place: Germany: Experimental Botanical Garden
ATGCAAGAGACATAGCCGCGAACTTTAATATTGCTAGCTTTAGCGGCTGCCATTACATCTGAAAATTTTTCCAAACTTTCATCAATTGAACAATTGATATTCTTTTGGGTGAAACTTTCAGAAGCTGCGGTAAAGACCGCAACTTCCTGACAGCCCACAGCACGTGCAGATTCAAAGCCCTTTAAATTCGGAGTAAGCAGGCTGAACTGAATATTCGGGTCTTTGGGCAATTGGGCAAAAAGCACGTCGCTTTCTGCCATTTGTGGTACCCATTTTGCCGAAACACAGGAACCGACTTCAATCGACTTTAGGCCAGTTTTCATCAAATTTAAAATAAGGGCTTTACGTTGTTCCAATGTGAGCGGGGTCTTTTCATTTTGCAAACCATCACGTGGACCAACTTCCACTATTTTGACAAATTCACTCATGCAACTTGCTCCAAAGACTGAAACTCCACCAGTTCATCACCCGCTTTAACCTGATCACCAACCTGAAAATACCAAGAGCTGATCATGCCGTCATGCGGAGCACGAATGGCATATTCCATTTTCATGGCTTCAAGCGTCATCAGCACATCATCTTTTTTGACCTGTTCATTTAAAGCCACCAAAACTTGGGTAATCACACCCGGCATAGGAGCTTTTAAATTCGCGTCGGTACTTTGTGTCTCATCGGCGGAGAATTTTTGGCTAGGATAAGCAAACTTATAGCTTTGACTGTCTTTAAACAGCGTTACGCCCTGACTATTTCGGCTAAAGGCAAATTTATCTTGTTTGCCATCTATTTTAATTTGAATGCTATTTCTACTGAGAATTTCTCCTGCAATACGATATTTATGGCCCTGATATTCTGCAATAAATGCATCATTTTCAGCTGTGAAGCGAACCTGAACAGGCTGATCATCCTGCATTAATTTTAAGCAATAGTTACTGTTAATATTGATGCGCCAAAGTGACTCAGTCTGCCAGACCGGATTACTGGCGGTTTTATTTTGGCTAAAACGGGACAACAATTCAGTCAATGCAGCGGTGATTACAAATTGGGGTGCAATGCTGTGTGCCGTGGGAAATAAAAAGGCATCTTCACGTTGAATTAAATTAGTGTCTAATTGCGCCTGTTTAAAGGAATCACAGCGTACAATGCGGTCAAGAAAAGCAATATTATTGCCCAAACCTTCGACATGAAACTGGCCTAAAGCATGGTGCATCTGTACTAGCGCTGCTTCGCGGTTTTCACCCCAGACGATCAGCTTGGCGATCATCGGGTCATAATAGGTGCTGATTTCATCGCCTTCAACAATGCCGCTGTCGACACGCACAAACTGATTTTGCTCTGGATAATGCAAATAGCTGATTTGACCGATAGCAGGTAAGAAGCCTTTTTCAGGTTCTTCTGCATATACGCGGGCTTCAATGGCATGACCATGAATGCTTAATTCATGCTGTTGTTTAGGTAAAGGCTCGCCAAAAGCTACCCGAAGTTGCCATTCGACCAAGTCCACACCGGTAATCATTTCAGTGACCGGATGTTCGACTTGTAAGCGGGTATTCATTTCCATGAAATACGCTGTACCGTCCTGCTCAACAATAAATTCCACCGTGCCTGCACCGACATAATCAACCGCACGAGCGGCATCAATTGCGGCTTGGCGCATGGCATCGAGCTTGTCTTGTGACACCAATGGCGCTGGCGCTTCTTCAAGTACTTTTTGATGACGGCGCTGTACCGAACAATCACGTTCAAATAAATGTACGTAGTTGCCATGTGAGTCACCAAAAACTTGAACTTCGATATGGCGCGGATTAATCACGTAGCGTTCAATCAATACTTCGTCATTGCCGAAACTCGATTTGGCTTCGCTTTTACAAGAGTTGAGCGAACTGAGGAAGTCCTCGCTACGTTCCACTAAACGCATGCCTTTACCGCCGCCGCCAGCACTGGCTTTAATCAGTACTGGATAGCCAATGGCATCGGCTTGTTGTTTTAAAAAATTGATGTCCTGATTTGTGCCATGATACCCCGGAGTAAGGGGCACACCGGCTTTTTCCATCAGGGTTTTAGAGGTGGCTTTTAGACCCATTGCCAGAATGGCTGCGACAGGCGGGCCAATGAAGGTAATGTTATTCTGCTGACACGCCAATGCAAACTGGTCATTTTCTGATAAAAAACCATAACCGGGATGAATCGCTTGTGCACCCGTATCCAGTGCCGCCTGAATAATACGTTCGCCCTGTAAATAGCTTTGCGCAGCAGGGGATTCACCAATATAAATGGCTTCATCTGCTAATTTAACGTGCTGCGCATTGGCGTCTGCATCTGAATATACGGCAACCGTTGCAATGCCTAATTTTTTTGCGCTGCGGATGACACGGCAGGCAATTTCACCACGGTTCGCAATGAGAATCTTTTGAAACATCGTCATTTCCTTATTGTTGTTATGCGGTTGTCTTAATCCAAGAAGGACTTTGTTTATCTAAAAAAGCACTTAAGCCATTTTTAGCTTCATTTCCCTGACGCACATGAGCAATATGCTGTGCGGTTTGCAGCAGCAGTTGTTCTGTTAAAATCTGCTGATCCACCATTTGAATCAGCTGTTTAGAAGATGCCTGTGCTTGAGGGCCACCCAGCAGCAATGCCTGTATGATTTCATCCAGCTTACTGTCGAGTTGTTCCGGCGAGGTAACTTCATGTGCTAAGCCAATATCCTTAGCTTGCTGCGCGGAAATACGTTCTGCGGTTAAAAAATAACGTGAAGCCTGACGCGCGCCAATGGCACGGATTACATAAGGGCTAATGGTCGATGGCGCTAAACCTAGACGAACTTCAGAGGTTGAAAATTTTGCATCAGTGCTGGCAATGCAAATATCACAAGCCGAAGCTAGTCCCATACCGCCGCCAAAAGCAATGCCATGTACGCGTGCAATGGTCGGTTGTTTTAAGCAGGCAAGGCTTTGCAGCATCTTCGCCAATTTCAGTGCATCGGCTTCATTGTCTTGCTGCGAAGCTTGTCCAGCCTGTTTCATCCAGTTCAGGTCAGCACCAGCGGAAAAACTTTTGCCGCGTCCCGCCAACACCACCACACGCACATCATCCTGTGCATTTAAATAACTAAAGCAGTGCTGCAATTCTTCAATGACGATTGTATTGAAAGCATTGTGCAATTCAGCACGATTAATCCAAACCTTTGCAACCTGATTGGCTTGTTCGAGCTGTAAAAATTGATAGGTCATTTTTTCATCCTCTTACATGCGGAATACGCCAAATTTAGTCGGTAAAATAGGGGCATTCATTGCCGCAGCTAAGCTTAGACCCAATACCTGACGCGTTTGTGCAGGATCGATCACGCCATCATCCCAAAGGCGTGATGAGGCATAGTAAGGATGCCCTTGACGTTCGTACTGATCGCGGATCGGCTGCTTAAACTGATCTTCCTGTTCTGCCGACCACGTTTCACCTTTTTGTTCAATTTGATCGCGCTTTAAGGTTGACAATACGCTTGATGCCTGTTCACCGCCCATCACTGAAATGCGTGAATTTGGCCAAGTCCAGAGAAAACGTGGGGAATAAGCACGACCGCACATGCCATAGTTGCCTGCACCAAAAGAGCCACCGATCACTAAAGTTAGTTTAGGCACATTGGCATTGGCAACCGCCATCACTAATTTGGCGCCATTTTTGGCAATACCTTCATTTTCATACTGACGACCGACCATAAAACCAGTAATGTTTTGAATAAACAGCAGTGGGATATTGCGTTGGGTACACAGTTCAATAAAGTGCGCGCCTTTTTGCGCAGACTCTGAAAACAGAATCCCGTTATTGGCAATGATGCCCACTTTCATACCAAAAAGTTCAGCAAAACCGGTGATTAATGTAGTGCCAAAACGCGCTTTAAACTCATCAAAACGAGAACCATCGACAATGCGGGCAATGACTTCACGCACATCAAAAGGTTTACGCGCATCACTTGGTACAATACCGTACAGTTCTTTTGCATCAAATAATGGCGCTTCAATTTCAGCTGCGGTTTTATTCGGTTTTTTATTTAGGTTTGCCACAATGTTACGGGCAATCGCAATAGCATGTTCATCATTTTCAGCCAAATGATCCGCTACACCAGATAAGCGCGTATGTACATCGCCGCCGCCTAAGTCTTCACTGCTGACCACTTCACCAGTTGCTGCTTTAACCAAAGGTGGGCCGCCCAAGAAAATAGTACCTTGATTGCGGACAATAATGGTTTCATCCGACATAGCAGGCACATAAGCGCCGCCTGCTGTACAGCTGCCCATCACCACGGCAATTTGTGCAATGCCTTGGCTCGACATCCGAGCTTGATTATAGAAAATGCGTCCGAAATGATCACGGTCAGGGAAAACTTCATCCTGCATCGGCAGGTAAGCGCCGCCTGAATCGACCAAATAAATGCACGGCAAATGGTTTTGTTCTGCAATTTCCTGCGCACGCAAATGCTTTTTAACCGTCAGTGGATAGTAAGTTCCGCCTTTGACTGTTGCATCATTGGCAACAATCATGCAGGTCACACCATTGACTTGTCCAATACCTGCAATGACACCGGCAGCAGGGACATCATCAGCATAAACTTGGTACGCAGCTAATTGGCCAATTTCTAAAAATGCCGTGCCTGCATCAATCAGGTGATCGACTCGTTCACGGGGTAACAGCTTGCCGCGGGCTAAATGTTTTTCACGGGCTTTTTCACCGCCACCCAATGCAATCTGCTGTGCTTTTTGTTTTAAGTCATCCACCAGCAGCTGCATGGCAGCCTGATTGATTTTAAAATCATCACTTCGGATATTAATTTTGCTTTGTAATATATTCATTCTGAACATCCCTGTTAATGCTAAAAATGTTTTATTTGGTTTCGTTAAATAGTTCACGGCCAATTAACATACGGCGGATCTCAGAGGTTCCTGCACCAATTTCATACAGTTTGGCATCGCGCCATAAACGGCCTGCGGCAAATTCATTGATATAACCATTGCCACCTAAGGTTTGTATGGTTTCACCAGCCATCCACGTGGCTTTTTCAGCCGCATATAAAATTGCGCTGGCCGCATCTTTACGCAGGCTGCGGCTGTGTTCCGCTTTATCGCACTCAGCGCCCACAGCATATACAAGCGCTTTGCAGGCTAACCATGTTGAATACATATCGGCAATTTTGCCTTGCATCAACTGGAATTCACCCAAAGCCTGACCGAATTGTTTACGGTCATGAATGTAGGGAATAACTGTATCCAGACAGGCATCCATAATGCCCAGTGGTCCTGCGCTTAAAACAGCACGTTCATAGTCCAGACCGCTCATTAAAACTTTGGTGCCATTGCCAACGCCGCCCAATATATTTTCTTTAGGCACAGCAACATTATCGAAAAATAACGGATAAGTATTTGAGCCGCGCATGCCCAATTTATCCAGATGCGTACCGTGGCTGAAGCCGGGCATATCTTTTTCCACTAAAAAAGCGGTCATACCTTTTGCACCCGCCTGAAGGTCAGTTTTGGCATACACCACCAAGACATCCGCATCCCCACCATTGGTGATCCACATTTTTGAGCCATTGAGCAGATAGTGGTCACCGCGGTCTTCGGCTTTTAATTTCATGCTAACCACGTCGGAACCTGCATTCGGTTCTGACATAGCAAGTGCACCGACAAAATCACCTGAAACCAGTTTAGGCAGATAGCGTTTTTTTTGTTCCTCTGAACCATTACGCTTAATCTGATTAATACATAAGTTAGAATGTGCACCGTATGACAAGCCAATAGAAGCGGATGCACGGGAAATTTCCTGCATTGCAAGAATATGGGCTAAATAACCAAGGTTAGTACCACCATATTCCTCATCAACCGTTAGACCTAATAAACCCATATCACCAAATTTTTTCCATAGGTGAGCAGGGAATTTATTGTCTCGGTCAACTTGCTGGGCAATTGGTGCAATTTCCTTTGCACAAAATGCAGCGATTGAGTCACGAAGGGCAAGTAAGGTTTCATCCAAACCGAAATTTAAACTTTGCAGATTCATTTCTTCATTCATCCTGATGGTTATATTTGTTGTTCCAAAAAGCATTTTTATTGTGCTTGATTTTTACCATACAACGATTTTACAAAAAAGTGAATCAAAATTCACAAAATGATTTACAATTCATTTTATCTGGTTGAGAATACGATTATGAGTTATAAAAGATCATCATTGATGCAGGAGCGTATGGAACAAAATCGTCAGACGATTTTGCAATCCGCACGTGAACTGATTGCTCAAGGTGGATTTAAAGATGCACAAATACAGGCGATTGCTGAACGTGCAGGCGTATCAAGTGGTCTGGTTTATCGTTATTTCGATAACAAGAGTCAGGTGTTAATTGAGATTTTAGCAGAGGCCATACAGCATGAAATTCAGATTCTGAATGCCATTGCTGCCAGTGAACTTTCAGCAAAGCAAAAATTACACAAGGCGGTGACCACTTTTGTTAAACGTGCTCTGAACAGTCCACAACTGTCGTATTCGTTGATGTTTGAACCTGTCGATCCGTTGATAGAACATGAACGTTTTCGCAGTAAACAACTGATTAAACAAAGTATTAACCAAATTCTTGCCGAAGGAAAAATTAATGGTGAATTTGGCTTTGAAGATTTAAACACCGCAGCGCTGTGTGTGGTGGGTGCAATGACTTTTGTGGTAATTGAGCCGTTAAATCCATCAAAAAATGTCATGTTTGATCAGACGTATAAGGATTATTTTGTCAAACAAATTGCCGATTTTTGTGTCAGTGGAGTATGCATAGCAGAGGAGAAATAAGCGGTTAAACACAAAAATAGTGCTGTTTGGGAAAGGCGTCCTAAGTCAAAACAATTAACAATTAAAGTGAAAGAATCATAATTACAAAGAATCAAGGAGAGTGATTCAATGGCACAAGAACGGTTAAGTTACGCTTATGGAACCAGCAGTCAGCCCTTATTGGGGATGACCATTGGTGAAAAATTCGACCAAGCCTGTCAGCAGTATGCGAATCAGGATGCTGTCGTCAGCGTGCATCAAAATGTACGTTTAAGCTATAAGCAGTTGCAGGCGCAAGTGAATGCCTTTGCCTGTAGTCTGCTTCAATTAGGCTTGGAAAAGGGCGATAGAATTGCAATTTGGTCACCCAATTGTGTGGAATGGACCATTACCCAATTTGCAGCATTTAAAGCTGGTATTATTTTAGTCAATTTGAATCCTGCATATAAAAGCAGTGAGCTTGAATATGTGCTCAATAAAGTGTCCTGTAAGGCATTGGTTATTGCATCACAATTTAAAAGCAGCAATTATCAGGAAATTTTAACCAAAATTGCCCCTGAAATTACGCAATCGACCAGTAAGTTAGTATCGGCTAAACGATTACCGCATTTGAAACATATCATTAAAATTGATGAAGATGCGCATGCTGGAATTCATCGTTTTGCGGATTTATTGCCTGAACCCACACCGTTGCAGCTTGACCAGTTACAGGCAATTACCGCAGATCTTCAGTTTGATGAAACCATTAATATCCAATTCACATCGGGCACCACGGGCAATCCCAAAGGCACCATGCTGACTCACAATAATATTTTAAATAATGGATATTTTGTCGGTGAAGCCATTCATTTAACGCCACAAGACCGCGTCTGTATTTCTGTACCTTTATTCCACTGTTTTGGCATGGTAATGGGCAATTTAGCCTGTATTACCCATGGTTCTGCCATGATTTACCCATCGGCAGTGTTTAATCCACTTGATACACTCAAAGCGATTCAGCAAGAAAAATGTACTGCTGCTTATGGTGTTCCGACCATGTTTATTGCATTGCTTGAACATGAACAGTTCGATGAGTTTGATTTGTCTAGCTTACGTACAGGCATTATGGCAGGCAGTCCGTGTCCACGTGAAATTATGCAGCGTGTGATTGAACGGATGCATATGTCAGAAATTACCATTTGTTATGGTATGACTGAAACGGCACCTGTGAGTGCGCAAAGTTCAACTTCAGATTCTGTGGAACGTCGTGTTGGAACAGTCGGGCGCGTTCATCCACACCTTGAAATCAAAATTGTCGATGAAAATGGTAAAGTTGTGCCACGCGGCAAACTGGGTGAACTCTGTGTGCGTGGCTATTCGGTGATGCTGGGCTATTGGGAAGACAACGATAAAACTGGAGAAGTCATCGATGTCGCCAAATGGATGCACACTGGTGATATTGCCGAAATGGATGATGAAGGCTTTGTGAAAATCAAAGGTCGCATCAAAGATGTGGTCATTCGTGGCGGTGAAAACTTATTCCCTAAGGAAATTGAAGATTTTCTTTATACCCATCCGGATGTGTCTGATGTGCAAGTGATTGGCTTACCTGACGCACGTTATGGTGAAGAACTCTGTGCATGCATTATTTTGCACGATCATCACCAAGCAAATGAAGAAGAAATCCGCAAATATTGCGCAGAGCATATTTCTCACAATAAAGTGCCACGTTATGTACGTTTCTTTACTGAATTTCCAATGACGGCTTCTGGCAAGGCACAAAAATTCAAATTGCAAGAATTTATGCGTCAAGAGCTGAATCTGATTGAAGATATTGCCTGATATTTATTATCAGGTATTGATTATCAGGTTCTGTATTTCTCCTTTTATTTCAGTGTATGGAAATAAAAGGAGAAGCAAGATTTTAATGCTTAATTTCAATCTTTATTTTCAATGATCTTTGCTTCATATCTATATGATGTAAAGCTAAATAATCATATGAAAAAATAAATAAATTCAATGCTATAAAGAAAGCCAACACTTAAATAGGGAATCTATGTCAGCTTATTATTCATTATTAAACAGTGAACAACATGCCGATGGCAGTGTCACGGCTTATTATCGTTCCAATATTCATGCGCAGGGTGCATGGAATCCACATGAGCAGCATATGGCACCTGCAACGGGTATTATTTGTGCTGAATTGGAGCAATTCCAATTGCGAAATGACATGCGTATTGGTCGGGTCAGTTTAGATATTTTTGGTTTAATTGCATTTGGTGAATTCAGTATTACCACGCGAATGATTCGAGCGGGGAAAACCATTGAGTTAATTGAGTCTGAAATGCAAGCCAATGGGAAGACCTGTATTGTGGCACGAGCATGGAAAATGATGACACAGGATACAAAAGCCATTGAAGGTCTAGAAGACCAAAAGGTTGAGCATCCAGAAAATTTGGCGATTTGGGAAGGGATGAAACATTGGCCGGGCGGATTTATTCAAAGTATTGAAACACGTTCAAACGCAGCACATCGGGCTGGTAAAGGCGTTGTTTGGCTCACCACGCCTTTGAATATGGTCGAAAATCGGCAGAGTACTGATTTTGTAGGCTTGATGGGTTTAGTCGATACAGCCAATGGCATTGTTCCAAGACAAAAACCGACGGATGGCTGGGCATTTCCAAATCTGGATTTACAGATTCATTTGCATCGTTTACCACAAGGAAAATGGTTGGGAATCGACGCGATTCAGCAATTTGGTACAGATGGGATTGGAATGACCAGTTCAGTTTTACATGATGTTCATGGACCTTTTGGTCGGAGTGAGCAAATTTTGACATTAAGAAAATTAGCGATTTAAGCGCCATTCAATACTACTGCAATAAAAATAGCGAGTCAGGTAAATTCAATCACTAAAAAGAGGCTTACCACTCGCTATATCTTGTACAAGGCAAAACTAAAACATACAGACTTGAATTAGGCAGAGAGTTTCTGTGCAAACCACGGCTAGGATTTAGAAAAATTTAAGCATCAAATGGACGAAATAAAGACTCATCCCATAGTTCAAATAAAAAATAAGCCTGATAAGCGTCACATAGATTGGCATTTATATATAAAAAATCAGACATTAAGTTGAAAAGACTATTGCTTCAGTGTGTGCTTATTTGGGGCTAAAATGCATATCCAATAGAACCTATATACAAAAAGATAAATTATTTGCACAAAAAATTTACATTGATAACAATAGTAATTATCATTTGCATCAACATTAATGCTTATGATCTAAGGAATAATAATGCGATTGCCCCACTTTGGCCTTTGTCTTCTTGCGACAGCAATTTCGACATGCCTTTATGCAAATGAAGATACAACAAATGCATCATTACAAGAAAGCAAGATAGAGACCAAGCTACCTACAATTGTAATGACCGCAACACGTACACCTAAAAGTATTGCAGAAGTCGCGGGAACCGTTCAAACCATTGGTGGTGAGGAAATTGCTCAGCAGGCTGGGGCAGGTCGTAAAGTCGCAGATATTTTAGCGCAACTTGTACCCTCTTTAGCACCAAGCAGTGGAACAACCAGTAATTACGGTCAGACCATGCGAGGGCGTAATGTGCTGGTCATGATTGATGGTGTATCGCAAACGGGATCACGAGATGTGGCGCGTCAGCTCAATAGTATTAGTCCGAATATGATTGATCATATTGAAGTAGTTTCTGGTGCAACCAGCATTTATGGTTCAGGGGCAACAGGCGGGATTATTAATATTATTACTAAACGTGCGGATAAATCAGAACCTGTTGCTTTTCAAACCAAGTTAGGTGTGACATCGGCGGATAATTTCCGTGGCGATAGCTTGGCGTATCAGGTTGGACAAACTGCTTCATTTAGTCATGACAAAGTGAATGGTTTCTTAGGTTTAGACTATACCAGCCGAGGTTCTCAGTTTGATGGCAATGGTAATCGTATTTCATTAAGCCCTTGGCAAGGCAGCACCATGGATACCGATACTATTGATGTAAATGGTCGTTTAAACTTTAATTTAACTGACCATCAAAGCTTAAGTTTTGGCGCTCAATATTATCAAGATGAACAAGATACAGAATATGGGGTTGATTACGATACAGCTTCAAAATTCTATACGCCTAAAAAAGGATTACAGTTAGATAATCAACCTTTTACAAAGCGTTATGCCGTCAATACTCAATATCAAAATACTGATATTTTAGGTCAAATACTAAACATTGAAGCCTACTATCGTAATGAGAAATCTAGGTTTTATCCAGCTCGTCGAGGAACTTCCACAATTTTTTCTCAATCTCAGTCAAATGTTGATTACGTGGGCATCCGTTCAACAATACAATCAGCTTTAAAAGTTGCTGATAGAGATTTGAAACTCACTTATGGTTTAGATTATGACCGAGAAAAAGATCATCAATATGTGGATTGGTTGGGATCTGATAGTAGCTATTTAAAATTTACACACTCTAATCCTAATAATTATGTTTCTGATTATGGACCAGACACAACGATTCAAAATACTGGGGCTTTTTTACAAGGAGATTATGCTTTAACAGATCGTTTAAGTATTCAAACAGGGGTTCGTTATCAATATATTCAAGCTGATAACGATAGCTACTATCGTAATGGGCTTGCTGCAAGTGCCGCTACATATAGACCTTCTGGTTCGACAGACAGTGATAAATTTCTATTTAATCTTGGATCAGTATATAAACTGACTGATCATCAACAACTTTATGCAAATTTTTCGCAAGGATTTAGTTACCCAGATATACAGCGCGTTTTACGTGGTAATAGCATAACAGCGAATATTGATTCTTCTGGCATTGTACCCATTTCTGTAAATAGTTATGAACTAGGTTGGCGTACGAATCAGGAGAATGGCTTAACTACGAATTTAACCGCTTTTTATAATACTTCTGATAAATTCGTCAGCTTTGCTAATAGTGATGTCAGAGTCGTTGATACCGATCAACGTGTTTATGGTGCAGAAGCAAACGTTAGTTATCCATTTATGGAGAACTACAAAGTGGGTGGTACTTTAGGGTATACGCGCGGGCAATATAAAGATGCAGCAAATA
>RCUT01001334.1_pt1 | contig 11872 bp, 12 predicted proteins | sample 2166171 | NCBI WGS metagenome assembly RCUT01 (sample SAMN09932757, study PRJNA488358) | compost metagenome | isolation source: compost soil in 4-hydroxybenzoic | place: Germany: Experimental Botanical Garden
GCCCAAGGGCAGGGCGGTTTGCTGGCTTCAGTTCCGGCAAGCTGGTCTTCTTTGTCTTCGCTGTTTCAGGTGCGCTTGCGGGTCTCGCCGGTATTGCGGAAACATCGGGTGCCATTGGCCAGCTTCGTCCAGTCATTTCACCCGGTTACGGTTTTACGGCGATCATCGTTGCCTTTCTTGGTCGTCTTAATCCACTCGGGGCCATAGCCGCAGGTTTTGTGCTTGCGCTGTCTTATCTGGGCGGCGAGGCCGCACAGGTTGCCATCGGCATATCGGAAAAATCAGCCCGCGTGTTTCAGGGCATGATCCTGTTCTTCGTGCTCGCCTGCGACACACTCATCCATTATCGCATCCGCTTTGTAGCGGGCCGCACAGCAGGAAAGGTGTGATTAATGGATCTGACACAGGCAATCCTTCTCACCATTGCAACTGCTGCAACACCTTTGCTGATTGCAGCGATTGGCGAACTTGTCGTCGAACGCTCTGGTGTGCTGAACCTTGGCGTCGAAGGCATGATGCTGATGGGTGCGGTTTCGGGCTTTGCCGCCGCACAATATACAGGCTCGGCCTGGCTTGGCATGATCGCCGCTATCTTTGTTGGTAGTCTCTTTTCAGGCATTTTTGCATTCCTGACACTGACGCTTGTGACCAATCAGGTTGCGACGGGGCTGGCGCTGACCATTCTCGGCATCGGTGCTTCGGCTATGCTCGGCGAGAGCTTTGTCGGTATGCCGGGTGTGCGGCTTGAGGCAATCAGCATTCCATATCTCAGTGATATTCCTTATGTTGGCCGTTTCCTGTTCGGGCAGGACCCGATCTTCTATATCTCCATTCTGCTGGTTATTGGCGTAACATGGTTCCTGTTCCGCACCAGAGCGGGGCTGCAATTGCGTGCTATTGGTGACAGCCATGGCTCGGCGCATGCGCTTGGCGTGCATGTGGTGCGCACCCGTTATCTCGCTGTGTTGTTTGGTGGTGCTTGTGCGGGGCTTGCCGGTGCGCAGCTTTCGCTCGTTTATGTGCCGCAATGGGTCGAGAACATGTCGGCAGGGCGTGGCTGGATCGCGCTTGCACTTGTTGTATTCGCGTCATGGCGTCCGTGGCGCGTGCTGATTGGCGCTTACCTGTTTGGTGCGGTTACAATCGGTCAGTTGCACGCGCAGGCGCTTGGTTTCGGCCTGCCATCGCAGTTTTTGTCGGCTTTGCCTTATCTCGCGACCATTGTGGTTTTGGTCATCATCTCGCGCAACAGGCGTTTGACGATGATGAATACACCTGCGTCGCTCGGTAAATCTTTCGTGCCGGACAGATAATGGTTTTGAACGGCGGTCTGGCTCCCACAGTCTGCCGTTTTATTTTGAGGGTGAAAAAAGGAGCGCAGGGAACATGAAAAAGACGCTGTTGGCAATCGCCACCGCGGCCAGCTTTATGCTTGGTGGGGCGGCACATGCAGAAGACAAACTGAAGATCGGCTTCATCTATATCGGACCTCCAGGGGATTTCGGCTGGACATACCAGCACGACGTTGCCCGCAAGGAGATGATCGAAGCTCTTGGCGACAAGGTCGAAACGACCTTTCTCGAAAACGTACCGGAAGGTGCGGATGCTGAACGTTCGATTGAGCGTCTGGCGCGTGCAGGCAATAAGCTGATCTTCACCACCTCTTTCGGTTACATGGACCCGACTCTCAAAGTCGCTGCCAAGTTCCCGGATGTGAAGTTTGAGCACGCAACTGGCTACAAGACCGCAGATAACATGGCGGCCTACAATGCGCGCTTCTATGAAGGCCGCTATGTACAGGGCCAGATTGCAGCCAAGCTGTCCACCAAGGGCGTCGCAGGCTATATCGCGTCAGTTCCAGTGCCGGAAGTTGTACAGGGCATCAACGCATTCATGCTCGGTGCACAGTCGGTCAACCCTGATTTCAAGGTCAAGGTCATCTGGGTCAATTCGTGGTTTGATCCAGGCAAGGAAGCGGATGCTGCCAAGGCTCTCGTCGATCAGGGTGTAGACATTCTCACCCAGCATACGGACTCGACCGCACCAATTCAGGTTGCGCATGAGCGCGGCATCAAGGCTTTCGGTCAGGCTTCGGACATGATCAAGTTCGGCCCTGAAACCCAGCTGACGGCGATTGTTGACGATTGGGGTCCATATTATATCGACCGTGCCAAGGCTGTGCTTGACGGTTCGTGGAAGACCCAGAACATCTGGTGGGGCATGAAGGAAGGCCTCGTGAAGATGGCGCCTTACACCAACATGCCTGACGATGTTAAGAAAATGGCCGAGGAAACCGAAGCCAAGATCAAGTCGGGTGAACTTAAGCCGTTCACTGGCCCGATCAAGAAGCAGGACGGCTCCGAGTGGCTCAAGGAAGGCGAACAGGCTGACGACAAGACCTTGCTTGGTTTGAACTTCTACGTTGCTGGCGTTGACGACAAGCTGCCGCAATAAACTGTGACAGGCTTAAAAGAAAAGGGCGCTTCAAGCGCCCTTTTTGTTTTTAATCAGCGGATTATTTGCCCTTGTTAAAGCGACAATTTCATACCTTCGTGACTGTCAACAAAGCCGAGAGACTTGTAGAAGCGTATCGCGTCGGCACGAGATTTATCGGTCGTAAGCTGCACCAAACCACAGTTGCGTTTGCGACATTGCTCAATTGCCCATTCAATCATTTGTCTGCCTATGCCACCGCCACGTATATCACTGGTGATGCGCACGCTCTCGATCTGCCCGCGCCACATGCCTTTGCGCGATAATCCCGGAATGAAGCTGAGCTGTAAGCAGCCGACTACTATCCCGTCACGCTCGACCACGGCAAGCAATTGGTTGGGATCGTTGTCTATGGCTTTGAACGCGTCAATGTAGCATTGGTTCAGCGGGCTGCTGTTATCCTCGCGCGTGGCCCCCAGCGCGTCATCCGCCAGCATGGCTACAATCGCCGTAAGATCGGCGTCAATGGCTTTGCGAATGGATATGGTGGTATCGGTCATGATAAACTTCCACGGGCTTGGATTCTGAAAAAACAAGCCTATGTGTTCGCACACCTTTACGAAAGCCAAAACAAAAAAACCGGAGCAAAGCTCCGGTTTAAAAGTTCGCTCAGCCGAACTTATTCGGCTGCATCGGCAGGTGCTGCATTGAGCATGCCGTAACGTTCTTCGCCAATCTTGGCGAGCAGATCGAGCTGGGTTTCGAGGAAGTCGATGTGACCTTCCTCATCCGCCAGAAGCTCGTCAAAAAGCTGCTTGGAAACATAGTCACCAAGTTCATCGCAGATTTCGCGGGACTTCTTGTAGGATGCGCGAGCGTCGTATTCGCCTTTAAGATCGCATTCCAGAACTTCCTTGACGTTCTGTCCGATGCGCAGTGGCGCAAGCGTCTGCAGGTTCGGATGGCCTTCAAGGAAGATGATGCGGTCGATCAGCTTGTCCGCATGCTGCATTTCTTCGATGGATTCTTCACGTTCTTTCTTTGCAAGACGCGTGAAACCCCAGTCGTTGAGCAGACGATAGTGCAACCAGTACTGGTTTACTGCACCAAGCTCGAGAAACAGTGCCTCGTTAAGCCGCTCGATGACCTTTGGTTCGCCTTTCATTCCATGAACTCCCGAATTTGTCTCGTAGAGAACGCACACGATCCATGAACAGGACCACGTTTTCGTCCATTTGGTTGTGACGAAGATGGTATTCTTCAGTCACCCTTATGATCGTTTCTACGACGTTTGGGAAGCAGCCACAGCAGCGACCGCTCTTGGACATGGCGTTATAGACGGTGCCAGGTACGATTAATCGCCAGCAATCTTCGTCAAGAAGCTGCGTAACGACGATCTCAATATCTTTTTCGGTAATAACGTTGCAGCTGCAGACTAGCATGAAAAGTAAACTCCAGCATCTGCAATGCTATGTGATTGTATAAAATTCACAACGCGGAGTGACGCACTTTGTTCGTTGCTATTGTTATCGCTAAAAATGCCGCTTATCGCGCCGATTTTTACTTCAATATTGGCAAAATGCCGTGTTGAACCGAACAAAGGTTCCTCCAATCGCAGGGGTTAAAGGCCCGAACATCAAAGGTAGTCTTGGGTAAGTCTTTAAAAACCCACCAATTTAAGTCAGGTTATGGCTGGGGTGGGGTGGTTCTGTCAAATTTTATGTTTTTGAAACGTTCTAAAAATCAACAACTTAGAATTATTCTAAATATGAGTTAAGCACCCATCTTTAAACGTTAATTAGACTTTTACATGGGGCAAAACAGGGCAGTTTTTGCCCTGCTTCAAACTTATGCGCCATTTCGCCGCACGATGTGGAAAACACCGCGTGACAGTGGCTCAAACGCCTTCAACGGCCTCGAATCCCTCGAACTGTGGTGGGCCTGCATAGAGAGGCTTGTTATTGCCAGCGTTGCGGTGGGCATTGCGGAACTGTTCAGATTTTGTCCAGAAGACGAAATCATCACGAGTGCGCCAGACTGTATGGGAAGAATAGAGCGTATAGCCTTCTTCCTCATTGGTTGCGCCGCGCAGCAGATTGAAGCTTTCAAAGCCGGGAAGCTCGGAGAGCTGGGAATCGCGGTTTCTCCAAACGGTCTCGAAATCGGCTTCGTTGCCGATGAGAACCTTGAAGCGATTCATTGCGATGAACATTGCTGATCCTTTTCTTTACAAAGATGGACTGGCTACAAAAAATCTCCAGAACAATCGCACAGATGTTCTGCCGTGTCCTGTCGGTTTTCCGGCGAGTGCGGTGGTAGGGCCCGCACTCGCCGCGCCGTATCTCGGGATATGAAGGCCACAGCCGCGGTCAGAGATGGGTGGACTTCGTAGACACGACGATTGATGTTCGGGAGGCTGTCGCCTCCCGAATTTTTTTAGAATTTCTGCGTCAGCGATACTTTGAAGTAACGGCCTGCTTCTGAGTAACGTTCAGTCACGTTAGCTAAGCTGTTTACATTCATAGCGTTGTAGTAGGTCTTGTCGAATATGTTGTAGACGCCAGCCTGAAGACGCGTGCCATTCAGTTGTTTTGGCTCCCACCAACCTGTCAGATTGACGAGACCATAGCCGGGCAAACGACGTGTTTGTGTCCCTGTTTGGGTTGAAATAGTCTGATTAACATAGGCCGCTGCGACAACACTGGTGTCAAGGCCCCAGGATTCAGCATTGTAACCCACACCGAACACGCCCTTGAAGGGCTGTGATGATGCCAATGGGATATTATCGTCCAGGTTCATAGCCTTCGCGTAAGCCAACGTGCCGTGCACATTGAAGCCGTTCACGAAGTTATGGTGCGCTTTTACTTCGATACCGGCAATCCGCGCCTTATCGAGATTACGATACTCGGTCAGGCCCATTGGAAATTCGGTTGTGCGGGTGGTTACGGTATCGATGAAGTCACTGTAGCGGTTCACGAATGCCGTGATTTTACCGCCTGAATTCTGATCGCCAAAATTTGCGCCGACATCGATGCCGTATCCCTTCTCAGGGTTAAGGTCAGGATTGCCGATTGTGCCATAGCCAGCAGACAGGTAGGTGACATAAAGCTGATCAATTTCCGGAGCTTTGTAAGTCGTAGATACCTGCGCAAAGAGTTCAAGAGCTGGTGTGGCCTGCCACGAGAAGCGGATCTTTGGCGAAATGCGGCTGTCCGAATTGTTAGCATAACCGCTTATCGAATCTGGCTCATACTTAAACCAGTCGAACCGCATACCCGGAGTGATGGCAAAAGGCGTCTCGCCTATTTCGATACGGTCTTCAGCGAAGAGGCCAAAGCGATAGTTGTCGACGTCAGGTGTATCTGCCTGATTGATATGCAAGAATGCGCAGGTCGGGCTTTGAACACCACGAATACATGCGTCATCACCTGTAAACGACTGAGTGCTTTTGCCGATGCTGAAATCACCGCCAACAGTCAGCGAGTGAGAAAGTGTTCCCGTGTCGAAGCCGAGATTGGTATAACCGCTTGCACCGTAACGCTCATCTTCAAGTTTGTAGTGGCGGCTAAAAGGACCTGCGAGCGCACCTTTACGGATGGTGTCGGTGCCATAAGATCGCGTCATCTTCTGCCAGTAAACGGTTGCCCATGCATTGTTTACAATGCCATCATCCTGGCTCTCATAACGATAATCGAGCGATACACGGTCACGATCATTTTTGCGGTTTTGATTGTAATCGCGATTGTCGTAGGTCGTCCCTGCATCCGAATTCAGATTGGTGTCGGAATCATAACGATTGCGTTCAGCTGTGATGCCGATGGTGTGGCCACCTTCAAGCTCCTGCCGCAGCTTGAACATAAGATTGCTGCGATCATAATCTTTCGGATCGGCTTCTGTACGGGCTGCGCCATATCCGCCGATGTCTCCGGTGCCCTGAACTTCATGACCACGCTTATAAGAACCCTGGAACAGAACTGAGGTGTTCTGAATTTTCTGAGCGACAGCAGCAGAACCGATGAAGGATTTGTCGGAGCCATCATAGGTAAGCTTAGCAAGACCACCAAATGCCTTGCCCGGAGCGAGCAGATCTTCAGGTTCCAATGTCTTCAGCGCAACGGCGCCACCCATGGCCCCTGAACCAAGGCGGCTGGCATCAGCGCCATAGAGGACGTCAAATGTTGAGAGAGCGGAAATGTCATATGCATCGCTTCCGCCGCCATTTACATCTGTACGGACAGTCGCATCAAGATAAGGAATTGGAATGCCATCAATGGTCGTCAATACGCGATCATCCTGAAGGCCACGAATATTTACGCTGCCAGTTGTCGTGTTCACAGCAAGGCCAGGCTCCAGCGTATTGGACAGGTCTTTGACGGATTCGATGTCCTTCTTGCGGATTTCGTCAGCAGTCGTGACGTTTGCCAAAGGTGTATCGGAAACCGAGCCCTTTGTTCCACGTGTGTTCTTGATAACAATAGGTTTCAGCTCAACGCCGTTGCTGTCAGTCGCTGCAGTTTGCTCCTGCGCGTATGCACCCGACGCCATTGCCAGAATTACGACTGCGAGACCGGTGCTCGCCAAAAATGACCGCTTCTGTTCCCCGTTTATTGCCCGCATTGCCTAGTTTCTCCTGAAGGACAAAGCAAAATTCTCACGCCCCGCCGGAGGTGAGAAATTTAAGTTTCTCAATAGGTTATGATCTCCCCATCCCGAGGGGAGTCTCAACGCTGGCTGGAAGGAGAAACCTTCGGGCTTGCTCTGGAAAAAACAAGAATTAAACTTGACTCGTTTAATCCAGTAAGGCAGTGATTATTAAACATGACTTTAGATGTCAACTAATGATTTGGTCGACATTCGGTCAGTTAACAAGACGGCTCCATAACTGGCGCAGAGGCAGAAAAATGAACAGGCGTATTCACATCGACATGCAGGTGCGGTTGCCGCGGGAACGCGTCTCCAGCCGCATGCCCGAAATCCAGTCCCGCCTTGCTGCGGACGGACAAATCAAAGCGCGCACTTCTGAATCTCCGCTCGAGCCGCAGCTCCAGACTTATGGCAGCCGTGAACTCTTCAACGGTTCCCGTGAAGTGGCGATAGAGCATGGCGGCTCTCTCTATCGTTTGAAGATCACCCGTCAAGGCAAGCTCATCCTGAACAAATAGGCAAACAACAGATGACGACCCAGACCAAGCCCTCCCCAGAGCAGATACTCAAGGCACGGGCAGATAACCCGAAAATGCGCGAGCGTGATTTCGCTCAAAGTCTCGGGATATCGGAAGCCGATTTCATTGCGGCTTACACCGGTGCAGAAGCTGACAGCGCGATTTCTGCTCGCCGCATCCGTGCAGATGTGGAAACCCTGCTTAAACATGCGCCTTCGCTTGGCGAAGTCATGGCGCTGACGCGCAATGAAAGCGCTGTGCATGAAAAGATCGGTCCTTTTGAAAAGACGATTTGGGGTCCGCACGCGTCCCTTACGCTCGGTAAGGAAATCGATCTCCGCATATTCCCGAAGCATTGGGTGCATGGTTTTGCTGTAGCAAAGCTTGATGGTGAGCATGTTCGCCGAAGCCTGCAGTTTTTCGATGCATCGGGCGAAGCCGTTCACAAAATTCATCTTCGTCCGGCATCCAATCTGGAAGCTTATGAGCAACTCGTTTCCGAATTGCTGCTCGACGATCAGACGCCAGCCATCGAAACGAAGCCAATCGCTGCAAAGGCAGTAAAAGCCGATGCTTCGACTATTGACGGCGATGCATTCCGCGAACGCTGGGGCTCTCTCACCGATGTTCACCAGTTTGTTGGTCTCTTGAAAGATTTCGGTGTTGATCGTCATCAGGCTGTGCATCTTGCCGGACAGGACTTTGCCTGGCGCGTTGATCTTTCAGCAGTCGAAGCGATGATGAACCACGTGGTTCAGGAACAGATCCCGATCATGTGCTTTGTCGGTAGTCGTGGCTGTATCCAGATCCACACTGGCACGATTGCGGAAATCAAGACGATGGGTCCATGGCTCAATGTGCTTGACCCGACGTTCCACCTGCATGTGCGTGCCGACCACATTGCTGACGCCTGGGTCGTTCGCAAGCCAACGAAAGATGGTCATGTCACATCGCTCGAAGCTTATGACGCCAACGGTGAGCTGATCATTCAGTTCTTCGGTGAGCGTCACGAAGGTGAAGTCGAACTTGCTGACTGGCGCATGATTGCTGAAAATCTCCCGCGCTTGCCGCAGTCGAGCGCTGCTTGAAAAAATAGCAGCTAAGCCTTTGTTCTGATGTGCAGTCCGGAAGTGCCGTTCATTTCCGGACTGCAGTCAGAACCATAGTTTTTATGCACGTCTTCAGCGGAGCGTCGGTTCCGAATTTTCCGCGGCGTGCTTTAGGGAAACAGAACATGTCAATCATTTCATCGAGCATCGGGCGTTGGGCCGCTTTGGCTGCTTCGCTTGCCTTTGGCGGAGTAGCACAAGCCGATACAGTTGAAAAAATCACTGATACGTCGCGACTTGTATCAGTCGGTGGTGCTGTGACCGAAATCGTCTATGCGCTTGGTGCAGGCGATAGGCTGGTGGCTCGCGATCAGACCAGCACTTATCCGGAAGAAGCCCGGAAGCTTGTTGACGTGGGCTATATGCGCCGCCTTTCGCCGGAAGGCGTTCTCTCAGTCAACCCGACTGGTATTCTATTATCGGAAGGAAGCGGTCCCCCGGAAACGCTGGAAGTACTTAAGAAAGCTTCTGTTCCTATCGCTATTATTCCTGACGACCACACTGCTGAGAGCGTGATTCAGAAGATTGAAGCGGTTGGCAAAGCTCTTGGGCTAGAAGACAAGGCCAACGCCCTTGCAGCAGATGTGTCGCGTGATCTGGAAGCCGCGCAGAAAATCTCTGCCAATCAGAACCCGCGCAAGCGTGTGCTGTTCATCATGTCGGCGCAGGAAGGACGTATTATGGCGTCTGGCACCGGCACGGGGGCTAATGGCATCATCACGCTTGCAGGCGGTGTGAACGCCATCGATTCTTATAAAGGCTACAAGCAGCTGACAGATGAAGCTGTCGAAAAGGCAGCACCGGATTTGATCCTCACCATGGATATAGGCAAGGACAGTATTCAGAAAGATGACCTTCTGAAGAACCCGGCACTTGCGAATTCCCCCGCAGGGCGCAGCGGAAATATCGTGCAGATGGATTCGCTCTATCTCCTTGGCTTTGGTCCACGCACGGGTGCAGCCAGTCGCGAGTTGTCAGAAAAGCTCTATGGCAAGCAGGCCGCAAATTAGAGCGCATCCCGAAAAGTGTGAAACGGTTTTCGGACAAAGATGCGCGTTAAAACAAATATTTAGAGCGCCGATCTGATTCAATCAGATCGAAACGCGCTCTAAAATATATGCCTGCCGGAGGAGAATACGGACAGGCACTCGCGGAAACCCGCAGTGAGGACATATCGAAATGACCAGCCAAGATCGCGCGGCAAATCCCGGGGGCTTTGCCGTGCGTGATCAAGTCACCAGCAAGCATGCCGGAGATCGCTCCGTGCGAGCCCGTATGGCTATTATAATTCTTGCGGTAGCCCTTTGCTTCACAGCACTCTTCAGCCTGACGGCCGGTGCTTCGGACGCTTCTGTTCTGAGCGTTATGCGTGCGCTCATTTTCGGCACGCAGGAAAGCGTTGAGGCATTCCGTCGCGATCATCTGATCATCATGGAAATACGCTTGCCGCGTATCGTCATGGGAATATTGGTCGGTGCTGCATTGGCGGTTTCAGGAGCAGTTATGCAGGGATTGTTTCGTAATCCTCTTGCTGATCCGGGTCTTGTTGGCGTGTCTGCTGGTGCCAGTCTCGGTGCCGTATCGATGATTGTTCTGGGTGGAACAGCACTCGCTCCACTTTATCTTCTGCTCGGCCTTTATGCCTTGCCACTCGCGGCATTTTTTGGCGGACTTGTCACCACGCTTCTTCTTTATCGCGTGGCGACCCGGCGCGGACGCACGTCTGTAGCGACGATGCTTCTGGCTGGTATCGCGCTTGGAGCACTCACAGGTGCTGCAACAGGTGCGCTTGTCTATATTTCCGACGACCGCCAGTTGCGTGACCTGACTTTCTGGGGCCTTGGTTCGTTGGCCGGGGCCACATGGGGCAAGATTGGCACCGCTGGTCCGATCATCGCCGTTGTTTTGGTTGCAACGCCGTTTTTGGCACGCGGTCTCAATGCGTTAGCCTTGGGTGAGGCCGCAGCCGGGCACCTTGGCATACCTGTGCAGCGGATCAAAAACGTAGCAATTGTTACAGTGGCGGCGGCAACCGGTGCAACTGTGGCCATATCTGGTGGTATTGGCTTTATCGGTATTGTGGTGCCGCATATGCTCCGTCTGAGCATCGGGCCGGATCATCGCTATCTGTTGCCTTCGGCAGCACTTCTCGGTGCTATCATGTTGCTGCTTGCAGATGCTGTGAGCCGTACGATCGTTGCCCCTGCGGAATTGCCAATTGGCATCATCACGGCAGTTTGTGGCGCTCCATTTTTCCTCTGGATATTGCTGCGTCAGCGCGGCGTTCTTGATCTGTGAGGCACGAGATGATTGAAACCAAAAACCTATGCGTTTCCATCGGCAGCAAACAAATCATCGAGAACATCGATTTTGTTGCACGTCCGGGGGAAGTGACGGCGATCGTCGGTCCCAACGGCTCTGGAAAAACCACCTTATTGCGTGCGCTTTCGGGCGATCTTTCCTATACCGGCTCGGCCTATCTCGATGGCGAAGATTTCTCAGGGATCAAGCCATGGCGTATGGCGGCACGGCGTGCAGTATTGCCACAAGCAAGTGCCTTGTCATTCCCGTTTACCGTCCGCGAGATCGTGCATATTGGCCTGACGGGTGGCTTTAGCGGTGTAACAGGTGCTGAACAGGAGAGGCTGCCTGATCTTGCGTTGCAGAAAGTCGATCTGGCGGGCTTCAGTGGCAGGCTGTATCAGGAGCTTTCCGGTGGTGAACAGCAGCGCGTACAGCTTGCGCGCGTGTTGTGTCAGGTCTGGAAGCCTGTTGTTGACGGCAAGCCGCGTTATCTGTTTCTGGATGAACCTATTTCGAGCCTTGATATCAAGCATCAGATCACAGTGATGGAAATTGCGCGCGATTTTGCAGCAGCAGGCGGCGGCGTCATTGCGATCCTTCACGATCTCAATCTGACAGCCATGTTCGCGGACAGCATTGCGGTCATGCACAAAGGCAGACTCGATACTATCGGCACGCCGCAACATGCTCTGACGGATGATCGGCTGGAACGGGTCTATGAATGTTCGTTGCGGGTGGGAGTGCCGCCAGCACAGGGTGTTCCATTCGTGCTGCCGCAATCAGCTTATGCTGCGGCACTGTAAAAAGCTCTAGAGCATTTCCTGTTTTTCTTGAATCATTGGAAATGCTCTATCTCTTTGTTTT